>Ga0182743_1004624_pt1 | contig 10297 bp, 7 predicted proteins | sample eDN3rd30CKraftOP_FD_128522 | JGI IMG/M metagenome (GOLD analysis project Ga0182743, IMG submission 128522) | Enriched Organic Plus compost microbial communities from Emeryville, California, USA - eDNA 3rd pass 30_C Kraft OP (version 2) (version 2) ... | reverse complement strand
GCTCAGCCGATGCATGTGCACGGGCGTTGTATTCGCTTTGCTTGCCCAGGCCGACCAGCACGACGCGTTGCGCGCTGACACCCGGCAAGGCCCGCAGGACCAGCGTAGCGCCTGCACGGCCACGGAATTCGGTTTTGACGACATTGCGCACGGCGTGATTGCTCGCGCGGTCGATGACGTCGGCGGCGGGACTGAGCTCGCCGTCAGCATAGACGCCTATCGCCAGTGCGGCTGTCTTGATTTGGTGCAAAGAGGCGGTGGTCTGTGTGCTAAATTCCATGGAGGATTCCCGTGTGCGTGGTGCAGTGCGGTTGATTATCCCGCATATTCTCACATGTCTCTATTCAAACGGTCTGTCGTTGCTGAGATCACCAGCCATGCTGGGGTCGTATTTTCCACGTTGGTCGTGGTGTGGCTTAGCGTCCTCTTGGTACGCCTGCTGGGCGAAGCCGCGGGCGGAACTATCGGCGCAGATGTCGTCCTGGGGCTGGCCGCCTTTTCCACCATTACTGCGCTGCCTACCGTATTGGCGGTATCCCTGTTCATCGCTGTGTTGACGACGGTGACCCGCAATTATCGCGAATCCGAAATGGTGGTCTGGTTCGCCAGCGGGTTGTCACTAGCCGATTGGCTGCGTCCGGTCTTGCGCGTGGCGATACCGGTGTCGATTCTTGTCGCGGTCCTGACGCTAGGCGCCTCTCCGTGGGCGTATCGCCAGATTGCGGAATATCGCGAGCGATTCGAACAGCGTTCTGACCTCTCTAAAGTCGCGGCCGGCCAGTTTGCCGAATCCAACGGCGGAGAAAGAGTCTTTTTTGCTGAAGAACCCACTCAGGCCAGTGATGAGCTGGGCGCCGTATTCGCTCGCGAAACCGGCCCCGAATGGCACAGCGTCATGACCGCCAGCAGCGCACGTATCGAGACCGAGCCCAACGGCGATCGTTTCCTGGTCCTGGGTAAAGGCCATCGTTATGACCTCAAGCCGGGCACGCCCGAAATTCGCCTGGTGGACTTTGAGGGATATGGTTTTCGCCTGGAGAGCAAGTCCGGCGATCCCATCGCCGAGGCGCGGGCCGCGGCGGAGCGTTCGAGCAAGGCGCGCCCGACGTTGCAGTTGGTGGCCGATGACACGGATAGTTCATGGTCACAGATCATGTGGCGGATTTCCCTGCCCATCGCGGCCCTGAATCTGGCGCTGCTGGCGATTCCGCTGGGCGCGGTGAATCCGCGCCTGGGCCGTTCGGGCGATCTGCTGATTGCGGGTCTTGTCGGCTTGCTCTACATGAATCTGATCAACCTGTCGCGAGCCTGGATCAGCAGCGGCAAACTGCCATTCGGTGTCGGGGTGTGGGTCATCCATGCCGTTGTCGCCGGCCTGGCGCTGTATTTGCTGATGCGCCGTTTGCGGGTCAAGGCGCCAAAAGGCGCATGAGCTGCCAGGGATCAGGGCAGATAATGCATTACCCCTTGTTTGCCCGCTAATAGCTTGGCATTGCGCATCACGGATTTGCGCATGAAATCCCACAAAATCGCCATTCGTTTGAGTTTGTGCAGGTCTTCGTGGCAGTACATCCAAAAGCTGCGCGTGATGGTGATGTCATTTTCCAGCACGGGCACCAGCCGTGGATCCTGGGCGGCGATAAAGCAGGGCAAAATAGCCAGCGAGCGGCCTTGCAGCGCGGCGTGATATTGGGCAATCACGCTTGTGCTGCGCAAGACGACCCGGCTCTCGGGCAGCAGGTCTTCCAGATATCGCAGCCGCTCGCTGAACAGCAATTCATCCACATAGCCGATGAACGTATGCTCGGTCAGATCCGCGCGGCGCGTGATCGGCGCATGATCGGCCAGATATCCCGGTGTGCCATATAGCCGCAAGGTGTAGTCGCACAGTTTGGTGCACACATAGGGTCCGCGTTGCGGCCGTTCAATGGTGATGGCCAGATCCGCCTCGCGTTTGGACAGGCTGACAAAACGCGGCACCGGCAGGATGTCCAGCGTGATATGGGGATAGCGCCGCTGAAAGTCCGCCGCCAGCGGCGTCAACACATAACTGCCGAAACCCTCAGTCGCGCCGATGCGTAGGTGACCCGACAGGGCTTGCCCGATTCCGGACAAATTTTCTCGCGCTGTATGCACTGCGCTTTCCATCTGCTCGGCATAGACGAACAGCCGATGACCGTCTTCGGTCAAGAGGAACCCGGTATTGCGCGATTTTTCGAACAGCAGGGAATCGAGTTCAGCCTCCAGCGCGCGTATGCGCCGCGACACTGTCGTGTGCTCCACCCCCAATTTGCGTGCGGCGGCGCTGACGCGCTGCGTGCGTGCGACCTCCAGAAAATAGCGCAGGCTGTCCCAATCCAGCATCGTGGCTTCCTTGTGTATTCATGCACAACGAATGTGCAATTTGTGCTGTTGCTGGATGATTTTTACACATCTACACTAGACCGGCAGGTCCGAACGGTGCATCGGCCTGCAAACAAGATAAATAATCGCCGGAGACAATCATCATGACACTGCATGCGCGCGGCCTGGCCGCAAGTTTGTGCCTGGGCGCCATCTTGACCGCCCCAGCCTTAGCCGCGGACAAGCCGCCCGTCAAAATCGGGGTGCTGACAGATATGTCGGGTACCTATGCCGCCATGGGCGGCCCCGGCTCGGTGGCTGCGGCACAGATGGCAATCGATGACTGCCTGGCGGCCGAATGCAAGGGAATGAAGATCGAGCTGGTGTCGGCCGACAATCAAAACAAGGCTGACGTCGGCGCCGCCCGTGCCCGTGAATGGTTCGACCGCGAAGGCGTCACCGCGATCGCCGACCTGACCAATTCCGCCGTCGCCCTGGCCGTACAGGGTATTGCCCGCGAAAAAGACAAGGTCGTGATGTTCTCCGGGCCGGCGACGACCGCGCTGACCAATAAAGAATGTTCGCCGGTCGGTTTTCACTGGATGTTCGACACCTATTCGCAATCGGCCGGCGGTGCCAAAGCCACGGTACGGGCGGGCGGCAAGTCCTGGTACTTCATCACCGTGGACTATGCCTTCGGCCATTCGCTCGAGGCCGACACCGCCAAGGCCGTGAAAGCCCTGGGCGGCACCGTGGCGGGCTCGGTCCGCCATCCCTTGAACGCGCCCGATTTCGCCTCCTATCTATTGCAGGCGCAGAGCTCCAAAGCCCAAGTCGTGGCCTTGGCCAATGGTGGCCAGGACACCGTCAATGCCGTCAAACAGGCTCGTGAATTCGGCATCGTCGCCGGCGGCCAACGGCTGGTGTCGCTGTTGATCTTCCTGTCGGACCTGCGTGCCTTGGGGTTGGATAACGCGCAGGGGCTGTCCTATGTCGACGGCTTTTACTGGGACTACGACGACGCGACGCGTGAATGGGCAGCTCGGTTCGAAAAAGCGTTTCGCGGGTTAAAGCCGACGATGACGCAGGCAGGCGTGTATTCCAGTGTCTTGCATTATCTGCGCGCGGTCGCCGCTACCGGCAGCACCGAAGGGCGCGCAGTGGCCGACAAGATGCGCGAGTTGCCCATCAAGGATCCGATCATGCGCAACGCCAGCATCCGGCCCGACGGCCGTGTGATCCACGACATGTATTTGTATGAGGTCAAAAAACCGGACGAATCCAAAGGCGGTTGGGATTATTCCAAGTTGATCGCCACAATCCCGGCCGACGAAGCCTTTCAGCCGTTGGCAGACTCAAGCTGCCCGCTGCTCAAGAAATAGATTTTGTTTTTATCCCAGGCCCGCCTTGCAGGAAAAAGCGCCAATTCAGGCGCAGCATCCTAACGTAGCGGCGGGCGTGGAGCCTTTTCAAATCACGGGCTGCGTGGGAGCGCAGCGGATTTTTTCGGAATAAGGAGTCATCATGAGTGAAGTTCCCAACGTCCCGCTACTGATCGGCGGCAAGCTCGTACAGTCCAAGACGACAGAATGGCGCGACGTCATTGACCCCGCCACGCAGAAAGTTGTCGCCCGCGTCCCCTTTGCGACGCGTGACGAGCTGGATCTCGCGGTAGCCAATGCCAAAGAGGCCTTTCAGACCTGGCGTAATGCCGGGCAGGGCGCACGCATGCGCGTCATGCTGAAGCTGCAGCAACTGCTGCGTGAAAACACAGGCAAGCTCGCCGAAATGATCACGCGCGAGCACGGCAAAACCCTGCCTGACGCCGAGGGCGAAGTCGGCCGCGGCCTGGAGGTCGTAGAGCACGCATGCTCGATCGCCAACCTGCAACTGGGCGAATACGCCGAGAATGCAGCGGGCGGCATCGACGTCTATACCCTGATTCAGCCGCTGGGCGTGTGCGCCGGCATCACAGCGTTCAACTTCCCCGTGATGTTGCCGTGCTTCATGTTCCCCATCGCGGTGGCGTGCGGCAATACCTTTGTGCTCAAGCCCTCGGAACAAGACCCAACGTCATCACTGTTCCTCGCCCAATTGGCCCTGGAGGCAGGCTTGCCGCCGGGCGTACTGAACGTTGTGCATGGCGGCCCTGAAATCGCCAACGGCCTGTGCGAACACCCCGACATCAAAGCCGTATCCTTCATCGGCTCGACCCGCGTAGGTTCAGAGATCTATCAACGAGCCTCCAACGCCGGCAAGCGTTGCCAGGCCATGATGGGAGCCAAGAACCACTGCGTGATCTTGCCCGACGCCGATCCCGAAGTCGCACTCAACCAACTGATCGGCGCCGCATTCGGTGCAGCCGGCCAGCGCTGCATGGCCGCATCGGTCGCCGTGCTGGTAGGCGAGGCCCGCAATTGGCTGCCTGACTTCGTCGAGCGCGCCAAGCGTCTGAAAGTTAACGCCGGCACCGACCGCGAGGCCGATCTGGGCCCGCTGGTATCGCCCAATGCCAAAAAACGCGTCGAGAGCCTGATCCAGAAAGGCGTCGACGAAGGCGCCAAACTGTTGCTCGATGGCCGCAACCTGAAAGTCGCCGGCTTTGAAGAAGGCAACTTTGTCGGCCCGACCGTGTTCGACGGCGTGACCGAGAACATGACCATCTACACCGAGGAAATCTTTGGCCCCGTGTTGTGCGTGGTAGGCGTCGAAACCCTAGAGGACGCCGTAGCGTTCATCAACCGCAATCCCAACGGCAACGGCGTAGCGCTATTCACCCAAGACGGCGGCGCCGCCCGTTATTTCCAGAACAATATCGACGTAGGCCAAGTCGGAATCAACATCCCCATCCCTGTACCCGTAGCATGGTTCAGTTTCACAGGCTCTCGCGGCTCAAAACTGGGCGACCTGGGCCCGAACGGAAAACAGGCAGTCCAGTTCTGGACCCAAACCAAAACAGTCACAGCCCGCTGGTCCGCGCACGGAAGAACGGTAAACACCACGATCTCAATGCGCTGATCCACTATTAGCCCCCGGCCCTCCCATCACGCCAACACGAGCCCGCAGGCCTCTCCGCGCGCCCTCTAACGCGAGTTTGCCGCAGTCGGGCAAGAGGGATGGGCGGGCCTGTTGGGAGCTGCCGAGTCCGTGAAGGATCGGCGGGGGAAGTCCGGGGGCCATGTCTGAGCGAAGCGAGTTTGGCCCCCGGCCCGCCGATCCTTCGCGGACGTAGGCCGAGTCCCCGTTCAGGGGACGAGTCAGCGGACCAGGCCTGCCCATCCCTCTTGCCCGGCTGCGGTAAACGTCTTAAGAACGCCGACTAATGCCCCGCAACAGCCAAACCCCGTGCACCAATGCAGGGACACATCCCCCTCTAAGTTTATAAATATAAGTAATATAAAACATCTTCTATATAACCTATAATGCCCCAATCTATCCGGGGCCATTATGAACCTGCAACAATTCCGTTTCGTCCGCGAGACCATCCGCCGCGACTTCAACCTAACCGAAGCCGCCCGGATGCTATACACCTCACAACCGGGTGTATCAAAGGCCATCATCGAGTTCGAAGACGAACTCGGCATCAAGATCTTCGAACGCCATGGCAAGCGCATCAAAGGCCTGACCAAGCCCGGCCTGGCAGTGTCCCAAGTCATCGACCGCATCATGCGCGAAGTCGACAACCTGAAAAAAGTCAGCGACGAGTTCGCCCGTCGCGACGAGGGCGGCCTGGTCATTGCATGCACCCATACCCAGGCCCGCTATCTGTTGCCGCGTGTGATTCCGGACTTTCGCAAACAATTCCCCAAAGTGCACTTGTCCTTGGCTGAAGGCAGCCCCGCCCAATTGGCCGAAATGGTGTTGCACGAACAGGCCGACTTGGCACTGGCGACCGAATCGTTGGCGCTGACACCAGGCTTGGCGACCTTGCCCGTCTACGCCTGGGAACATACCGTCGTAGTCCGGCCGGATCATCCCCTGGCTGAACTGACCTCCAGCGCCGCAAAAAACCTGACCCTGGCGCAATTGGCCGAATATCCCATCGTGACCTACGACCGCGCCTTTACCGGCCGCAGCACGATCGACGAGGTGTTCGCCAGCCAAAGCATCCACCCCGATATCGTGCTCGAGGCTATTGATGCCGACGTGATCAAGACCTACGTCGACGTCGGCCTGGGCATAGGCATCATTGCCGGAGTGGCCTACGATCCACGGCGCGATGGCAATCTGGTCGGCCTGCCGGTAGGACACCTGTTCGGCACCCACACCACGCGCGTGGGCGTCAAAGCGGGCGTATTCCTGCGCGACTACGTCTACACCTTCCTGGAAATGATGGCGCCTGCGCTGACCCGTCAGGTCGTCACCGACGCAGTGCAGGGCAGTCGCGAATAAACGCGGATTTCCTTGTGTTGCAGATATACCGGCCCGGCTTCATGCCGGGTTTTTTTATCGCATTTCCTGTCATTTCCGGCTTAGCTTATTACCGATTTATGTGACTTCTTATCACGTTTGAGAGCCTTGCTATGCCAGATCAAAAGCCGATTAAAATATTAAATAAGAACCGATCTCATTTGTGTTGACTAAAAAATAGGAATCATTATCATTAACTCCACTTCCTCAACGATCTGGAGTACACATCATGACAGCAGCGCTTAGCGCAGTGGTAGTTGGCGCCGACAGGCTGGGCAATATTCCAGACCTGCTGAAAGGGCACAACATATCGATCACGCATCACATCAGTGGGCGCGATCCGTCTCATCAGAAAAAAACTCTGCAACTGCCTTCGGGCACTCAGCTGGTCATTTTGCTGACAGATTTTTTGGGGCACAACGTGATGAAGACCTTCCGGAATGCAGCCCAGCGCGGTGGCATCCGGGTGGTGGCATGCCGCCGTTCAGTATGCAGCATGCAGCAGGCTTTGCAGCAGTGCGGTCTGTGCGGCCTGCATTGATGGCGCGCCTATTCGGGCCCGATGTCAGCTGTTGCTGATCGGGCCTGCTGTCGTTTGATGGCACGTGGTATGCCGGGTCATGTCGCAGATGAGCGGGGCTGACACACACGCATGAGTCGTACGAACGCTTTCTCTGGCGCGATGATGCGCCGAGGCGGAGTTATTTTATTAACGCCGTGTATTACCTGCTGCTGCCAACAGATTGCCATCGAGACGCCGGGCCCCGTTATAGCGCTTGGCCCAATATTTCATAGTCATTTTCTCGATGCGAACCACACCGCCTGCGCTGGGCGAGTGGACGAAACGGTCATCGCCCAGATAGATTCCTACATGCGAATAGCGCCGCCCTAGAGTATTGAAAAACACCAGATCACCAGGGCGCAGCTCGGGCTTTTCGATCGACGTGCCTACCAATGCGATGGCCGATGCGTTGCGGGGCAGTTTCAACCCTAAACCGTGTTCGGCACTGTAGGCCACCAAGCCGCTGCAATCAAAGCCCGTGTCGGGCGACGATCCACCATAGCGATAGCGTATGCCAAGTTGATCGAGAGCGGTGTCGATCAACGGATCGGTAATGGCCTGCTGCCGTTCGGCGCTGATCGTGCGGCGAGTAGCGGTGCTAGTTGCCAGTGCTCCGATGGGGTCGCTCGACAATGAGGCCAGCTCGATGTCCTGCTCATCCAGGACGCCAGCGTCAGCATTGTGGCGATTGGTGCTCGCGCAACCCGCTAGCACCACGCAAAGCGCAGCAATCAGTAAACCCGGAATACGATAAGTAAAGCGGTCGCTTTGCGTGTGGTGCGCGCGCGTCATGAGTGCCGGTGTAGGCCGCCCCGCAGAAGGGCATCGCCATAAAAATGTGGGATGCCGCGATTCTAGCAAATGCTTGGTTTCAAATTGGGTAAATACTTACACCATAGCGCCTAATTATTTTTCTATTTTGGCCACATCTGCGCAAAACCGACTCGATAACTACGGGAATACCCCAGGTTCAGCGGCAAGTCTGATGCAAGCTTTGACCGCGACAATAGCGCAAACGAGACCATAGCGTCCGCATATCACCGGAGACAGGTATGCAAAGAACCCGCGATTTTCACCGCCGTTCCATTGACGACCGCGATGCCTTCTGGCGCGCCGAGGCTGAACGTATCCATTGGGAAACGCCTTTCGAACAAGTGCTGGATTTTTCCCGTCCGCCTTTTGCGCGTTGGTTCGTGGGTGGGCAGACCAATCTTTGCTACAACGCCGTCGACCGCTGGGTGCCGCAACAGGCGGACCAGCCCGCACTGATCTGGGTGTCCACCGAGGTCGATAAGGAAATTACGTATACGCGCCGGCAGCTGTATGACGAGGTCAATGCCGTGGCCGCCATGCTGCGCGAGCAGGGCGTGGGCCGTGGCGATCGCGTGTTGCTTTATATGCCGATGGTGCCCGAGGCCGTGTTTACGATGCTCGCCTGCGCGCGTCTGGGGGCGGTGCATTCGGTGGTGTTTGGCGGGTTTGCCTCGGTGAATCTGGCGCAGCGCATCGATGATGCGACGCCGAAAGTCATTGTCTCGGCCGATGCCGGCTCACGAGCAGGCAAGGTCGTGCCGTACAAGCCTTTGCTCGACAAGGCACTCAGCCTGTGCACGCATCCTCCCGGCGCGGTGATCGTGCTGGATCGCGGCCTGGCGCCGTGCGATCGTCAGCCGGGCCGCGACCTGGATTATGCCGAGCTGCGGCAGCGTCACGACGGCGCCCAGGTGCCGGTGCAATGGCTGGAGTCTTCCGAGCCCAGCTATATCTTGTACACCTCGGGTACGACCGGCAAGCCTAAAGGCGTGCAACGCGACGTGGGCGGTTATGCCGTAGCGCTGGCGTCGTCCATGGAATATCTGTTCGATGGCAAGCCGGGCGACACCTATTTTTGCACCAGCGACATAGGCTGGGTCGTCGGGCATTCCTATATCGTGTATGGGCCATTGATCGGCGGACAGGCGACGGTCCTGTACGAAGGCACGCCGGTACGCCCCGATGGGGCAATATTGTGGAAGCTGGTCGAGCGCTTTGGCGTCAATACCTTGTTTTCGGCCCCGACGGCGGTGCGCGTGCTCAAGCGCCAGGCGCCCGAGTTGCTCTCGCGGCATGATCTGTCGTCGCTGCGTGCGGTCTATCTGGCTGGCGAGCCGCTCGACGAGCCTACGGCGCAATGGATTTCGCAAGGGCTGGGCAAGCCTATCATCGACAATTATTGGCAAACGGAGTCGGGGTGGCCAATCCTGTCGGCTCAGCCCGGGGTTGAGCGAGTACCGACGCGCTTTGGCAGCCCTTCATTCCCCGTGTATGGCTTTGATGCCCGCATTGTCAGTGAGCAAACGGGTGAGGATCTGGGCCCGGGCGAAAAGGGCGTCGTTGCGATAGCGCCGCCTCTGCCGCCCGGTGCGATGTCGACGATCTGGGGCGATGACGAACGGTTCGTGCAGACCTATTTCACATCGATTCCCGGCCGGCAGTTGTATTCGACCTTTGACTGGGGGCGGGTCGATGAAGACGGTTATTGGTTCATCCTGGGCCGTACCGATGACGTGATCAATGTGGCGGGTCATCGCTTGGGGACGCGAGAGATCGAAGAGTCCATCAATAGCCATACGGGGATTGCCGAGTGTGCAGTCGTCGGCGTAGCGGATGCCTTGAAAGGCCAGGTGGCGATGGCCTTTGCCGTACTGAAAAATCCCGCGGCCGCAGAACGGCCCGACGATGCACGCGCGCTGGAAGGCGATATCATGCGTGTAGTGGAGGATCAGTTGGGCGCGGTGGCGCGCCCGGCCCGTATCCGGTTCGTGTCCGCATTGCCGAAAACGCGCTCGGGCAAAGTCCTGCGCCGCGCGATCGTCGCGGTGTGCGAGGGCCGGGACCCGGGCGATCTCACTACGATCGAAGACCCGACCTCTCTTGAACAAATAAAGGATTCGTTGCAATGAAAAGCAAACCCGTATTGACCGCCGAAGACGTCAAGAAAAT
>Ga0182743_1004623_pt1 | contig 10301 bp, 9 predicted proteins | sample eDN3rd30CKraftOP_FD_128522 | JGI IMG/M metagenome (GOLD analysis project Ga0182743, IMG submission 128522) | Enriched Organic Plus compost microbial communities from Emeryville, California, USA - eDNA 3rd pass 30_C Kraft OP (version 2) (version 2) ... | reverse complement strand
TCCGGCTATTGCGGGCTGCTGCTGTCCTACCATTTCGGCACCCCGACCGGCCCGGCGATCATCCTCACCACCGGCGTGTTCTACGGCGTGTCCTTCCTCGTGGTCATGGCCGCGAAGCTGCGCCGCCGCCTCGGCCTCGTCCGGCACCTGGAGGCGTGAGCGGAGGCATGACAGGTCGCATTGCCAGAGCGCCGGGCGATCCTTACATCCGGGCCACGAGTTTCCTCATCCGGAGTGCGCACGCTGCGCGCTCCACACCGCAAAGAACGGCTGATCCATGTCCGACAAAATCCCCGTGACGGTTCTCACCGGCTATCTCGGCGCCGGCAAGACGACGCTCCTGAACCGCATCCTCTCGGAGCCGCACGGCAAGCGCTACGCCGTGATCGTCAACGAGTTCGGCGAGATCGGCATCGACAACGACCTCGTGGTGGGCGCGGACGAGGAAGTCTTCGAGATGAACAACGGCTGCATCTGCTGCACCGTGCGCGGCGACCTGATCCGCATCATCGAGGGCCTGCTGCGGCGGCGCGGCAAATTCGACGCCATCATCGTCGAGACGACCGGCCTGGCCGATCCCGCGCCGGTGGCGCAGACCTTCTTCGTGGACGAGGAGGTGCAGGAGAACGCCCGCCTCGACGCGGTGGTGACGGTAGCCGACGCCAAATGGCTGCTCGCCCGCCTCAAGGACGCGCCGGAGGCCAAGAACCAGATCGCCTTCGCCGATGTCATCCTGCTCAACAAGACCGACCTCGTGACGCCGGAAGAGCTGGACGAGGTCGAGGCGCGCATCCGCGGGCTCAACCCCTATGCCCGCGTCATCCGCACCGTGCGCTCGCAGGCACCCTTGAGCGAGATCCTCGACCGCGGCGCCTTCGACCTCGAGCGCGTGCTCTCGATCGAGCCGGCCTTCCTTGAAGCCGACGATCACGACCACGACCATCATCACCACGACCATGACCATCATGGCCACGACGAGCACGGTCACGACCATGGGCACGACCACGGCCACCATCACCACGGCGGCCTGAAGCACTACCACGACGAGGACGTGCAATCGGTGGCGCTGACCGTGCCGGGCGATGTCGATCCGGACAAGTTCATGCCCTGGGTGCAGACGCTGGCGCAGGAAGAGGGCCAGAACTTCCTGCGCTGGAAGGGCATCCTCGCCTTCAAGGGCGAGCCGCGCCGCTTCGTCTTCCAGGGCGTGCACATGATCCTCGACGGCGACCTGACCCGCGAATGGAAGCCAGACGAGACGCGCACCTCCAAGCTCGTCTTCATCGGCAAGGAGCTGAACGAGGACGCGCTGCGCAAGGGCTTCGAGGCCTGCGCGGCCTGATCAACAGGGGTGCGGCGGCGCGCGACATGGCGTATTGAGCGGCCATGCAGACCGGCAACGACATCAGCGCCGCCCTTCGTCCGCTGGACCTGGCGGCGCCCGCACTCTTCACGGCCTTTCTGAAGGACACCGCGGCCTTCGCGCTGGAGGACGGCAACGTCGCCTTCTCGACAAGCGGCGACACGCGCTCCGTCGCGGCGCATCCGGACGCGGGCATTCTCGTCGCGGCGGCGGAGAAGGACGCGGTCCTCACCGGCGGCGACGATGGCCGCGTGGTGCGCACCAGGACCGACGGCACGACCGAACTTCTCGGCGAGACCGGCGGGAGCTGGATCGACGCCCTCTCTTCCGGCCCCGACGGCGCCGTCGCCTGGTCGAGCGGCAAGAAGGTCAGCGTGCGCGACAGATCCGGCGCGCTGTTCACCACCGAAGTACCCTCCAGCGGCCGTGGCCTGGCCTTCGTGCCAAAGGGCTTCCAGCTCGCGATCAGCCATTACAATGGCGTCTCGCTGTGGTTCCCGCGCACGGCGACGCCGCCGCGCCAGCTTTCCTGGAAGGGCTCGCACATCGACATAACGGTGGCGCCCGACGCGCGCTTCGTCGTCACCACCATGCAGGAGAACGCGCTGCACGGCTGGCGCGTGGCGGACGGCGCCAATATGCGCATGTCGGGCTATCCCTCGAAAACACGCTCGCTGGCATGGTCTCCGGACGGAAAATGGCTGGCGACGTCGGGGGCGGATGCCGCCATCGTCTGGCCTTTCGTCACCAAGGACGGGCCGATGGGCAAGCCGCCGCTGGAGCTTGGCGTGCGGCGCTCGCGCGTCGAGCGCGTGGCCTTCCACCCGAAGGCGCCGGTGGTCGCGGTCGGCTATGCCGACGGCTGCATCCTGCTGATCGAGACCGGGAGCGGACAGGAATTGCTGGCGCGCCGGGAAAATGCGGATAGCGGGGCGATCGCGGCGCTGGCGTGGGATGGCGCCGGCATGAAGCTGGCCTTCGCCACCCGCGGCGGCGCGGCCGGCGTGGTCGAACTGCCGAAGGTCTAGCTCAGGCGCCGCTGCCGTCGAGGCAGTCGCGGATGGCGATGCCGAGCGCGTCCGGCGTGAAGGGCTTCTTCAGGACCGGGCGGCCCTCGAACGGCGCCTCGAGCGCCTGGTCCCCATAGCCCGAGACGAAAACGAAGGGCACGCCCTTCTCGGCGAGCGCCGTGGCCACCGGAAAGACCCGCTGGCCGGCGATGTTGACGTCGAGGAAGGCCACGTCGATCGCCTCCTGGCCAGCCAGTTCGAGTGCCGCGTCGACGCGCGTGACCGGCCCGACCGTCTGGCAGCCAAGATCGCTCAGGATGTCCTCGATCAGCATGGAGACGAGCATTTCGTCTTCGACGACGAGCACTCGCTTGCCTGCGAGGCCCAAATCACTGTCAGAAACGTCCACCGGGCCTCACACGGGTTGGTTGCCGCACAAAGATAGGAACGCATCGTTCCCGCTTTTCTTCGTCTTGCGCCGTGAGCACGCAGTCTGGCGGCGACACCCCATTCCGGCAGGGTCCCGTCCAAGTGCTCGCACCCTAGAGGCTTTGTCCACGAACGCAATAAGGATTATCCGGTGCCAAGGCGCGGTGCGCCTTAACACAGGATAAGCGTGTGATCAGCGCACCAGTACGTTGCGGAACTGCCACGGATCGCTGGTGTCGAGGTCCTCGGGGAAGAAGCCCGGGCGGTTGTGCAGGGGCGTCCAATCCGTGAAGTAGCCCTTCAGCGGACCGAGATAGGGCCGCTGAATTTCGAGGCAGCGGCGGAAGTCCATCTCGTCGGCCTCGACGATGCCCTCATTGGGATTCTCCAGCGCCCAGACCACGCCGGCCAGGACCGCCGAGGTGACCTGCAGCCCCGTGGCGCTCTGGTAGGGTGCCAGATCGCGCGTTTCCTCGATGGAGAGCTGCGAGCCGAACCAGTAGGCGTTCTTGCCGTGGCCGTAGAGCAGCACGCCGAGCTCGTCGATTCCGTCGACGATCTCGTCCTCGTCGAGAATCTTCAGCGTCTTCTGCGTCTCGCCCTCGCTGCCGAAGAATTCGTGCCAGGACAGCACCGCATCGTCGGCCGGATGGTAGGCGTAGTGGCAGGTCGGCCGGTACACCGGCTCGCCGTCCTCATGAACGGTGAAATAGTCGGCGATCGAGATCGACTCGTTATGGGTGACGAGGAAGCCGTATTGCGGCCCCGGCGTCGGGCACCAGGTGCGCACGCGCGTGTTGGCGCCGGGCTGCATCAGGTAGATGCCGACCCCGCCGGGCAGGACGCGCGCGTTGTCGGGCATCCATTTTTCATGCGTGCCCCAGCCCATTTCGGAGGGTTGCATGCCCTCCGACAGGAAGCCCTCGACCGACCATGTGTTGACGAAGGTGCCGCGTTCCTTGGGCTTCACGGAGCGCTGGGTGTCGCGCTCGGCGATGTGGATGCCCTTGACGCCGACATGGCGCATCAGCGCCGCCCATTCCTCGCGGGTGGTGGGCTCGGGCGCGTTGATCTTCAGTTCGCGGGCGACGTCGAGGGTGGCCTGCTTGACGAAGAAGGAGACCATTCCGGGATTGGCGCCGCAGGTGGACACCGCGGTGGTGCCGCCGGGATTGCGGCGGCGCGCTGCAAGCGTCATCTCGCGCAGGGCGTAATTGGTGCGCTCCAGCGCGTCCTTGCTCTTGTCGAAATAGAATCCGAGCCAGGGCTCGTTGACGGTGTCGATGTAGAGCACGCCGAGTTCGCGGCACAGTTCCATGATGTCGACCGAACCGGTGTCGACAGAGAGGTTGATGCAGAAACCCTGCCCCGGCCCATTGGTCAGCAGCGGGGTGAGGAATTCGCGGTAGTTTTCCTTGGTGACGTGCTTCTGGATCAGCGGAATGCCGCGCTCGTCGAGGATCCACTTGTTGAGCGGATCGGGGTCAATCACCGACAGGCGGGATTTGTCGAAGCGGATATGGCGCTCCAGCAGGGGCAGCGTGCCGCGCCCGATCGAACCGAACCCGATCATCACCACGGGTCCCGTGATTTCCCCGTGGATCGGCCAATCCGTCATAGCAGTCCCCCTTGCAGACAAAGAAATGGTTGATGGTGACATGGCAGGCCCCGGCGGCGGGGGTCAACCCCGCCCGCTCCTGCGTCAGGCGGCCAGAGGCGCCGTGGTGACGATGTCGAGAGCGCCGGTCGGGCGAAGGCAGCCCCGCGCACCGGAGAGGAAGCCCGCCTTGAGTTCCCGCGCGAGGAAGCGCGCAGGCTCGTAGGGCCCAGGCATGCGCAGATGCGCGGTGGGTGCCGCATCGAAGCCGAAGCGGCGGTAATAGGCGGCGTCACCCACCAGAAGCACCGCGCCATGCCCCGCCGCGGCGGCACGCGCGAGCGCGTCCTCCATCAGCGCCGAGCCGAGGCCCTGCGCGCGGCAGGCGGCATCGACCGCCAGCGGCCCGAGCAGCAGCGCGGGACGGCCGCTGGCATCGACATGCCAAAGCCGCACGGTGCCGAGCAGCGCCTCGCCCTCGCAGGCGATGAGCGAAAGCCCCTCCGCCGGCAGGCGGCCGTCGCGCAGGCGCTGCGAGCTCTTGCGAAAGCGCAAGGGTCCGAACGCGGCGTCCAGCAGGGCGTCACGGGCGGGAATATCGGAAACGACTTCCGGGCGAATGACAGTCATGGCCGTGCCCTCCCCCGTCGTGAACACGGGATTGCAGCAGCCCTCGCACCGGCCTCTCCAGCGAGGCCGACCGTCGGGGAGTTGAAAGGGAAAGCGCGCCCGCCCGGAAGCGGGCGCGAGGTTCTCTCAGATGATGATGGTTTCGAGCGGCGGGAAGCCGTTGAACGCCACCGACGAATAGGTCGTCGTGTAGGCGCCCGTGGCCTCGATCAGCACGCGGTCACCGATCTCCAGGCTCACCGGAAGGAAATAGGGTTCCTTCTCGTAGAGCACGTCCGCGGAATCGCAGGTCGGCCCGGCAAGGACGCAGGGCGCCATCTCGCCGCCGTCGTGCGGGGTGCGGATCGGGTAGCGGATCGCCTCGTCCATGGTCTCGGCCAGGCCGCCGAACTTGCCGATGTCGAGATAGACCCAGCGCAGTTCGTCGCTTTCCGACTTCCTGGAGATCAGCACCACCTCGGCCTCGATCAGGCCGGCATTGCCGACCATGCCGCGGCCCGGCTCGATGATCGTCTCGGGCAGACGGTTGCCGAAGTGACGGCGCAGCGCCTCGAAGATCGCCGTGCCGTAGCTCTGCACGCCGGGGACTTCCTTGAGGTACTTCGCCGGGAAGCCGCCGCCGAGATTGACCATGGACAGCGCGATGCCACGCTCCGCGCAGGTGCGGAACACCTGCGAGGCGACGCTGAGCGCGCGGTCCCACATCTCCGGGTCGCGCTGCTGCGAGCCGACATGGAAGGAAATGCCATAGGGGACGAGGCCAAGGCGCAGCGCGTGCTCGAGCACGTCCGGCGCCATTTCGGCGACGCAGCCGAACTTGCGCGACAGCGGCCATTCGGCGCCCGAGCCGTCGCACAGGATGCGGCAGAACACCCGCGCACCGGGAGCGACGCGCGCGATCTTCTCCACCTCTTCCTTGCAGTCGACGGCAAACAGGTTGACGCCGAGTTGGAACGCGGTGGCGATGTCGCGCTCCTTCTTGATGGTGTTGCCGAACGAGATGCGGTCGGCGGTAGCGCCGGCGGCGAGCACCATCTCGATCTCGGCGACCGAGGCGGTGTCGAAGCACGAGCCGAGCTGCGCCAGCAGGCGAAGCACCTGCGGGGCCGGGTTGGCCTTCACCGCGTAGAAGACGCGGGTGTCCGGAAGCGCGCGCGCGAACGACTCGTAATTGTCGCGCACGACGTCAAGGTCGACCACGAGGCAGGGGGCATCGTGTCGTCGGGTTTCCAGGAACTTCAGAATACGGTCCGTCATCGGGCATTCCCCCGCAGATACGCGTGGCACTTGTTGACGCCGTTTCCTTCACCCCGTCCGCTGTGGAGACGCCCGTGGTGATCTCAACGTCGCCATACCGGTCTTGCAGACCGGCGGCTCATTCGCGCCGATGGCTTGAATCGCACCGCAGTTGGAGCTGCAGTGTGAGGTAAGCCAACGCTTGGAAGGGAATTTCCCGTCCGCACGCCCGGCAAAGATGTAGTCGCCTCTTCAGTAACGTCGGCCTGTGGAGAGCCGACAGAGACCAAAAAAGCCCTGCTACGTCGTTGCTTTAAGTCACGTCCGCCGGCAGAGCGCCGACTTAGACCCGGTTTGATCCGGTCACCGGTCTGCCCAGCCGGGGTTTCCGGCTTGACCGGCACGCGACCACAGGCACGTGCGAATTTGGGCAAGGGCGAAGTATGTGATTTCGCCCCGTATCACAAGGGGGTTTTACGCCTTAATCGTTATTTTTTGCGTAATTTGGCGTCAGGCGCTCGGTTCGACCCGCGGTGTCTCGTCGGAGACGAAGGAAAAGCCCTCGACCAGGCGCCACGGACCGGCCAGGTGACGCCACAGATCGAGCCCCGTTCCACGGATCGAATAGGGCGTGAATCCGCGCGACAATTCGATGTGCAGGCGCCGCGCGGAATCGGGCGAGACGCCGCTCTGAACCGCGATATGCGGATGATAGGGCTGCAGGTCGTCGGGATGCAGCCAGGACGACCAGCGCGCGGCGAGCTGGGTGTGCAGGACCATCAGCGCCGGCGCCATGAGATCGTAGGCGACGCCGCGCTCCATCAGCCGCACGCCCGCCACTTCCAGCGTCATCGGGCCACGCGCGGCCGCCTCGGCCGTCAGCGCCTCGGCGATCTCGGCCTCGCGCTCCACCGGCAGGCGCTGGAAGAAGACGACATGCGCGGGCGGCAGCGTGCTGCCGGCGGGATGGTGCCGCCGCCGCAGGCCGTCGAAATGCACGAGTGCGGAAGATTCCAGCCTTAGCGTCAGGATGAGCGCCGGCTCACGCACCGAAGCTCAACCGGAAATCGGTTCGGAGCGGTTCGCCGTACGGAAGAACTGGACGACGAGATAAAGCGCCAGAAGACCGCCGCCGGCTTCGACAACGTGCGCGACGACGCCGCTGAAGCCCGCGAGGCCGGCAATCGCCCAGCCGCCCGCGACGCCCGCGACGAGAACCTCGACGCCGACGAGCACCGTCAGCGAAAGGACCGAAACCGCGTGAAGCCAGTTGATGCGACGGGGGGCAGCCATGAAGAACTCCTGATTGCCGTCATTCCTAGCACAGTTGCGCGCGCTGTGAAGCGGAGCTTGTCCGGGAAGAGCGCGAGCATTACAGCCGCGGGAATGACGCAGACTGCTTCCTCCACCCGCGGCATGGTCGCCGCACCCCACTGGCTCGCCGCCGAGGCCGGGCGGGCGGTGCTCGCCGAGGGCGGCAATGCCTGCGAGGCCATGGTGGCGATGCTGGCCAGCGTGGCGGTGGTCTATCCGCACATGTCGACGCTTGGCGGCGATGCCTTCTGGCTGGTGCGCGAGCCCGACGGGCGCGTCTTCCACATCGAGGCCTGCGGCGGCGCCGGATCCGGGGCCAGCATCGCCGCCTACCGCAAGCATGGCTATGACGTGCTGCCCGCGCGCGGCGCCCATGCGGCGCTCACCGTGGCCGGGACGGTGGGCGGCTGGAGCCGGGCGCTGGAACTGGCCCGCGCCGCCGGCGGGCGGCTACCGCTCGACATGCTGCTGCACGACGCCATCGCCCATGCCGGGAATGGCTTCGCGGTGGCGCGCTGCCAGGCGGATGTTTCGGTCAAGCTCCCCGACGCACTGAAAGAAGCGCCGGGCTTCGCCGATCATTTCCTGCGCGACGGCAATTTCCTCAGAGAAGGCGATCCGCTGGTGCAGCCGGCGCTGGCGGCGACGCTTGAACAGCTCGCCCATGCGGGACTCGACGACTTCTACCGGGGCGACGTCGCCCGCGAGATCGCCGCTGACCTGGAGCGCATCAGGAGCCCGGTCACGCGCGAGGACCTGCGCCGGTTTGACGCCCGCTTCACGCGGCCGCTGGAGGCGAGGCTGAAAAGCGTGCGGTTGTGGAACTCCCCGCCGCCGACACAGGGGCTGGCCTCGCTGGTCATTCTGGGCATCGCGGAGCGCCTCGATCTGGGCCATCCCGACAGCACGGCCTTCGTCCACGGCCTGGTCGAGGCGACCAAGCGCGCTTTCCGCATCCGCGACCGCGTCATCACCGATCCGCGGCAGATAGACGAGAGGCCGGCGGATTTCCTCACCCCCGAAACCTTCGAACGCGAGGCCGCACGCATTTCGGGCAGCCGCGCCGCGCCCTGGCCGCCGATGCCGGAGGACGAGGGCGACACGGTCTGGCTCGGCGCCATCGACAAAGACGGCCGCGCGGTCAGCGCCATCCAGAGCATCTATTGGGAATGGGGCTCGGGCTGCGTGCTGCCGGCCACCGGCATTCTCTGGCAGAACCGCGGCGCGGCCTTCAGCCTCGACGAGCGTGCCCGCAACCCGCTGCAGCCCCGCCGCCTGCCCTTCCACACGCTGAACCCGCCGATTGCCGTCACCAGCGACGGCCGCGTCATCAGCTACGGCACGATGGGCGGCGACGGCCAGCCACAGACTCAAGGAGCCGTCCTGGTGCGTGCGCTGATGGGCCTTGGCGTCGGGGAAGCCGTGGCGGCGCCGCGCTGGCGGCTCGGCCGCACCTGGGGCGAGACCGAGACCACGCTGAAGATCGAACCGCGCTTCGACGACAGCGTTTTCCGGGCCCTGTCACAAATGGGACATGCCGTTGAGCTTGTGTCCAAGCCCTTCAGCACCGAAATGGGGCAGGCCGGGCTGATCATCCGCCAGCCCGACGGCCGCATCGAAGGCACGCACGATCCGCGCGCGGACGGCGGCGCGCTCGGCGTCTGACGTGCCGCCAAAAGCGGCCCCGAACTTTGTCTCGCGCGAGCGGTGCGCTATGCCTGCCCCCGCCGCCGGAAACCGTGGGAACATGACGCTGATCCTCACCAATGCCCGCCTTATCACCGAAGACGGGGTGACGCCCGGCACGCTCACGACCGAGGATGGCGTAATCCGCGACGTGCAGCCGGGACCGAGCAGCCTGCCCGGCGCGGTGGATCTGGAGGGCGACTTCCTCGCGCCCGGCCTGATCGAGTGCCATACCGACAATCTGGAGCGGCATTTCGTGCCGCGCCCCATGGTGATCTGGCCGAACCCGCTGGCGGCGACGCTCGCGCATGACGCGCAGATGGCGGCGGCCGGCGTCACCACGGTCTATGACGCGGTTTGCGTCGGCGGCTTCGACGACGAGAAGGACTACCGCCGCAAGATCATGGGGGACGTCATTTCCACCGTCGAACGCGGCATGGCGGAAAACCTGTTCCGCATCGACCATCGCCTGCACCTGCGCTGCGAGCTGACCGACCCGCTGCTGATGAACGCCGTCGAGGCCTATGCCACGCGCCCGCTGGTGGCGCTAGCCTCGCTGATGGACCACACGCCGGGCCAGCGGCAATGGCGCAATCTCGACCATTACCGCACCTTCATCTCCGGCGAGGGCCGCAGCGCCGCCGAGATCGACGCCATCCTCGATGGGCTGATCGACAGCGGCAGCCGCACCGCGCCCGACAACTGGGACAAGGCCGTGGCGGTTTTCCGCGATCTCGGCATTCCACTGGCAAGCCACGACGACACCACGCAGGAGCATGTCGCCCAGGCCGCCGAGGCGGGCGTCACCATCTCGGAGTTCCCGACCACCGTGGAGGCCGCGCGCGCGGCGCATGCCGCCGGGATGAAGACCATCGGCGGCGCGCCGAACGTGGTGCGCGGCGGCTCGCATTCGGGCGGCGTTTCGGCCGAGGAACTGGCGCGGGGCGGCCTGCTCGACGCGCTCTCCTCCGACTACGTGCCGGCCAGCCTGCTGCAGGCGGTGCTGCGGCTGGCGCAGGACGAGGCAACCAGCCTT
>Ga0182743_1004619_pt1 | contig 10312 bp, 8 predicted proteins | sample eDN3rd30CKraftOP_FD_128522 | JGI IMG/M metagenome (GOLD analysis project Ga0182743, IMG submission 128522) | Enriched Organic Plus compost microbial communities from Emeryville, California, USA - eDNA 3rd pass 30_C Kraft OP (version 2) (version 2) ... | reverse complement strand
GGTTCACGTCGATCACCCGGCGGAAGCGGTCGAGGTCGTGTGGCTCGCCCTTGCGGACGATCCGCTGCGGGTCGCCGATCCCGGCGCAGTTCACGCAGATGCGGAGCTCGCCGATGGAGGCGGCCTGCTCGACCGCGGCCCGGACCTGATCCGGCTCCCTCACGTCGGCGGCGGCAAAGGCGAAGTCGCCTGCCTTCTCCTCGGCGGACGGCAGGTCGAGGATCACGACCTCCGCCCCGTTCTCGCGGAGCAGCTCGGCGGTGGCGCGACCGAGGCCCGAGGCCCCGCCTCCGATCAGCGCGACCGACCCCTCGACCCTCATGCCTTCGCCCCGTTCTCGTAGGTGTAGAAGCCGCGACCCGTCTTGCGGCCGTAGCGGCCCGAGGCGACCATCCGTTTCAGGATCGGCGGCGGCGCGTACTCGTCGCGCTTGAACTCCTCGTAGAGCGAGTCGCAGACGTTGTAGAGCACGTCCAGGCCGATGAAGTCACACAGCTCGAGCGGGCCCATCGGGTGGCCGCAGCCGAGCCGCATGCCCTCGTCGATGTCCTCGGGGGTGGCGAACTCCTCCTCGTACATCCGCACGCCCGCCATCAGATACGGGACGAGCAGCATGTTCACGACGAAGCCGGAACGGTCCTTGGTCTCGATCGGCCGCTTGCCGATCCGCTCCGCGAACTCGCGCGCCCGGGTGATCGTGTCGTCGGAGGAATCGAGCGCGACCACGACCTCGACGAGCTTCATGACCGGGACCGGGGCGAAGAAGTGGAGGCCGCAGACCCGCTCGGGATGATCGAGCGAACCGGCGAGCTCGGCGATCGGGATCGAGGAGGTGTTCGAGGCGATGATCGTGGTCTCGGGCACGATCTTCTCGATCTGGCCCATCACCTTCAGCTTCAGGTCCAGGTCCTCGGGCACGACCTCGATCACCAGGTCGGCATCCTTGATCTCGGCGAGGTCCTCGGCGACCGTGATGCGACCAAGCGCCTCGTCCAACTGGGCCTGCTCCATCTTTCCGCCCTTGACCGCCCTGGCAAGCGACTTGCCGATGCGGTCGGTGACCCCGGGCCGGCGCTCCGGGTCCGCCTCGTAGATGGTCACGGGCAGCCCTGCCGTGGCTGTCGACTCGGCGATACCCGAGCCCATGAATCCGCCGCCGACGACGGCGACGTTGCTGATCGTTTCGCTCATGGCCCCACCCTCCCGCAGATCGCGGCCGTCGGCCACCCCCCGACTCGCGGTTCATGGTGAACCCCACAACGCTTGCGGTCCCGGCCCTCCCGGCCCGGCGCCCACCCGCTCTACGCTCGCGGCATGAGCGAATCCCAGTCGATCCAGGACCAGTACAGCCTCGAGACCCGCGGCGACGCCGCCGTGCTCACCCTGAACAGGCCCGAGCGCCTCAACGCCCTCACCTGGGAGCTGATGCGCGAGCTCCACGACCGGCTGGACGAGATCCGCGAGGACTCCTCGATCCGGCTGCTGGTGCTGACCGGCGCCGGCCGGGGCTTCTGCAGCGGACTCGACATCATGCGCGACAACCCGCTCGGCGGCGAGGACTCCGTCCTCCAGGTCCTCGAGCGCCAGGAGCTCGTCGCGGACCTCGCGGTCAAGGTCCGCAAGCTCCCGATCCCGGTGATCGCCGCGGTGAACGGCCCGGCCGCCGGGGCCGGCTTCGCGCTGGCGCTCGCCTCGGACATCCGCCTCTGCACCCCGGAGGCGAAGTTCAGCGCCGCCTTCGTCCGCATCGGCATCTCGGCCTGCGACATCGGCGTGTCCTACATGCTGCCCCGCATCGTCGGGCACGGTGCCGCCTCCGAGATCATGCTCACCGGCAACCTCGTCGACGCCGAATGGGCCCGGCGGATCGGCCTGGTCAGCCGGGTCGTCGACGGTGACGTGGTCGAGGCCGCGCTCGAGTTCGGCAAGGACATCACCCGCAACTCCCCGTTCGGCGTCCGCATGACCAAGGAGGTGCTCGCCATGTCCGTCGATGCGCCTTCGATCGAGGCCGCGGTGGAGATGGAGAACCGCACCCAGGTGCTCTGCACCCGGACCGACGACATGGCCGAGGCGGTGGCCGCCTTCAAGGAGAAGCGGGAGGCCGAGTTCGGCTACAGATAGCGCCGGGCGGGGCCCGAACCCGCTTTGTAACAACCTACAAATAGGGCCCCTTCATGAACGGGGTGTTTGTCGGTAACGACTATCCTCTGGAGAGTCGGAGGCGATCCTGCCTGCGACGAGGAGAGAGGTTAATTTCACATGGCAGAACTGCTCGAGCAGATGGCTCCCCCCACCGGAGACATCGCTGCGGACGGCGGGGCCGAAGGATCGACCGATTACCGCGAAGTCGTCGAAGCGTTCCGGCAGGTCGCCGGGGCAATCAGTGACGAGACCGACCCGGACGATCTGCTGCACCTGATCGCCGCGAAGATCTGTTCGCTGCTTTCGATCAAGCGCTGCTCCGTCTACCTGAAGGATCCCGAAACCGGGCTCTTCCACGGGCAGGTCGCCGAGACCGGCCGCAAGGTCGACTCGATGATCAAGAAGCTGACGGCCGGCGTCGAGTCGGACGGGTTCACCCGCGAGATCCTGGCCCGCAAGGAGCCGGTGCTGATCCGCAACGCGAAGTCCGATCCACGCCCCGTCCGTTCGACCATGCGCGAGTGGAACGTCCACTCGATGCTGGGCGTGCCGATGATTCACAACCAGGAGGTCATCGGGCTCCTCTTTCTCGACAACGCCGACGAGCCGCACAACTACCCGCCGGCCGAGCAGGAGATGGCCGCCACGTTCGCCAACCTCGCCGCGATCGCCGTTTCCCAGAGCCAGAGGACGGCGAACCTGGCGCAGAGTTTCAAGACGGTCGCCCGCCAGAACCAGCTGCTCCGCAAGAGCTCCGCGATCGAGGACCGGCTCACCAACCTGGTGCTGGACGGCGCCGGGATGGCCGAGATCGCCTCGACCGTGGCCAGCCTCACGGGCAAGCCCTGCTCCATCTACGACGCCAAGTTCAACCGGCTCGCGATGGAGACACCGGAGGGCGAGAAGGCTCCCGCCCAGGTCTTCGACGAAGATCGGCGCAGCCGACCCGCGGTCGCCGAAGCGATCTCCGGACTGCAGGCGAAGGGTCCGAGCGTGATCGGGCCGATCCAGTCCGCGGGCCTCCCCCACCGGTTCATGGTCACCCCGGTCACCCTGCACGACGACAACTGGGGCTACCTGGTCATGACCGCCCAGACGACCCAGTTCAACGCGATGGACACGATCGTCGCCCGCCGGGCCTCCACGATCATCGCGCTGGAGCTGACCGCCGAGCAGCGGGCCGCCGACGCCGAGGTCCACTCGCGCGGCGCCCTCGCCCGGGACCTGATCTTCGGTACCGACGGGGGTGCGTCCCTGACCAAGCGGGCGAACTTCCACGGGATGGACTTGAACCGGCCGCACATGGTCGCGCTGATCACCCGCGGTTCGTCCGGCCGCCGCCGGCCGCCCTCGGCCCGCCGCTTCGCCCTCGCGCTCCGCAACCAGGATCCGAAACTCCAGTCCTGTGTCTCCTCGGTGAAGGACGGGGTCGCCGCCGTGGTCGAGGTGCCCGACGGAGTCTCGGTCCGGCAGATGGTGGATTCCGCCAAGGACCGTCTCACCCGCGCCGCGGGGGAGTCCGGTTCGGGCGGCGTCTCGATCGCGATCTCGACCGTGTGCCGCGGCGTCGACTCGTTCAGCGGCGGCTACGAGGAGGCCCGCCAGGTCTACAAGTGCGCGAGCGAACTGGCGAGCGACGACTCGCCGGTGCTGGCCGCCGACGACCTCGGGGCCGGGCGCCTGCTGCTCGCCGCCCCGGACGGGGAGCAGACCCGCCGCTTCGCCGACGACACCCTCGGCCCGCTCGTCGATCCTGACGACCCGGCGATGGTGACCTTGCTGGTGACGATGGCCGCGTTCTACGAGCACGCCCGCAGCATCCGCCAGTCGGCCGCGAGCCTCGAGGTCCACGAGAACACGATCCGTTACCGGCTGGGCCGGATCGAGGAGATCACCGGCCTCGACCTCGCTTCGAACTCGGACGACCAGCTGGCCGGGCAGATGGCCCTGCTGGTGCTCCGTCTCCAGGGCCGGATGCCGTCCGAGGCGGAGGCCGCCGGGGACGCCGGGGAACCGGCCTCGCTGGAGGCTTAGACAAAAGCGGGAGGTGCCGCGCCCGGACGATCGTCCGGGCGCGGTCCATGATTCGGCCATGGACCTCAACTACAACGTCTTCGATCTACTGACCCGGCGAATCCACTCCCCCGAACGCGACCGGGTCGCACTCGTCTACAAGGGCGAGGGACGGACGTACCGCGAGCTCCATGACCGCAGCCTGATCACCGCCTCCGCCCTCGCTTCCCAGGGGGTCGGACACGGCACTCGCGTCGCCGTCCTGATGAGCAACCGGCACGAGTGGCCGGAGGTGTTCTTCGCCCTGGCGGCACTCGGAGCGATCTGCGTGCCGGTGAACGTTCTGTTGCGCGGGCCCGAGGTCCGGCACGTCGTCGACGACAGCGACGTCTCACTGCTGGTCGCCGACCGCGCCGCAGAGCGCGCCCTCTCCGAACTGGACGAGCTGCCGGAGAAGGTCGTGACGGTCGGCGGGGTCGAGGTGCCGGAGGGTTGCGACGCCATCGCCCTCGAGGACCTCTCGGAGGGGCTCGAGCCGGTGATGCCGGAGCGCCTGCCGCTCACCACCGACACGTTCATCCACTACTACACGTCGGGCACGACCGGCCTGCCGAAGGCCGCGGTCCACACCCACAACGGGGTGCTGTGGAACTCGTTCACCCAGATCGGGGACTTCAACCTGACCAACGAGGACGTCTACCTTTGTGTCCCGTCGCTGTCCTGGGCGGCCGGCTTCCACGACGTGGTGCTCGCCCTGATCATGGTCGGCGGCCGCTCGGTCCTGATGCCGACCGGCGAGACCGGCATCGACAACATCGTGCGGACCGCGGTCGAACAGGACGTCACCCACACCTTCCTCGTGCCGACCCTGCTGAAGCAGCTCTCGATCTCCCCGGAGCTGCTCGACCAGATGCGTGCGTCGAAGGTCCACTGGATCGTGACCGGTTCCGAACCGGTGCCGAAGGCGACCATCCAGACCCTCCAGGAGGAGCTGCCGGACTGCGGCATCCTCCAGGGCTACGGGCTTTCCGAGTTCCCGACGATGGCGACGATGCTCCGGCCCGAGGAGGGCATCACCCACGTCGGCAAGGCGGGCCGGCCGCTCACCATCACCACCATGGCGATCCGCACGATGGAAGGCGAGATCGTCGACCAGGGCGAGGGCGAGATCCTGCTCCGCTCCCCCGCGACGATGAAGGAGTACCTGAACCGTCCCGACGCGACCGAGGAGACCCTCCGCGACGGCTGGCTCCACACCGGGGACCTCGGCACGATCGACGAGGACGGCTACCTGACCGTCACGGGCCGCAAGAAGGACATGATCATCTCCGGCGGGCTCAACATCTATCCGAAGGAGATCGAGGACGTGATCCACCGGGTCGAGTCGGTCCGCGAGGTCGCCGTGGTCGGCGTCGAGGACGAGAAGTGGGGCGAGACCGCGGTCGCGGTGATCGTCGCCGAGGACGTGGACGCGGTCAACGTCGAGGAGATCGACTCCCTCTGCCGCGAGCACCTCGCCACCTTCAAGTGCCCCCGCGCGATCTACGTCCGCACGGAGCCCCTCCCCCGCAACCCGTCGGGCAAGCTCCTCAAGCGCGACATCCGCCCCTGGGCCGCCGAACAGCACCGCGCCGCCGCGGCCTGATCCCCGCGGCCGCCGCGCCGCTTCCCTCCTTGTAATAACCGCCAACGCGGAAGCGCTTCCTCGCGGTCTTTTTTGTCGAAGCTGACACTCTGGTCTCAGCACCCTGCACCCATCCCCTGTCGCAGGTTTTGCTGGAGACGAGAGGAGAGCTACACGTGAAGCACCCGACAGCCAACCCCAAGTGGACCCTTCCCGAGGGGACCGCGCTGGCCCGCATGACCCGCGAAGAGGTCTTCGACCGCGTCCAGGAGAACGCCGAGAAGCTCGGTGACGCGAGGTGGGCCGACGTCGTGTCCGATCGCTGGGAGGAACTCTTCAGCCAGGCCGACGGCGACGAGCTCGCCCGGGACATCTTCAGGCGCTTCAAGGAGGAGGAAGGCCGGCCCTTCTACGCCGGATGCGAGATCGCCGTGATCGAGCACCCGGACATGTACGTCTCGCGCTCCGAGGAAGCGACGATCCTCTCGCCCGAGGACTTCCCGGAGGGCGTGATCGGTGACGGCGACAACGCGTTCCAGGCCGAGGACGTGACCGGCGAGATCATGATCGTCCGCGAGGTCTCCGAGGTCGACCGCCTGATCACCGAGGGCGTGCCCGAAGGAGTCATCGGCGTGATCGACGATGCCGGCGGCACCATGACCGCCCCGATCCTCCCCGACTTCGAGGCCGTCATCTGCCTGGCCGGGACCGTCCGTTCGCACCTCGCGATCATCGCCCGCGAGTTCGGCGTCCCGACCCTGATGAACGTGCGCCTCGGCCGCATGCTCGAGAACGGCGAGAAGGTCACCGTGAAGTACTCCACGGAGGCCCAGAACGTCGAGGCCTACTTCGGTGAGGACCTCAACGAGCGCGCCCAGATCCTGGAGGCCTGATCCATGAGCGACTGGAATCTCGACGAGCAGCAGCTGCTCGAGCTCAACACGTACCTGCAGCGGACCGATGACGTCCTGATCCACAACTGCCTGACCCGTACGGCGCAGGAATCGAAGCTGTTTCCGATCATGCCGTACCTGCAGCTGTGCTTCTACGACGCCTATTACCGGTTCCCGGACCAGATCCGGAAGGCGACCGAGGTCATGTCACCGGAGGAGATGGGCCACCGGGCCCGGAACTCGACCACGAACCTCAGCAAGCTAACCTCCTGGGGCACGATCAACTTCTACCTGAACGGCCGCACCAACCTGATCAAGGCCGGCCTGCTCCGCCCCGAGGACAACCTCGAGGACCTGTGGACGGTCGTGGACTGGCACCGGCGCTTCACCGCCGCGTACCACCGCAACGCCGCCCACCACTGGACCCTCGATTCCTGGGACCTCGCGCAGGAGCATGACGAGCGCGTGCTCCAGGTCTTCGAGGCCGACGCCTTCGAGGCCGACACCGCCCTCAGGGACGCGGCCGCGAAGTTCGTCGCGATCGGGACCCAGTACAGCTTCCTGGTGAACTGCGAGAGCCGCGTCGGCCTGCAGTCCTCGGGGCCCTACAACCTGGGGGGCCGCCGCCTGATGCACACCCGCGACTTCATGAACCTCGCGGAATGCGACTACTCGTGGCTGGACGGCGTCGCGGACGAGGTCACCCACAACAACCTCACCCTGGTCCTGATGACGGACGACGTGTCGATCGAGATCACCGACTGGGGCACCCCGTACACCGCGCCCGAGGACTACCAGGGCCGCATCACCGGGGTGGGCCTCTACACCTCGGACTTCCTGACCGACCGCTACATCCCGGTCGGCATGGATTCGCGCCAGGACCTGACGGACACGCTCAACGAGCTGACCGATCAGATGAAGGAGGCGACGAGGAAGCTGTACCGCCGCTTCTCCGAGATGACCATGAACCAGATGATCGAGGCGGGCATCTACGTGTACTTCCAGGCCGCCGCCGACATCGCCCACATGGCCGGCACCTACAAGCAGTCCGAGTGGGAATACATCGACGAGCGCACCGCCCGGTTCTGGGAGATGCACAACGAGGAGTACTCGCTGGACGAGTACGTGAGCCACTTCGCCGCGATGGACGGCATGCTCGCCGCCCAGAACGACTACTACCTCCACCCGGTCTCGTACGGCGTGTGGCGCCGGAGCGGCGAGGGCGACCTCCCCGCCCCCGGCCGCAACGCGAACCTGATCCCGGCCCACGTCCTGATCGACCAGGACTTCCCGCGTCGGGTCAACCCGAACGGCCTCGCCGACTCGAAGGGCGAGTCACGCCTGCCCGCGAAGTCGACCAGGTACACGTTCGCCCGCGGCAAGCTCACCGAGGACGAGATGAACCAGGCGGCCCGCGAGTTCCACTCGCCGCTGCTGGAGGCCCCGTGGCGCTACTACGACGAGCAGCACGTCAAGTGGCACCACCAGGACGAGGACGTCCAGGAGCTGTACCGCTACACGCAGGAGAACTCGCGACTGCTCAAGGGCAAGGGCTCGGGCCTGGTCCGGGCCGACATCGACGAGATCAGAAGGGCCGCCGGGGAGAAGCCCTGGAGCGAAATCAAGTCCGGCGCGCCCGAGGCGACGCCGGTGGAGGCATGACATGACGATGACCGATACCGACCTGACCCTGACCGCCCTCCACGTCCTGAAGATCAAGGGACGTGCGAGCGTCGACGAGGTGGCTGCTTCGATCGGCACCGGCACCGACCGCGCCGCGGAGCTCCTGAACGGGTTCGCGGGCGAGGAGCTGGTGGTCGAACGGACCGGCGGCCGCCGTCCGGGCTGGATGCTCAGCCCCGCGGGCCGGGTCCGGCACGAGGAGCTCCTCGCCGAGGGCGTGGACGAGGCCGGCAAGGAGAGCCTCGCCGAGGCGTACGAGGGCTTCCTCGCGCTGAACTCCACCGTGAAGGAGATCGCCTCCCGCTGGCAGTCCGTCACCGACGACGCGGGCCGCTTCGAGCTGATCGAGGAGATCCACGAGATCCACGACGACGCGGTCGACGCGCTGGGCGAGGCGGGCGAGGTCGCTCCCCGCTTCGCCCGCTACGGCGACCGCCTGACGGAGGCGCTCGACAAGGTCCCGGAGGATCCGCGCTTCATGGTCTCCCCCGCGGTCGACAGCTACCACACGGTCTGGTTCGAGGCGCACGAGGACTTCCTCCTGACGCTCGGCCGCACCCGCGAGCAGGAGGGATCGGCCTGATGGGCAAGGTCCACACCGTCGGCGGCGAGATCGAACCCGGTGAGCTCGGGGTCACCTACTGCCACGAACACCTCGCCACGATGCCCGGCCGGCACCTGCTGGAGAAGATGGGCGGCGACGACCTGATCCTCGAGGACATGGCCAAGTCGGCCGAGGAACTCGAGGTCTTCAAGTACGCGGGCGGCCAGGCGGTGGTCGACTGCACCACCACCGAGTACGGCCGCCAGGCCGACAAGCTGGCCGGTCTCCAGCGTGACACCGGGGTGAACATCATCTGTTCGACCGGGCACATCATGGAGGGCTACTGGCGCGGCATCGAGGACATCGCCGGCCGTACCCCCGAGTCGCTGCTGGACGAGATGCTCACCGACCTGACCGACGCGATCCCGGATTCCGACGGGGTCCGGGCCGGGGTCATCAAGCTCGGCACCAGCAAAGACAGGGTGCTGCCGGAGGAGGACAAGATGATCCGGGCCGGGGTCGAGGCCCAGAAGCGGACCGGCGCTCCGATCCAGACCCATACTTCGGCGGGCACGATTCCGCTCGAGCAGGTGAGGATCTTCGACGAGGCCGGGGCCGATCCGGAGCACACCATGATCGGACACCTGGACCGCCGGCTCGACTGGGACGACCACCTGGCCGTCGCCAGGGCCGGCTACCGGCTCGGTTTCGACTGCATCTCGAAGGAGCACTACCAGCCGGAGGCGCAGCGGATCGAGTTCATCCGGCGCCTCGTCGAGGAGGGCCACGAGGACCAGATCATGCTCTCCGGGGACATCGCCCGCCGCAGCTACATGACCGCCTACGGGGGCGGCCCGGGCTACAGCTACATCCTCTGGCGGTTCATCCCCTGGCTCCATCAGGTCGGCGTGCCGGAGAGCACGACCCGCAAGATGGTCGTGGACAATCCCGCCGCCTTCTACACCTGGAAGGACGTCTGATGCGCGCCGCGGTCCTCGACGAGTCGGGCGAGCTGACCGTCCGGAACGACTGGCCCGAACCGGAGCCCAGGCCCGGCGAGGTGCTGGTCGCGCTGGAGAAGGTCGGCATCTGCGGATCCGATGTCCACTTCGTGATCGACAAGTCATCGAAGACCTCCTACGCGCCGATCGTCCTCGGCCACGAGCCCTACGGCCGGATCGCCGGCCTCGGTGAGGGCGTGACCGGCGTCTCGGTCGGTGACCGGGTGGCGATCCTGCCCCTCATCACCTGCATGGAGTGCGACCGCTGCAAGGCCGGAAAGACCCGCCTCTGCAAGCAGCGCCTCTGCATCGGCGCCGACGCCGAGGGCTGCTGGGCCGACTTCACGACCGTCCCGGCCCGCAACGTCGTCCCGGTCCCGGACTCCCTCAGCGACACCCTCGCCGCCGT
>Ga0182743_1004617_pt1 | contig 10314 bp, 9 predicted proteins | sample eDN3rd30CKraftOP_FD_128522 | JGI IMG/M metagenome (GOLD analysis project Ga0182743, IMG submission 128522) | Enriched Organic Plus compost microbial communities from Emeryville, California, USA - eDNA 3rd pass 30_C Kraft OP (version 2) (version 2) ... | reverse complement strand
TTTTCCAGAACGTTCTTGTCGAGCTGGGGCGTGGGAATGCCCCCCTGCGGAGCAGAGGCCCCGACCTCGCCGACGTCCATCGACGCGCTAAAGACGTTGGGCGTCGGCTCGGTGACCGTGGTGAGCTGTTTTTCGATCTCGACGGTCACTTCATCCGGCTTGGGCGGCTCCTCGAAGGGGATGGCGACCACTTCGTGCATCCGCTGGATGACCTGCGGCTCGACGAACACCATGCCGAGAACGATCAGTACGCTCGCATGGATCACAGCCGAGACGAGCGTCGCCACCGAACCGCGCAGGCTGCGGCGAATTGCGTTGCCAAGCCAGCCGGGCTCGCGAGGCGGGGCGTCTTCTTCGGCTGCGACTTCTTCCGCCGGCTCCGCATCCGGAAGGCGAGCCGCGCCGGCAGGCGTAGCGGCACGAGGAGCTGGCGGGAGAGCAGCGGGAGGCAAAACGCCCCCCGGCAAAGCGCCCGGTAGCTCGCCCGAGTCGTAACGATCGGCGGTAATCGTCGAGTCGCTCAAACCTTGGCTCGCGAAAGAGGATACGTGCCGAATGCCGAGTTCGATTATAGTCCCAGCCGACGCGGCGGTCAGCGCAAACCTTTTCGGGCATTTGGCTGCCGATTATTGCACTCGATGGCAGCGGCGCGCTTGGCTGCGGCGCTGGCGCCCCCCGCTCAAACGCGGTGCTTTTCTGATTCACGTAGCGGTTGCAACGCTGCGCGGCGGTTCTTTCCAGCGACGCTTCGCAATCGTCCGATTTCATAGGTGGGGGTTGAAGGCGGCAGCACGGAAGTTGACAGGGAAGGGCGGGGGAATGTCAGGCGGCGCTCAGGGAAGTCTCTTTACTCTCTCCATTGACCTTGAGCTGGATCTTCACCAGCAAACCGAAGAGCGTCGTGATCGACTCGACGGCATTCGGACCGAGCTTCTCTCGCTCCTGCAGCAACACCAGCTCAAAGCCACATGGGCTGTCGCCGACCCGGCCATTTCAGCCGCCACCGACGCGATCCTCGCCAGCAATCGCGATCACGAAATCGCCGTGCTTGCCGACCGTAGCTGGTTCGGCGCCGGCGCCGGACGGGTGCGGCTTCGCCGCGAATTGGCCCGGCGCTTCGAACGGGCCCGCCGCAGCGGAATCGACGTCTCGACGCTCGTGCTGCGAAACGTCGACGAAGTGACCGAGGTCGATCTGCTCCTCGAACAGGGCATTTCGGCGATTCGCGGTCCGGCGCGTCCGATTGGGGAACCTGGTCCGGTTGCGCGGACCTCGTCCCGCGCCGACATCTGGCATCTGCCGAGCGCCTGGCAGGCGCCGACCCAATCGGCCTGGTGGCTGCCGGCCAATTGGTTCGTCAAACGGCGGATTCGTCAGGCGATGCGCCAACGGCTGCCGATTCATCTGGCGATCGATTCGCCCCGGCTGGTCGAAGAAGACGCCACGGCGCTCGCCAATCTCAGCGAGCTGGTGGCCTGGCTTGCGGCGCAGTGTGCAGCCGGCCAACTCGAAAACGCGACGCTGGGCGACGTCGGCCGGCAGTTCGTGGAGCAGCATGTCGCCACGCCCAGCCGATCGATTCTGCGCCCGGCGGCGTAGCTACGTCGATTTCGCTCGCAGAAAGCCCGCTCGCTCGAGCGGGTTAGGGCTAACGTTGCTCTCGGAACGTCATCCAGCTTGCCAGCCCAAGCAGCAGGGCGGCGACGATCAGCGATACGTCCATTACGACGCTGGCGCGACGAAACGGCACCGCGGCCGCCAAATCGACCGCAAATAGGACCGCGAGGAGGATGGCGACGACCATCCCCGTTAAACAGAGCGCCTTGGGCATTCCCGAACTTCCTCGAAGGTGCACGTCCGCGCGCAGAACACCAGCCATAACTCAAATCCTTACCGGCCCTAGTATAATTCGACGATAGCGGCTGTCACCTGTAGTTGCGAATCTAGGTGAAAGCGGCAATTTTCACGGGTTTTGCCGCCCGAAACCAGATCGGTTTCGGCAGATTTTAACGCTCGTAGAGGCTCCACATGACGTCGCCGGCCACCGAGAACAGCCTGGTCGAGCGGTTCCGGCGGCAGATGCCGATCGCCCCCCGCTATGCCTATTTCGACCACGCTGCGGTCGCTCCGTTACCTCAGCCGACCCGCACGGCGATCGCTCTCTGGCTCGAAGAAGCGACCGAGCACGGCGACACCCGCTGGCCCCGCTGGGCTGAAACGGTCCGCCGCCTTCGCACCCAAGCCGCCGACCTGATCGGCGCCGACGCGAGTGAAATCGCCCTCGTCCCCAACACCACCAGCGGCCTGAGCATCGTCGCCGAAGGCTGGCCGTGGCAGGAGGGGGACAACGTCGTCACGCTGGCCAATGAGTTTCCGTCGAACCTCTATCCCTGGATGAACCTCGCCAGCCGAGGCGTAGAAGCGCGGCTCGTGCCGGTCGACGGCGGCGTTGTCGACCTCAATCGTCTGGAGTCGCAGATCGACGACCGGACGCGCATTGTCTCGGTCAGTTGGGTGGGTTACGCGAGCGGCTGGCGGGTCAATCTGGCCGAGGTCGCCGAGCTGTGCCGCCGCCGCAACGTCCGGCTGATGGTCGACGCCATTCAGGGATTGGGCGTTTTTCCGGTCGATGTCGAGCAGTTGGGAATCGATTTTCTCGCAGCCGACGGCCACAAGTGGCTCCTCGGGCCCGAAGGAGCCGGCATTCTGTACGTCCGCCGCGAGCATCACGACCGAATGCGAGCGATCGGCGTCGGCTGGAACAGCGTGCAGGCTGGACACGACTTTGGCCGTATCGAACTGAAACTGCGTCCCGACGCCGCTCGCTGGGAAGGGGGCTCGACCAACATGGCCGGCATGCTCGGCCTGCAGGCGAGCGTCGAGTTCCTGCAATCGCTCGGAGTTCGGAAAGACTCGTCCCCGGTGGCCGACCAGGTGCTCGCGCTGACCGACGAACTTTGCGCTCGGCTACAGGAGATTGGCGCGACGCTCCTCAGCCCGCGAGTCGGGGAGCATCGCTCGGGCATTGTCACTTTCTTGCCTCCCGGCCGATTGACGCCAGCCGAGGTGCGCACCCGGCTGATCGCAGCCGGAGTGATCGTCAGTTGCCGCGGGGGAGGAATTCGCGTGGCGCCCCACGGCTACAACAACCGGGACGACGTAGAGCGGCTGATCGGGTGCTTGGTAGAATGCGCCTCTTAACCACTCGTCCGGCGGTTCCGTTGGGCGAGAACCTCTCTGGAACGCCCTCATGACTCGCTCCGACTCCCGCATCGCGGTTTACACCGGCTCGTTCGACCCAATCACGCTCGGCCACTTGAACGTCATTCGGCGCGCCGCCCGGTTGGTCGACACGCTGATTGTCGGGATTGGCGTGAACGCAGAGAAGCGGTCGATGTTCACCCCCGCCGAGCGGCAGGAGCTGGTGGCGCACGTCACCAAGGACATCCCGAACGTGCAGGTGAAGGCGTTTTCGGGCCTGGCGGTCGAGTTCGTCCGCCAGTGCGGCGCCCGGGTGATGATTCGCGGCGTCCGGCCGATGACCGATCTGGCCGGCGAGTTCACCATGATGATGGCCAACCGTCATCTCGATCCGGGCATCGAGACAGTCTTTTTGATGGCTGACGAAGAGTTCGCCCATGTGAGCAGCTCGCTCATCAAGCAGATCACTCCGCTGGCGAACGACGAGATGCTGGGGCGTTTTGTGCCGCCAGAAATCATCCCTGCGCTGCGACAGAAACTGCCGCGGGGGAATTGACCGTCTGGGTGGCGTCCGTCGGCTGCGGATGGGCCTCGAAGCGGGATTTCAGCTTGAGGAAGTGCTTCTCGTAGGCGTGCCAACTGATCAATGCCGTTGCGGTAGTCGCGGCGAACATGATCGCCAGGTACGCAATCTGCCCCAGCCATGGGCTGCCGAGCGACGCCGACAATCCCGTCGCCGTCACGAGTCCAGCCAGCGCAGGAATGAGCAGCGATTGAAAGACGTACATTCCGTAGCTGTACTTGCCGAAGAATCGCAGCACGCGGGAACGTCCCAGGCGATCGACCACGCTACCATCTTGCGCGGCGAGCATCAGAATGATCATTGAGCCGAAAAAAACGGCCCAGAAGCTCTCGGGAATGGTAAAAATCCGGCGACCGACGATCGAAACGCCGACGAGCACGACAAGCGAGACCACCGCGCCAGCAATGGCCGGCTTCACGAGCCCCCGCAAGCCGAGCGGCCCGCGCACCAGTAGCGCGAGCGCGCTTCCCAGGACGATGGCGTCGAGGCGGAACAGCGTGAACACATACGGCGCGACGTCGTTCCCGCCTAGCAACACCCAAGCGACCCGGCTACCGGCGCTGAGCCCGAACAAGGCCGCGCAGGCGACGATCGCCTGCCGTCGCGAGAGGAAATAGACCACCATCGGCCACAGCAGATAGTAGTGCTCTTCAATCGCCAGCGACCAGAAGTGGTTGAACCAGCCGAGGCACCACTCGCCGCGCCACGACTGCAAAAGGTTCGCCCCATAGAGCCACAGCCAGGCTTGCTGCTGCCGGGCTTCGCTATACCAGGCGGCCGCTTGCGAGCTGACGAGTGGCAGCAGGACCAGCCCCAGCAAAAGCACGCCGTAGTAGAGCGGAAAGATCCGCAGCGTTCGGCGGGCGTAGAAGTTGCGGAAGTAGTGCGGCTGCGTCTTCGCGTCGAACAAAATGCCGGTGATTAGAAATCCCGACAGCACGAAGAACAACTCGACGCCCCGGCTGCCCAGATCGTGCAGCGGCAGCCCGTCGCCGACCGTCGCGTCCCCCGGCGAACCGCCGCCGAAGCGGTAGTAGGTGACCATCAAGATCGCCAGCCCGCGGATCGCATCGAGGGCCGGAACGTGCCGGCCCGAAAGCAATTGCCGCTCGGTCGCGCTCGCCGACGGACCGGGCAGGGGAGCGTCGATCGTGGCGGGAGACGAAGTCATGGCCAGCTTGGGCGAAGGGACGTTGGGGAGGACGTATAAATCTACGTCACTCCCCCGATCCCATCGTTCCGATTTTGCCGCTTGCTCCGCCTCTGACGGCCATTACGCCAATTTCTCACGGCGGATTAGGCGCGCGTGAACTCGTCGATCTCGCGGAACTGGTCTTTCAGCGACTGGTAAAGCTGCTGATAGATCGGGTAGCCGCGCTCGTAGACTTTTGCTCCCTTCTTGTCGACCGCGGTCCGCTCGACCACGCGAATCGTCGCAGCCGACGCCTCTTCCGCGTTCTTGTACGCTCCGGCGCCAACGCTGGCCAGCAGCGCCGCGCCATATGCGGGGCCCTGTTCGGCGTTGATCGTGACGACATCCTGCCCAAACACGTCGGCTTGGATTTGCCGCCAGAAGGGGTTCTTCGCGCCGCCGCCAGAAGCGCGGATCTGCTTCACCGGAACGCCCAATTCGTTGATGATCGTCAGGCTGTCCTTCAGGGCGTAGGCGACTCCCTCCATGATCGCCCGCGTCAGATGGCCGCGAGCGTGCTTGAGCGTCAGACCGACAAACGAGCCGCGGGCAAACGGATCGGCGTGCGGCGTGCGTTCGCCGGCCAGATACGGCAGGAAGAACAATCCCTCGCTGCCGCGCGGAACCGCTTCGGCTTCTTGGGACAGAATGTCGTAGCAAGCCCCTTTCTTGCTCGCAAACAAATCGGCTGCAACTCGCTCCGCGAACCACTGCAGCGAACCGCCCGCCGTCAGGCTCACGCCCATGATATGCCACTTGCCGCGCACCGCATGGCAGAAGGTATGCAAGCGGCCGAGCGGGTCGATCTGCACTTCGTCCGAGTGGGCGAACACCACGCCGCTGGTGCCGATCGACGTCGAAACAACGCCGTTCTTGACCACGCCGGTGCCGATCGCGTTGGCAGCGTTATCCCCCGCGCCGCCAACGACGACGCAGTCGGTCGTCAGCCCAAGTTCCTTGGCCGCCGCGCTGGTCAGCTTGCCGGTGACGTCCTCCGACTCGTACACCTTCGCGAACAGGCTCGGATCGAGGTCGAGCAGGCTGAGGAGCTTGGTCGACCAGTTGCGCTTCGCCACGTCGAGCAGCAACATTCCGCTGGCGTCGCTCACATCGGTGGCGAACTCGCCCGTGAGCCGCCGCCGAATGTCGTCCTTGGGGAGCAGCACGCGGGCGGTTTTGTCGAAATTCCGCGGCTCGTGATTTCGCAGCCACAGGATCTTCGGCGCGGTAAAGCCGGTGAGCGCCGGATTGGCGACCATCTGAATCAGTTTCTTGCGGCCGCCGGCCCGCTTTTCGATTTCCTCGCACTCGGCTGCGGTTCGCTGATCGTTCCAGAGCAGCGCCTTGCGGACGACGTTTCCCTTCTTGTCGAGAAACACGCTGCCGTGCATCTGGCCGCTGAGGCCGATCGCCTTCACGTTGGCCGGCTTGAGTTTGGCCTTCTTCACGGCGGCGCGAACCGACGCGACCGTGGCCTTCCACCAATCTTCCGGATCCTGTTCGCTCCAAAGCGGCTTGGGGTGATAGCTCGGATGCGGGTGCGACGCCTCGCCGAGGATCGTTCCCGTCTCATCGATCACAAGCGTCTTGGTCCCCGAAGTGCCAATATCGATTCCCAGGAAGTGAGCCATGAATTCGTTGTCCTGAAGCCCGTTGAAACGCCAGTTGCATGCGAAACGACAAGGGCCGGATTGTAACGCTCCCAAGCGACGCAACCCAGTAGCCGGGCCACTCCGCCAGAGGAGCGTCGCGTCGCCGAATCCCGTGGCTGAAGTCGCCAGCGTTCGGCTACGATCGACCTCGCGGCCCACGCCGCCTCGGACCAATTTTAGGATTCTGGTATGCTGCTTCCATGACTACCTACCGCATGCCACGCAGCCCCGAATTGATGTCCCGCGGCGACACGGGGCTCCTGATTGTCGACGTCCAGGAAAAGCTCCTGCCAGCCATCGCCCAGCACGAGCGATTGCTATGGAACATTCTGCGCCTGGTCGACGGCGCGAAGATTTTGAACGTCCCCATCGCGGCGACCGAGCAGTATCCCAAGGGGCTCGGACCGACCGTTCCCAAGCTGGCTGAGCGGCTGGGGACAGTTCCGTCGAAGCTGATGTTCAGTTGCCGCGAGTGCGGCGACGTTTTGGAGCAGTTCCGGGTCCAAGGCGTGCATAAGATCCTGGTCGTCGGCATTGAAACGCACGTTTGCGTCCAGCAAACGGTGCTCGACCTGCTGGCGGACGGCTATCGCACGTTCGTCGCCGTCGACGCCGTCGGCTCGCGACACGCGCTCGACCACGAAATCGCCTTGCGCCGCATGGACTCCGCGGGAGCGACCCTCACCACCACCGAATCGGCCCTGTTCGAGTGGTGCGAAGTGGCCGGCACGCCCGAGTTCAAGCAAATCAGCGCCCTGGTGCGCGAGACCCCGCCGGCAAGTGGCGGTTAATGGCGTTTCATCTGCGAATTTGTCGCTTGTGATCGGCCATCGCACGTCATCGGCAGCCCCGGCCGGCGTGCGCACATCGCACAAGGCCACCCCGCCCCGAATGCGCACTTTGCGCAACTTCTAAGTCGGCGATGTTACAGCCGATATGCTATCTTGCGCATCCGAATATACTTCGTGTGTGACGTATTTTTATATATTGTATCGCGACGATCAACAAATCTGGGACATCGGAGCTCATACACCCAGGCACACTAAAGCGCACCATTCCATACTTACCGAGAATAACATCTATTTGATTCGCCTCCTCTGAGTTATTACAATGCGGCCGCTCTGCGGCGGACTGTGCAGGCACAACGGGATTCGAGCATGAATGCCCACGTCGATCGTTACGAAACGACACAGCTCACGAGCTGCGCGCGCCGTGATTGGACACATTTCTTTGCGGGGACGAAAAAGGCGTTCCGTTGGTCCAAGCCAGGGCCCCGCAAATTTGAAACAGCGGATTGCACTCCCCAGCGACCACACCGCACGGGGAGTCTTAACCTGCTGCACTTTCGCCCCAACAGTCAAAGAGTAGCGATTGATGGCCACTTCGACGAGTAACGATTGCCAGAAGCCCAGCGATCACGCCACGGTATTCGCGGACTCTGCGGCACTTAAAGAACTTCTCGAAACGGGATCCGCAGAGGCGCCCCAAGGGAAAGGGCCCTTTGCGTCCCAACTGCTAGAGCCTCTTGTAGTGGAGAACACGCCACGTTCCTATCAAGTCGCATCTCGTCCTCACCGGCATTCCCGCTTGCCAGCGAACGACAAGGCATTCGCTTGGCCCTATTACGTCAGGCAAACCGTTTGCGTCAGTTTAGTGCTGCTGGCTGCTGCACTCTTCTGTCACGGCATGCGTGCGTCATCGAATGCTGTGATTCCCTCGACCAGCGAACCGTCAGCCAGTACTGCCAACACTTCTCCAGTTTCTCATGTTCGCGGCGGAAAAAGCCTGCGCAGCAAGCCAATCGAAGACGTCCGCGTCGGCGATCGGATCGTCGGCTACAACCCAATTCGTGAGCAGGCCGACCTCGTTGAACCAGATCCCACAAATTGGCGCAAGCTCAGCTTGCACATGACGAAGGAAAGCGGCCATGGCCTTTGGATTGACCTTCTTCGTCCAGTTGCGTGGATCGAAGAGCACAATGCCCGAGTCGGCACGACCATCCACCTCGACCTGTTCGAGATGGGCGCTGTTGGTGACGCGGAAGTAACGTACCTCGGCCCGTGCCCAAGAATTCACCCCGGTACCGGCACGATCGTCACCGGCACCTTCAAGCATCAGGCCGACGAGAACACGAACGTTGTCCGCCTGCAGCTTGAAGACCAGATCGAGTTGACCGGCGTTACCGACAACCACCCCTATTGGTCAGAAGACCGTCAGGACTTCGTCGAAGTCGGCCAACTCAACATCGGTGAACTCGTCGACACCGCGTATGGCCTTAAGCGAGTCGTTTCCGTCACCCCCATCGAGCACAACGGTTTCCTATACAATCTGGAAACCACCGAGCACGTTTATCGTGTCGGTTCGCTGGGTACGCTAGTCCACAACACCTGTGCTGGCTATCATCACTTTGTATTGCGATCGCTAGGAAGCAAGACGCCATACAGACACAGATCACTAACCTATCTGAACGAAGTTGAGCACACGCGATTGCATCGCGAATTGAATGACTTCTTGAGAAAGCAAACCAAGACGCTCGCCAATGGGAAAAAGGTCGACATGCTGCCGCGCCGCGGAAATAGCGGGAAAAACATTATCCGGCGATTTAGCTCCGAAGAACGCATCACGGCGATGTCTAACTTTTACAAGACATATGACGGAGGCAAGTATCATCAACATTTTTTAAACGAACTCAAGGTAGCAACGCAACACGGCTGGTTTAAATGAATCACTATTGGCTATCCCCTAAAGATCAGCGGCACAACATCTGGATTTTCTACACAGAGTCGATGGAAACGGGAATTCGGCTGCGCGAGCAGTACGTGCCGCTGCAGTGTGCCGAATGCAAGAAATATGACGAACTCGCGGCGATTGAACTTGGGATTTCCCCCGACGTGAAAATTCGAAGCAAGTCCGACTATCTCATGTCCGACGACGGACTTATTTGTGTGAGCGAAGCGGCCCAAAAGGTTCTCTTGGAAGTCTGCCCAACTAGCGTCCGCTTCGTGCCGCTCCCTGGCGATAGCCGATACTCGATTTTGCTTCCCACAAGCTTCGTGCCCACGGATCCAGCCAAATCGCACATGGAGTTTCATCGCCCGTGCCAGCGATGCGGCCGTTTTCGAGAGACATGCCTGTCTCCAGCTCTTGCCTCGATGTCGCTTCCAAGCGGTAGCAATGTCTTCGTGTGCCCAGACCTTGCCATCGAGGGATACCGAGAACGTAGCTTTTGGTTCCTGGCGTCTGAAGACGTGGTGTCAGCGTTTCGGGCAGCCAGACTGTCGGGAGTCGACTTCGAACCTGCGTAGCAGCGGGACAGGAGCGCCTTCCTCGTTTCTACGCTTCGGACTCAGGTCACTCGGCTACCCATTGCTGTCCTCCGAAACTGCCACCTCCAATGAAGCTCTACTGGCTATCCCCCAAGGATCAGCGGCACAACATCTGGGTCTTCTACACAGAGTCGATGGAAATGGGAATTCGGCTGCGCGAGCAGTACGTGCCGCTGCAGTGTGCCGAATGCAAGAAATATGACGAACTCGCGGCGATTGAACTTGGGATTTCCCCCAACGTCAAAATTCGAAGCAAGTCGGACTATCTTATATCCAGCGACGGACTTATTTGTGTGAGCGAAGCGGCCCAAAAGGTTCTCTTGGAAGTCTGCCCAACTAGCGTCCGCTTCGTGCCGCTCC
>Ga0182743_1004608_pt1 | contig 10332 bp, 5 predicted proteins | sample eDN3rd30CKraftOP_FD_128522 | JGI IMG/M metagenome (GOLD analysis project Ga0182743, IMG submission 128522) | Enriched Organic Plus compost microbial communities from Emeryville, California, USA - eDNA 3rd pass 30_C Kraft OP (version 2) (version 2) ... | reverse complement strand
GCGAGTAGCCGGCGTAGACGACGTAGCACGCAATCGCCGCCACCAGGACCAGCACGATTTTCTCAACGTGGTGCAAAAACCATCCGTTGACCTTTGCCATATCGAGCTTCGGTTTTTTCATCAGTCGGTCCCTCTCGGACGAGCCCCTCGTCGAATCGTACTTTAGTCGCTGGCCGGAGTTTCGGAGTTTTAGTTATTAGGTGCGGCGCCCGGCGCGGCGGTCGGCGTGACCGGGAGCGATGGCGTGGTCGTGTCGGCTGTGGCTTCCGGTTCTTCCACGATGCCGAGCTGGCTCTTGTTGACCGGATTGTAAATGTAAACCACGCCGTAAATCTCTACCGGAATTGCATTATTGTCGATCGAAGCGTCGGCGATGAGGCCGCGAGCGCCACCCGCGCCCGGAATGCCACCGTAGCCGCCCGATTCTGAAGCATAGCCGCCGCTGCCATAGCCGCCGGTCATGCCGGGCATCGCGCTGTAGCCGCCCGTTTCGCCATAACCACCGCCGCCGCCGAAGGGCGACGAGCTGCCCGTGCCGGCTGGGCGATTAACGCGGACCTGCCGAACCTCAAGCGGGAGCTTCGAGTTGCCGCACTCCGCCAACAGACGATTCAGCTTGCGCTGGTCCATGATAAACCGCATGCGAACCGGCATCCGCTTGGCGACCGCCAGGATGGCGTCTTGCGGATTGGTCGAGGTGAGCGCCTCGCGAAGCGTGGCGGCGGGAAGCGGTTTGAACTGCGAGTCGACGTAGCGTCCCTCAGCCGGATCGGCGAGCGATAGGGTACCCATGCCCGTGCCCGAACCGTCGGGATAGGGGCTGGTGGCCGAACCCATCGGCATGGCGCTCCCTTCGGCCGGCATGCCTTCAGGGCCGGTTCCGGTGCCCGCGTAGGGGGACGCCTTGGGGGTGCCGATCGGCGTGACCGTACCGGAGAACCCAAGCGCGTTGCGACCCATGCGGATGAAGTCGATTTCCTTGATCGCGGCGTCGTGGCGAGCTTCGGCGCCTTCGTTGGTGGCCGCGATGATGTTCATGATCGAGGTGAGCACCCAGATGTCTTCCTGGGCGTAGAGCACTTCGAGCGTCGTCGGCGCGTCGACTCGGGCGGCGAAGGCGAAATGCGAATTGAACAGCTCCTGCTGCTTCGCCTGCGGCCATGCGACGATATTCGGGTCGACGACTTCCATCACTCCTCCCGGTCCAGTTCCGCCGGGATACCCTTCGCGCACCATGGGAGGCGGCGAGTAGTTCATGCCTTCCATGCCGCCTCCGGCGCCGGACCCAGCCGCTGAGCTGCTGGCGGTCCACTCGGTGCCGATGATTTCGGTCAGGGCCGGGAGTTCTTCTTCGATGAAGTTGCGATACAAGCGGCGATAGCCGGCGGGAATTTCCGACTGAATCGGCGTCGGATAGGGGAGCTTTTCGATCGGCCGCAACTCGTTGACGACGGCTTTGAAATCGTCGCCGAACTTATCGGACCAGACGAGCACTTCCGACTGGCGGTCGTACTGCCGCTGCCAACCGTCGGCCACTTCCCGGACGTAGGCTGCGATCAGCGCGTCCATGCCTTGGTTGGTGGCGTCGTTGGGGTGCAGCGGGTTGTTTTGACGCAGGTTGTTCAGCCCTTGCATCACCTGCTTGATCTTCCCCTCTTGAGCTGCGCGCGTCTGCTCAAGCTGGCCGGTCGAATACCACCAGCTGCCGACGCTCACCAGCAGAATTACCACACACATCACCCAGAACGAGTGACGCTGCGCGGCGGCGAGAAAGGTTCGTAATTGATCCATACGTCTCGATCCTTATCGTGCGCCCCTGAGGGGTTCGGCATTCAAGCGGTGAGCTGATTTCAGGCGGCGCGTCGGGCGGGCCGATCGCGCCTTGCGGCCAATTTTCCTTAAGGTGCTTCGTCGATCGGCAGTACCGGCGGCGCCGCGGGGCCCGGCGGAACGGCGCCAGGAGCGGCGGCGCCCGGAGCGACTCCCGGCGCGGGACCTGGCGCAACTGCGGGACCAGGCGCCCCAGCGCCAGCCGGCGGTGCGCCTGCGGCGGGCAATGCGCCCGGCGGGGCGGCCCCTGGTTGAGCGGGAGGAGCGCCCGGCGCTACGCCCGGCCCAGGCGCGACTGCGCCTGCGGGGCCTGCGGCGTTGGGCTGCGGGACTGCCCCAGCCCCAGCGGCCGGTGCGGCTGCGCCAGCCGGCGGAACAGCGCCGTTTTCGGGAGCGACGGCAGGAGCGGCCCCTGCAGGAGGAGCCGGGCCATTGGCCGGCGCTGCGGCAGGATCGGCTTCGTTCGCCGGGGCAGCAGGAGCGCCAGCCGGCGGTTGTGCGCCCGGACCGGGAACCGAAGCAGGGCCCGGAACCGGTTCCGGCGGAGCGTTCGTGCCCGGCAAGACGCCGCCATTTTCGGCAGCCAGCTTGGCTTCGGCTTTGCGCTTCTCGCGTTCCGCCAGGCGGATGCTCAGCGGCTTTTCCTGCCAGCAGAACTGCACGATGAATTCATACTTGGGAACCTTGAACTCCGGCGGTTCCGCGTTGGGGTCCGCAGCCGCCCCTGCAGCTCCGGCGGCGCCAGTTGCCATTGGGAAGGGCATTGGCGATTCGCCGCCGAAGGAGCCGCTACCCGGACCGCTCGTGGGGGGCACGTAGTTGGGGTTCGGCAGCGTAAAGTTGCGGTTGATCGGCGGGTCCCACGCGAGGATCACGTAGCCGATGCCGAGTTCGTCGAGCGTGAACCGCTCATTCGGCAGGCCTGGACCGAGCGGCAACTCGATCGAGCCGTTCTCCAGGAAGTTCATCAGCGTGTTACGGACGTGGGCCGGACCCGTGTTGTGACGTTCCTTCGGATCGCTGCTGTTGTAGAAGTGATAGCCGCGAATCTCGATGACCCAACCGGGACCTTGTGGACCGGGGATGTTGACGCCCGAAACGTCGATACCCACAGGCGCCATCTGGCCACCAGGGCCGCCGGGATAACCGCCGTAGCTGCCTTCCATGCCGGGCATACCGGTCGATGGAGCTGGTACGGCGGGGATCGCCGGCGCCGCCGCGGCGTCCGAGTCGCCATCCATCGCGGCTGCGGCCAGGTGCGGGTTGGCTTCGAGATATTTCCGCTTCACCTCGTCGGTGAACCACAAATCCAAACCGCCGACCCAAGTCGCCGGTTGGTCGCCGATAGGCGGATCGCCGGTGGCGGGGAAGTACTGAGACTCGATGTACTCGATCTTCAAGTCCTTGCGCTTCGAGAAGTCGAGCGTCTTGGGATCGGGCACTTGCCCCGGCGCGAGCGATTCGTCGGTCGGCGGCAAGGCATTGTTGATCGCCTTCATCAGCTCCAGCCAAAGCACGCGGCGATCGGCGGTGCCGACCACTTCGTGTCCGACTTTCTGCAGCATCTCCAGCTTTTCGACCCGTTCCTTGTCGGCGGTGAGCAGGGTGGCGCTAAGCTTGTTCACCTCGTCGGCTTTGCGAACCGCTTCCTCCCAGGTGACGCCGTTCTTCGCGAAGTCCTCGTTGACTTCATTCCACACGCGATAGTGCAGAATGTAGTTCAGCGCCAGACCGAGCATGAGCGCCGCCACGGCGGCCAGGGCCCATGGCTTTTTGGCCTTCACCAGCCGCTGCGTGTAGATTTCTCGCGGCAGCAGGTTGGTCGAGATCTTGCTCTTGCCGAGCCCCTGCAAGCAGAGGCCGTAGCAATTGCCGAATGCCGGAACGTTGTCTTTGAACGACGGCGAAGTGACCACCGACGCGCCGCTCAACCGATTGAACGACTCGATCAGCTCCACCTCGTAGCCGAGGTGCTTGGAAAGGTACTGCTGCAAACCAGGGAGCTTGCCCGTGTTGCCCAGCAGCACGACGCGATTGATCGACGCCTTGCGGTCGAGGTTTTGGAAGTGGCGGATCGACCGCTGCACTTCGGTCACCATGTCGCCGAAGACGGGGCGCATGGCTTGGAAGATCGCCTTCGGATCTTCGGCCTGCTTGGGATTGCGCTTCAGATGCTCCGCCTTGGCGAAGGTGAGCTTCAGATCCTTGGAAAGCTGCTTGGTGAAGTGACTGCCGCCGAGCGGAATGTTGCGCTGCCAGAGGCGATAGCCGTTCGTCACGACCAGGTCGGTCGTTTCGGTGCCGATGGCCAGCACCACGGTCGACGGCGGCGGCGACTCGGAGTTGTAGTCTTCGCCGGGAGGCAGGTCCTTGGTGATGTCGTAGGCGACGTAGTTGTACAGGGCGATCGGGGCGAGCTGGATGTAATCCACCTCGATCATGGCCGCGTTGTACGGCGCCAGGGCCTTCGCCACTTGCTCGCGTTTCATCGCGAACAAGCCGATTTCGGTATCGAGCGCGAAGCCGTCGGTCTCCTGACCGCCCGGCATCCGCTGGTAGTCCCAGATCACGTCTTCGAGCGCGAAGGGAATTTGCTGCTTCGCCTCGTACTTGACGATGTCGGCGATTTTCTTGATGTCGACCGGCGGCGGCTTAAAGTAGCGCGCCAGGCCTGACTCGCCGGAGACGCTAATGGCAACCTTGTCGCCACGCAGATCGTTGCGCGACAAAAATTGCTCGAGGGCTTCTTTGATCAGTTGGTTCGGGTCCGCATCAGGCTGCGAGAGCAACTTGGGGTATTCGATGTAGTCGAACCCGTCGGCAACCAGGGCGTCACCGTCCATTCGGCAGCGGAGCGCCTTGATAGCGCTGCGGCCGATATCGATGCCCCACACGCCGTTTGTTTTAGCCATGAAATCCTCACGCTATCGCGGCGCGCAACCAGCCGCGCCACATTGGCTTGCATGCAACCTCAGGACTGCTACGAACCAAGACCTGGCCAGATAAGATGGAACCACTTTTTATCGTGCAGTCCGAGAGCCCTGTTCCTTGCTTTCACTGTATCGACGACGCGCGCCAAATGTCAACTAAATTTAGCTGGGAAACGGGCTTCGGATGCGAGTTTCGGCCCCCTAACGGGCCTCCTATCGCCGCCCAGCCCGCCGCAGCGAACCGCCGCCCGTCGCCGGGGCAACGCCCGGGCGAATCGTAGCTCCGGCTGTACAGTGGGAGGGCCGCATGGCAACATGGGGCTCTGCTTGCCTTTCCGACGCGGCTCCGAGCGAGCTTCCTTTCCGCAAAATCGATTCGATCATGCCCTATCAAGAGCTGCTGATCCTACTTCCCTGTCACAGTTTGGAGGATTTTCCGACTTATCACGAAGGGGACGACGCCCAAAGCCTCCTGGCGAGCTGGTCGGCCCTGTGGCACCCCGAATTGATCGCCAGCGCCGGCAAAATGCCCCAATGGCAGCGGATCGAGGATCCGCCGCAGGAGGTGAACGAGAAGCTGATCGTCGTGCCGACAGTCTGCGCCTCCCGGCTGCCGACCGGGTTTGCCCAGCGCGTGAAGGAGGAGGGAGGCTGTCTGGTTCGCAAGACGCTCGATCGCGGCGAGATCGTCGCCGCCGCCCTCGCCGGTTTAGGGGGGCGCAGCGAAGCGCTCGATCCCGAGCTGGCCGCCGATTTTCTCGCCCTTGGCTACTGCTACCTGCAGGTGCAACTGCTCACCCGGCAGATGCGCTACTCCAGCAACCTCGACGAGGTCTACTTCGGCGGCCAATTGGTGGCGGCTGCCCAGGCTGCGGTCGCCGGGGACCACGAAACGGCCCGCGACCGGCTGAGCGCGTGCTTCAACGTGCTGGCCGAGGAGCGGGATCACTACTATCCGGTCGACGCGTTCGTGCTCGACCTCTGCCTGGTCGCCAGCTCGACGCTCGGCGCCGACCTGCGCGGCGAACTGACCCACGAAACGCCCAATAACCTCCTGCTGTCGGCCGGCCTCGTGCGTGAAATGGCCAGCCGTGAGCCGGCGACCCTGGCGGCGCTGAAAGATCGCGTCGCCGCGGGGACGGTTGGCATCTTGGGGGGCGAGGAGATCGAGGGGCGGTTGCCGCTTCTTTCGCTGGAAACGATTGCCGGCGAGTTGCAGCGCGGTTTGGCCACCTACGAAAACCTGCTCGGCAAGCGGCCCGAAGTTTACGGCCGTTGGCGGTTTGGCCTCACCCCGATGCTGCCGGGGCTGCTCTACAAGCTCGGATTCCGCGGCGCACTGCATGCTGGCTTTGAGGAAGGCAAAACGCCCGACGGATTGCAGTTCAAGGTGCGCTGGGAAGGGCTCGACGGGAGCGCGATCGACGCCATCGCCCGCCCGCCGCAAGACGCCACGAAACCGCACACCTTCCTCACCTACGCAACGAAGATGGGCGAGTCGATGGACAGCGACCACGTCGCGACCATGGCGCTGGCTCATTGGCCGGGACTCGCCAGCCCTTGGCTGAGCGATCTGCGGCGGATTTCGAAGTATTGCAACGCGCTCGGCAAGTTTGTCACGGTTGAGGAGTACTTTGCGAAGACCGATCAGCCGGGACAACTCGACCGTTTTGAAGCCGACCGTTACCGCACGCCCTACTTGAAGCAGGCGATCATTCGGAAGCACGAAGATCCGATCTCCACAAATGTGCGGTACTGGGAGCGGCAAGCAATGGCAACCGCCGCGCAGACCATGCGCACGCTGGTCTCGCTCGTGACGAATGATCATCCGGCCAAAGTCGCCGCCGATCCGACCGTCGCCGCGGAAATCGGCGAGCAGCCGGAGGCGGACATCGATGCGCGTTTGTCCGACGAATTCAAGCGAGCCGGCGAAAGTTTGGGAGGCTGCTTGACCGCCGGTGGGGCAGGGAAACGCCATGGAAAGCTCGTCATCAACCCGGCGAGTCATGTGCGGCGGCAGGGGATAGATATCTCGTCCCTCGATGGCTTGCCGGCGGTGGCTCGGCCCGTGTACGCAGCCGCCGAGACCCCCGCGGCCAAGTTTGCCGTCGTCGACGTTCCCGGCAGCGGATTTGTGTGGCTGTCGCCGGCTGAGCGGCCGACGCGCGAGTCGAAACCGCTCTTACTGGCGGAAGACGGCGTGCTGCGCAACGAGTTTTTCGAAGCGATCATCAATCCGACGACCGGCTCGCTGTCGGCGATCCACGAGTACAAGTCGCGCGGCAATCGCATGTCGCAGCAGCTTGCCCTGCGAATGCCGGGCGCGAAGCCGAAGCCGGGCGAAACGTATCGCGATCCGGATGAGACGGCGACCTATTCCGTCATGGCGGCCGACGAAGTGCTCACGACCGTCTCGACGACTGCGTTCGGCGAAGTGCTCACCCGCGGCCGGTTGCTCGATCTGCACGGAAATGAGCTGGCCGGCTTTCAGCAGACTTATCGCATCTGGCGCGGCAGCCGGGTTTTGGAAGTGGAGGTGGAACTCGAGCCTCGCGAAGAGCCGCGGGCCGATCCGTGGAATTCGTATTACTGCGCTCGCTTCGCCTGGCCGGACGAGACGGCTGAAATCTTCCGGACGATTCACCAAACGCGTCAGCCGGCGACGGGCAAGCAGTTCGAAGCGCCGCACTACATCGACATCGTTACTGAGAAGAACAATACGACGATTCTCACCGGCGGGCTGCCGTTTCATCGGCGGCACGAGTTCCGAATGCTCGACAGCCTGCTGATTACCCGCGGCGAACGGCGGCGGAAGTTCAAGTTCGGCATCGGCGTCGACCTGAGCCAACCGCTGCACGACGCGCTCGCGCTCCTCACGCCGAAAGTGACGCTGGAAACTCCCGCGCCGAGCACCGGCGCGTCGGGTTGGTTGCTGCACATCGACGCCCGCAACGTGATCGCCACGTCTTGGGAGCCGGTCGTCGAAGGGGGCGCGGTGGTCGGCCTGAAGGCGCGACTCCTGGAAACGGTGGGACGCGGAGCGACGACGACCATCAGTTGCTTCCGGGAGTTTCGCTCCGCCGAAAAGGTGGATCCAGCCGGCCATTCGATTGGCGCTTGTGAGGTTGCGGACGGCAAGCTGCGCGTCGATGTGGCGGAGCATGAGTGGTTGGAGATTGTCGCGCGGTTTTAAGCCGGTCCGCTGACGCCCCACGCCGTAAGCCGTTCCCCAACTCGCCGCTTGCTCACTACAATGCGGTGATGATTGTCGCCATTGATGGGCCCGCCGGGGCTGGAAAAAGCAGCGCAGCGAAAGAGCTTGCCAAACGCTTGGAGTTTCAATTTCTGGACACGGGCGCGATGTATCGCGCTGTGGCGCTGGCTGCGCTGCGAAAAGGGCTGACGGCTGCCGACGCGGACGCCATCGCCTCGCTGGCGGAGCATGTGCAAATCGAGTTTCTCGGCGACAATGTGAAGCTCAACGGCGATGACGTGACAAATGAGATTCGCGCGCCCGAGGTTTCGCAGAACGTGCATCTGGCAGCGGACAATCCGCGGGTGCGGGCGCGGATGGTCGAATTGCAGCGGCAGTTTGCGGCCAAAGCGAACACGGTGACGGAAGGTCGCGATCAGGCGACGGTTGCGTTTCCGGATGCGGAGTGCAAGATCTTCCTCACTGCGTCGCCGGAGGAACGGGCTCGGCGGCGTCACAAGCAACTGGTGAAGGACGGCAAACAAATTACGCTGGAAGAGGTGCTTGCCGCCCAGAATGAACGCGATCATCGCGACAGCACTCGCGCCGTCGGCCGGATGGAAAAAGCGGCCGACGCCGTGGAATTGATCACGGACGGCTTAACACCCGAACAAGTGGTGGACCGACTCGAAGAGATCGTGCGGCGGTTCATGCGGTGAATGGGTCCGAGCCCATGAAAGGCTCGACGACCGCGCATGACTGCTGTGATCGACTGCTTTTGCACCTGTTCAGACCCAGACGCCTCTCCCATGCTTACAAATCCTCCTGAGCCGCGCAGCTTTTGGGTGCGCGAAGACGGTCGGACTTTGGCCCAGCATTGGGGCTACGACGCCTTTCGCGTGGTTGCGAGGTTTGTCGGAGTCACGCTGTTCGGATTGCGAACGCTCGGCCGCGAGAATTATCCCGAAACGGGCGGAGCGCTGATCTGCGCGAACCATCAGAGCTATTTCGATCCGGTGTTGGTCGGCCTGACTTGCGAGCGCCGGATGAACTATCTGGCCCGCGAGAGCCTGTTTCGCGTACCGGGATTGAAGCAGGCGATTGAGTTTCTCGACGCGATTCCGATCGACCGCGACGGCAGCGGACTGTCGGGGCTCAAGGAGACGCTTAAACGGCTGAAGCGGGGGGAGCTGGTCCTGATTTTTCCGGAGGGAACGCGTTCGCGGGACGGCGAGATGAACGAGCTGAAGCCCGGTTTTTGCGCCGTCGCCCGGCGCAGCAAGGCGCCGCTCGTTCCCGTGGGTTTCGACGGCGCGTATCAAGCCTGGCCGAGAACGGCGAAGCTGCCGCGGCTCAGTCGGACCGCGGTGGTCATCGGCCAGCCGATTCAGCCGGCTGAAGTGGAGGCGATGGACGATCCGCAGCTCGTTGCGGAATTGGAGCGGAGAATCCGCGATTGTCACCTGCGAGCGCGGCAACTGCGCCGCGCACCAGGTAGCCGGAAGCTAACAGCTTCCGGAGAAGCGCGAGTGGAGCAGGCTGCGGCAGAAAGCCAGGATCGCTGAGCGGTTTGCAGCCAGAACGCCACGTCTCTTCGACGTGGCAATATCTTTCCGCTGTTCTTCGGGGACTGTTCGTCCCCGGCTCAGGGCGTTGCTCGTGGGCGACTAGGCCTTCGGCAGGAGCGACAGCACGGCGGGGCTGGGGCGGGCGATAACGTGACCGGCGATCAGCTTGCCGAGGCCGTTGACCTTGGCGGTGCCGGCGTCGATGGCTGCCCGCACGGCAGCGACGTCGCCTTTGACGATGATCGTAATGTAGCCGCCGCCGAGCTTTTCCTTGCCGACCACTTCGACATTGGCCGCCTTGCAGGCGCTGTCGATTGCTTCGAACACGGCGGTGAAGCCTTGGGTTTCGATGAAGCCTAGTGCGAACGAAGGATTGTCGGCCACGTTGGATTCCTCAGCAGTGACGTTGCGAATCGCCTCGTAGTTGGGCGTCTTCACAATGGGTTGTTGAATCAGGGGACTGACCTCGACGACGCTCATTAGCGCCTTCCAGGCCGTAGGTTCGGGGCGATTGATGACCGTGCCGTTCGGCTTGCCCCCCATGCGCTCGGCGACCTCGCGGCCGGCGGCGATGGCGGTTTGCACGTTGTCGACCGGGCCGGCCACTTTCAGGACGATGCCCAGCCAGTCATTCGACTCGGCTTGCAGCAAGCGGACACCGGCTGACTTGTCCATGGCGTCGAGGGCGACCATGGCCGGGGTCAGGCCGGTGACTTCCAAAATTCCTAGGGCTTCGTTCACAGGTGCTTTCCAACGGTCGATGGCGGAGCTAGCGGCCGGATTGGTTGCCAGTATAGCGTCAAACTCGCTG
>Ga0182743_1004607_pt1 | contig 10332 bp, 8 predicted proteins | sample eDN3rd30CKraftOP_FD_128522 | JGI IMG/M metagenome (GOLD analysis project Ga0182743, IMG submission 128522) | Enriched Organic Plus compost microbial communities from Emeryville, California, USA - eDNA 3rd pass 30_C Kraft OP (version 2) (version 2) ... | reverse complement strand
GTGGCCATGACCCTGCTGCGCCGCTACGGCGTGGTCTGCTGGCGCGTGCTGGAGCGCGAGGCCGACTGGCTGCCGCCCTGGCGCGACCTGCTGCGCGTCTACCATCGCCTGGAAGCCCGCGGGGAAATCCGCGGCGGGCGCTTCGTCGCCGGCCTCACCGGCGAACAGTTCGCCCTGCCCGAGGCTGTCGGCCTGCTGCGTGAAGTGCGCCGGCGCGAAAAGGACGGCGAATACCTGGTGCTCTCGGCGGTGGACCCGCTCAACCTCGCCGGCACCCTGCTGCCGGGCAGCAAGGTACCGGCAGTCGCCGGCAACCGCGTGCTCTACCGCGACGGCGCCGCCCTGGGCGCGCTCATCGCCGGCAAGCCGGTGCTCTGGGCGGAACTGCCGGCGGAGGAAATGGCGAAGGCGCGGGAGCTACTGATCCGGCGCCTCTAGATGCATCTGCCAGAGATGGCGTCCTGCGCGTAGGCAGGGGCCTCGATCGGCGTGGGATGTTTTGCTGATTTCAGGAGTGGCTAGGCGTTAACGTTCTTCGCCTGCCGCCATCGCTTGACTGGGGCCTCCACTGTTCATGGAGGACCCAAGCATGCGCCCCCGTCTAGTTCTGCATTGCCTGCTCCCAGGGTTGGGAGCCTTGTTAGCCAGCCAGGCCAGCCTGGCGCAATACCAGTGGCACGACGCGACGAGGACCGCCTGGCCCTCGGCCGAAGCGGCCTGCGAACAGGGCGAGGGCATCCGCCTGCTGCTCCAGAAGCGTGAGCAGAATCCCCGCCAGCAATGGCGCATCAACAACTATTCGCTCACCGACATCGGTGGCGAAGCCTTCTGCCGCTTCACGATCGAACGCAAATTGTTCGGTCGCTGGCTTCCCGACACCTACCACTTCTCCTCCGTCTACCTTTCCGGCGGGCCGGACCTGTGCCCCAGCGGCGTGCTGGATGGCAGCGGCCAGTGCTGCGCGCAATGCCAGAGCAACGAATGCAATGACAGCAATCCCATCCTTGGCGCCACCGGGCAGAAGGTGCAGATCGAGGTCGACCTGAGCGTGCCCGGTTCGCGGCTGGGGTTCAGCCGCAACTACTGGAGCAGCCGCAACCAGGCCGGCGACCTCGGCGTCGGCTGGAGCCATGGCTGGAACCAGCGTATCGCCAAGCTCACGGCCGACCGGCTCAAGGCCTATCGCGACGATGGCCGGGCAGTGGCCTTCACCCGCGTGGCGGGCAAGTGGACGGCTTCCGCCGACGAGCGATTCACGCTGGTCGAACTGCCCGACCAGGGCGGTTGGAGCCTCACCGGCGCCGACGCCAGCGTCGAAACCTACGATGCGCTCGGGCAGTTGAAGCGCCTCGATCCGGTGCTCGGCAGCAGCCTGCATTTTGCCCGGGATTCGGCTGGCCGGCTGGTCCGGATCAGCGATGCGGGTGGCCGCCAGATCACCCTCGACTATGCCGGTGAACGGCTGGCGAACCTGCAGTTCGGCAACTGGAGCATCAGCTACCGCTACGACGAGCACGGCCGCCTCGCCAGCGTCCTGCGCGGCGACGAAGAACAGCACTACCACTACGAAGTCGCCGAACGCCCGCACCTGCTCACGGGGATCACCGACGCCCGCGGCCTGCGCTTCGCCACCTGGACCTATGACGGCCAGGGGCGCGCCACCTCCAGCAGCCATGCCGGCGAGGCCGGCACCGTGCAATTCGCCTATCTCGATGCCAACCGCGTGCGGATCACCAACCCGCTGGGCAAGTCGACGCTCTACCACTACCAGACCTTCGACCAGCGTCGCCTGGTCACCCGCCGGGACGGCGAAGCCAGCGCCCACTGCCCGGCCGCCAGCCAGCAGGTCACCTACCTGGCCAATGGGCTGCCGGCCAGCCGAACCGACTGGAACGGCAACCTGACCACCCACCAGTACGACGAGCGCGGCCTGGAAGTCTCGCGCACCGAAGCGGCCGGCACGCCGCAGGCACGCACCATCACCACCACCTGGCATCCGATCTTCGCGCTGCCGCTGAGCGTCACCGAGCCGGGGCAGGTTACCCGCTACCAGTACGACAACCGTGGTCGCGTCATCGCGCAAACCACCGAAGCGCTTTGAGCAAGGAGGCTGACATGAAAACAAAATTATTCGGCGCCCTGTCCCTGGCGATATTGCTTGGGCATCCCGCCCAGGCCGCCGAGCGCAGCTGGACCTACAGCTACAACGACCTGGGCCTGATCGAAAGCGCCGACGGCCCGCGCACCGACGTGCAGGACGTCACCCGCTACAGCTACGACGCCAAAGGCAACCTCACCGCCGTGACCAACGCCCTGGGCCACGTCACCCGCCTGGCCGACCACGACGAGCGCGGCAACCCCGGCACCCTCACCGACGCCAACGGCGTGGTCAGCACCCTGACCTACAGCGGCATCGACGCGCGTCTGGCCTCCATCGGCAGCGCCGGCAGCACCACCCGCTTCGAATACGACGCGATCGGGCAGATCACCCGCCTGACCCGCGGCGACGGCAGCTGGCTGGCCTACACCTACGACGACGCGCGGCGCCTGGTGGCCATCGCCAACAACCTCGGCGAGCGCCTGGAATACGACGTCGACGCCCAGGGCAACCGCACGGCGCAGCGGCTGAAGGACGCCAGCGGCAGCCTGGTGCGCCAGCAGCAGTGGGTGTACGACGAACTCGGCCGGCTGCTGCGCGCGGTCGGCGCCGCTGGCCAGACCCACAGCTACCGGTACGACCTCAACGACAACCCCACCGGCCGGACCAACCCGCGCCAGTACGCCAGCACCCAGGCGTTCGACGCCCTCGATCGCCTGGTCAGCCATGCCGACGCCCTCGATGGCGTCACCCACCTGACCTACGACGCCCAGGACAACCTCACCCAGGTCCGCGATCCCCGCGGGGTCACGACGCGTTATGTGTATGACGGCCTGGGCAACCTCACCCAGCGCATCAGCCCCGACAGCGGCACCACCCACTTCGAGTACGACGCCGCCGGCAACGTCATCCGCCAGACCGATGCCCGTGGCGTGGTGGTGGAGTTCAGCTACGACGCCCTGAACCGCCTGAGCGAACGCCGCTACCCGGCCACCCCGGCCTTCGACGTGCGCTACCAGTACGACGGCAGTGCCGACGGCAACCACGGCATCGGCCGCCTGACGGCCATTGAGGATGGCAGCGGCCGTCTCGCCTATCGCTACGATGCTCGCGGCAATCTGGTGCAGCAGGCGCGCAGCCTGAGCGTCAACGGCCAGGTATTGGAAGAGTCCCTGAGCTTCCAGTACGACGCCGCCGACCGCCTGGTTGGCATCGCCTATCCGTCCGGCTACACCCTCGGCTACCCGCGCAATGCCGGCGGCCAGGTGAGCAGCGTCACCCTGGGCGTAGGCAGCCAGGCGCCCCTCGTCCTGGCCAGCGATATCGCCTATCTGCCCTTCGGCCCCCTGCAACGCCTGAGCTGGGCCAACGGCATCAGCCTGGCCCGCGAGTACGACCAGGACTACCAACTGATCCGCCAGCGCATCGGCCCCTGGCAGAGCGACTACCGGCACGACGCCAACGGCAACATCACCCAACTGGCCCACAGCCTCTGGGGCACGCTGGACTACCAGTACGACTCCTTGGACCGCCTGACCACGGAACGCAGCAGCCAGGCCGAGCGCCGCTACGGCTACGACGCCGTGGGCAACCGCACCGAGAAGAGCGCCACGCGCCTGGCCGACGGCGAATCCCTGCAGGACAGCTACCGCTACGCCAGCGACAGCAACCGCCTCACCGCCCTCAATGGCCACACGGTGACCAGCGATGCCGCCGGCAACCTGCTCCAGGACCGCGCCAGCCGCCTGCTCGGCTATGACGCCCAGGGCCGCCTGACGAACGTGCGGATCGACGGCCAGGAAGTCGCCCAGTACCGCTACAACGCCCACGGCCAGCGCATCGCCAAGCTGACCGCGCAAGGCTTCACCACCTACCTCTACGGCCCCGACGGCCAACTGCTCGGCGAAGCCGCCTACGACCGGAATGGCCAGTCCCGCCGCGAACAGTACTACCTGTGGCTCGACCGCCTGCCCCTGGCCACCCTGAGCACGGCCTACGACGACCAGGGCCATCCGGGCAACCCCCGCGTGCTCTACCTGCACAGCGACCACCTCGACACCCCGCGGCTGGCCAGCGACGACGACCAGCGCCTGGCCTGGCAATGGCAGTCCGACGCCTTCGGCAACGGCCAGCCCAGCAGCCCGGACAACACCGTGGTGAACCTGCGCTTCCCGGGGCAGTACTACGACGCCGAGAGCGGCCTGCACTACAACTACTTCAGGGACTACGACCCGCAGACCGGGCGGTATGTGGAGAGTGATCCGATTGGGCTTGAGGGTGGGTTGAATACGTATGGGTATGTCTACGGAAATCCGCTGAAGTACTCAGATCCTAAAGGCTTGACGCCTGCCGCCGCTGGGTTGTGTTTTATCCCCGGTGTTGGCTGGGTTGGATGTGGTGCAGCAGCTGCCGGCGCAGGTATAGCTGGGCTAGCTTGCTATATCACTGGTACCTGTCAGTCTTTCGCAGATGCGTGCCGGAATGTTTGGAACGAGATTGCGGGAGGCGATTCAGGCGGAAATGATGATGCCGTTCCCCCTGCAAGTAATCCTCCTCGCGGCAGGCCATGGACAGGCGAGCCGGGGTCGACAACGGAGCCAAACGCAGGTGGAGACTCTCGTAGATATGGAAACGATGGTTACCCTGAGGTTGACTATGATGCGCCACATCCTGATGAAGCATATCCAGGAAGTGTACCTCATGCCCATAACTGGGACAGACCTCAAGATGGTGGGCCACCGACACATAAAGACAGAGGGCCTGGATCCCCTTATAGCCCCATTCCTTAAAATAGGAAATGTACTATGTTGTCCAGTGACTTTCATGATGGAAATTTAATATCTATTTCCTCGCAGAATGGTGTCTTTGAGCTTCGTGTGCTCTCCAGAGGGAAACTCATAAAGATAACCGTCAAGGACCTTGAGAGGCTGCGTGTCTCAGACTTTAAAGAAGGCAACGTTATAAATTTTTTGCGTGTGTTCTCCGGTGAGGAAGAAATGTGCAATGAAGGGCGATATATGTCGCTGATAAAGTATGTTTACGATATAGGTGATGAAACTGTGGAGAGCAATGGAAAAATTCCTTTGTTCGTGAGTAAAAAGATTGAGGAGCTCAAGAGAGGAACCCTGCTGGCTCTGGAGGTTGAGCCATCTTATGGTGGGTATGTAGTAGCTATTGGGAGGGCTGTTCTGGAGGAGTGCAGGGGGGCTGAGAGTCATTTGGAGTCCTTCGCTGACCATGACTCATAGCGACCCTGGCTTAGGGGTGTGACCTATCAAAGGGCTACGGCTTGGTGTATCTGAGCCGTAGCCTTCTACATATTTTTGATTGCAACCTGCATTCTATGACGGTACGGACGAGGGCACGATGTCTAGGATCCCCAGATCAGTAGTCCTGTGCGTGCGTGGGTTTGAGCTCAGTCCGAAACAGGTAGCGCTTATGTTTGGAGTGCGGTATCGGAGACAGGTGTCCGTGGTGAGTTCGCTAGACCTGCCGTAAAAACCGACTGAAACGATCGTTTGTCAGGTTCTCATTGGCGTTTCCGAACTCTTGTCGGATGGACGAAATGATTCCAGCGCTTTGGACTCATCTTGAAGGTATGGGCCGTATTCGTGAAATCAAAGAAAAGATCAAGCCTGAATATCTTGAGGTTGATTTGGTTTTGCCAGTTAAAGGTTCCGAGGAGCAGGAAGGAGGTTTTTTGTCGCCTTCTACGTTGGCAGAACTCAGTCTTTTGGGCGGAACGCTCTCGTTTCAATTCCTTTAGGGTTTGGAGTAAGTGTGCCAAACCCTGTTGCCTATGAAAGCTTACAGCAGGTGCTTGAAGGTGGCCAAGCGGTTCTTTTAGAAGGCAAAGTGGATAACCTAGGTAAAGAGTTTTTTCCGGGGTGCGAAGGTGAAGCTGAAAATCATGGAGCATTTGAGGATTACTTGCCATGAGTAAGAAGCACCTAAAGTCATCCCTTAGAATATGGCGTCCTACCATTCCAGTTCAGGGTATATACCCTAGTATAAACTTGGAGCTAGTGAGGCAGTGGAGTTGTGGGGAGCCGCGTACTACTCCGAAAGGCACCCCGCTTAGCGGAGTGTATAAGGAGACTTGCTGTTGTTTTGATTTGATCAATAATGCCTCTCAAGACCTTTCTGTTGTATTAAGGTCTGCAAATGAAGAGCTCCAGCGATCTGGTGAATTAATCAGAGAGGTTGTGGCTACAGGAGGACGTATTGAGTATTACGTAAGTCTCTCAGGAGGGATGGGGGTTGAGTTTGATGGTTCGTTGATTTCGGAATTGTCTGGGTTGAAAATAAGTCTGGCTGTAGAGGCTATATAAGTATGTATGTGGCAGGGTTGCTGCGACTCGAGAACGGATCGTGGCGCCTTGTCTATAATGTTGCTCCGCATGGCTCTAAGCTCTACTTTCAATGGAGTCATACTGTTGTATTGGTTTTCAAGAAATTTTAAATGTTCTTGGGTTGAGTGTAAGTTTGGTCGGCAGGGTTGTGGATAATTCCTTGTGAGCAATTCGGTCGGTGTGCATAGGAGATTTGCGTGAAATTATATGGGTACGAGGGCTCTGATGTGCTGAAAGAGCTTCAAGAGGTTTCTATCGTTGCCACATCGTCAGAACTTCGAAGCTTGGCTGATATGCTCGTTTTAGCGGCTAAGAGGATAGAAGGTCTGGCAGAGTGTATGTCTGATCACATTCACTTCAGTGATTTTGTGGGCGGTTTGGATTCCGACTCTGCTGATATTGTCGTCATGACAGTGGTTTCATAGGAATTCTGAAGCCGCTTGTGGGAGAAACCCCGAAGCGCTATTGCTTTGCAATAGCGCTAATTTTTTAAGGGCAATCTGTTACAGCAGAGCAACCTCAGAACCGAATCCGCCCCGTAAAAGCATCCCTGAGCATCACCCAGTCGCCCATGAACGACCACAGCGGGTACTTGAAGGTGGCCGGGCGGTTCTTTTCGAAGACGAAGTGGCCGACCCAGGCGAAGCCGTAGCCGGCGAAGGGCAGGGCGATGAGCCACAGCAGGTTGCCGCTGGCGATGGCGTAGGCGAGGATCGCCAGCACCAGCAGGCTGCCCACGTAGTGCAGGCGGCGGCAGGTGGGGTTGCTGTGTTCCTGCAGGTAGAAGGGGTAGAACTCGGCGAAGCTGTGGAAACGCTCGGCGGTGTGGGTGGTCATGGCGCACCTCCTGTTGTTGTGATGGCCGCAGTCTACGAAGGCGGCCGATGACTTGCAGATGACCCCTGCAGCCAGTTTAGTATCCAACCCCGCCATTCCTTGCGCGCGCTGACAACAAGAAGAACCGAGATGCCTGAGCGTACCACTCTGTCCAGTTGGGTCCGTGGGATCCTCCTTGCCATCGAGCTGGAGGGGCTGGACAGCCGCGAGCTGTTCGCCGAGCTGGGCCTGGACCTTGCCGTCCTCGCCGACCCGGACGCGCGCTTCCCCCAGGACGACATGACGCGCCTGTGGCAGCTGGCCGTGCAGCGCAGCGGCAATCCGGCCATCGCCCTCAACTTCGCTCGCGTGCACACCCCGGCGTTTCCGGTGCTGGGGTATTCGATGATGTCCAGCCGCACCCTGGCCGAGGCCTTCGAGCGCCTGGAGCGTTACCAGCGGATCATCGCCGAGGGGGCGGACGTGAGTTTCCGCCGCCTGCCCGAGGGCTGCCTGTTCAGCGTGCAGGTGCATGGCGACCGCCTGTTGCCGCCACGGCAGAGCGCGGAAAGTTCGCTGGCCAGCATGATCGCCCTGGTGCGCTGGATCACCGGGCGCTACATCCGCCCGCTGGAGGTCCGCCTGGCGGGCGAACCGCCGGTCGACCTGGCGCCCTACCAGGCGCTGTTCCAGGCGCCGCTCAGCCATGGCCACGGGCAGTGCGCCATGCTGTTTTCCCACGAGGACATGAACGCGCCGCTGCCGACGGCCAACGCCGAACTGGCGCGCCTGCACGACCGTTTCGCCGGCGAGTACCTGGCGCGCTTCGGCAGCAGCCGCTTCAGCCACCAGACGCGCCAGGTGCTGTGCCGCCTGCTGCCCCAGGGCGAGCCACGGCGCGAGGCGGTGGCGGAAATCCTCCACCTGTCCGAGCGCACCCTGCAGCGGCGCCTGCAGGAGGAGGGCAGCAGCTACCAGCAACTGCTCGACGACACCCGCCGCGAGCTGGCCCAGCAGTACCTGGCGACGCCGCACATGACGCTGCTGGAGATCGCCTACCTGCTGGGGTTCTCCGAGCCGAGCAATTTCTTCCGCGCCTTCCGCCGCTGGTTCGGGGTGACGCCGGGGGAGTATCGGGAGCGGTTGTAGGCGGTCGAGGGCGGTGATTGTAGCGGGCCCTGCCCGCGAATCGCGCGCAGGGCGCGCTCCTGCATGGGCACGGTGTTGGGACAACCCGTAGCGGATCTCATCCGCGAATCGCGCCGATACGTCCGGCTATCGCGGACAAGGTCCTACTGCATGAGCGAGCATGGCTTTTCGTAGGATGGTGTTGAGCGAAGCGATACCCATCACCGCAACCGCATGGGTTTCGCCAAGGCTCAACCCATCCGTTGAGGCGCATCTCGGTGCAGCCGGCAAGACGGTTGCTCCTACGCCCGTGTCTCCTGGAACCGCAGGAGCGGACTCCGTCCGCGATTATCCGCGCAGGCTCAGAAGAACGACCGCGACGCCTTGAAGGTCACGGCGCTGTCGCAATAGGCGTTGTGGCCGGAATAGGCGGTGCAGTCCGTCCCGCTCAGGCTGCTGCCGCTGTAGGAGAAGTTCAGGTCCAGGCCCAGCCAGGGGCGGCTGAGGTTCACCGACCAGTCGTTGAAGCCGCTGACGTAGCCATTGGTCACGCTCACCGGGTTCTCCAGGCTGTAGCTGGCGTACTTCAGCGTCAGGTCGAAGCCCAGCGGCGGCGTCAGGCCCAGGTCGGCGAACAGGGTGGCGCTGCTGCGCCCGGCGCTGTTGCTGTAGGCGGCGCCCAGGCGGCTGCCGAAGATCGACAGGCCGCCGTAGACGTCCTGGGTGTCCAGGTCCGGCCGCTGCGGGTGCACGTAACGGATGCTGCCCAGCTCGTAGCCGAAGCGGCCATTGCCCAGCGGGCGTTTGAAGCCGGCGTAGGAATCGACTTCGGTGGGCTTGTCCGGCTCCAGGTTGGCGGCCCAGCCGCCGAAGTACCAGCCCGAGGCGTGGCTGGCATCGAGCCCGCCGTGCAGGCTGTCCAGGCCGCCGGGCTGGACCAGGCCCTGGGCCATGCTGCGGGCCGGCGAGGTGGCGAACTTGAGGTCGAAGTCGCCGAGTTGGCGCTGCATGACCTGGGCATTGGCGGCCAGGCTGGCGCACAGCGTGGCGCCCAGCAGCAGACGGTGGATGATCATGGCTCCCCCTAGATCTTCGAAATGCTCCTTGGCAGGTGCGGTCCCCTCCGCACCTTTACAGGGTAAAGCCATTCCTTGACCGGGCAATGACCGGCGGTCCATTTGTCGGCCGGAGCGAACCTTTGCGTACCGGCGCTCGCCGAGGTTGCCGGGCCGCGGACTAGCTGCTAAATCTTCCCCAGCATGCGCAGTTCATTCAGCAGGGAGGCCTCCATGGCCATCACATCCGTACCTTCGGCCGACGGCCAGGAACTGACCATCGTCGTTCAGGGCCGCTTCGACTTCGGTGCGCACCAGGAATTCCGCGACGCCTACGAGCGCGTCGAGACCACCCCGCGGCGCTACGTCGTCGACCTCAAGGGCGCCACCTACCTGGACAGCTCGGCGCTGGGCATGCTCCTGCTGCTGCGCGACCACGCCGGCGGCGAACATGCGCAGATCAGCCTGGTGCACTGCAGCCCGGACGTGCGCAAGATCCTCTCCATCTCCAATTTCGAACAACTGTTCCGCATCTCCTGAGCCGTGGCGGTCATGGCCAACTTCCTCACGGTCCTGATCGCCGACGACAACGCCGCCGACCGCCTGCTGCTGTCCACCATCGTCAGCCGCCAGGGCCACCGCGTGCTGACCGCCGCCAACGGCCTGGAGGCCCTGGCGCTGTTCGAGCAGGAGCGCCCGCAGCTGGTGCTGATGGATGCCCTGATGCCGGTGATGGACGGCTTCGAGGCGGCCCGGCGGATCCGCCGCCAGGCCGGCGAGGAGCTGGTGCCGATCATCTTCCTCACCTCGCTGAGCGAGACCGAGGCCCTGGTGCAGAGCCTGGAGGCCGGCGGCGACGACTTCCTCTCCAAGCCCTACAACC
>Ga0182743_1004606_pt1 | contig 10336 bp, 7 predicted proteins | sample eDN3rd30CKraftOP_FD_128522 | JGI IMG/M metagenome (GOLD analysis project Ga0182743, IMG submission 128522) | Enriched Organic Plus compost microbial communities from Emeryville, California, USA - eDNA 3rd pass 30_C Kraft OP (version 2) (version 2) ... | reverse complement strand
GCCCAGCCGGCCCAGCACCCGGCCCGGCTGTGAACCCGCGGAAAATCAAGGGCGGCCCGGCATGGCCCAGCACTGTTGGGCCGGGTTTTGCCTTACTCCCGACTGGGATCGGGGCGGTTCACCCTAGAAGAAGAAGAAGATGTAGGTTCCCGTCCAAGATGACAGCAGATGCCGGGGAGTCCACGTCATGTGGCGGTGGTTTCGAGTCCAGAATTCCACGACAGATGGCAGATTCCTACACTGTGACGTTCCTCGCCGAACTCAGTTGAGGAAGGCGCCGATCCGCCGCAGCACCACCCACACATCCCGCCCCCAGACTGGCTCATCGAGAAAGCCGTGCCCGTGGCCGAGTGCGTCCTTCGAAGTGATCCAGTCCGAGGCCGTGTTCGAGTTCACGGTAGTCGCGCTCGATGCGCGCGAGCGGATCTTCCCAGCCGGACGAGTTCTGCATGGGCGTGTCCGGCGGCAGGGTGGAGAGCCAGTAGTCGGTGGGCGCATCGGCGCCTTCGGGCCATTCGACCAGCAGCCAGCATTCCGGAGCGATCCGTCCAGGTGAGTTCCCTTGAGAACACCGTCGTGATGCTCGTACGAGCGCGGGGGTGTGATCGGCGCCCCCGTCTCGTCATCCGGTCTCGGACACGTGGAGCGTCCGGCGAGCACGGGGCACCGGTTCGCCTTCGGCCCCGCCGACCCCGCCGTCCGCTCGTACTATGCCGCACTCACCGCGGCGAGACGCTCGACGCGAAAGCTCTTCCACAACGGCGAGACGAACCCGGTGGCGACCTCCTCTGCCATCAGCTCACCGGTGATGAGCCCCTGGGTCGCACCGCTGTGGCTGAAGGACACGTAGAGCCCGGGGATGCGCTGGACCGCCCCGTGCACCGGGAGCCCGTCCGCGGGAACGGGCTTGTAGCCTGCGCCGATGCGATCCAGCTCCAACTGCGGATGGCCGGCGAGAACGGCGCGGCCTTCCTCGAGCAGCTCGCTGATGACCTCGTCGCGCACCACGAGGGTCCCATCGTCGGCGAACTCGATCGCCTCCTCCGACCAGGCGGAGTCCATCGCCAGCCCGCCGTCGAGCGTGCGCCGGATGGCGACTCGTGGCGTGTTCAGCACCATCTCCAGCTCGGAGTCCACGGGCTTGGTGAAGGCCACGAACGCCGCGGGACCCGGCTCGCCGATCTCCACGCCCAGCTCCGCGAGCTGCCGTGGCACGGCCGGACCCGTGGCAAGGACGACGGCGTCCGATTCGAGGCGGGCTCCGTCGGTCGTCAGCACGCCCGCGACGCGGCCGTCTTCCACGATGACCTCGGCGACGCGGACATTCTCCTCGATGCGTCCCCCTCCCGCGGCGATCTGGCTCGCCAGGATGCGGATCACCGTGGGCAGATCGACCCAGCCTTCACCTGGATTGAAGATCGCCCCCTCTGCCGCGACCGCACCGGCGTCCACGCCACCCGCGACGCGTTGCACGTCGTCCCGGCTGAGCCATCGGGCGTCGTAGCCTTTGCTCCGCTGCGCCTCGAACAGTTCCTTCAGGGACTCATCCCTGCCCGCCCACATCAGCCCTCCGGTGAAACGGAGGTATCGTTCAGAGCCGGGATGCCCGGCCGCCCACGTCCGCCAGCGATCGATGCCCGCGAGGCGCAACGCGTGGTAGTCCCACGACCAGTCCGCCGCGCTGTTGAGCCATGCCAGCGATCGACCTGACGCGCCGCTGGCCAGCGCACCCTCCGTGAGCAGGGTGACCGGGATGCCGCGCGCCTCCAGCTGCGCCGCCGTCGATGTGCCGAAGATCCCGCCGCCGACGACGACGACATGGGTGGGAAGTGAATGTGTCATGGGGTTTCCTGTTTCGTTGCCTCGGATGGTTCAGGCGAACTCGGCGTGGATGCGTTCGATGAGTTGCAGAACGGCAACGGCCTCCGAGGGATCCACCGGAGCGGGTCCGCCGTGCCGGATCGCTTCGGCGAGCGAGCGATAGAATTCGCCGTAGTCGCCCCGTGCCGTCGGGTGCCGGACGAGATCGTCCGCCCGGCCGACGACGCCCCAGCGCTCGGGAGTGGTCACGCCGAAGTCGACGTGATCCGGCGACATGCCGGCACCCAGCGCTGCCTCCTGACCATCCAGCCCGTAGGTCGTGTAGGCACCGGCCGATCCGAGGATGTGGAAACGCGGGCCGAACTGGGGCGCCACGGAGTTCATCCAGAGGTGGGAGATCGTGCCTGAACGGTGCTGCAATGCGACGAACGCGTCGTCCTCGGCGACCGCATCCGGCCGGCGGGTGCACAGCTCGGCGTACACCTCGGTGACGTCGCCGAACAGCTGCAGTGCCTGGTCGATGACGTGCGTGCCGAGGTCATAGAGGATCCCACCACCATCGACCACGGTGGTGTTGGTCTTCCACGAAACCCTGGGGTCGGGTTTGTACCACTCGAACCGTGACTCGAAGCGATGTACCCTGCCGATGGCGCCGTTCCCGATCAGCTCGCGAACAGTGAGGTAGTCGCCGTCCCAGCGACGATTCTGGAACACGGTGAGCAGACGGCCGAACTTGTCGGCCGCGTCGATGAGGGCGCGCCCTTCTGCGGAGGACACCGCGAACGGCTTGTCCACGACGACGTCGCACCCCGCTTCCAGGGCTGCGAGCCCCAGGGACGCATGGGTCGACGGCGGCGAGCTGAGCACGACGAGGTCGAGATCGCCCGCGCGTCGGAGGAGTTCGTCGAAGTTCGGGACCACCGCTGCACCGGGATGCAGCCGCCGCGCCTCGGACGCGCGCTGCGCATCCGAGGTCACGACCGCATCAAGCGAGTATGCATCTGATGCCGCGAGGAAGGGAGCGTGGAAGACCCGACCGGAGACGCCGAATCCGACGATGGCCGCGCGGAGGGGGACGGGGTGTTCGCCGAGGCGTGAGTAAATGACGTTCAAGGGGTTCGTTCCGTGAGAGCAGGGGCACGGCCAGCGGCCAAGCGCCGCTGGCCGTGCTGGATCAGCCGAGGTATGCCGAGTAGAACTCGAACGATGGCGTCGGGTAGTACTGGATGACGTTCTTCAGCGCGGAATCCGACACGAGCATCGCGGGGTACTCGACGAGCCACACCGACGCGTAGTCGTCGACCAGGCGCTGCTCGACCTCCTGGTACGCCGCGGTGAGTTCGTCGATGCTGGTCTTCTGGCCGGCGGCCCGCAGCAGATCGATCGTCTCCTGGTCGGAATAGCCCCAGTAGGTCCACGAGCCGGCGTTATCGGGATCGAACGTTCCCGAGAGGGTGGGTCCGACATCCGCGGTGGGAGCGCTCATTCCCACCACGCCCAGGTCCGGGCGCGTGTCAGGGTTCGACACGGTCTCCACCAGAGTCGGCCAGTCCTGCCCCTGCACCGAGATGTTGATGCCGAGCGGTGCCAGCTTGTCCTGGATCACCGTGCCGATGGTCTCCTCCCATGGCAGTCCCGAGTAGAACACGAGACTGAGCTCCAGCGGCTTCGACGGCGAGTAGCCGGCGTCGGCGATGAGCTTCGCCGCCTTGTCGAGGTCGGTCACCTGGGTGTCGAGACCCTCCACCGTGCCGATCATCCAGTCGGGAGTGGGCGCGTTCAAGGGATTGGCGTAGCCGAGCAGGATCTGGTCGATGATGTCCTTGTACGGCACGGCCAGCGAGATCGCCTGCCGGATCCGGATGTCCTGCAGCTTCTCGGACGCCATGTTGTAGACGACGTACATCGGGTTGCCCTTGTCGGCATACACGTCGAGCCCGTCGGAGTCCTTGATCGACTTGAGATCCTGCAGCGATACCGAGTCGGCGACGTCGAAGGTGCCCTGCCGCAGGCCGAGCATCTGGGTGTTGGCGTCGGCCTGGCGGATGACGTAGGTGTCGACGTGCTTTCCGTCCCAGCCACGCCAGTAGTCGTCGTACTTCTCGAGCACGGTCGTGTTGTTCGGCGTGTAGTCCGCCATCACATACGGGCCGCTGCCCGCCTCGTTGCTCGCGAACCAGGTCTCGCCGTTGTCGCTGCCGGCGTTCTGTTCGATGGCCTTCGCGCTGGGTATGTAGACCATGCCGAGCTTGGTCAGGAACATGGCGTCGGGCGCCTTCAGCGTGAAGACGACGTCCAGGTCGCCCGACGCCGTGACGTCGGCGACGCCGCCGAGGAGATAGGAGTAGCCCTTCCCCACCGCGATCATTCGCTCCACGGCCGTGACCACCCCGGCCGCGCTGAGCGCGGAGCCGTCGTGAAAGGTGACCCCATCCCGCAGATGAAAAGTGTACTGGGTGGCGTCGTCCGCCACGTCCCAGGTCTCTGCCAGGTACGGGACGTACTCGTCCTTCTCGGCGTCGTAGCGCAGCAGCGGGTCATAGACCTGCGTGACGAACAACGTCGACGAACCGTCGCTCATCGCCGCGGGATCCAGGTTGTTCGGCGCCGTGCCTGCGGCGAAGTTGACGGTCTGCCCGCCCGACTCGGTCGGGGTCGTGCCGCCGCCGGCGCAGCCGGCGAGCAGCAGCGTCGCGGCCGTCACCGCCGCGGCGGCGGAGAGCCAGGAACGCCTGCGCTTCCTGATCATGTTCGGTTCCTCTCGTTCGGTGTTCGTGGAATTGCCCTTCCCCGAGCATGGGGAACTGTCGCGTCAATCGATCGACGTCGGGTAGGCCCCGCGGTGCTTCGCCGCGGGGTGGGTGCTCGGCAGACGATCGCCGTGGCCGAACACCTGGTTGCGGAAGCTGCCGTCTGCGTACTCGCGCTGCGCGAGCCCACGTTCCTGCAGGACCGGGATGACGTGGTCGACGAAGTCGACGTAGCCCTCGTGGAACTGGTAGTCGGCGATGTTGATGCCGTCGGCGCCGGCATCCTGCCACTTTTCCAGTTCGTCGGCGATGAACTCCGGCGTTCCCACGATCGGCGCCGCCTGGGTGCGGGACGCGAGTTCGTGCATGCTGATCGTCTTCTCGTCCGGCCGGATGTTGGCCATGCCCAGCGCGCCCTTGAATCCGGGCGCGGAGCGCGCCAGTTCCTCCACGGACAGCTGCTCGTCCGGGTCGACTCCACTGAGGTCCACGCCGGCGATCCCGCTGATCTCCATGAGATCGGTGATCGGATCCGCCCACTCGCGGATCGCGGCGAGCTTCGCCTCGGCCTCGGCCATCGTACTGCCGACCACGATCTTGGTGGACTGGATGAGCTTGAGGTCACCGGCATCCCGGCCAGCGGCCTTCACCGCGGCGCGCGCCCGCTCGCCGTGGAACCGCATCGCCTCGAGGTTCTGCAGAGACATGAACAGGCCTTCTGCATGCGCCCCGGCGAGCGCCAGGGCCGTGTCCGACAGGCCCGGCGTGTAGATGAACGGCGTGCGCTGCGGTGAAGGAGTGCTGTGCAGCGGGCCTTGCACCGAGAAGTACTCTCCCTTGAAGTCGATGGGATGCACCTTGGCGGCATCCACGAAGACGCCGTTCTCGACGTCGCGCACGATCGCCCCGTCATCCCATGAGCCTTCCCACAGCGCGTAGACGGCCTGCAGGTACTCGAAGGCACGCGCGTAGCGCTCCTCATGAGAGGGCAGCTTTTCGAATCCGACGTTGCGGTAGGAGTTCTCCAGCGCCGAGGTGACGAGGTTCCACGCCGTGCGGCCTCCGCTGATGTTGTCGAGCGTGGAGATCTGCCGAGCGAAGTTGTAGGGGTTGGACTGTATCACCGAGCTCGTGAAGCCGAGGGCGAGATGCGTCGTACGCGTGGCGAGTGCGGAGCAGATGACGAAGGCGTCGTCGTTGGGGAACGAGAAGCCGCCCGCGGCCGCCAGGCGGTGGCTGCCGCCCCACGGCGCCGTGAGGCCCACATGGTCGGCGAGGAAGATGCCGTCCAGCTTGCCGCGCTCCGCCGTCTCGGCGATATCGATCCAGGTCTGGATCTCGTTGTACGGGTGGGCGAGCGCATACGGCATCCGCCACATCCCGAAGAAGTTGTGCGACGGAACCGCCATCGCGAAGGCGTTGATGATTAGTCGTGGCCGTGGCATGTTCATGCAGATGCTCCCTCTGGTGTGATGACACGTGATGTGGATGCGGGCGCGCGCAGCGCGTGGGCCGACACGAGCATCCGGGTGTAGTCGTCGACCGGGTGCGCGAGGATCTCGGCGGCCGGTCCCTCTTCGACGATCCGGCCCCTCTGCAGGACGACGACCCGATCGGCGACCTCGCCCGCCAGCGTCAGGTCGTGCGTGATGAAGAGGAATCCGGCTCCGGTCTGCGTCTGGATCTCGATGAGCAGGTCGACGACGCGGCGCTGGATCGAGGCATCCAGCGCGGCCGTCGGCTCGTCGAGCAGCAACACCCGCGGGTGCGTGATGAGCGCACGCGCGATGGCGATGCGCTGGCGCTGGCCGCCGGAGAACTCGGCGATCCGCCGCTCGACGACGACCGGATCGAGGTGCACGCGCGTGAGGGACTCCTCGATGAGCGTCGCGCGCCGCGATCGCGGCACGCGCGCGTTGGTCAGCGGCTCGGTGAGGACATCGCGGACGCTCCATCGCGGGTTCATCGAGCCGTACGGATCCTGGAACACGTACCCGAGTTCGGAGATGCTGGATGCCGGCCGCCCGACGCCTTCGCGGGGCCCGAACGCGATGCTGCCGGCATCCAGCCTCTCCAGACCGGCCAGGCAGCGGACGAGAGTGGACTTCCCCGACCCCGATTCGCCCACCACGGCCACGGTCTCGCCCTCGCCCAGCTCGAAGGAGACGTCGTCGAGTGCGAGGAACTCGGCGCGACGGGAGAACATGCCGCCGACCCGGGCGCGCGAACGGAATCGCTTGGACACCGCGTCGGCACGAAGAACGACCGGGCCGGGCGTGCGATCGCCGGTGAGCGGCGCGCCGCTCGCCGCGGCGAGCAACTGGCGCGTGTAGGGGTGCTGCGGCTCGTTCAGCACCTGGCTCGCGGTCCCCTGCTCGACGATGACGCCGTCCTTCATCACGACGATGCGGTCGGAGAGATAGCGGGCGACGTCGATGCTGTGAGTGATCGACAGGATCGCCATGCCGCGCGCCGTCGCGATGGAGCGCAGCAGATCGAGGATCTGCTTCTGCACCACCGCGTCCAATGCGGTGGTGGGCTCGTCGGCGATGAGCAGTCTCGGTCCGCCGATGATCGCCATGGCGATGAGCACCCTCTGCCGCATGCCGCCGGACAGCTCGAACGGGAAGGACCGTCTCACGCGATCGACGTCGTTCAGGCCGACCTCGCGGAGCACCCGGTCGACGGCGCCGTCGCGCTCGTGCGCCGGGACGCGATCGCGGTGCAGCTCCAGCACCTCTCTGAGCTGCCGCCCGATCCGGCTGGTGGGGTTCAGCGCCGCCGCGTGATCCTGCATCACGAACGTGACGTCCGCGCCGCGGACGGCGGCGAACTGCTTGTCGCTGAGGCCGAGCAGCTCGGACCCCGCGAAGTTCACCGAGCCAGCGATGCGCGTGCGGGCCGGGTCGAGCAGGCCGAGGACGGCCCGGGCGACCGAACTCTTGCCGCTGCCCGACTCGCCGACGATAGTGACGCGCTCGCCAGGCTCCATCTCGAAGCCGACGCCCTGCACCGCCGTGACCCGTCCGCGGTCGGTGCCATAGGCGACATCCAGGTCCTTCACGGTCAGCAGCGGGTTCATGCTCTCAGCTCCCGCAGTGCGCGCCGGCCGAGCTGGTTACGCCCGGCGAACTGCCGCTCCAGCACTCCGCCGAAGATCACGAAGCCGACGATGGTGAACATCAGTGCCAGCGATGGGAACGTCACGTACCACCACGCGTTGAGTGCGTAGTTTCGCGAGCTGGCGATCATCGCGCCCCACTCCGGCGTCGGCGGGGTCGCGCCCAGCCCGATGAACCCGAGCGCCGCGATCCATTCCGCCGCGAAGGCGAGATCCATGGTGCCCTTGATGAGCAGCGGCGAGGCGATCGTGGGAAAGATGTGGCGAGTCAGAATCCGCGGTGCGGGCGTCTTCATCGTGCGGGCCGCATCGACGAAGAGCGCGTTGCGAGCGGACACAGTCTGCACGTACGCGATGCGCGCGTAGCTCGACCAGGCGACCACCGCCAGCGCGACGACGGTCTGCGGCAGACCCTGACCGAGTGCTGCACTGACCGCGATGGCGATCAGCAACGCGGGAAACGCCAGGAACAGGTCGGTCAGTCGCGCGAGTGCGTTGCCGACCCAGCCGCCGACATAACCCGCGATCACGCCGATCGCCGTGCCCAGGACGAAGCTGAGGAGCACGACGACGACGGCCGCGGCCATCGTGTACTGCGCGCCTGCGAGGACGCGGCTGAAAAGATCGCGACCGGCCTCGTCGGTTCCGAACCAGTGTGCCGCCGACGGGGGACTGAGCACCGCGCCGAGGTCGGTGGCCTCCGGGTTCTGCGGTGCGAGCGCCGGCCCGGCCACGGCGATCACGACGACGATGAGAGTCATCACGAAGCTGATCGCGCCCTCCGGCCGTTCCAGCAGGCGCAGGAAAGATGCGAGGCCACGCGGCATGCGCGACGTGTGGGCCGTCATCGGTGCGGTCGTCATGCGAGATTCGCCTTCACGCGCGGATCGACGATCACGTGGGCGATGTCGACGAAGAGGTTGATGATCGCGAAGCACCCCACCAGCAGCAGGGTCGAGATGATCACCGGGCTGTAGTCGAACGCCGAGATCGAGTTCAGGATGTAGGTGCCCAGCCCCGGCCACGAGAACACCGACTCGACGAGCACGCTGCCGGCCAGCGACCAGCCGAACACCATGCCGACGATCGTGAGCACGGACGGCAGCATGTTGCGCGCGGTGTGGTGCCAGAAGAGATGGCCGCCGATGGCCCCCTTGGCGCGTGCGGTGACGAGGTAGTCGGAACGACGCACCCGGTCGTACTCGGACTCGACGTAGCGGACGATGAGGCCGATGCTGCCGACGGCGAGCGCGATCGACGGCAGCACGAGGTGGGCGGCGGTGTCGCGGAAGCCCGCGACGTCGCCGACCAGGAGGTAGTCGAGCGTCTGCACGCCGGTAATCCGCGGCGGTTTGGGCTCGCTCGTCCGTCCGCCGAGAGGGGCCCAGCCCAGCTCGCCGAACACGATGATCTGGAGCAGGAGCGCCAGCACGAACGACGGGAGGCCCATCGCGATGAACGCGCCGATCCGCGTCATGCCGGCGAGGAACCGCGGCCGCCCCGACACGGCATAGACACCCAGCGGAAGCCCGACGACGAGCACCAGCAGCAGCGACGAGACGACCAGCTCGAGCGTGGCGGGGAAGTAGAGGGCGATGTCCTGCGCGACGGGGCGATGCGTCATCAGGCTGGTGCCGAGGTCTCCGCGCAGCAGGTTGCCGAGGAACTGGAACAGCTGCACGTACAGCGGCTGGTCGAGGCCGAGCTGCTCGCGTACCCGGGCGACCTGCTCGGGCGTGGCGTTGAGTCCTGCGGCAAGCTGTGCGGGATCGGCGGGGACGACGCGCATCAGCAGGAACGTGCCCACGGCGGTCACCAGCAGCAGCACGACGGTGGCCAGGACACGGCCCGCGACGTATCGGATCATGGCGTCCCCGTGATCGCGGGATCGGTCAGCGACAGCAGGAAGTGCAGTTCCGAGAGGGTCGCACGCTCGACGAGCTCGAGCGACACGTTCTCGTTCGGGCTGTGCGCCCTGGAGGTGGCGTCGCCGACCCCGATCATCACGATGGATGCCTCGGGGAAGCGCTCGCGCAGGACCGACACGAACGGGATGGATCCGCCGGCGCCGATCCGGGCGACATCCCGGCCCCAGATGACGCTCGTGGACTCCTCGAGGGCACGGGTGAAGCGGTCGTCCGCAGCGTTGGCGAACGGTTCGCCGAGGCTCTCGTCGCCGAACTCGATCTGTGCGTGGAATGGCGCCGTGTGGAGGAGATGCGCCTTGATCGCTGTCATCGCATCGTCGGCCGTCTGGCCCGGCGCGACACGCACGCTGAGCCGGAATCGCACCTCGGGGAGGAGGATGTTCGCGGCGCCCTGCACACGGGGGGCGTCGAGCCCGATGACGGTGGCGGCCGGCCCGTACCAGGCATCACGCATGTCGTCACGGGCGATCGGTGTGACCCCGGCCAGCAACCCGGTCTGACCGACCAGCTCGTCCGTGGTCACCGGGAAGGCAGGTCCGTTCCCCCGGTGGAGTCCCGGGATGCTCACGACTCCCGCATCGTCGTGGAGACCGGCGATCAGCCGCGCGGCGGCCATCATCGCGTCGGGGACGAGTCCGCCGTAGTTGCCGGAGTGACCCGGGCGCGCGAGCGTGCGGACGGTGACGGTGACCGCGGCGAGGCCGCGCAGCGAGGTC
>Ga0182743_1004603_pt1 | contig 10342 bp, 10 predicted proteins | sample eDN3rd30CKraftOP_FD_128522 | JGI IMG/M metagenome (GOLD analysis project Ga0182743, IMG submission 128522) | Enriched Organic Plus compost microbial communities from Emeryville, California, USA - eDNA 3rd pass 30_C Kraft OP (version 2) (version 2) ... | reverse complement strand
GGCGCGTATAGGGTTGTGGCCGCGCCGTCTGGACGGCGACGCGGAACAGCTTGTCCGGCGCCTTGGATGCAACGCCCGCGCCCTCGGCTCGCTCATGCGGAAAGAAGTGGCCCGAGGCGATCCAAAGACCGGCCGCGACCACAAGGCCAATCGCCGTGAACTGGCTCGCCCTCATTCGTTCGACTCCTTCACGCCATCGGGCGGGATGCGCAGCAAGTGGCGCGTGATACCCATGAACATCGGGATCATGGCGCCGGCATCGAACCCGGGTTCGATGGCGCGGCGCATCCACACACCGTCCGCCATGATCAACAGCATCTCTGTGATTGCATCAAAGTCGAGGTCGGAGGGAATCTCGCCGCGGCCGGCGGCAAACCTGAGCATGCCCGAGATACGTGCGCGCACCTCGGCATCGAAGGCTTGATAGATGCGCGCAACCTCGGGACTGCGGTGGCTTTCAGAGGTGATCTCGATGCAGAGCGCGATCTGTTCGTCCGACCGTTCGGCGAAATGATGGCGCGCCAAGCCTTCCAGCGTCGCGAGCAATCCCCGCGACAGATCGGCAGCTTCGAACTCAGCCACCACCTCGGCGCGGTCGCGCTCGGCGATCCCGGCGATGATCGCCTCTTTGGATGGAAAGTAGCGGTAGAGATTGCCCGCGCTCATGCCGGCCTCGGCGCAGATCTGCTGCATCGAGGTGGAGTGGAATCCATGCCGCGCGAAGCAGCGCTGGGCGGCTTCGAGGATATCGACGCGCCGGTCGGATTGGCGCTGCTTGACAGCGGGGGACATGGCCATCGGCGGTCTCTTGAAGGAACCTTGGGTTCAGATCGCGACGCCGAGGATCACAATGCCCAAGATCGTGGTCCAAGTTCGTGGCTCAGGATTGCGGCACAGGATCGCGCGTCGCCGTGTTTCGGTGGCCTCGGCGAAACGGCCAGTCGCTTCATTAGCTTCGCCGGTCCGCGATGCTTGGCGCCGGTACTCAATCACCGCCAATGCGAATGAACGTTCACTCATACTTTTAGTCGCGTCAGGGCGAATTTGTCAACGGCGACGACGAGCATGGATTTGGGTTGAGCCAGGCCGGACCTGGTTGAGCCGGACCTGGTTGGGCTTGGCGAAGAGGGAGAGAGGACGCGGAACCGCACCGGGACGGCAGCCGACCGCTCCGTGGCCTGTGTGACTGCCCTGGCCGGGCGCCGATAGCCCGTCAGGCGCCGCGACCCCCGGAAACGCGCCCGCAGGAGGGGTTCCGGCCCGCCCATCCGGCGACGTTGAAAATCGGATCAGCCCGGCGGACAGCATCCGCCCCACGCTCCTGCCGGGTTCCACCAGGCTCCGTCCGTTGCCGGTTCAGCGGCCCGGGCTGCCGACATCCGCGATCGAGAAGCCGGCCACGCGCTTGTAGCTCTCCGACAGCGCGCGCAACTCGTCCTGGGTGATGTAGTCGTCCAGGTTCTCGAACGGCCTGTCTCCGACGAGCTGTTCCACCTTGATGTTGATGAAATCCGGCGGCTGCTCGCGGTTGGTCCGGACCACATTCGCGGCCGGGCCCGCCCGCGCCGCCTCATAGGCCGCGAGGGCGGCCGGCGCATCGCCCTGCGCCAGCAGATCGGCCAGAACGCGGGCGTCGATGGCGGCCTGGGCCGCGCCGTTGGAGCCGCGCGGATACATCGGATGGGCTGCGTCGCCCGCCAGCGTCACCCGGCCGAAGGTCCATCGGTCGATCGGGTCCTTGTCCACCATGGGATATTCCAGGATCACGTCGGCGTTCCGGATCATCTCGGCCACGTCGAGCCAGGGAAAGCGCCAGTCCTCGTAAAGGTGGAAGAAGTCCGCCAGATCGCCCGGCTTGTTCCAGTCGTTCTTCTCGAACGTGTCCTGCTTGATCTCTGCCATCCAGTTGATGAGCTGGTTGCCCTCGCCGTCGACGTCATTGACGATCGGATAGATCACCATCTTGCCGGTCAGGATCGAACCGACCCGCATGTAGCTCTTGCCGGTCAGGATCGGCTTGCGGCGGGTGACTCCGCGCCAGGAGTTGATGCCGGCGAAGGCCACATCGTCGCCGGGAACGAATTGCTTGCGGATCACCGAATTGATGCCGTCGCACGCGATCACGGCATCGGCCTCGATGGGCGGCAACATCGCGCCGGTGACCGTATCCTTGACGATCAGTCGCGCCCGATCGGCATCCTGCTCGACCGCCACGCAATCATGGCCGGTGCGGATGCGATCATGACCGAGCTGTGACAGCGCGGCGCGGTGCAGGATGACGTGCAGATTGCCGCGATGGATGCCCACCTCCGGATAGGGATAACCGGCGTGCTTGCCGCGCGGCTCCTTGTAGATGAGCTGGCCGAAGCGGTTGAAGAAACAGCTTTCGAGGTTCTCGATCCCGGCCGCCAGAAGCTCGTCGCCAACGCCCAGTGCGGTGAATTCGCGCATGGCATGGGGCAGGAGCGTGATGCCGACGCCCAGGGCCTTGATCTCAGGCGCGCGCTCGTAGACGCAGGCTTCGATGCCGCGCCGGTTCAGGTTGAGCGCCAACGACAAGCCGCAGATTCCGCCCCCGACGATCGCAATCCTCATGAGTTCCCTCCAAAGATGTTGCCGAACCCTACCTGTCGCGGCCGAGTTCTGCTACTAGCGCTCCGGGCCCGTTGGGGGGCAGCCTTTCCGAGGACAGGAATGCTCGATCTTCTCCGCGCGGCCGGCCGATTTTTCGAGACAAAAATCGGCTGGTCCAAGGTCGGCGTGGTGATCAGCCTGACCATCATCGCGGTGGCCTGCTATGTCCTCTATCACAAGCTGCGCGATATCGATCCGGCCCGCCTCTGGGAGGCGCTGGCCACCATCCCGAACGAAAATATCCTTTTTGCGGCCTTGTTCGTCGCGGCCGGCTATTTCACCCTCACCTTCTACGACCTGTTCGCCGTGCGGACCATCGGACGGACCGACGTGCCGTATCGCATCTGCGCGCTCGCCGGTTTCACGTCCTATTCGGTCGGCCACAACGTCGGCGCCAGCGCGGTCACCGGCGGGGCCGTGCGCTACCGCATTTATTCCGCGTGGGGCATCGATGCCATCGACGTCGCCCGCATCTGCTTCATCGCCGGGCTGACGTTCTGGCTCGGCAATGTCGCGGTGCTCGGCATCGGTTTCGTGCTTCACCCCGAGGCCGCAACCGCCATCGATCATCTTCCGGAATGGTTCAACAGGACCCTCGGCGTCACCGCGCTGATCATCCTGGTCGGCTATGTCGCCTGGGTCTGGCGCGCGCCGCGCGCCATCGGGCGCGACAATTGGATCGTGCATCTGCCGCGCGGGCCTTTGACGCTGCTGCAAGTCCTGATCGGCATCGTCGATCTGACATGCTGCGCCCTGGCCATGTACATGCTGGTGCCGGAAACGCCCCATGTCGATTTCCTGACCGTGGCGGTGATCTTCATAGCCGCCACGGTGCTCGGCTTCGCCAGCCATTCGCCGGGAGGTCTCGGCGTGTTCGATGCCGCGATGTTGCTGGCGCTGTGGCAATATGACCGGGAGGAGCTGCTGGCCGGCCTCCTGATCTTCCGTCTTCTCTACTATTTAACGCCCTTCGTTCTTTCGCTGATGATCCTGGGTCTGCGTGAGCTGATGTTGAGCTTGGGGAAGCGCGGCAATGCCGGAACCGGATGATTCCCCGGGCTCGACATTCTGGCGGCGGCTGACGGGCTGGTGGTCCGGAGCCGATGCCGAGCGGCTGGTCTCGCAAGGGGCCGACAATCCGTCCCGCGATCAAACGGTCATCGAGGTCCTGGTTTCCGGCCTTCCCGATCCGGTCGTCGTGCTCGATGCCGACGCCAACATCATCGCTTTCAACCGCAGCGCGGCCGAACTGTCGTCAACGTTGCGACACGGCCAGCCGTTGGCGATCGGGCTGCGCGTGCCGGAGCTGGTGGACGCCGTGCGCCGGACCGCCGAAACCGGCAACGCGCAGCATGTCGAATTCAGCGAGCGCGCACCGTCCGACAGTTGGTGGGAGGCGGTTGTGGCTCCGGCCTGGCTGCCGGCCGGCGAAGGGACCAGCGCGCGGCTGTCCATCATCACGCTGCACGATCTCACCCCGATCCGGCAGGTCGAGGAGATGCGTGCCGATTTCGTGGCCAATGCCAGTCACGAGTTGCGCACACCGCTCGCCGCCCTCTCGGGCTTCATCGAGACGCTGCAAGGCCCGGCGCGGGACGATTCCAAGGCGCGGGAGCGCTTTCTCGATATCATGAAGACCCAGGCCCGCCGCATGGCGCGCCTGATCGACGATCTCTTGTCGCTGTCGCGCATCGAACTGCGCGCCCACACCCCGCCCAATACGCCGCTCGATATCGTGCCGATCGTCCGTCAGGTGGCGGAGAGCCTGCAAACCCTCGCCGGCGACCGCGACGTGACCATCGCAACCGATCTGCCGGCGGAACCGCTGACCGTGCGCGGCGACCGCGACGAGTTGATCCGTCTGTTCGAGAACCTGATCGAGAACGGTCTGAAATACGGTGCCAGCGGCAAGCGCGTCGAGGTGACGGCCACACGCGGCGAAACGCCTTCGGGCAAGCCGGAAATCCAGGTCCGGATCCGCGATTACGGCCCCGGCATCGCCGCCGAGCACCTGCCGCGTTTGACCGAGCGGTTCTACCGCGTCGATGTCAGCGACAGCCGCGCCCAGGGCGGCACCGGGCTTGGCCTCGCGCTCGTCAAGCACATCCTCAACCGGCATCAGGGCCGGCTGTCGATCGAAAGCCAGTTCGGGCAGGGTGCCACCTTTATCGTGCGCTTGCCGCCCTTGCAGGAGGCGGCGGAGCGAAACAGATAGATCGCACGCCACGAAGCCGATAGTGTCACGCAAGTGTCACCGGACCTTCATAAGACAGTGTCCGGCGCCCGTTAGGCTCTGCTTTGGGCTGGCTTGATTCCTCTGGCCGCGGTCGGTGGGGAAGCCGGGACGGAACCGGAATGGCCTCCGTGGACCAGCCGGATTGTCCACCCACCCCCAACGCACTGCCGCCGAGCGGAAGGACCGAGATCGTCATGAACGAGCACATCGCAAAGGCGTTCGATCTCGACCTCCGGGACCTGGCCCGGAAGGTCGCCGAGATGGGAGGGCTTGCGGAGAAGCAAATCTCCCAGGCCGTCTCTGCGCTTGCTAAGCGCGATGCGGGCCTGGCCCGGCGCGCGGTCACCTCCGATTCGGCGATCGACGCGTTTCAGCGCGAAATCGAAGAAAAGGCCACGCTCACCATCGCGCGCCGGCAGCCGATGGCGACGGACCTGCGCGTTGTCATCAGCGCGCTGCGCGTCGCCAACGATCTGGAGCGGATCGGCGACCTTGCGAAGAACATCGCCAAGCGTGTGGCGATGCTGAACGGCGATTTCCATCCACCGCGGCTGATCCGCGGCATCGAGCATATGACGGATCTCGTGCTCGACCGCCTCAAGACGGTTCTCGACGCCTATGCCGCGCTCGATCTCGAGGCTGCCCATGCCGTGTGGCGTGGAGACGAAGAGATCGACGCCATGTGCACGTCGCTGTTCCGCGAGCTTCTCACCTACATGATCGAGGACCCGCGCAACATCACGTTCTGCATCCATCTGATGTTCTGCGCCAAGAACATCGAGCGTATCGGCGATCACGCCACCAACATCGCCGAGACCGTCCATTACATGATCGAAGGCCAGCCGCTGTCCGATCCACGCCCCAAGCGTGACACGACGGCTCTCGATCCACTGCCTTTGTCGTCATAGGGAAACATTCGAACCAGCATGAGTGCGCGCATCCTGATCGTCGAGGACGAGGAGCCGTTGGCGCTTCTCCTTCGTTACAATCTCGAATCCGAAGGCTATGAGGTCGAAACCGTCGCGCGCGGTGACGACGCCGACACCCGCCTGAAGGAAAGCACCCCCGATCTCGTCGTGCTCGACTGGATGCTGCCTGGCCTTTCCGGCATCGAATTGTGCCGGCGCCTGCGAACGGCGCCCCAGACGCGGACGCTGCCGATCATCATGCTGACGGCGCGCGGCGAGGAGAGCGAGCGGGTGCGCGGCCTCTCGACCGGCGCGGACGATTACATCGTCAAGCCCTTCTCGGTGCCGGAATTGATCGCGCGCGTGCGCGCCCTGCTGCGCCGCTCGGCGCCGGAGCGGGTGGCCGACGTGCTCACCATCGGCGACATCGAACTCGACCGCGAGCGCAAGCGCGTGTCACGCGGCGGCCGCGAGGTCGAGCTTGGACCGACCGAATTCCGGCTGCTGGAGTTCTTCATGGAGCGGCCCGGCCGGGTGTTCTCGCGCGAGCAGATGCTCGACGGCGTCTGGGGCTCGGACATCTATATCGACGAGCGCACCGTGGACGTTCACGTCGGCCGGCTGCGCAAGGCACTCAACCGCGAGAGCGAGGCCGATCCGATCCGCACCGTGCGCGGCTCCGGCTATGCGCTGGACGATCGTTTCGGGAGGGCGGGTTGAGCGGGCGTCGCTGGCCCTCATGGTTCGGCAAACGCCCGTCGCAACGCTGTTGTTCTAGCCGAGCGCCTGCATGCGTCCGGAAAACCGGCGCTGCCGGCAGCAGCGTTTGACAAACTAGGTCAATCGTCCTAATTGGGATTTGCCCCAGTTGGACACCGACCGCATGCCGGCCTCATCCACCCGCGAACGGATCGTCGAAAAGGCCGATTCCCTCTTCTATGAGGGAGGATTCGAGGCCACCTCCTTCGCCGACATCGCCGCGGCCGTCGGCGTCTCGCGCGGCAACTTCTATCACCATTTCAAGACCAAGGATGACATCCTCGATGCGGTGATCGCGCGCCGCATGAAGCAGACGCGCGCCATGCTCGACGTCTGGCAAGCTGATGGCGGCGGACCGCACGAGCGCATTCTGTCCTTCATTCGGATGCTGATCGCCAACCGGGCGAGGATCATAGCCTTTGGTTGCCCGGTCGGCACGCTCTGCTCCGAACTCGCCAAGCTCGATCACATCGCGCAGACCCGTGCAGCCGACATCTTCGGACTGTTCCGCGACTGGCTCACCGGGCAGTTCCGGGCGCTCGGTGCAGGCGAGCGGTCCGAAACGCTGGCGCTGCGCCTCTTGTCCTGGTCGCAAGGGGTCGCGGTCATGGCCAGCGCTTTCCGCGATGAACCTTTCATCCGCAGCGAGGTCGCCGAAATGGAGCGCTGGCTGGCGACGCTGCCGAGCCCTCCTCCACCCAACCGATCATAGGGCGCCGATGTTTGTCACCTTCCTGAGATTCGCGGACAACCGCGCTGCGGCGCCCGAGTTCATGGCAGCCCATAATGATTGGCTCGCGCGGGGCTTTGCCGATGGCGCCTTCCTTTGCGCCGGCTCGCTCCAGCCGAACGCCGGGGGCATGATCCTCTCCCATGGAGAGAGCCGGGCCGATCACGATGCACGGATCGCCGCTGATCCCTTTGTCGTGCAGCGGATCGTGACGGCCGAAACCTATGAGATCGACGTCAAGCGCACGGTTGCCGCGCTGGATTTCGTGAAAGCGCAGGCATGAGCGCGATTGTCAGCGGCGGCTGTCGCCCCCGGGGGCGGGCCCGGCAACCCTTTCGAAGCCTGCCGATCCGTCCTACCGCGACGAGGGCGGGCGCGGCGGACGCCGACGATCCGACGGCGGCTGGTAGGCCATGCGCGAGTGAAAGGCGCAATAGGGCAGACCCGTCACCGGCTTGCCACCGCAGAAATAGAACTCGGAGCTCGACGGATCGCCGACCGGCCAGCGGCAGGTGTCCTCGCCCAGTTCCAGCAGCGTGCGGCGCTGACCGATCGGGACGATGTTCTCGACCTCGGCCTCGGTCTCAACCTCGTATTCGGTCTCGAACGCCAGCGCCAAGGCGGTGTTGCCGCGCATCGCCGGACGCGCGACGCGCAACAGGCGGGTGCGCGGCTTGCGCGCCCGCGTAACACCGGCGGATGGTGACTTGGCCCGCCCCGACAGGCCGAGCCGGTGAACCTTGCCGATCACCGCGTTGCGGGTGATGCCGCCCAGTTCCGCCGCGATCTGGCTCGCGGACAATCCGTCCGACCACAGCTTCTTGAGCAGTTCGACCCGCTCGTCGGTCCAGTTCATCGCTGTCTCCCTGCGGATCCCGCCCAACAGCACACGTCGGAATCCATCGTTGCGGCCCGGCAACCCCGCCGATCCGGCAGCACCCCACGCATGGCACACTGGGAACTGAACGATACGAGATGTCGTATCCTTATGGGCCTGACGCTACAGTAGCGCTTGACTCCCGCGCAAGAGTCCCTGCGACTCACATCCACATCTTCCGCCGTTTTGACGCGCGTTATTCACGCAAGACTTCGCCCAAGTGCCGATTTCGGCCGTGTTGACAGCCCAAGGAGCGGCAATAGAATGGCATTTCATGGTGCCGCCCGGACGGGCGGCACATTTATTTCCAGATCGCCATTCTGAACCGTTGGAAAGGGCCGTCCGTGAGCATCCCCGCCGTGATGCCGACCTATGCGCGCGTCGATCTCGCCTTCGAGCGGGGCGAAGGCGCTTGGCTCATCGGGACCGACGGCCGCCGCTATCTCGACTTCACGTCGGGCGTCGCCGTCAATGCGCTCGGCCACGCGCATCCGAAGATTGTGTCCGCGATCACCGAACAGGCGGCGAAGTGCATTCACGTCTCCAACCTGTTCCGCATACCCGAAATCGAGCGGCTCGCCGAGCGGCTGTGTCATGAAAGCTTCGCAGAGACCGTGTTCTTCGCCAATTCCGGCGCCGAGGCGCTGGAGGGCACGATCAAGCTCGTGCGCAAGTTCCAGTCGGCGAGCGGAAAGCCGGAGCGCTATCGCATCATCACCTTCGAGGGCGCCTTCCACGGCCGCACGCTCGCGACGCTCGCCGCCGGCGGGCAAAAGAAGCATCTCGACGGCTTCGGTCCCATCGTCGACGGCTTCGACCAGATTCCCGTCGGCGATCTCGATGCGGTCCGGCGCGCCATCGGCCCGCAAACCGCCGGCATCCTGATCGAGCCGATCATGGGCGAAGGCGGCGTGCGCACGATTCCGAGCGCGTTCCTGAAAGGCTTGCGCGAGATGTGCGACACGCACGGCCTCCTGCTCGCTCTCGACGAGGTGCAGACCGGCATGGGGCGCACCGGCGACCTGTTCGCCTATCAGCGCTCCGGCATCGAACCCGACGTGATGGCCCTGGCCAAGGCGCTCGGCGGCGGTTTCCCGATCGGCGCGGTTCTCGCCACCGCCGAGGCGGCCAAGGGCATGACCGCCGGCACCCATGGTTCCACCTTCGGCGGCAATCCGCTGGCCGCTGCCGCCGGCAATGCCGTTCTCGACGTCATGCTGGAGGATGGCTTTCTCGCATCGGTGAAAGAGCGCGCCATCAACCTGCGCCAGCGCCTCGCCGAAATCACGGACCGTCACCCGACGGTGGTCGCGGAGGTGCGGGGCGAAGGGCTTCTCGTCGGATTGCGTGCTCTGGTGCCGAACGTCGAACTCGTCGATGCGCTGCGCGCCGAGGGACTGTTGACCGTTGCCGCCGGAGATAATGTCGTGCGTCTGCTGCCCCCGCTGATCGTTTCGGACGAGGACATCACTGACGCCGTCGGCCGGCTGGATCGCGCCTGCGCGGCGCTAGCCGCAAAAGCCGGGCCCGCGTCATGAGTAAGCCCGTGCGTCACTTCCTCGACCTGATCGACGTTTCCGCCAACGACCTCAAGAGCATCATCGCCAACGCGCGGACGATGAAGGCCAAGCCCAAGGGCTGGACCGGCAAGGGGCCGCTCGCCGGCAAGACACTGGCGATGATCTTCGACAAGCCATCGACGCGCACGCGCGTGTCCTTCGACGTCGGCATGCGCCAGCTCGGCGGTGATTGCATCATGCTGACCGGCGCCGAGATGCAGCTTGGCCGCGGCGAGACCATCGCCGACACCGCGCGGGTTCTGTCGCGCTACGTCGATGCGATCATGATCCGCACACTGGATCACAAGCAGCTCGTCGAGTTGGCTGCCCATTCGAGCGTTCCGATCGTCAACGGCCTGACGCGCCTGTCGCATCCCTGCCAGGTGATGGCGGACGTGCTGACCTTCGAGGAGCATCGCGGGCCGATCGCGGGCCGCACCGTGGCGTGGACCGGCGATTCCAACAACGTGCTGACCTCCTGGGTCCACGCCGCCGAGCGCTTCGGCTTCACGCTGCGCATCGCCACGCCGACGGCGCTCAAGCCGAAGAAGCCGCTGCTCGACTGGATCAAGGCATCGGGCGCCGACATCACGATCGGCACGGACCCCACCAAGGCGGTGGCCGGCGCCGATTGCGTCG
>Ga0182743_1004602_pt1 | contig 10343 bp, 10 predicted proteins | sample eDN3rd30CKraftOP_FD_128522 | JGI IMG/M metagenome (GOLD analysis project Ga0182743, IMG submission 128522) | Enriched Organic Plus compost microbial communities from Emeryville, California, USA - eDNA 3rd pass 30_C Kraft OP (version 2) (version 2) ... | reverse complement strand
GCCGCGGCGGCGCGGAGCAGGTCTGGCGTGCAGTAGTCCCTGAACAGCCGGCTGGCTGTCTCGACGAACATGTCGCGCATGTCGCTCATCGAGAATCCTCTCTACCTGAAACGTTTCCAACCCTTTGAAGCGGAAACGCTTCATATTTTTCACTCTGGCGCAGGTTCCGGCGCAAAGGCGGGGCGTCGTCGTAACCGGCACTGCTCCCTGGTCACGCGGGGGGAAGCCGCGCTTGGCTTTCTCTATCGCGGCTCAGCACAACAAAATCTACCCCCAGGGCCGTGCAGGCGACGCAGCGCCTTCCCGCGCGGCATGTGCGGAAAGCAGGCATGTGCGCAGATTTGCGCAGCCCGCCGGCGCGCCGTCCCCAGGACGCCGCAAGCTGGTTCCGCGCGGCCGCCACATGCTCTATGCAAACGCAACATTAACGGGCGCGGCCCGCGTCCGGCAGAGAACAGCCGCAGGGAGGCAGCATCGTGGGCATGCAGAGCGCGTTGGCGCCAGAATTTCAGATCGTCGCGGAGGCGGCTGGCGAGACGCCCTGGCGCGTCGTCGCCGGCGGCGTCACCATTGCCCGTTTCGCCACGGAAGCACTGGCCATGGCCTGCGCCGACGCGCTGGAGTCGGCGGAACTGGAGGCGGCCATGCCGCCGCCGGGCGAGGGCTGGGACATGATCCGCAGCCGCGGCTTCACCCGCCACGCCGGCCCGATCTGGCATCGCCATGACGAAAAGGGCCTGGTGTTCGGCTTCCGCGCCCTGCCCAAGCACCGCAACCGCAACGGCGTCATCCACGGCGGCATGATCATGACGTTCATCGACCGCATTCTCGGCGTCGCCATCACCGAGAACAGCGCCGCGCGGCCGCACGCCACCATCCAGCTCGACACGCATTTCGTCAGCGGCGCCAAGGTGGGCGAGTTCGTGGAGGGACGCTGCGAACTGGTGCGCGCCACCAAAGCGGTCGCCTTTGTCTCGGCGACCGTCACGGTTGGGGAACGCATCGTGGCGAAAAGTCAGGGCATGTGGAAGCTGCGCGAAGCCGGCTAACCAGTTATCATCAGTCGCTGGCGCTGCTCTCCCAGGCGGCGTGCAGCACGCCCGGCTCGGCCTCCAGCGCGTTGACCACGGCTTCCATTTCCTCCGGGTCGACGGAGTTGCTGGCCAGCACGGCGATGAGATCAACAGTGCCGTTGCCGTGGGGCGTCTCGCGGACGTCGGCGATGGGGTAGTAGGCGTCTTTCAGCCGCTGCACCACCAGTTCGCGGATCGGCCCGACGTCGGCGCGCGTGGTGGTGACCGTGACCTCAATGGTCAGCTCGGCGCTCTGCTCATCCACCGGGATGCGGTTGATGGCGTTGACCAGCGGCCGCAGCAGGGTGTTGCCGGCGACGACGAAGATGGTGATGAGCAACGCCTCCGCCAGCAGGTCCACGCCCGCCGCCGCGCCCACCGCCGCCGAACACCAGAGCGTGGCGGCGGTGTTGAGGCCGCGCACGTTCATCCCTTCCTTCATGATGACGCCGGCGCCGAGGAAACCGACGCCGGACACCACATAAGCGATCACCCGCAGGGACTCCCTGTCGCCAGCGATGCGGGCGGCGACATCGACGAAGGCGGCGGCGCCGACAGCGACCAGCACATTGGTGCGCAGGCCGGCGGATCGCAGCCGGAACTGCCGCTCGACGCCGATGATGGCGCCGCAGATGAAGGCGGCGAGCAGGCTGACCACCGAATCCAGAAACGGCAGCAACGCAAAAGTCTGGATGAAACGCATGCCGGGCCAACTCCTGTACGCGCGCCGGGAACCCGCGCCCGTTACGACAATTTCATGACAGATATGCGTCAGCCGCGGCGCTTCAGGATAATGTCCTGGCAAAACAAGCCATTTCCCGGCGGGCAACGCAGTTGACAGGCAGGCTCCCCGGAGCTGGATCCCCCGGCTATTCCGGCAGCACCGTGGCGAAAACCCCGGGGCTGGCCTGAAGCTTCCGCATCGCCGCCTCCTTCCCCGCCGCGTCGGCGGCGATGCGCAGCCGCCACAGGTCGCCGGGCTTCGGACCATCGACGATGCGCATGCCGTTGTCCCGCAACCATGCCGCAACGGCGGTCATGGTGACGCCGGGAGCGAAGCGCGCCAGCACATGGACGCCGCCCGGCGCCACCGGCGCGGAGGCGGTGACATAGACGTCCGGCCTGTCCCGGCCCGCCGACGCCAGATGCGCCAGCACTCCGGCCTGGACAATGGCCAGCGCCGCGAGGCCGGCGACGGCGTAGCCCATGGCGCGCGGGGTGATCGCGGCGGCCAGGCCCGCCAGCCAGGCGCGCAGGCCGCCACGCAAGCCTTCCTGCCCCCCGGCCGCGATGCCGTCATGATTGCCCTGATGCGCCGCGCGACCTGCCGGCGTTGCGGCGATTTCAGCGTCGATCATGGCGAACAGCCGCTCGCGCGTCGCGGACAATGGCGGCGCGATGCTGTCATTGAGCAACACGGTCTGGCCGCGCTCCTCCTCGATCAGATCGAGCCGGCGGCGGAACCCGGCGTCCCCCGTGAGACGCGCCTCGATGCGGCGCGTCTCCGGAGGCGACAGTTTGCCGGCGGCGTAAAAGGGCAGCAGCAACTCCAGATCATCATCCGGGCGCTGCGTCGCCGCTGACGCGGATGTCATGGCAGGCTCCCTGGTTGGCTCCCTGTCGGTCATCATGGCCATCCCCGGTCGACGCCCGCTTCGGCGAGCAGGCCCGCCAGACGCTTGCGCGCATGGAACAGGCGGGTTTTGACGGTGTTGGCCGGAACGCCCAGAACGCGCGCCACCTCATCGACGCCCTGCTCATGATAATAGACCAGGTCGATGACCTCGCGGTGCTCCAGACTGAGCCGGCCGAGACAGGCGCGCATGATCGCCGCCTTGTCGGTTTTTTGCGCGACGACCTCCGGGTCATCAGCGTCGTCTTCCAGGGCTTCCGCGAAGGCGTCGTCCAGCGGCGCTGTCGTGCGCCGCCGCAGATGCGACAGCGCCTTGAAGCGGGCGACGCCGAGCAGCCAGGTGGTGGCGCTGGAGCGCCCCTCGAAGGTCCCCGCCTGGCGCCACACGTCCAGAAACACGTCGCTGACCAGCTCCTCCGCCGTCGCCTCGTTACGCACCATACGAACGAGAAAACGGAAAACCCGCAAATGGTGACGCTGGTACAGCGTCATCATCGCCGCTTTGTCGCCCCCGGCGATGCGCCGGATGATCTCCCCATCCGCGTGCGTGTCCACGGCGCCCCCCAGCCCATGCAGACAGGACGTCCCCCGCGTGGATGACGTCCAGCCCCTGCCGGACGCGCCGGCCTGCGTTGCGGCGACTGGCGCGAAGCCGTTCCCCGTCGCTGAGCATCCCCGGCGGACGCGGCCACGGTCAAGCCCTGAAACGGAGCTGGACCAGCGCCCTGCCCCATTGGCCCGGGGGCCGGACCGGGGCGCTCACCGCCATGCGGTCTTCACCGCGAGGCGCTTGCCGCCGGGAGGCCCTGCCCATGCCTCAGTAGCAGCGGCGGCGCCAGATAATCTCGCCCCAGGGCGTCACATGCTGGCGCATGACGCAACGCGGGCCGCGCCAGTAGCCATAACGGGGGCCGTAATAGGGGCCGTGGCGCCAGCCGGGATGACGATGGCCCCAATGCGGGCCATGCCCATGACCGTGGCCATAGCCATGACCATGACCATGACCGTGACCATGACCGTGGCCATGGCCGTGGCCCGGCCGGGCGACCGCCGCGTCGGAGGCAATCACGGCGCCGCTGGCCGCGGTGAACGCCAGGCCGGCGGCCACGAGCGCCGCGCGGATGGTTTTGCCGGCAGTAACGGCGTTGAACAGGTTCCTCAACATGGTTGCTCTCCCTTTGCAGGATCCACGGTCGGGAAACGGCTCTGTCTCCCTCATGGTCATGGGTCGCCACGGGAGCGGGATCGGTTCATTCTCCAGGTCATATTTTTTGGTCACGCGCCATGCGAACGCCCGTTTGAACCAGATTGGCGCCAGGCGCGACACAGGTTCGCTGGCCTTCAGAAACACGCATTCCAGGGCCATGAGCCCCACGAGCCCCCTTTGCGTCAGCAAAAACGCTCGATCGTGGGACATCAGGCCCTACTCCGGCCAGGTTTGGCGGTATGGCGCCGGCGCCAGCTCGAGGGGAGCGACGGGTAGCGGACCGGAACCGCGATCGCGCTCCGCAACTTTTACTTTCGGCGCTCCCCGGCGCGATGATGCGCCGGAAGCCGGATCATGACGGGTAACGGATCATGTCTTTGGATATCCGCCGGGCCGGCGTCGGCCGCCGCATCGCAACATGGATCGTCGCGCTCCTGGTCATGACGCAGTTCGCGCAGGCGCAGTCCCAGCCGGACTGGCGACACGACAGAAGCCGCAGCCAGGGCCAGGCGCGCGGCCACGACCACGAATCCTCCGGTCGCAGAAACGCCGGCCGGGCGGAACACGGTAACGGCGGAAGGGCGGAGCGCTGGCATGGCCACGATGGGCATGGAAACTGGCGGGGACCACGCGATAGCTCACAAACTTATGGGAACCCCCGCCCGCGCCCGCCAGAAACCTGGCCTGGTAAGCCGCGCCCGCCCGCGCCCCATCACCATGGTCCACGGCCCCGCCCCTGGCCGGGCGCCTATGGTCCGCCGCCTGCGTATCCGCCCGGCGTGATTCCCGTTCCCTATCCGGCGCCCTATCCAGCGCCTGTCTATATGGATGAGGGCGAAGCGGATGAACTTCCGGCGCCGCAACCGCGTCGCCGCGCCCCGGCGCGACTTGCGCCGGAGAAAGCCGGGCCGCGCGCCAAACCGCCCCAGCGCAGGCCGCCCGCCGCCCCGCCAGCAGCGCCAGCCAGGGCCAACAGCGGCGTTCCCCCGGCGGGAGAAAGCCGTTTCGTCGCCAGCGAGGTGCTGGTGACGCTGGCGGCGGACGCGGAGCCGCTCGCCCGTGATCTGGCGCGAACCCAGCGACTGCGACTGCTGGCGACGCGCCCGCTGGCGCTGACCGGCGCGCTGCTGGTCCGCTACCGGATCCCGGACGGGCGGACGGTGGCCGCCGTCATCACCGCGCTGGAAGGCGACAGCCGGGTGCGCGCGGCCCAACCCAACTATCTCTACACCCTGATGCAGGCGTCGCCCCCGTCCCAGGGCGGCCTCGCCGCCGCGCAGTACGGCCTGGCGCGGTTGCGGGCGGGCGTGGCGCAACTGAACGCCAAAGGCGTCGGCGTGCTGGCCGCGGTGATCGATTCCGGCGTCGATGGCCGGCACCGGGAACTGGCCGGAACAGTGACCCAATCGGTTGACGTCACTGGGGCCAGCGTGGAGAAGCCGCCGGCCGAAGCCCACGGCACCGCCATCGCCGGGATCATCGCGGCGCACGATCAGATGAGCGGCGTCGCCCCTGGCGCGCGCATCATGGCGATCCGGGCCTTCGCGCCGCCATCTGGCAAGGGCGGCGCCAACCGGAGCGGCAGCCAAGGCTCGTCCCAGGCCGTCATCCTGGGGCTGGAAGCCGCCGTGCAGGCGAAAGCGCGGGTGGTGAACATGAGCTTCGCCGGACCGCGCGATCCGTTGCTGTCGGAGGCGCTGGCGGCCGCCGCCGCCAGGGGGGTCGTGCTGGTCGCCGCCGCCGGCAATGACGGCCCTGACGCGGCGCCGGCGTGGCCGGCCGCCGACCCCCATGTCATCGCAGTCACCGCCACCGACGCCAATGACCAGCGCATCGCCGCCGCCAGTCGCGGCGATCACATCGCCATCGCGGCCCCCGGCGCCGACATCATCGCCCCGGCGCCCGGCGACGCCTACCAGTTCAGCACCGGCTCATCGATGGCCGCCGCCCATGTGACTGGCGCGGTGGCGCTGCTGCTGGAGGCAGACCCCGCGCTAACGCCCGCCGGCGCGCGCCGGATTCTGACGGAGACAGCAAAGGACCTTGGTCCCGCCGGGCGCGACGCCGACACCGGCGCCGGCCTTGTCGATGCGGCGGCGGCGGTGGCGGCGGCGAAGAAAATGACTTTGGGAAGTAAGCTATCTGCGCCGTAAACTGGCGGCGGTCCTCGCGCGGATTTCCATCACAGATCCCAGGCCAGCCGGGCGACATCCTCCCCAACGCGCATGACCTTCCCCTGCGACGCAATGCTTCGTGGCCAGGATTCTACGGGCAGAGGCTTCGCCCGGTTCCTCAATTTTTCTCTTGTGACCTCGACCCGCCCCGCCGGCGCCAGAATCTTGTCGATGTATTTAACAGTTATGGGTTCTGTAGAAAAGGCTGACAGCCCAGCACGCTCCGTTATGGGATATTCCTTTTTCATGGCCAAAACGATCGGGTACTCTTCGCCGGTCGCCGCTCCGTTCATGCAGGCGAACCAGTTACTCGCCCTGGCGATATTTTCCTGTTCGATAAAGACAGCCGCCTCATCCGCATTAAACGGATTACTAACGGGACCAAGGCGCTGCGCGGCATAGGGGTTGGGGCCATCCTTCAACATGCCGCCCGTCACGGAAGCAAGTTGACCCAGTTCATCAAACACCTTCGATGATGACAAATGCAGGGGACCCACGACGAGCTCACGGAGGCGGGACGCTGCTTCTTCAGGCTGGAACCAGTTTTTCGAGGAGCTGTCGACAAAGCGATCGACCAGATCGAAACCCCGGTTATCTGGATTGGGTTGCCCCTCCAGCCTCGCCGTTACGCGATCGCTTGGGTGATAAAACGCGGAGTTCCCCATCGTGGGTGCAGTAGTCGCCTTTGGTTGGCGTTTTCGATTGAAAAAAGACAACATCTCAATGCACCTTATCGAAATAGTTAACCATGCAATGCCAGACGGCCTTACCGGGAAAACCCGCGGGGCGGGCAACTTCGGCCACCGTCAGACGAGCGTTCCGAGCTTCGCATCGAGGTTCTCATAGGATCTCACCCTTCCGATCCCGACGCGGGCGAGATTCCCGCGCGCCGCCTTCGGCCAGGCCTCGACCGCGATATCGGGCTTGGCAAACAACGCGCTCCGCGTGTCGCCCAGGCGCTCGACCGGCGCGAATACCGTCTGGATATGGCTGCTTTCGATCGCGTGCCGCGACACCTGCGTCAGTCCGGTCACGCCGGTTATCGGGTAGTCGCGCAGCCCCAGAACGACCGGGTAGGAGTCTACCCCCCACGTCCTGTCCATCGGCCCGAAGAATGACGCCGCTTCCTCATACCGCGACGTGCTAACGAATATGGGCGATGCGTCAGCGTCAAAGCCCCTTTTAATCACCTCTGCGCCCCAATGCTGGATATAGGGGTTGCTATCCTTGAAACAGTAACCGCGCGGCGACCCGTAACTGGCGATTTCCGGCAACACGCTGTCCCAGGTGAAATGCAGATGTTCCAGCCCGTAGGCCCTGGTCCGGTCAAGCACGGCCTCGATCTGCCCAGGCGGAACCTGGCGCCCCCCTGCCGGAGCCCGCAAACCGTTGGCATTCACAAGATCAAAGGGGGTGGCGCCGCCTCCATCCAGGCCGTACACATGCACGCTCACCCGGTCGAGCTCCGGGTCGCTGCTCGTGAAGGAAAAAGGAATCGGCTGGGAAATCGCCGGCTGCGACGCCCGACGGCTGCCGCCAAAAGGCCAGGGACACATGTGCGCGCTCCGTATTGCTGAGGCGGCATCATGCAGGGTTCCTGAGTCCAGGCGCAGCAAAAGCCGTAAGGCAAACGCCCTGTGCTTGCATTGGGGCGTCCAGCGCGTTGTCCGGTCAGCCGGGATCAGCTGATTGAACAGTATTCGCTCAAAATTAAAGACATCCGGGACGGTTTCCGATGCGGATTTATTGGAAACTGCTCTGGCCGGATGGCGAAATTGCTGCGGCCGGTTTCCAGGGTCGGCGACGCCAGATTGAAGAAATCGACAGCAACGGCCGGATTTCGCGCGCCGGCCGTATCCACGCGGCGGCGACGGTAGCTGCGGCAAAGAAAATCACAGCGACGGGGCAAGCGCCGCCAGCGCCATGAAGCGCCACGCCCCGTCACAGCATTGCTCAAGGCCGGAACGCGTCCGGTCACCCCCCGGCCAGATCGAGCCCATCGGTCCGTAAGTACCATTGCAAGCCAGCTTCTCCGTCCCGCATGACCCGCTGGGTGGCTCTGGACGGGCGCGGCCAGGACTGCACGCTGATTGTTTCAGTCTTACTGCCGAGGAGATCCTTCGCTATATTGACGCGATCCGGCGGCGCGAAAACCGTACTTATATCTTTACTCGTTATCGGTGCTGTAGAGACGTGCGTCTGTCCGTTGGCGCCGGTCATGGGGTAATTACGCTTCATGGCGAGAACGATAGGAAAATCTGTTTCATCTGGCGCCTCATACATGCTCGCGAACCAGGACTTCGCATGCCACAAGCTGGCGTCATAGGTGGAAACGAACACCGGTAATGTATCCGCGTCGTACACCAGCTTGCCAGGGTCACCCTCTCTCTGTGCGGCATAGGGGTTGTAGCCGAAACGCCCAGACACTTGGGCGCCAAGCACGACGTCAAACTGGGGCAGTTCGGGGAGCACAGTCGAGCTTGTCAGGTGCAGATGGGACGCATTGTTCGGCCTGGGCGGATAGAAACGCCCCGGCCCGATGCCCCAATAGCCGTAGTTGGGATGCAGCTCTTTGTACCAAGGGTGTGTGCGAGACATCTCGGTCACAGGGTCATTAACCGGGTTAGGGTTGGAGACAGGCTGACGTTCCCTGTGGACGCGCTTTCGATTGAACAAGGAAAACATCCATGCCCTCCTTCTGAAGAAAGCACGATCGTGCGGCGGCTACGGCGGCGGCGGCAAAGGAATTCACAGGGCGGATGTCTTTGCCGGTCAGCAAACGCCAGATCAACGCCTCCAGATTTTCTTGATGGCGGCCTCCTGACCTGCGCAGCGGCGCCCACCGCCTTCGGTCAAGCCTGGAGCCGGAGTTACAGCTTGTGAAAGAAAAGGAGCGGGCTGTGAGGTGACCGGCTACGGCGCCCGCTGGCGGCCCAATTGGCCGGTCGCATGTGTGCGCATCGTATTGCTGAGGCGTCATCATGCGACGTCTCCCGGCCGGGCGCGGAAAAGGCCGCAGGGCAAACGCCCTGCGGTCGCGTTGGCGGCGCTCAGGGCCGGATGGCGAAATTGCTGCGGCCGGTTTCCAGGGTCGGCCACGCCAGATTGACGAAATCGACCAGCAGGGGGCGGGTTTCGCGCGGGTCGATGATCTCCTCCACCCAGAAGGTTTCGGCGCTGCGGAACGGCGAGCGCAGCTTGTTCAGCCGGTCCTCGATCTCGGCCATCTTGGCGACCGGGTCATCCGCCGCGTCGATGTCGGCGCGGTAGGCGGCCTCGATGCCGCCTTCCAGCGGCAGCGACCCCCAGCGGCCGGACACCCAGGCGTAACGGAAACCGAAGCGGCCCGCCGGCTTGTGGACGGCGCCGGCGACGCCAAAGGCGTTGCGGACGATCATGGTGCACCACGGCACCGTGGTCTGGTTCATGGCGGCGAGCGCCCTGACGCCCCAGCGGATGGTGGCCGCCTTCTCCGCCTCAAGGCCGATGAGGAAGCCGGGGCAATCCAGCATGTAGACCACCGGCAGGTGGAAGGTCTGGGCCAGATCCATGAAGCGGATGGCCTTTTCGCAGGCGTCCGCCGTCCAGGCGCCGCCATAGAAATACGGGTCCGAGGCCATCACCGCCACCGGCTTGCCGTCGATGCGGGCGAGGCCGGTGATCAGCGAGCGGCCAAACATCTTGCCAAGTTCGAAGAAGCTGCCCGCATCGACCACCGCCTCGACGATCGGGCGCATCTTGTAGACCTTGCGGATGTCGCGCGGCACCGCCTTCAGCAGGCTTTCCTCGCGCCGCTGCGGATCGTCGGTCGGGGCGATCACCGGCGGCAGCTCGTGCACCGAATTGGGCAGATAGGACAGGAAGCGCCGGGCCGCCGCGAAGGCTTCCTCTTCCGTATCCACCGCCATGTCGATGGCGCCGGAGCGGGTCTGGATTTCCCAGCCGCCGAGGTCCTGCTTGCCCAGGGTCTCCACGGTCTGGCCAAGGCGCGCCACCAGCGGCGGGCCGGCGACGAACATGGCCGAAGTCTTCGACATCACCGAGAAGTGCGTGGAAGCGAGGCGCGCCGCGCCGAGGCCGGCGACCGAGCCAAGGCCCAGGCCGATCACCGGCACCTCGGCCAGATTGCTGGTCATCAGGTCGAAGCTCTCGCCGCCGCCGATGCCGCCCGGCAGATTGGCGCGGCCCTTGGTCTCGATGGTTTTCACCGAGCCGCCGCCGCCGGAGCCCTCGATCATGCGGATGATCGGCATGCG
>Ga0182743_1004601_pt1 | contig 10344 bp, 10 predicted proteins | sample eDN3rd30CKraftOP_FD_128522 | JGI IMG/M metagenome (GOLD analysis project Ga0182743, IMG submission 128522) | Enriched Organic Plus compost microbial communities from Emeryville, California, USA - eDNA 3rd pass 30_C Kraft OP (version 2) (version 2) ... | reverse complement strand
GCGAATCTCGAGGACCTCGAGCGCATCTACAGGATCATCAGCGGGTGAACCCCTCTGTGGGTTCCCTGACCTGAATCCACAGAGTTACGCACAGCCTGTGAGGATCGGAACCTCAACGGGAGCGGTAGGCCTGTAGCGCTCGACCTCAACCTGCGGTGGAGGAGTCGGTACCCGTCCAGGCACCGACGGCACGCACCACGGCGGCCGCGACGACCGATGAGAGGTCGGCCGACTCGGCACCGGCCACCTCGATGAGGACGGTGGGTGCCCGCGTCTCGCGGAGGATCGGGAGCTGCATGCCTGCCACCGTGGGCGGTGCCATCTGGGGGAGCGTCGCCATCGCCGTGGCCACGGCGTCGGCCAGCAGCCGCCCGCCGTGCGACGAGTAGTTGGGCGTCTCGAAGTAGGAGAGGTGGACGCAGTCGTCCTCCGCTCCGAGCGGTGCCACCGCGATGCACGCGGTCGCGTCGAAGTGGTTGACCGCAGCAGCTCCAGCCGACCAGTCGGTCGCTTCGATGATCGACACCTCCGGGCCCGTCGACTGGACCCCGGTGGCGATGGAGCCGACGAGTGAGCGGAGCTCGCCGAGGTGGCACACGGCGACCCGGGAGGTGCCGTCGGCGCGCAACCCGCGGATGGCGACGCGCTCCCGGACGCCGGCGAGGGTCGCGGTGCCGCCCCGCGGCTGGAGGCGCTGGAGGGCCGCCACGGTCTCGGGCCCGACCACCTGGTCGTTGACCAACCCCGTGTCCTGCTGGAAGAGGCCGACCGCGCGCTGCGTGTTGGGGCCGAAGATGCCGTCGACCCGACCTGCGTCGAACCCGAGTCCACCGAGCCGGTACTGGAGCTCGGCCACGTCGTCACCGCGCATCATCGGCGTGGTGAGGACGAGCAGGCGCGTCCCGAGGCGGCAGCCGGCCTCGATCAGCGACGTCCACGTGAGGTGGTCGCAGACCCCGGTGCGCGGCAGGCCACGTGACGTCTGGAAGCGACCGACGGCATCCGCGACGGCGTCGTCGTAGCGGTCGGTGCGAGGCACGTCGATGTCGAGGTCGTGCAGCCTCGCGGTGAGGTCTGCGACCGCGGGTCCCGTGGTGCCGGGGGAGAGGGGGAGCGACCGCGTGGTGATGCGAGCCCTCCTCAGCGCGGCTCGAGCGGTGACCCGGGGGTCACAGGAACTCTGCGAGCTCCTCGAGCAGCTGCGGCTTGCCCTTGGCGCCGATCAGCTTGAGCTTGGGGAGCCCGTCCTTGAAGACCATGAGCGTCGGGATGCTCATCACGTCGAACTGCCGGGCGAGGTTCGGGTTCTCGTCGACGTTGACCTTCGCGATGCGGATCTTGCCGGCGTTCTCCGCTGCGATCTCGTCGAGGACCGGGGCGACCATCTTGCACGGGCCACACCACTCCGCCCAGAAGTCGACGAGGACGGGGGTGTCCGCCGCGCCGATCTCCTCCTGGAAGGTCGCTTCGGTCAGTTGGGTGACGCTCATGTCGGTCCTCCGACGGGTGGGTGGGTTCGGGCCGGCTGCGGCCGGCGTGTCAAGGGGTGAACGCTGGAGGCGCACCGGAACATTCCGGTCAGGCGGCGTGCTCCTCCTCGAGCCACCGCTCCGCCTCGATCGCTGCGGCACAGCCGGAGCCGGCGGCGGTGATCGCCTGACGGTAGTAGTCGTCCTGCACGTCACCGCACGCGAACACGCCGGCGATGCTCGTGGCGGTCCGGTCCGGTGCTGTGACGATGTAGCCGTTCGGCTTCAGGTCCAGCTGCCCGGCGAACAGGTCGGTGTTCGGACGGTGGCCGATGGCGACGAACATCCCGGTGAAGGGATGCGTGGTGGTCTCACCGGTGTGGACGTCGCGGGTGATGACACCCGTGACGGACGTGTCCCCGAGGATGTCGACGACCGTGCTGTTCCACAGGAAGCGCAGCTTGTCGTTCGCGAACGCCCGCTCCTGCATGATCTTCGACGCGCGGAGCGTGTCGCGCCGGTGGATCACCGTCACTGTCCGCGCGAAGCGGGACAGGAAGAGCGCCTCCTCGAGCGCTGAGTCGCCCCCGCCGACCACGCAGATGTCCTGGTCCCTGAAGAAGAAGCCGTCGCACGTGGCGCAGGTGGAGAGCCCGTGGCCGAGCAGCCGGGTCTCCGCTTCGAGGCCCAACATGAGCGACTGGGCGCCGGTAGCGATGATCACCGCGTCGGCGGTGTAGGTCGGCTCGGTGTCGGTGGGACCGACCCAGACCCGGAACGGTCTCACCGTCAGGTCGACCTTCGATGCCCGGACCGTGCGCAGGTCGGCGCCGAAGCGCTTCGCCTGCTCGCGGAAGTTCGACATCAGCTCGGGGCCCATCACGCCGGCCGGGAACCCCGGGAAGTTCTCGACCTCCGTGGTGAGCATCAGCTGCCCGCCCGGCTGATCGCTGGTGGAGGAGGGCTCCCCTTCGAGGACGACCGGTGCGAGGGTGGCCCGTGCCGTGTAGATCGCGGCGGTCAGGCCGGCGGGCCCGCTGCCGACGATCACGACCTGCCGGTGTTCAGTGGATCCACTCATCTCAGGCCTCCGCCGGAGCGGTGCGCTTGCTCCAGCAGAACAGACCGGCGGCGGTGAGGAGCACGCCGAGGGCGAGGTAGGGGATCCAGATGCGCCCGGGGAACAGGTCGAGCGCCCGGACCGAGAGCAGCGTGAGGAGCACGAGCGCTGCGACCGCGACGATCGCCGCGACGACCCCGACCACGGCGCTCTTCGCCAGGGACAGGAGGGGGCCGGTGGTCGAGTCGTGCACGCGGTCCACCACGTCGACCACGAGATCGGTCACCTGGTCGGTCCAATCCGGTTCGTGGGCGGAGGGCGAGACGCTCGTCGCGTGGGCTCCGACGGGGGGGAGCGTGGGGTCGGCCATGCGTCGAGCCTAAACCGGCGCACCACCTGACGCGACGGTCCGCCCGACGGCACCGTCCCGCCGGCGGGTCGGGCTCAGCCCACCGGGGCGCACGTGGCGAGGGTCAACGCCGACACGGTGCCGTCCGAAGCCCGGACGACGGCCACCGGGGTGCCGTCGAGCACGGCCGAGCCGATCAACACGAGCCCGGAGAGGGCCTGTGGCGGGCAGGCCAGCATGCGCGACGACCGGGCGGAGGGTGCAGCACCCTCGTGGTGCTCGCTGGACGCGTCCGCGGCGGCGGCCCGGTCGCGAAGCTCGTCGAGGGACGACACGGCGCCGAGCTCGGGTCCCTCCACCGGCACGGGGACGACACCTGCGCCGTCCTGGGCGTACCCCGACTCCTGGGTGGGGGCGTCGGCGACGCCGGGTGCCGCCGGCGCAGCGACTGCGCCGACCGTCGTGGTGCTCTGCGACTCCCGCTTCGAGGTGCTCCCGCTGTCGGCAGCGCTCGACAACTCGTCCTGGTCGCCGCCGTCGCGGGTGGCGACGACGCCGCCCGCCACTGCCACCAGCACGACGACGGCGGCCGCCGCGCCGGCGAGGATCCGCCGCACGTCGGGCCGGGAGCGCCGTCGCCGACGGTCGTCGAGGACGACGACCTCCGGCGCCGGGCCGTCGTGCGTGGCGTCACCCGAGGACCCGAACGCCACGTCGAGCGCCCGGCTGAGGGCTGCGGGGTCGCCCGCCTCGACACGCCCCACGCGGCGACGCACCTCGGCGAGCTCGGCCGCAGCGGCGCGCACGGCCGGGTCGGTGCCGTCGTCGGGCGGGGACGTGCCGTCGACCACGGCGCTCGCCGCAACGTCGACGTCGTCCGGTTCTCGTAGCTGGTCCATCTCCATGGTTCAGACGTCTTCCGGCTCCGTCGGGTTCCCCAGGAGGTCGGAGAGCGCACGTCGGCCCCGTGCGATCCGTGAGCGAACCGTTCCCGGCGGCACGGCGAGCACCTCGCCGATCTCGTCGTAGTCGAGCCCGCAGAGGTCGCGCAGCACGACGGCGGCCCGGAACTCCCAGGGCAGCTCGGCGAGCGCGGCATCGATGTCGAGCCGCTCGGCGGTCAGGTCCTGCAGCCGGCTGCCCCGCGACTCCACCATCACGCCGAGCACCTCGTCGTCGGTCGGCACGGGTCGGCGCGGCCGGCGGCGGAGCTCGTCCAGGCAGGCGTTCGTCGTCACCCGGTAGCACCAGGTGCTGAAGCGTGAGCGACCGTCGAACCGCGGGAGGCCGCGGACGATCGCGATGAGCGACTGCTGCACGGCGTCGTCGGCGTCCTGACCGCACAGTCGACGGCAGAGCGTCGTCACCATGTCGAGCTGCGCCGCGAGCAGCTCCTCGAGGGCCGCACGGTCGCCGCCGACGGCCCGGGCGAGGAGCTCGCCGTCACCCACGAGGACGCCCGGCGACCACGACCTCGCCGAGGCGGAACCGGTACGGGGCGGGCCCGTCGCCCAGGTCGGTGATCCACACGAGGACGCCGCGCCCCGACGTGCCGCCGGGCAGCGCGACAGTGGCGTTGCCGTCCTGGAGGCTCACCGTGGCGGTGGGAGAGGAGGGCAGCGGGTCGGGGGGCTGGCTCGACGGGACCACGTACACCTGGGCCGACCACCCCTTGGTGGGCGAGGCGATCCCCACCTGGTCGATGGTGGCGTCCTCCCCCAGCGCGAGGAAGATGCCGACGCCCTGCTTGGTCCCGAAGTCGCGCTGCTGGTAGCCCTCGGTCGTCCACTGGGTGGCGGGGTCGCCGTCGATCGCGTTCGGGGCCGCCCGGTTGTTCTCACCGACGGTCCCGCTCCCCTGGGGGTCGAAGGGGATCGCCGCGGTGATCGGGAGCGCGACCGCGGGCGAGCCGTCGGTGCGCGCTGCCGGCTCCCGACGCTCGGAGGGCCGGACGAGGAGGTAGATCAGCGCGACGCAGGCCGCGACCAGCGCCACGAGGAGGACGGGGCCGGCCCGGGAGCGACGCGGCCGTCGCCGAGCCGGCTGCGGTGCGGTGTCCTCCACCACCGCGGCGGGCGCACGCCGTCCTGCCGGCGGACGCCGCGGCGGCGCGATGCCCGGGTCCTCGTCGCCACCGTCCGCCTCGATCCGCTCGAGGCGACCGAGCAGCGTGGCGGCGTCGGGGATCCGCTCGGCCGGCTCCCGCCGGAGGAGTGCGTCGATGGTCGCGTCGAGCGCCGGCGGGACGTCCGGGTCGACGTCCCGCGCCCGCAGCGGCTCGACGCTCAGTCGGGCCATCGCACGGCTGGTCGGGTCGTCACCGGGGAACGGCGTCCGCCCGGTGCAGGCCTCGAAGAGCAGCAGCCCGAGGCTGTAGAGGTCGGCGCGGCCGTCCACCGGCCGCCCCTCGAGCTGCTCGGGGGCCAGGTAGGAGGCCGTTCCCATGACCGAACCCTCGAGCGTCAGCTCCGTGTCCGCGTCGGCGCGTGCGATGCCGAAGTCGGTGATCTTCACGCTCCCGTCGAAGCCGATCATCACGTTCGCCGGCTTGATGTCGCGGTGGACGATCCCCGCGCGGTGGGCCGCGAGCAGCGCCCGCGCCAGGTCGATGCCCATCTCCACGACGTCGTCGGGCGCGAGCGCCCCGTTCTCGTCGAGGTGCTGGCGCAGCGTGATCCCGTCGACCAGCTCGAGGACGATGGCGTCCACCTCGTCGTCGTTCACGGTGTCGTAGACGGCGACGATGTTCGGGTGGGAGACGCGTGCGACGCTGAGGGCCTCGTGTCGGAACCTGGCGGTGAACCGCTCGTCGTCGCGCAGGTGCTCGTGGAGCACCTTCACGGCGACCTCGCGACCGAGGACCGTGTCGGTGGCGCGCCACACACGGGCCATCCCGCCGGACGCGAGTGGCTCCTCCAGCCGGTAGCGCCCGGCGAGCAGGTCACCCGGCGACGCCATCCGCCCCCCTCCGACGTTCACGGCGATAGGTGAGCACCCACGACACGACCAGGAAGAGCAGCGCCCCGCCGCCCAGAGCGATCCCCACGCCGCTGAACACCTGGGACCGGACCCGGATGCGTGCCTCGCTGATGGGCAGGGCCCCGTCCGCGGAGAGCACCGTCACGTCCACCGAGAACTGGCCCGAGGTCCGCACCGTCACGGGGAGGTTCAGCCGGTTCGTCCCGGGCTCCAGCTCCACGATGCGGTGGTTCCCGCCCCGCACGTGGATCCGGTTGCTCTCGAGGCGCAGCTGGGCGCGCACGGGGCGGTCGAGGCCGTTCTCGATGCGGACCGGGATGGTGGCCTGGCGTGCGGTGAGCGTGATGCTCCTCGCAGCGGGACCGGTGATCCGCCCGAGGTCGGCCCCGATGCGCTGTTCCACGCCCGAGAGGATCTCGGCGGACACGGACGGCTGGACGTCGCGGTGCTCGGAGAGGAGCACCCGCTGCTGGAGCGTGATGTCGGCGACGTCCGGAGGCTCCTCCAGCATCGAGAGGTAGCCGCGCAGCGCGTTGCGGACACCGTCGAGCCGGCGGAGGGTGGCGTCGTCGACCTGCGTCTCGCCCGGGTGGAACGAGACCTCGATCGTCTCGGTCGAGCGGCCCCGGCGACGGGTGAGGGGCTGCACCTCCTCGAACACGGTGCCGGCGTCCACCACCCGGACGAGGGCCGTGTCCGGAGCCGACAGCGTCGAGGCCAGCACCACGGCCCGCCGCGCCGGCATCGCGTCGAAGGCGAGCAGCGCACCCGCCGTCGCCTCGTCAGCGGTGGAGCCCCACGTCGCCAGGATCGTCGAGAGCGCCGCGTTGACCCGGAGCGCGTCCGACGCGGCGTCGTCCGGTTCGGCGCCGAGCAGCGCCTGGGCCACCGGATCGACGCTCAGCGCCGTGAGGGTCGTGCTGCCGTCGCGGACGGTCAGGGTGCGCAGCCGTTCGGGCGGGAGGTCGCGCCGGCTCCGGTCGGTGAACTGCGAGTCGATGACGAGCGCACGGTCGAACCCGTTGGCACGCAGCACCGGCACGGCAGCCGCCGAGAGCGTCGGATCGAGCCCCCAGGTGCTGACGTCGCCGACGGACCCCTCCCCGGACGCCAGCGACGCCTCACCGGCAGCCACCTGCGCTCGCACCTCACCGCGGGCCTGGGGCGCCGACCAGCGGGTGACGTCGATCGGCACCCACGTCCGCCGCAGGAGGACGTGTCGCGACACCGCCTCGACGAGTCGGTCGTAGGAGGTCTGCGCCCCGGGCGACAGTGACATCGCCTCGGCGAGGCTCGGGTCCAGCGCCACCGAGACGGGGAACTCGGCGGCCTCGAGGATCGCCGAGCGCTGGTCCACCCGATCGATCGTCGTGCGGTCCAGCTCCTTGCCGCCGGCCGCGTCGAACCCGGGCGGGCCGCTCACACCGAGCGTGGTCGCGATGAGGAGGCGGCCCCGCCCCTTCGGGTCCGGCAACCGGTTCATGAAGGCGGTCGTGCCGTACAGCTCCTTGCCGTCGGGGCCGCGGACGTCGATCGAGACGGGATGCACCCCCGACGTCGGCACGAGCAGCCGGTCGGAGTCGCCGCTGCGGGGCCGGATCGGGACGACGACGCGGTAGCGGCCCCCGGGTGGAGGGCCGAGCAGCGTCGCCGTCACCTCGTTCTGCAGCCCGGCGCCGGGGTTGGCGCCGTCGAGGATCTTCTCGATCCTCGAGTGGATCGCCGACGCGGTGCCCGAGAGCTGGCGGTGGATGGTGAACGACACGGTGGTCCCCGGCGGTACCGCGTCGAGCCCGGCGAGGTCGACCGTCCAGTCGCCGTCCGGCTCGACCCACGGCGCCACCCGCTCGACCACGATGCCGGCCGCAGCGGGTCCCGGTACGGCCTGCCGGGAGCGGAACAGGGTGCGCGCCGTCTGGGTCGCGGACCTGCCTGCAGCGGCCTCCGCTGCGCTCGGGGCGCCGGTGGCCGCGACGAGCAGCAGGGAGAGGAGGGCGAGGAGCAGCAGCTGGGCCGCGGCAGGCCGGCCACGACCCCGTCCCCCTGAGGTCGGCCGGGCGGCGGCACGGGAAGCTGGGAGCTGAGTCCGGCGCCTCCTCACGGGATGGCCCGTTCGAGGACGATGAGGTCGTAGGCCTCCGGGCGGAACCCCATCCGCTCGTAGAGGCCGAGCGCCCGCGCGTTGCCGTCCTGGGTGTTCACCAGCGCCGACCGGGCGCCCCGACGGTGCAGCCAGCCGAGGGCGTCCACCACCAGGCGGGTCCCGACGCCGTGTCCCTGCGCCTGCGGCGCCACCGCGAGGCGTTGCAGGTAGCCGACCTCGGCCGCCCGGCCGCAGATCGCGTAGCCGCACACCTCGTGCCCGGCCGCCACCCGGAACCGGCTGCGTGGCGTGGCGGCGAGCGCATCGGACAGGCCGGCGTCGTCGAGCCGCCAGCTCGGAGAGAAAGCGGCCTCGTCGACGGCCAGCACGGCCTGGCGGTCGCGACGACCGGCCCGCCGGAGGGCCACGCCGTGGTGCGTCTCGCCGATCCCGTCGAGCGAGGGGATCGACTGGAGGTCGTGGTGGAGGATCGTCAACCGCTCGCGCTCGGTGAAGCCCGCCTGGAGGAAGGGGCCCAGCTCGGGGGGTCGCAGAGCTGCGGTGGTGACGGAGCGGTAGCCGTCCGCGGCGAGCTGTTCGAGGATGCGGCGGACCCCGTCGACGGTCGGCTTCAGCACCTGCGGAGCGAGCGCGAGGTAGGCAACGGCGGCGTCCGCGTTCCAGGGGCCGACCCTGAACTGGTCCGGCCCCCAGCCAACGGTCGTCAGCCGGGGCACGACGGGCCCCTCGGATCGAGGTGGTGCTGCACGGCGCCCCAACGATATTCGTCACCCGTTGCGACGCCTCGCCGCACGCGTCCGTAGGCTCGCGTTCGATGGGGGTGCTGCTGCTGACCGACGAGCGGTTCATCGAGCACGCCACGGGTCCGTTCCATCCTGAGCGCCCGGAGCGACTCCACGCCGTGGTGGGTGGCATCGAGGCGGTCTACGGCGACGCGCTGGTCCGGGCGGTGCCCGAGCCGGCACCGCTGGAGGCCGTGCTCGCCGTCCACGACCCCGAGCAGGTCGAGGGCATACGGCGGCTCGCGGCGACCGGCGGTGGCAGCCTCGACCCCGACACACCGGTGGCCGCCGCGTCGTGGGACGCCGCGCTGCTCGCGGCGGGGGCCGGGCTCGTCGCGGTGGAAGCGGTCCGGAGCGGTGAGGCCGAAGCGGCGTTCTGCGCCGTGCGGCCCCCGGGACACCACGCCACTCCGCGGACGGCGATGGGCTTCTGCCTCCTCAACAACATCGCGGTGGCCGCCCGGCGGCTCGCGGACGCGGGGGAGCGCGTCCTCATCGTCGACGTCGACGCCCACCACGGCAACGGCACCCAGGACGCCTTCTGGGACGACCCCAGGGTCCTGTTCGTGTCGTGGCACCAGGCCCCGCTGTATCCGGGCACGGGCCGGATGACCGACGTGGGCGGGCCGGGAGCGGAGGGCACCACGGTGAACCTGCCGATGCCGCCCGGCGCGACCGGCGAGCACTACCGCCGGCTCGTGGACGAGGTCGTGGCGTCGATCATCGAGCGGTTCGACCCGACCTGGATGCTCGTGTCGGCCGGCTTCGACGGGCACCGGGACGACCCGTTGACGTCGCTGGGGCTCACCTCGGGCGACTACGCCGATGTCCTGGCGGACCTGATCGAGCTGGCGCCGCCCGGTCGGGTCGTGATGTTCCTCGAGGGCGGCTACGACCTCGACGCACTCGCCCGCTGCTCGGCGGCGGCGGTGGGGACCCTCCTCGGCGAGCGACGCCACGACGAGGGTCCCACCTCGGGCGGTCCCGGGGGACGCACCGTCGACCGGATCTGGGAGCTGCACCACCGCATGGCGTGACGTCCGCCGGCAGGAGCTGGCCCGGGCGATCAGTAGCGTGCAGGCCGTGGTCCCCGCTCGCATGCGAACCGTGCTGGACGAGGCGCGTCCCCTCGCGGACGTGTTCTCCGCGTCCGGACACCGCCTCTACCTGGTCGGCGGGGTCGTCCGCGACCTCCTCGCAGGTGGTCCGGTCGACGACCTGGACCTGGACTACACCACCGACGCCTCGCCCGAGACGGTGCGTCGGCTCCTCGACGGCACCGGCGGGACGGTGTGGGACCACGGCGCCCGGTTCGGCACCATCTCCGCGAAGCTCGACGGGCGCATGGTCGAGGTCACCACCCACCGTGCCGAGGCGTACCAGCCCGACAGCCGCAAGCCCGAGGTGGTGTTCTCCGACGACGTCGAGGCCGACCTCTCGCGCCGTGACTTCACGATCAACGCGATGGCGCTCGAGGTGACGTCCGACGAGCCGCGGCTCATCGACCCCTTCGACGGCGCGGCGGACCTCGCCGCGCGGCGCCTCCGCACGCCGCTCGCGCCCGAGGAGTCGTTCTCCGACGACCCGCTGCGCATGATGCG
>Ga0182743_1004593_pt1 | contig 10362 bp, 9 predicted proteins | sample eDN3rd30CKraftOP_FD_128522 | JGI IMG/M metagenome (GOLD analysis project Ga0182743, IMG submission 128522) | Enriched Organic Plus compost microbial communities from Emeryville, California, USA - eDNA 3rd pass 30_C Kraft OP (version 2) (version 2) ... | reverse complement strand
GGGCAGGGGCTTGCGTTCGGGTTGGGCCGGATCGATGGTGGCGTTCAGGAACAGACCATCACGCACGACTTTCGCGAACAGACGCAGTTGGCCAACGGTACGGCCGCGCTCGCCTTGCAGACGGGCTTCGGGCAGGCCGGTTTCGGCCATGCCGCGCGCGATCAGTTCGTCGCCGAGCGCCATGATGTTGTCGGCAATACTTTCCAGGAAAGCGGCGCGCTGAGCCAGCGGTGCAGCGCGATAGGGATCGAACGCCGCGGCGGCCAATTCGCAGGCGCGATTGACTTCGTCCTTGCCGCCCATGCCGAATTCAGGCTCGATGTGTTCGTTACGAGCCGGGTCAAACGCGCGCTGTGCGCCCAGTGTGCCGCGCACGGCGCTGGCGCCGATGAGCATCTCACCAGTGATAGACATGGAAAAGTCTCCTGAAGCTGAATTGAATGGATTCCGGAGGGGAGCCCGTATAAACGTTCTAGTATAGGGAAAGATGGTGGTCAGCCAGGAGGTTCTTTTCTGATTCAGTCAGAAAAAACATCGATCCATACAGGGATTGAATCAAATGGTGGGACGAAGGGCATGGGAAAAATGCCCTTCGACAGTTGGCAGTAGCAGATGGAGTACGTTCGGCACGCAGGCCGTTCTATCTACTTTTTAGCATCAGCAGCGACCAAAGGGCATTCACTCTTTGACAATGGCCGATACGCTTCGTCCCCAGGAATCGTGTCCAGGATTTTCAGCAGGTCCCAGTCGCCTTTGGACTCGCTCGGCGTTTTGGCCTGCGCGAGATACATGTCATAGACCATGCGGCCGTCCGCGCGAATTTTGCCGTTTTTGGCGTAGAAGTCATTGATCGGCGTTTCTTTCATCTTCGCAGACACGGCGTCGGCATCGTCTGACCCGACGGCCTGGACGGCGTTCAGGTAATGCAGCGTGGCGGAGTACGCGCCGGCTTGCACCATGGACGGCATGGATTTCTGTCGTTCAAAGTAACGCTGCGACCATTTTCGGGTTTCCTCGTTGCGGTCCCAGTAGAATCCCGTGGTGAATTGCAGTCCCTGTGCGGCCTGTAATCCCATCCCCTTGATGTCATGCAAGAACACCAACAATGTGGCCAGCGCCTGCCCGCCTTGCGTGATGCCGAATTCCGACGCTTGCCGTACGGAGTTCTGGGTATCGGTGCCTGCATTGGCCAGGCCAATGACCTTGGCTCGGGATGCTTGCGCCTGCAATAGATAAGACGAGAAATCGGGGCTCGAAAGCGGTGCGCGTATTTGGCCGAGAACCTTGCCGCCGTTTTCTTCGATGACCGCTTTGGTGTCGCGCTCCAGAGAATGACCGAAGGCATAGTCGGCCGTGATGAAAAACCATGTGTTGCCGCCAGCGCGCGTGACGGCGCGGCCCGTGCCGTGTGCCAAGGCATACGTGTCATACACGTAATGCACGCCATAAGGCGAGCACGATTTTCCTGTCAGATTCGAGGTAGCCGATCCGGCGAAGATGGTGACTCGCTTTTTTTCTTGTCCCAGTGCTTGCAGCGCGAGCGCCGACGCGGAGTCTGTAGATTCGATGATGGCGCTGACGTTCTCTCTGTCATACCATTCTCGCGCTCTCGTCGCGGTGATATCGACCTTGTTTTGATAGTCGGCCGACAGGACTTCGATCGGGCGGCCCAGGACTTTGCCGCCAAAGTCTTCCACGGCCATTTTCACTGCGGTCACCATCCCCGGTCCGCCATGGGCGGAATACACACCGGTCATATCAACAATCGCGCCCAGGCGGAATGGCTTGTTATCTTGAGAATGGGCGGTTAGTGCAAACAACATGCTGCCCGTCAACGATACCAGGCGCAAGACGTTTTTCCTCATTGTGCTCCTCCTTATATTGGCATTCTTTTTGGTCTGGACCGAGTGTCGCTGTGCGTACTCGATGGTTGACCGACTCGTTTACGGGATTCGTCCCTGGGAGGAGTAAAAGCAACTTCTATGCCAATTTACATACGCTGAGGAGAGCCGGGAAAAGGCCGTTCAAACAGTGTGCATAGTGTCTTATGTTTGGACACTTGCCAAAAAACGGGACACTGGTGACTACAGGTCAGGGCGACAGCAGAGGACACGGCTTTACTGATGTGCAGCAGCGCCACGGATCAGTTGGGCGCCTTTTTCCCCGATCAGGATTGCGGCTGCATTGGTATTGGCCGACACCATGGCTGGCATCACCGACGCATCGATGACGCGCAACCTGTCCACCCCCTGCACCCGTAGCGCCGGATCGACGACTGCCTGCGCATCGCTGCCCATACGGCAGGTCCCAGAGACGTGGAATACTGTCCCCCCGCGTTCGCGCGCGAACTGCGCGAGGTCCTGCTCATTTTGTAGTCCTCCACCTGGCATGTATTCCTCGCCGGTGGTGAATTCGCGAAAGGCGGGTTGATGATAGATCTCGCGCAGCATGCGTAGCCCTGCGACCAGGACTTTGATATCGTGCGGTTCTGTCAGATAGTTGGATACGATGCGCGGTGGATCGAAGGGGTCGGCCGAGCGGATTTCGACTGTGCCGCGAGAATCGGGCCGGCATTGCGTGGCCGATGCGGAAAAACCGGAAAATCCATGCAGGGGGTCCCCAGGCTTGTCTACCGATAGCGGCATGACATTAAACAGAATATCGGCCCGGCCATCGCGCGCATGCTCGGTACGCACCATGCCGCCGACCTGTCCTGCGCCGACGGTCAACGGGCCCGCTTTGTTGAAGAGCCATTTCGCGCCCATGTTCGCGAGCTTGAACGGATTGCGCACGTCGTCATTGAGCGAGAGTTTGTTTTTGACCTTGACGATGACGCGCGCCTGGTAATGATCCTGCAGATTGCGGCCGACTTCCGGCGCGTCGACATGGACGGGAATCTGGTGTTTTTGCAGCAGGCGGGCAGGGCCGATGCCGGATAGCTGCATCAGATGAGGCGATTGCAGCGCGCCTGCGGCCACAATCACTTCGCCTGCTGCATGAGCGCGCATGACCTGTCCGCGCTGCAGCCAGGTGACGCCACGGCAGGTGCCACGTTCAATCAGCAATCGCGTGACATGGGCATCGGTCAAAACAGTGAGGTTTCGACGTGCCTGCACTGGACGCAAAAAAGCCGTGGCCGCGCTGTCGCGCCAGTGTCCCCGCAGTGTCAGCTGGTAGCTGCCCAGGCCGCTATCGTGTGCGCCATTAAAGTCAGGACTGCTAGGCAGGCCCGCTTCGGCACCCGCCCTCAGCCAGGCCGAACACAGTGGGTGATCATTGCGCAGGTCCGAGACATGCAACTCGCCCTGATCACCGTGATACTCGTTCGCGCCGCCCGCGTAGCACTCGGATTGCTTGAAGATGGGCAAGACATCCCGATAGCTCCAACCCGTCGCGCCCAGCCGCGCCCAGTCGTCATAATCCGCATGCTGGCCGCGAATATAAATCAGCCCGTTAATCGAGCTGGACCCGCCCAGCACCCGGCCGCGCGGCCAGACGATAGAGCGATTGCCCGTTTCGGGCTGAGGCTCCACGTCAAACTGCCACGAATAGCGCGGGTCATAGATCGACCGGAAATATCCCACGGGCAGCTTCAACCAGAATCCCGTGTTTGCGCCGCCGGCCTCCAGCAGCAATACACGGCAGGCCGGATCGGCACTCAGGCGATTGGCCAGCACACAGCCGGCGGAGCCGGCTCCCACAATGATGTAGTCGTAGGTTTGGGACATGGCGCGTTGCAGCGAGGTTAGGCTTTCACGATGTCTAGATAGGGCTTGGGATCGAAATAGGTACTGGCGGGCACGGGGTTGGAAATATTGGCGGTCTTGACGAAAAAGTCTGTGACCTGCTGCAGCCATTTCGTGACGGTGCCGTCGGCGTATTTGGCCCGCCATTCGCCGGAGGTGAAATACTTCGACGCTTTGAATTGATTCTTGAGGTCGGCCAGCGGGACTTCGGGATACTGTTTTTTCTGCAGTGCTGCAATGGCTTCGTCCGTGTGCGACAGGAGGTGATCATTGGCCTTGACCCAGCCCTTGATCAGCGATTGGATCAACTGGGGATTCTTGTCGTAGAAGTCATTGCGCGCGGCCCAGCCGCCCACGATGGCGGCCTCGGGATAAAAGGCCGAGGCATCGACCAGCATGCGCGCGCCTTCGGCCTTTTGTTTGACGGTCACGTCAAACGGTACCCATAACGCCACGGCGGGTACGGCGCCTGAAATGAACGAGGTGACAGCCTCAGTCATGCGCTGATTCACGATCTGCACGTCTTTGCCTTCTTGCAGATTGGCTCCTTGCAGTACTCGATTCAGGAAAACGTGCGCAGTGGTGCCGGCCGTGGTCGAGATCTTCTTGCCCTTGAGATCGGCGGCGCTCTTGATGCCGGAGTCTGCTCGCACCCACAACTGCGCCGTCGCGTATTCCACATTGTTCAGCAAAAAGACTTTGCCTTGGCCGCGTGCCGGGAAATTGGATACAACGGCACCGGTGGACAGTACATCGAGACTGCCTCCGATCATGGCCTGGAACAGTTCGAGTCCGGTGGTGAACTTGATCATTTGCAAATCCAGGCCTTGCTCGGCAAAAGCACCGGTTTCCAGGCCTGTCCAGATTTGGCCGTCTACGGCGGGCGTATGCAGATAGCCCACGCGCACGGGCTGCGCGGCACGGGCCAGTAATGGCATGCCTATACCCGACATGGCGGCTGCGAGGGCGCCGGTTTTCAATAAGGTTCTGCGCTGCGGATTCATGTGGAGGCTCCTTTTAGCAGGCGAAACGACGACATAATGAGTCAAGAAAAACAGGAACAGCGCGGCGTGAGACACGCGCGCCAGGATCATTCAGACAGACGCACCGCCTGGCTGGCCTGCCGGGCGTATTCCTCCATGACCAGACTTCGGATATGCGAACGCAATTCCCCAAAGCGCGGGTCTTCGTGCAGATTTTCCGCACGCGGATAGGCGAATGGCACGTCGATCACCGTACGGATCCGCGCCGGTCTCGCCGTGACCACCACAATGCGCGATGACAGATAGATGGCTTCTTCGACCGAGTGCGTGATCAGCATGACGGTCTTGTTTTCGGCCAGCAGCACTTGCAGCAGCAAGTCCTGCATAGCCGTACGTGTCTGCGCGTCCAGCGCCCCGAAAGGCTCGTCCATCAGCAGAAACTGCGGTTTGACAGCGTAGGCGCGCGCCAGGGCCAGGCGCTGGCGCATGCCGCCGGACAGGTGCTTGGGATGGTGGTTCGCAAAATCGGCGAGCCCCATCAGCGACATGTAGCGCTGACAGATCTCGTCGCGCTCGGCGCGGCTGACTTGATTGGCGCGCAGCGTCAGGCCGAACGCGATGTTCTCTTTCACGGTCAGCCAGGGAAATACGCCGTATTCCTGGAAAATCACGCCCCGGTCCGGTCCCGGGCCGGTGATGGGCTTTCCATCCAGCTGGACTGTGCCCTGGGTAGGCTGCAAAAAGCCCGCCACCATATTCATCATCGTGGTCTTGCCGCAGCCAGAGGGGCCGATGATCGAGACAAACTCGCCCTGATGGATATCGAGATTGATGCCGTCGAGTACCCGCATCGGCCCGTGCGCCGTGGGATAGTCCACGGACACATCGGAAAACTGTAGGCGTACAGGGGTGTTCGATGTCATGCGATGCGCTCCTGCCATGCCACCAGGCGGCGCGCCAGCGCGCGCAGAATCAGATCCATGATCAGCGCGATGAGGCCGATGCAGATGATGCCGACGTAAATGATATCGAGCTGAAAGAACGACGACGCATCCTGAATCAAGGCACCCAGTCCCTGCTGAGCGGCAATCAGTTCCGAGGCGACCAGCGTCGCCCAGGCGACTCCCAGCGCCACACGCAGCGCGGTCAACATATGGGGAATCGTGAGCGGCACGATGACCTTGCGAAAAATCTCACCATCGCTCGCACCCAGTGTCCGCGACACACGTACGAATATGGGATTGATCTGCGCAATGCCTTCGTACATGACAATGACGCCGGCAAAGAACGATGCATAAAACAGAATCGCGATCTTGGCCGACTCGCCTATCCCAAAATACACGATCACCAGCGGAATCAACGCAATCGGCGGCAGGGCGCGGAAAAAATTGATGACCGGATCGACAAAGCTGCGTATCGATTGATACCAGCCCAGTACAAACCCGACCGGCACGGCCAGCACAATTCCCAACACGACACCGACCAGCACGCGCTGAGTCGACATCAGGATGTCATGTGGCAGCCGGGTTTGCATCAGCTCCAGGAATTTCGCCAGCACCTCGTGCGGGCTGGGAACCAGGGCAGGGCTGACCAGGCCGCTGGCTCGCACTGCGTACCACGCCAATACGATGAGCAACCACGGAGCGGCAATCAACGCGACGCGTTGCACTACGGAACGATTGCGCAAGATGTCTCCTCCGTAAATAAAAGCGAAGGCGCTTGACCTTTTATAGGTCAAATCGTACTGTAGACCATACGTTCAGCAAACAACATATGGCTATTTGTTTATGGCTATCAACTTTCACGACAGCCCTATTCCTCGCTATCTCCAATTGGCGGACCTGATGCGTCAGCGCATCGGCCGCGGTGTGTGGGAGCAGGGACAGAAAGTGCCGTCCCTCGAGGAGCTCGTTGCCGAGTTCGGGGTGGCCAGGGTGACGGTTCGCCAGGCGGTGGACGTCCTGACCCGCGAGGGGCTGGTTTCACCCCAACAGGGGCGAGGGACCTTCGTAACAGGCTTGCCTCCCAACGACCGCTGGCTGCGGGTGCAGACCACTCTGGCGGAGCTGGCCAATATGTACCGGGATACCAAGCCCAAGATCGTGACGATCGACGAGTCCATCCATCGCGCCCCGGTCACGCCGCAGGACGGCACGGCGGCCGAGCGCTATGTCTTTATGCGCCGCGTCCACGAACGCCAGGACCAGCCGTATTGCGTGATCAATATTTATCTGGCCGAGGATGTATTTCGCCAGCATCCGGAGCGTTTTCGCAATGAAACCGTGATTCCACTGTTGGTCTCCATGCCCAGCATCACGATTGCCCAGGCGCGGCAGGCATTGACCATCGGCACTGCCGATACCGAGGTTGCCCAGCACTTGCAGGTGGCGGTGAACACGCCCATTGCCGAGGTGCGCCGCGTCTTTGTGGACGCGGACGGGCGTGTGATTTATCTCAGCGAGGTCTCCTACCGTGGGGATTTCATCCACGTTGAAATGAACTTGATTCCCTGATTGTTGCAGAGCCATGACGAATAACAACCGCAGTGTCCATCCCACCAAACTCAGCGTGCATGTGTTGCGCTATCCCCTGGAAACGCCCGTGCGCACCTCGTTCGGTACGATGTATAGCCGTCCCGCCGTCTTTGTGCGCGTAGAGGATGGTGATGGCGCGCATGGTTGGGGCGAGGTCTGGTGTAATTTCCCATCGTGCGGGGCCGAGCATCGGGCATTGCTGGTCGAGACGGTATTGCAGCCTTTGCTGCTGGATCGCGAATACAAAGATCCCGCCGCTGCCTTTGCCCACCTGACGGCGGCAACGGAAGTCCTGGCCTTGCAATCCGGCGAACCAGGCCCCATGGCGCAGGCCATCGCCGGCATCGATCTGGCGTTGTGGGACTTGTGTGCCCGCCGTGCTGGCCAGCCGCTGTGGGCCTTTCTGGGAGGTACGCACGATCAAGTCCAGGTCTACGCGAGCGGCATCAATCCCGACGATCCGGCCAGCATGGTGCGCAAGAAATACGACGAGGGTTATCGCGCTTTCAAGCTCAAACTCGGATTTGGCCAGGCGCGCGATTTGAAGAATCTGCGCGATGCGCGCGATGTGATCGGGATGGATTTGCCGCTGATGACGGATGCGAATCAGGGGTGGGACGTAGGTACAGCCGCCACCATGATGGCGGCGATGGCCGAGTTCAATCTCGCCTGGTTAGAAGAGCCGCTGCGCGCGGATCGGCCATTCGATGAGTGGCAAGCGCTGTCCCGCCACAGCGCGATTCCCCTGGCCGCGGGCGAGAACTATCTGGGGCTACCCATGTTTCAGGCAGGAATCGGTGCGGGGTTCCTGCAAGTCGTTCAGCCCGACCTCGCCAAATGGGGCGGCATTTCGGGGTGTTTGCCCGTCATTCAGGCGGTGCGGGCTGCGGGCTTGCGTTATTGCCCGCATTACTTGGGGGCCGGCATTGGCCTGATGGCATCGGCTCATCTGCTGGCGGCCGTCGATGGTATTCATCACGGGGGCTTGCTGGAAATCGACGCGAACGACAATCCTTTGCGTACGCTGCTCAGCGAGCCTTTGCTCAAGCTGGATAAAGGTCTGGCCCACTTGGGACAGGCGCCGGGTATCGGTATTGAACCGGATGTGCAGGCGTTGCAAGCCAGTTGTGTTCGATAGCTGGCCCATGTCTGGGCAGTGACAAGACGGATCGAGGTGTTACGGCACGCCGGGAGACCCACCTCGGTTTTTCATACTTTGTCGCATTCGGGCCGCCGTCTTTGCTTTGTTTTTCTTGTTTCGCGTCACATGCGGCCGCTAGGATGAATTCGGTTTTTTCAGACTGGAGTGATGCAATGAAACTGAATCATCGTCATGTCATCGGCATAGCCGCCATGATCGCCGCGCCGCTTTTTGCCACGGGCGCGAATGCGCAGTTGCTGGATGCGGTCAAGGGACAGCTGGGTGGGGAGACAGCGGCGCAAACCGGGTCGTCTGGTACGGGTGCAGCACTAGGCGGTGGTGCGGCAGCGCAGACGGGCTCTTCGGGGACGGGCGTGTCAGTGGGTGGCGCGGCAGCCGCACAGACCGGATCGTCTTCCGGCGGCATCACGCAAGGGTTGGGCGGCGCACTGGGCGGCAGCGGCGGCGGAAATAGCGCGTCGGTCCTGTCTGCCATCACCGGCGGCTCGGCGAGCTCTAGCACGGCGGGCAATGCGGCGGGCGTGCTCGAATTTTGCATCAAGAATAATTACCTCAGCGGCAATGACGCCTCATCAGTAAAGGATCAGTTGATGGGCAAACTCGGCGGATCCGCAAAAGCCTCGTCCGATGCCGGATACTCCAAAGGGTCGTCGGGCGTGTTGACCACCAGTAACGGAGCGTCGCTCGACCTGAGCAGCGGCGGTGGCATGAAAGAAGAAATCACCCGTAAGGCGTGCGATCAGGTGCTGGACCAAAGCAAGTCGTTCCTATAAAAAAAAGGCCTCCCGAGGGAGGCCTGTTTTTTGCATATTGCGTTGCGGCAGCCGGTACGCGCCGTATAGCGCGTACTGCTCCGTGACACGAAAGCGTCAACTGTTATCGCGAATATCCGCGGTCGAACCATTTTGCTTGACGGATTCGATACCGCCATCGCGAGCCGCCTCGCTGCCATACATCTGACTGTTGGCGATGACCTGATTATTCGCAGCCCGCAACGAGAAATAGAATTTGCCGTTCGATGATGTGGCCGATTTGTACCGGGCGTTGTCACCGCTGTTCTTTTGTACCGAGGCGATGCCGTTCGAGGCCGAGGCCTTGGTCTCGTACATCTCGCTGGTCAGGATGATTTCACCGTTGCCGGCTTTCAGGGAAAAGTGGAATTGCCCGTTGCTTGCTTTTTTTAGTTCAAACCAACCTGCCATGATGTGACTCCTTGGGTTGAAGGCGATGAGCGAAACGATACGTGGCAGGACCTTGTCCCGCAGCGCTTCCCGATCATAGGGAATGCACCGGATTTTGCCTAGGCTGGAGTCGCGTTTTTTTCGAGATTCCAGCCTGGGATTTGCATTGCTTTACGTTGCTTGCTGCAGCGTGTTGCGTTGCCGGTCCATCGAGACCGAAACCAGCCATAGTAAAAAGCCACCCAGGGCGAGCAGGGCGCCGACCCAGCCTGGTGCGTGCCAGCCGTAGCCTTGAGACAGCGCCAGTCCCCCCAACAGCGGCCCCAGCGCATTAGCGGTGTTGAAGGCCGAATGGTTCAGCGCCGCAGCCAGGCCTTGCGCGTGTTCTGCCACGTCCATCAAGCGCGTCTGCAATACCGTACCGAGTGCGCCGCCGATCCCGACCAGGAACACAGCGGGTGTGATCGTCCAGATGCTATCGATGCTGAACGTAAACAACACCAGCGATACCGCACTGAATACCAGCAGTCCGCCCGCGGTCGGCATCAACGCGCGATCGGCAAATTTGGGAATGATGAGGTTACCCGCTGTCATGCCGATGCCGAATACCCCGAGTACCAATGGAACGGTATCGGGCGAGACGTGAGTCACCTCCAGCAGAATGTCGGCCAGATAGGTATAGACAGCGAACAAGCCGCCAAAGCCGATTGCGCCTATCAGCCAAGGCCATTCGGATCGCTTCATGCCCGACGGGCG
>Ga0182743_1004590_pt1 | contig 10362 bp, 7 predicted proteins | sample eDN3rd30CKraftOP_FD_128522 | JGI IMG/M metagenome (GOLD analysis project Ga0182743, IMG submission 128522) | Enriched Organic Plus compost microbial communities from Emeryville, California, USA - eDNA 3rd pass 30_C Kraft OP (version 2) (version 2) ... | reverse complement strand
CCGGCCGGGCGTCGTTCGCCGGCGCGACGGCGTGGGCCGGCGTCATCGACCCGGAGTCGAATGCGCCCTCGCCGGCGGGCGAGTACCACTACCCGTTCGACTCCGCGAAGGTGAGCACGGCGCAGTCGGTCCTCCGGTACATCTGCAACGGCGCGGGCGGCTGGGGCGACCCGCTCGACCGCGACCCCGAGCGGGTCCGGATCGACGTTCGTGACGAATATGTGACGATCGAGGGCGCCGCACGGCTCTACGGTGTAGTCGTCACGGGGGATCCGCACGAGGACCCCGAGGGCGTCGCCGTCGACGAGGACGCGACGCGCGCGTTGCGCGAGCGCATGCGGGCCGAACGCACCACGAACTGATCGTTCGGAAACCTGTTTATCAAGAACCCTGTCAATGTAATATGGGGCGATCGTCGGCCGTTTTGTCTGACGATTCGACAATGAAGTCACCAGAAAGCGAGCAATCACTATGCAACGACGCATCAGGGGCGCCATCGGCGCTGGGGCGGTCCTCGCCTCCCTCGCCCTCGTCGTCGCGGGCTGCACGAGCGGTGGAACGACGGACCCGTCCGCCGCTCCCGCCGACGGCGGCGTTCCGCTGACGTACATGGACACGGCCACCGGCGAATGCGCCGCCGGCCCCGCGGAGGGTGTGGACTTCGAGACGGCCAAGGAGTACGTCGAGCAGTTCATGCGCCCGTCCGAGGGCATCACGCCGAACATCCTCGGCTGGGACCCGTTGCCCGAGCCCATCGACCCGAACATCACGATCGGCTACGCGAACAACATGTCGCCCGTCGGTGACGGGCTCTGGCGTCCGTTCATCGAGCAGGCCGTCGCGACCGCCGGCGTGAACTTCGTCAACTACCCCGCCGGTCCCGACCCGGCATCCGCCGCGACGGGCTTCGACTCGATCATCGCCAACCCGCCGGACATCCTCATCGTCGGCGCGATCGACCCGCAGCTCGTCTCCGCCCAGGCGCAGACGCTCGTCGACGCGGGCGTGACGATCGTGTGGGGTGCCGACCCGAAGGCGATCGACTACGGCTTCAACGACACGCTCGGCGGCCTCGGCGGCTCGATCGTCAACGGCAAGCTCCTCGCCGCGTCCGCCGTGTACTTCACGTGCGGCACCGCGTCGGAGTTCGCCTGGTACAACATCCCCGAGTTCGAGTTCTCGACGATCAACCACCAGGCGGCCGTCGAGTTCCTCGCGGAGCTCCACCCGAACGCGAACCTCCGCTCGGTCGACATCTCGATCTTCGCGACCGACAACCCGAACGGGATCGTGCAGGACCTCCAGGGCCACCCGGAGACGCAGTTCTTCATCACCCCGGCGGACCAGGACCAGGTCGGTCTCGCGGCGGCCGCGGCCACGGCGGGCATCACCAACGCCTACGGCATCGGCCAGTCGTCGCTGCCGCAGAACATCCAGCAGATCCAGGAAGGGACGCAGGTCGGCGGGTACACGCTCGACTTCCAGCAGTTCAACTTCCAGCTCGTCGACGAGGGCCTGCGGAAGTACCAGGGCGTGTTCGAGGGCTACCCGGACGACTGGGAGCTCATCAACTCGAACATCTCGAGCATCATCACGAAGATGAACGTCGACTCGCTCGAGATCGGGCCGGATTCGAACTACTACTCCTACCCGAACACGGTCGAGGACTACGCCGAGATGTGGGGCAAGTAGATCCACTGATCGACTGATCGACTGATGCGAGAGGTGCCGCTCGTCGGGCGACCGGCGGGCGGCGCCTCCTCGCATGAAGGCAGCATCGAAGGAGATTCGCCGCACATGTCACCAAGCCTCGGAGGAGCGCCGCTCCTCACGATCACGGGGATGGTCAAGGAGTTCCCCGGACTCCGCGCCCTCGATGACGTCTCGCTCGACGTCCACAGCGGCGAGATCGTCGCCGTCGTCGGTCACAACGGCTCCGGCAAGTCGACGCTCGTGAAGATCCTCGCGGGCGTCTACACGAAGGACGCCGGGGAGGTCGAGTTCCCCGCATCGACCGCGGACGAGCCGACCGAGCTCCACATCATCCACCAGGACCTCGGCCTCTCGATGCAGCTCACCGCGATCGAGAACCTCGGCATCCAGAAGCGCCAAGGCGTCGCCGGCTGGGCGCCCTTCAACAAGAAGCAGGAGATCGCGCACGCCCGCGAGCTCATCTCCCGATTCGGCGAGCCATTCGACGTGACCGTGCCCGTCGGCCGGCTCGCGCCCGCGCAGCGCTCGATCATCGCTATCGCGCGTGCGCTCGACGGGTGGAAGCACCCGCGGAACATCCTCATCCTCGACGAGCCGACCGAAGCGCTCCACGCGAGCGAGGTCCGCGTCCTCTTCGACGCCGTCAAGAAGCTCGCCGCGCAGGGCGCCGGCATCATCTTCATCTCGCACCGCCTCGACGAGGTCCTCGATCTGTCCGACCGCGTCGTCGTCCTTCGCGACGGCCGCAAGGTCGCCGACGAGTCGCGCGAGCGCATCGACCACGACCGGCTCGTCGCGCACGTGACCGGCGTCGCCGCGGGCGAAGCCGAGACCGGGCGCGTCGGTCGGCCGCACGGTGACGTCGTCCTCGAGGTCGAGAACCTGAGCGGCGCGGGCATCGAGGACGTCGACCTCACGCTCCACGCGGGCGAAGTCGTCGGCATCGCCGGTGTCCTCGGATCGGGGCGCGAAGCGCTCCCCGCGCTCATGTTCGGCTCCGTCCCCTCGCACGCCGATCGCTTCGAACTCGGCGGCGAGCCGTACGAGGACCGCTCGCCCGCCGAGAGCATCCGGCGCGGCATGGGATTCGTCCCCGGAGACCGGGCCAAGTTCGGCTCCATCCGACTCATGACCGCGCGGGAGAACGTCACGCTCCCCGAGCTCAAGTCGCTCACGAATGGGGCGGGCGCCGTGAGCACGAAGCGCGAACGCGCGCACGTCATGGAGCTCATCGCGAAGTACGACGTCAAGCCGCCGCGCCCCGAGCAGGTCTTCGCGCAGTTCAGCGGCGGCAACCAGCAGAAGGTCGTCTTCGCGAAGTGGCTGCGGAACAACCCCCGCGTCCTCCTCCTCGAGGAGCCGACGCAAGGCGTCGACATCGGCGCGAAGCAGGCGCTGTACGGCGCGATCGACGCCGCGGCGGCGGCGGGTGCCGGCGTCGTCGTGTGCTCCTCCGAGGCGAAGGAGCTCGTGCGCTTGTGCGACCGCGTGCTCGTCCTGCGCAACGGCCGAGTCGCGGCGGAACTCTCAGGCGAGGACCTCACAGAGACGCGAGTCGTCCTCGAAGGCTACGGACTCGGAAACGAGGGAGAACAGTGAAGAAGACCGAGGGCATTCCCACCGTGACCGACTCTGGCAAGGCGGTGAGCAGCGGCTCGGAGTGGCGGCGGCTGCTGTCGTTCCAGAACATCAGCGCGATCTACATCTTCGTCGTCATCTTCGTCATCTTCTCGATCCTCGTGCCGGCGCTCACCGGCACGCAGTCGTTCCTCGCGCCCGGCACGTGGGCGAACCTGCTCGACACGCAGTCGCTCACCGTCCTCGCGGCGATCGCGGTGCTCATTCCGCTCACGGCGGGCGTGTTCAACCTCGCGGTCGGCGCGGAGATCTCGTTCGCGATGATGCTGTGCATCGTCCTGCAGCTGCCGTCGGCGCAGTACCAGAAGGACCTCGGGCTCGCGCTCGGCCTGCCCTGGCCGGTCGCCGCGATCATCACGGTCCTCGCCGGCGGGCTCATCGGCCTCGTGTCGGGGCTCGTCGTCACGCGGCTCAAGATCGACTCGTTCATCGCGACGCTCGGCATGAGCTCGATCCTCATCGCGCTCGCGTACCTCATCTCGGCGAACCGGCCGTTCTCGGTCCCCGCGGGGTTCGGCTCGCTCTCCGCGGCGAACATCCCGCTCGGGCCGTTCCGCCTCACGCTGCCGGTCATCGTCCTCATCGTCATCGCTGTCGTCGGCTGGTACGTCCTCGAGCGCACCCCGATCGGCCGACGGATGTACGCGGCCGGCTTCAACCCGGACGGCGCGCGCCTCTCCGGCGTCAACGTCTCGCGACTGCAGCTCGGCGCGCTCGTCGTCGGCGGGCTCATCGCGGGCGTCATCGGGGTCCTCGCCTCGTCGAAGTTCGGCGGCAGCCCGGGCTACGGCAACGGCATGCTCCTGCCGGCGCTCGCCGCCGTCTTCCTCGGGTCGACGCAGTTCAAGGGCGGCCGCTTCAACATCTGGGGCACCGTCCTCGCGCTGTACGTCCTCGCGGTCGGCATCCAGGGCTTCCTCCTCGTGCGGGTCCCCGACTGGATCACCGACTTCTTCTACGGCGTCGCCCTCATCGGCGCCGTGGCGATGTCGCGCTGGGAGCGCACGTCGAAGCGGCTCGGCGCCGTCAAACGAGCGACGACGCTCGGCTCCAAGAAGTAACCCGTCCCCCTTCCCGCGAGGGGACACTCTCGCGGGAAGGGGCGGGCTCCCCTGCCGCGAGAGTGTCCCCTCGCGGAACAGGGGGGGTCAGGCGAGGGCCTTGCGAATGCGCTGGAGGCTCACGGGCTCGGCGGTCGGCAGGTGCTGCGCGAAGCGCGAGAGCCGCAGCTCCTCGAGCAGCCACCGGACGCGGACGAGGCGCTCGGGCGTCTCGAGCGTGAGCGGGAGCGTGCCGCCCGCCTGCCGGTACAGCTCGATCGCCTGCTCGACCTCCGACTGCCACACGCGGTCGCGCGCCGCATTCGTCGGGAGCCGCTCGATGCGGTGCAGCAACCCGGCGAGATAGGTCGGGATGCGCGCGAGCCGCTCGAGCCCCGTCACGCGGACGAAGCCGGGGTGCACGAGTGCGTCGAGCTGCGTCCTCGCGTCGCCGAGGGGGCCGAGGAGCGAGAGCGACGTCGCGTCCCGGATCGCCCGGTCCGCATCGCGAGCCGCCGAGAGGATCCGGGCGACGAGCCCGACCGTCGCGAAGACCCCGTCGACCGGGGCCCCGGGACCGGAGACGCGGATGCAGTCCCGCAGGAGCGCGTCGGTGCTCGCGTACGGGCTCGCGGCGAGGGCGAGCTTCTCGGCGGGCGTGAGGTGCTCCTGCACATAGGCGGTGAGCGCCCGGACCGCGTCGGGTGCGAGCTCCGCCTCCTCGCGGGCGGGCGGCCGCTGGAACTCGGGCGCGGTCTCGACGACGGCCTCGACGGGCCGCGGCGCGGGCGCGCCGACGACGCGGACGTGCATGCGCAAGTGCGCGGGGAGCCGCTCGACGTCGAAGTCGTCGGCGGTGACCGGGGCGAACGTCGCCGCCTTGATCGCCGCCGCGAGGCGCTCCGCGAACGGCCCGTCGGGCTCGGTCGGGAGGTCGGGGAGGAGGCGCCTGGCCCACTCGGCTGCGGGGACGACCTCGCGCCGCAGGACTTTCGGGAGCGTCTTGATCATCGCGGCGATGAGCTCCTCGCGCATGCCGGGGACGAGCCAGTCGAACCCGGCGTCCGCCGGGAGCGGCAGGTCCTCGGCGGGGACGGTGACGGTCACGCCGTCGTCGTCCTCGCCCGGCCGGTGGCGGTACGTGAGCGGGTACTCGCGCCCGCCCACGCGCCAGACGGTCGGGAAGGCGGCGGGGTCGAGCGCCTCCTCCTCGATCGCGCTCGCGAAGTCGTCCTCGCGCATCGTCAGGAGCTCGGGCCGCGCCTCGCGCTCCCTGCGCCACCAGCGTTCGAATTCGCGCGTCGAGTCGACGCCGAGCGGAATGCGCTCCCGGTACCACGAGACGACCGCCTCGTCGTCGAGGAGCAGGTCGCGCCGGCGCGTGCGCTCCTCGAGCTCCTCGAGCCGCTCACGCAGCGCGGCGTTCTCCCGGTGGAACGCGGTCAGCGCCCGGCTCACGCGCGACACGTCCCAATCGCCCTCGACGAGCGCGCGCCGGATGAAGAGCTCGCGAGCGTGCTCGGGATCGATGCGGCCGTAGCGGATGCGGCGGCGCGGCACGATCGGCACGCCGTAGAGCGTCACGCGCTCGTCGGCGACGACCGCGCCGCGCTTGCGCTCCCAGCGCGGCTCGGCGTACGTGCGGACCGCGAGGTCGGTCGCGAACGGCTCGGCCCACGCTGGGTCGATCGCCGCATTCATCCTCGCGAACAGCCGGCTCGTCTCGACGAGCTCGGCGCTCATGATCGCGTCGGGCTGACGCTTCGCGAGCGCGCTCGAGGGGTGGATGACGAATCGGGCGCCTCGGCTGCCCGCGTAGTCGCGCTTGACGCGGTCGCGGATGCCGATGCGGCTGAGGAGTCCGGAGAGGATGGCCTTGTGGACAGCGTCCGCGTCGACGCCCGCCGGCCCCGGCTCCGCGCGCTCGGCGAGCGCGTCCTCCCGCTCGGGTCGCTGCGCGGGGGAAGCGAGACGAACGCCCCGCCTCGGCAGGTCCATCGCGATGCGCAGCTGCGTGACGACGTCCTGCCACTCCCGGACCCGGAGGTAGTGGAGGTATTCGGCCTTGAGCATGCGCCGGAAGGCGCTCCCGGAGAGCGCCGCCTGCCGCGCCTCGAGGTGCCGCCAAAGCCGCAGGAGTGTCATGAAGTCGCTCGAGCGGTCGACGAAGCGCGCGTGCGCCTGGTCGGCCGCGGCCGCGTGCTCCGCGGGCCGCTCGCGCGGGTCCTGGATCGACAGGGCCGCGACGATCGGGAGCACGTGCTCGACGACGCCGAGGTCCTCGGCCGCGAGGAGCATCCGGCCGAGCCTCGGGTCGAGCGGGAGGCGGGCGAGCCGCCGGCCGAGTCGCGTGATCGCGCCGTCCCGATCGATCGCGCCGAGCTCGCGGAGCAGCGCGAGCCCGTCGGCGATGCCGCGACGGTCCGGCGGCGTGAGGAACGGGAACGCCGCGGGATCGCCGAGGTCGAGCGCCGCCATCTGGAGGAGGACTGCGGCGAGGTCGGTGCGGAGGATCTCGGGCTCGGTGAACTCCGGCCGCCGTTCGAAGTCGGCCTCTGAGTAGAGGCGGATCGCGACGCCGGGCGCTTCGCGCCCGCTGCGGCCGGCGCGCTGCGCGGCGCTCGCCTGCGAGATCGGCTCGATCGGGAGGCGCTGGACCTTCGAGCGCGCGGACCAGCGCGAGATGCGCGCGGTGCCCGCGTCGACGACGTAGCGGATGCCGGGGACGGTGAGGCTCGTCTCGGCGACGTTCGTCGCGAGGACGACGCGGCGCCGGACGCCGGGTCGACGGCTCGTGTCGAACACGCGGTGCTGCTCGGCGGCGGAGAGCCGACCGTACAGGGGGAGCACTTCGGTCCCGGCCAGCCGGGCCCCGTCGATCGCCTCTTGCGCGTCCCGGATCTCGGCCTCCCCGGAGAGGAACACGAGGACGTCGCCGGGCGGCTCCGCCTCGAGCTCCCGGAGCGCGTCGAGGATTGCCGTGACGGTGTCCCGGTCCTCCTCGTCCCGGCCGCGCTCGCCGCGCCCGTCGTCGGGCGGGGGCCCGGCGTCGGGGACGAGGGGGCGGTACCGGATCTCGACGGGGTACGTCCGCCCGGAGACCTCGATGACGGGCGCCGGCTCGCCGTCGGCGCTCGCGAAGTGGCGCGCGAACGACTCGGGGTCGATCGTCGCGCTCGTGATGACGAGGCTGAGGTCCGGCCGTCGCGGGAGGATGCGCGCGAGGCATCCGAGGAGGAAGTCGACGTTGAGGCTGCGCTCGTGCGCCTCGTCGATGACGATCGCGTCGTAGCGCCGCAGGAGCGGGTCGTGGTGGATCTCGTTGAGGAGGATCCCGTCGGTCATGAGCTTGACGCGGGTGTCCTTGCCGATCCGATCCGTGAAGCGGACTCGGTACCCGACGGTCGCCCCGAGCTCCTCGCCGAGCTCGGCCGCGATCCGCTCGGCGACCGCTCGCGCGGCGATGCGTCGGGGCTGCGTGTGGGCGATCGAGCGCTTGCCGGCCTCGAGGAGCATCTTCGGGAGCTGCGTCGTCTTGCCGCTCCCGGTCGCGCCCGCGACGACGACGACCGGGTGGTCGCGGATCGCGGCGAGGATGTCGTCGCGCCGCCCGCTGACCGGGAGGTCGGGCGGGTAGTCGATCGTCGGCGCATTCATGAGCGTCCCATTCTCCCGCCGACCGTGCGCCCGCGCGCCGCGTGTGCGGGCCCGCGCCCGCACACTCGCCGCGCGGGCACACATTCAACGCCGCCCGCCGAGCCGAGCGTCCGTTCGCGAGTGATGGAATGGGGGGCTCGCGCGAGCGGTTGGAGGCGTACGTGAAGCAGATCGGGTTCCTGTCGTTCGGCCATTGGACGCCGTCGCCGCATTCGAAGGTCCGGACCGCGTCCGACAGCCTCCTCCAGTCGATCGAACTCGCGGTCGCCGCGGAGGAGCTCGGCGCGGACGGCGCGTACTTCCGCGTCCACCACTTCGCCCGGCAGCTCGCGAGCCCGTTCCCCCTCCTCGCGGCGATCGGGGCGCGCACGAGCCGCATCGAGATCGGCACCGGCGTCATCGACATGCGGTACGAGAACCCGCTCTACATGGCGGAGGACGCGGGCGCCGCGGACCTCATCTCGGGCGGCCGGCTCCAGCTCGGCATCTCGCGCGGCTCACCCGAGCAGGTCATCGACGGGTACCGCTACTTCGGGCACGCTCCCGCAGAGGGGGAGAGCGACGAGGACATGGCGCGGCGCTCGACCGAGATCTTCCTCAAGGTCATCGAGGGGCACGGCTTCGCCCAGCCGAACCCGCGCCCGATGTTCCCGAACCCGCCTGGCCTCCTCCGCGTCGAGCCCTACTCGGAGGGCCTGCGCGAGCGCATCTGGTGGGGTTCCGGATCGAATGCGACCGCGCGGTGGGCGGCCGAGCTCGGCATGCACCTGCAGAGCTCGACGCTCAAGTGGGACGAGACGGGCGAGCCGTTCCACGTCCAGCAGCGCAAGCAGATCGAGATCTACCGGGAGGCGTGGAAGGAGGCGGGACACGAGCGCGAACCGCGCGTCTCGGTGAGCCGGTCGATCTTCGCCCTCGTCTCCGACGAGGACCGCGCGTACTTCGGGCACGAGCGCGGGGACTCGGACCAGATCGGCCACATCGACGAGAAGACCCGCGCGATTTTCGGCCGCAGCTACGCCGCCGAGCCCAACAAGCTCGTGGAGCAGCTGAAGGAGGACGAGGCGATCGCCGCCGCCGACACGCTCCTCCTCACGGTCCCGAACCAGCTCGGCGTCGACTACAACGCCCACGCGATCGAGTCGATCCTCAAGTACGTCGCGCCCGAGCTCGGGTGGCGGTGAAGTCGCTGGACGTCGCCTCAAGTAGTCCCTGGTCGAGCGTCTCGTTCGACAAGGTCCGACGGTCACTATGCCCCGCACATCGGTGCTGTCGGTAGTCGGTGCCAACATGCTTCGTAGAGCAAGCGTGCGCACCAGCGAGTCGCGGCGAGCCGTGCCGACGAAAGGGGGTGAGCGATGGGGCACGAGGTTCCCTTCGGATATGTGCAGCCGTCGCAGCGGTTCCAGCGGGAGCGGTCTTGGTGGTACGCCTCGGAGCTGGCATGGCGGCTCCCCGGGCACATTGTGTACGAGAAGGCGTCCCCAGGCGATTTCCTGGATGTCCGGCCGGCGCGGCGCGGCTGGTATGGGATATGGGTAAGCATCAACCGGGGCGGAACGATTCGAGTCGAGGAGCATCGCGAGGACAACCAAGTTCGCTCCATTCATGCGGTCCCGTCCTGGGCGTCTTTCGAGCAGCGCCCCCACGCGCTGCTCCACGAACTCATGGAGGCCGTGGGCCTGACCAGGGGCACTGAACGCGCAGACGGCGGCCGGAGCACTGCGTACAGGTTCATGAGTGCGGTGCTCACGTCGCGGCTGAACAGCATCTACGAATGGGACTGCCAGAACGCGATGTTCGACGGCGACGACTTCGCGGACCGTGCGTACTTCGAGCTTTTCCCGGATGCGGCCGACGACCTGCGCCAGGTACAGCTCGAAGGGTGGGAGTGGAACAACGACGCGCGTCAGCATTTCTGGGCGCTCACCCGCGACGCTCAGCCGATCGCCATGATCTCGGACCTGGGAAAGCTCTATTACCCCGGTGGTGGGAGTCGCTTCAGCGGTCGCGTGGATCTGCGTCGCAGTTGCCTGACGCTCTATGGCGGAAACATGCGCGTGATGGCCGCCGATCTGCTCAAGGAGCTTGACGAGGACGAAGAGTACGCATGAACGACCGGCGAAGCGAGTATGTCGAGGCGAGCAAGTCGTTTCGCGGAACCCAGATGCCTTACGGCGAGCAGGCCGAACTAGCTGTACCCGGCCATGACTTTGGTGTCATCGCGGGTCTTGTGAGCGGGGAGGACCTCCCGGCTTAGTGGAGATGTTCGACGTCTCTCACTGACAGGAGGTCCTCGTGTCTCACGCTAATG
>Ga0182743_1004586_pt1 | contig 10367 bp, 9 predicted proteins | sample eDN3rd30CKraftOP_FD_128522 | JGI IMG/M metagenome (GOLD analysis project Ga0182743, IMG submission 128522) | Enriched Organic Plus compost microbial communities from Emeryville, California, USA - eDNA 3rd pass 30_C Kraft OP (version 2) (version 2) ... | reverse complement strand
TGCCCACTACGGCGCCTTCGGGCGGCTGCTGGCCCCGGGCCGGGGGCTGGACATGGGCGATGGCTGGGAGACCCGCCGCCGCCGCGTGCCGGGCAATGACTGGATCATCATCGCGCTGGGCGCGCGCGGGATCGTGGAAAAGGTCGAGCTCGACACCGCCCACTACAAGGGCAACTTCCCCGACAGCGCCTCGATCCTGGCGGGCGAGATGCCGGCGGGCAGCGACGCGCTCGAGGAGGCGGTGGTGACCTCCTCCATGTTCTGGTCCGAGCTCTTGCCCCAATCCAAGCTCCAGGCCGACCACATCCATGTCTTCGAAGCTGTCAACGCCACGGGCCCCGTGACCCACATCCGGCTCAACATCTTCCCCGACGGCGGCATTTCGCGCGTCCGCATCTGGGGCAAACTCGCCTAGGAAACCAACGCGGCGGGGATGGACATGCCATTCTCGCCGATCTCCCGGCCTTAGGAGTATTGTGCCAGGACCTCCTGCAGGCCCCGCGCGGGGCGCTTCGGCTCCAGCAGGTTGGAGCGCTCCAGCACGTGCTGCAGATGGTTGCCGATCGCGGCGATCGCGGCTGCCGGATCGCCTGTCTTGAGAGCCTCGACGATCGTCAGGTGCTCATCGACGCTGCAATCGGACTCCTCGTGCCGTCCATGCTGCGCCAGGATCAGGGACGTGCGCGAGATCAGCGACTTGAGGAAACCTGCAAAGACCTCGTTCCCGGCCATCCCGGCCGCAAGCAGATGAAACTCGCCCGACAGCAGGATCGAACCCGGCGCGTCCTCCCTCTCGTTCGCCTCGCGTTCCTTGCGGATATGATCGGACAAGGTCGCGATCTGCGCCTCGGTGACGTTCAGCGCCAATAGCGCTACCACTTCCCGTTCGATGCAACTGCGGGCCTCGAACACCTGCCGGGATTCCTCAAGGCTGGGGCTCGCTACGAATGCGCCCCGATTCTGTTTGAATTCGACGAGCGATTCTGTATGCAATCGATTGAGCGCCGCGCGCACAATCGTGCGACTTGCGTCGAAAAACGAGCCGATGGTTTCTTCGGAAAGCTTAGTGCCGGGGAGAAGGTCCTGGGCGAGGATGGCGCGAAAAAGCGCCCGATAGATCACGTCGATGCGGGAGGTTCCGGCCTTGTCGGGAGGCGTTTTGGCTTTGCCGGGCATCTCGAATCTCGCCCATGAATTGGATCATGTAGATGATACAATTGAATGCACGATGCCCAAGCGCAAGGCAATGCCTTTGCAGTCAGTGGGCGCTACTGGCCTGCAGCGGTGGTTGCGCAGACCCCGAAAATGCCTCCGTCAGAGCCGGAGAAAGTCCGGTCGTCTCGCCCTTCGATCCAGCCGTTGGCAAGGCGCGTCCTGAGGTGGCGAGCCGGATCGCCTTGCGTACGCCCGCGCGATGCGGGTCGAGAACCGGGACAGGGCAGGTGGCGATCACCTGGGGCAGGGCGGGAATGAGGCCGGCTCCGCCCAATACGATACGACTGGCGCCCACTTCGCGGGCTCTCGCGGAAAGGAAGTCCGCGATGCCACTCGCATCGTCGCCCGCTTTCTCCATCGAATAGACCCCGCTCACGCGGTGGCCAAGATCCAGCTTCTGCACCAGTTCGGAGAGCATCTCGCACCATACGACGCCACGGGTGGCGACGATGAAGGGGCCATGCTCCTCGGCCGCCGCAAGCAGCCCGGCCTCTGCGAAGCCGACTACCGGCAATCCGGTCATCTCGACCAGCGCGTCCAGTCCTGGGTCGCCGAAACAACCCAGGATGATGGCGTCAGGCGCTGCGCCTTCGGCTATCGCCTGCGCTGCCGCGTCAAGGACGGCGTGTGCGGCAATCGCCACCGCCGCTCGCGAGGAAATGTACCGGAACCCGAAGGTCGCGGTGACGGTCTGTACTGTTACCGCCGCGCCCGCCTCGTCGCGAACGAGGGCATCGATGCTTTGCGACACGCGCTGGGACGTATTGGGATTGATAACGAGCAAGCGCGGCATCGCAGAGATCCTCGAGGACTGAGCCAGATCATGGCGTCGCCGGCCGCAGGGCCGAGTGCGCTTGCCTTGGGCTCAGCAGAGAGGGCGCTGGCCCTCCTCCGGCATCACCTGGCAATCTCGCCAATGCCAATGCGATATCACTGTATAAGATCGAGTGTCAATTTGTATCCAACATGGAATCGTTATCCGTGAATGAACTTCGGGCATGCCCGTCTCATCTACCCCAGTTCCGCACGCTCTAGATGCCAAACAGGTGGCCTGTTGCGGAGCAGGCCATCCCCGGCTTCCTGGACAAGTGATCGCGATTTTCGCGGCCTCGCGAGCAGGACTCGTATCTAACCTGCTGAACAATAAAGGCTTTGTTCGTATGGGAGCGATCCCGCACTTTTAGGCGCATACAGGTCAGATTTTTGTATCCACTCAAGTCAAGATCGGATACAAAATGAATGGGGAATGTCTTTGGGCTATGCGCCAAGTCATTAAGGTTTCAGACAAGGGAGTCTAGAACTATGCAAAACTTACTCTCGGCAGGCCAAACGCGCCGCCGGCTCCTCGGAACGGTTGGCGCTGTGTCGCTGGCTCTTGCTCTCGGGCTGGGCGGCGTTGCGCCGTCCTTCGCTGCCGACCGGGCGCACACGATCATCGTGGGTATGGGCGGACAGATCAATACGCTCGACCCGCTGCGCGCCGACTACAACCAGACCAACACCATCATCAGTGCCGTTTACGACACGCTCGTCACCTATGACGAGACGACGCTCGTGGGGAGCCTGGCCAGCGAATACGCCTATGCGGACGACGCCAAGTCGATCGCGATCACGTTGCGTCCGGACGTCAAGTTCCACGACGGCACCATTCTCACCGCCAAGGATGTCGCCTATACGCTCGACCGCCTCAAGCGCCTGGGCACCGGCGTCGCCTCGCTGATCGATGGATACGAATCCACCACCGTCAGCGACGATGCGCACCTGACCATCAACCTGAGCAAGCCGAACACGCTGTTCCTGCCCTCGCTGAGCAAGATTTACATCGTCAACTCGGCCCTGGTCGAAGCCAACAAAGGTGCCGATGACGGGCAGGGGTGGCTGCAGTCGCACGACGCCGGTTCGGGTCCCTATGTGCTGGGCGACCAGTCCCAAGCGGTGGTGATCGACCTTTTCAAGGATTATTGGGCCCCCGAGGCTGGGCGGCCGGAATCGATCGTCTTCCGGCGCATCGATGAAGGCGCTACCCGCGTCGCTGAACTGCGGGCAGGCAATGTAGACGTCGGCTTCTCCATCCCTGATCGCGACGCGGCCGGCATGGTGAACGATCCCAGCCTTAAGGTCGTCCCGATCAACACCAGCTACCAGGCCGAGATCGTCTTCAACACCCAGGCGGGCCCGACCGCCGATCCCAAGGTCCGCCAGGCGCTGCGCCTGATCTATGACTACGAGGGCGGCCTGCGCGGCATCCGCGGCAACAACGGTGCGCTCGCAAATGGCCCGCTCCCGGCACGTCTCAACTGCCGCCCGGACCTGCCGGTCGTGCACCGCGACCTCGACCAGGCCAAGAAGCTGCTGGAAGAGGCGGGGGCGCTCGATACTACGTTCAAGATGAACTTCCAGCCGGTGTTCGAGCTCCAGAAGCAGGAGGCGACGCTCTTCCAGTCCAATGCCCGCGAAATCGGGCTGAACATCGAACTCGAGCCCATCGCGTTCCCAAACTATCTGGCCTCGCTCAAGGATCCGGCCACCATCCCCTCGATGATGCTGCTCGAGGACTTCGCGCAGTTCCCCGATCCGGGCATCATGCTGGTCAAGGGCTACAAGTCCGATGCCGTCGGCACCAACCGCGCCGGCTACAGCAACCCGGAGGTCGACAAACTCCTCGACCAGGCGATCGCCACGGCCGATGATGCCAAGCGCTGCGATATCTACAAGCAAGTGCAGACCATCCTGGATGCCGACTCCGTGATGGTGGACATGTATGGCGTCTACAAGCCCGCGGTTTATCGTGTGGGTACGCTCGCGGACCTCAAGGCCAGCATGCTGGCCACGCCCGCCGAGCCGGCCGACTTCCGTCTCGCCAACCCGTAAGGGAGGCTGAAATGCTCGCGTTCCGCGCCTATTCCTGGTTCCTGGTTCGACGGCTGGGACTGACATTGTTGACCCTTTGGGGGCTGGCCTCGCTGGTCTTCCTGATGGTCAAGCTGATGCCCGGCGACGAGGCCCAGATGGCCGCGGGCGCGGACGCGTCCGCCGCCCAGATCGAGGCGGTTCGAGAAAGACTGGGGCTCGATGCCCCGGTCATCCTGCAATATTTCGGCTTCCTGGGCCGCCTCGTACGCGGCGACCTGGGAACCTCGATCGTCACCCTCCAGCCGGTCCTGAACGATCTCGAGAAGGTGCTGCCGAGCACGCTAGAGCTGGTGTTCTTCGCCATGCTGATCAACCTGGCCGTCGCCATCCCGACCGGCATCGTCGCCGCCAACCGGCAGGGCGGCATCTTCGACACCGTTTGCCGGGTGACTGCCGTGATGCTGGGCGGCATGCCCGCCTTCTGGCTGGCACTCGTCCTGCAATACCTGCTCGGCAGTGTCTGGCGCATAGTGCCCATCTCCGGGCAGTCGTCCTTCGGCATGGCGGCGCCGACCGTGACCGGGGCGACCGCCGTCGATGCCATCATCGCGCTCAACGGGCCGGCCTTCCTCGATGCCCTGCATCACCTGATCCTGCCGGCCGCCGTCCTCGCCGCACTTTTCGCGACCCAGGTCTTCCGCACCTTACGCGCTTCCCTGCTTGGGGTGCTGCGCAGTGACTTCATCACCGCCATCCGCGCCAAGGGCGCATCCTCGCGGCGCATGCTCGTCCGGCATGCCTTGCCCAACAGCCTCAACCCGGTGCTGACTCTGTCCGGAACGCAGGCCGGCGCCATGATCGGCTCGGCGGTGCTGGTGGAAACCGTCTTCGCCCGCCAGGGCATCGGCGCCTACATGTTCAACGCCGTCGCCCAGAAGGACAGCTTCGCCGTCCTGGGTTCGGTGATGTTCATAGGCACGGTCGTGTGCCTGGTGAACCTGGCGGTCGACATCCTGCAACTGCTGGTCGATCCGCGCATTCGCGCCGCCCAACTCGGGAGCCAGACCCAATGACCGCTCCAGCCATCGCCGCGCCGGCGGCCCGCCCGGGCCTGCGCCTGAGCCCCTTTGAAATCTTCGTCGTCGCGCTTGTCGCGTTCCTGCTCGCTATCGCGCTGTTCGGACCGCTGGTGGCGCCGGACAGCGTCTACAGGTCCGATATCGCCAATTCTCTGATGCCGCCGAGCTTCGACCACTGGTTCGGCACGGACGATCAGGGGCGCGATGTCTTCTGGCGGTTGATCGTCGGCGCCCAGACGACGCTCCTCTCTGCCTTCCTCGTCGTGACCCTCTATTCGCTGATCGGGGTTACCATTGCCACCGTCGCAGCCGCCGGGCCGCGCTGGCTGGACGAAACCTTGATGCGCATCACCGACATCGGGCTGGCGCTGCCCGGCATGATCGTCGCCCTCGGCTTTGCCGCCGCCATGGGCCCCAGCCTGCAATCGGCCGTCATCGCCATGGCGATCACCGGCTGGCCCATCACCGCCCGCATGCTGCGCGGCATCATGCGCCAGACCATGGAGGCCCAGTTCGTGGCCGGAGCCCAGGTGCTGGGCGTTTCCAAATGGCGTCTGATGACCAAGCACGTCCTGCCGAACTCGCTCGACGTGCTGATCGTCAAGTGGGCCGGTGACGTGGGGACCACCGTGCTTGTGCTAGCCAGCCTTTCGTTCATCGGCGTGGGCGCGCAGCCGCCGAGCGCGGAGTGGGGCGCCACCATTGCCAGCGCCCGGGGCTTCGTCTCGACCGCCTGGTGGACTGTCGTCGCACCGGGCGCCGCCGTCGCCATCACCTCAATCGCCTTCGGCCTGCTGGGTGACATCATCCAGGTGCGCCGCGATCCGTCACTGAGGGGGAACTGAGATGCAGATCGTGCACCCCATGCCCGCCATGCCCGAACCGACCCCGAAATACGCCCCGCTCGTCACAACCAGCGGCTTGACCGTGGACATGCCGCTCGGCCGCGACGGGAACAGCGTGCGCATCGTGGACAATATCGATTTCTCCATCGGGGTCGGCGAGCGCGTCGCCCTGGTGGGCGAGTCGGGATCGGGCAAATCGCTGACAGCCCGCGCCCTGATGCGCCTCGACCGGCTTGCCCGCCTGTCGGGGCGCATCGACTTCGACGGCCAGGACCTGCTCAAGCTGAGCGAGCGGGAAATGACCCGCTACCGCGGCAGCGCCATCGCCATGGTCTTCCAGGACCCGATGAGCTTTCTCGATCCGCTCATGACCATTGGCGACCAGGTCGCCGAAACCTTGCGCATACGCGGGGTCGGCAAGGCCGAGGCACGCAAGCGGGCGCTGGCGGTTCTCGATGAACTGGGCGTGGACCGGGCTGCCGAGCGGCTCGATGCCTATCCTCATGAGTTCTCGGGCGGCATGCGCCAGCGCGTGGTGCTGGCCATGGCGCTGGTCGGCGAGCCGCGGCTGCTGATTGCGGACGAACCCACCACGGCGCTCGATGTGCGCGTGCAGGACCAGGTGCTGGACCTGCTCGACGACGTTTCCGCGCGCCGCGGACTGGCGGTGCTATTCATCACCCATGATCTGGGGGTGGTCGCCGGGTTCGCCGAGCGCGTGATGGTGATGTACTCGGGCCGCATCGTCGAGGACGGGGAGGTCGAGCAGGTCTTCGCCCATCCGAGGCATCCCTACACACGAGGGTTGATCAAGGCCGTGCCGCGCATCGACCAGGACCTGCACAAGCTCTACGCCATTCCCGGGGCCCCGCCGCCGCCATTGGCGCGGCCAAGCGGCTGCCCGTTCCATCCGCGCTGCAGCGAGAGTTTCGATCGCTGCGTGAGCGAGTTGCCGGCCGTCCTCAATGTCGGTGGCGAGCGCGTCGCCTGCCATCTGCACGACCCGCTGCGAGTGTGAGCCATGCTGCTGAAGATCGACCGCATCTGCAAATCCTACGCCGCGTTCCCCAACCCGCCGACCCGGGTGCTGCATGAGGTTTCGCTAAGCATCAACCACGGCGAGGCGCTCGGGCTGGTGGGAGAGTCCGGTTCGGGCAAATCAACCATCGCCAAATGCCTCCTCGCGCTGACCAAGCCAGAGGAAGGCTCGATCACCTATGACGGGATCGACGTGATCCACGCCAAAGGCGAAGATCTGCGCCGGTTCCGGCGCGAGGTGCAGATGGTGTTCCAGGACCCCTACGGCAGCCTCAATCCCCGCATGACGGCGGAGGAACTGATCGGGGAGGGGCTTCTCGTCCACAAGCTGGAGAACGGCGCCCAGGCGCGGCGCACGCGGGTGGCCGAGATGATGGAAATGGTCGGCCTCAACCCCGACGACATGGATCGCTACCCGCGATCCTTCTCCGGCGGGCAGCGCCAGCGCATTGCCATCGCCCGGGCCCTCGTCATCCGGCCGCGCATCCTCGTCTGCGACGAGCCCGTGGCGGCGCTCGATGTCTCCGTCCAGGCCCAGGTGATCAACCTGCTCCAGGACATGCAGCGCAAGCTCAACCTCGCCATCGTCTTCGTCGCCCACGACCTGGCAGTGGTCAGGCACCTTTGCGAGAACATCGTGGTGCTGCACAAGGGCGTTGTGGTCGAGCGCGGAACGCGCGAGGAAATCTTCGGCAATCCGCAGAACGCCTACACCCAGGCGCTGCTCGCCGCCGTCCCGGTTCCCGACCCCGCCATCGGCCGCGCCCGCCGCGCGCAGCGCCTGGCCCAAACCACCAACTAGACCACGAGGAGACCCCGATGCGTATCGGTGTTGATGGCCGCAAGATCCCGGAAGCCGCCAAGCGGGGCCCGGTAGCCAGCTTCGATCATGCCCGCGACCTTGGCATGGAAGGACTGTTCTTCCGCACCGTGCTCGACATGAGCCCGACGCTCGATGCCGGCTATCTCGGCGAGATCAAGCAACGCGCCGACGAATTGGGCATGTACCTGGAAACCGGCCTGGGCAAGGTGAACCCCTATGCCACGCCCGAAGCGCCCGAACTGCGGCTGATCGGGGACGGGGACATCGTGGCCGGCTTCCGCCGCATGATGGAGGCCTGCGCCGCCATCGACTGCCGAGAGCTCTGGGTGGCCACGGCCAACTACAAGCCGGCCTTTACCGGCCGCTTCGCCTATGACCGTTTCCGCACCGACGTGAGCTGGAGCGAACAACTGGCCGCGACCGCGCGCTTCCTCAAGAAGCTGGCGCCCATAGCACGTGACCTGGGCATCCACCTCAATCTCGAGACGCATGAGGAGATCACCTCGTTCGAACTGGTGCGGCTGGTCGAGGAGGTCGGGCCCGACGTGACAGGCGTTGTCTTCGACACCGCCAACGTGCTCCAGCGCGGCGAACACCCGGTGTGGTCGGCGCGGCGGCTCGCGCCCTATGTGCGCCAGTCCCACGTCAAGGATGCGCTCATCGCCTATGACGGGGCAGTGCTCGACTTCCAGATGCGCCCGTGCGGGGGCGGGGTGGTCGATTTTCGCGCCATCCTGCCGATCCTGGCCGAGGCCAATCCGGATCTCAACCTCTCCATCGAGAACTACGAGTCCTTCACCGATCGTCCGCGCAACCCGCCCAAGATGATCATCGAGATCGCCGATCCGGCCTGGCTTGAAGGCCACCCCGACCTCTCGGTCGAGGAATATGCGGCCTATCTCGAAATGGTGCAGGACTATGCCAAGCGCATCGCCTCGGGCGAAGTGCCGGACCGCGAGACCTTCGCCAAGTGGGCGGTCGAGAATTACCACTATGACGAGACGGTCAAATACATCCAGCAAAGCGCAGCGCATATCCGGGGGATTTGCGAGGACCTTAACCTGCCGCTGAAGCGTGCCGCGTAGAAAATAACATAGCAATATCAAAGAGTTGCGAGAGATTGGCGGCGGCTTCTGGTCGCCCCAATCGATAAAATTTGAAAACATTTCTGGTGATCGTGCGCGGCTTTTCGCGTTGCAGTTGCGCGGCAGGGTGAAAAGCGCAATAGCTTGCGCATACGGTGATGATCCGCCGAGGGCGCGCCCGGAATAATTCGCGGCGCGTCAACAAAAGTCTTGCGGGCAAAAGCTCATTGATTGAGTATCCGCTCGGACTACCGGGGTGGATACGAATGGCGTCACGACAGGACAACGCAACGCGGCTCGACGATGCAGCGCGCGCAGGCTGGCTTTACTACGTCGCGGGCAACACCCAGGAAGAGATCGCCAGCAAGCTGGGCATCTCGCGCCAATCCGCGCAGCGATTGGTATCGTTGTCGGTAAGCGAGGGGCTGATCAAGGTGCGGCTCGATCACCCGATCGGGCGCTGCATGGACCTGGCAACGCGCCTCCTGGCGCGCTATCCGCTCGACCTGGTCGAAGTGGTGCCGAGCGACCCGCAGAACCAGTCCACCACGATCGGCGTCGCCGAAGCGGCCGCCGCCGAGATCGAGCGGCGGCTCAAGTCAGACGAGCCCATCATCATGGCCATCGGCACGGGGCGCACGCTCAAGGCCGCCATCGAGCGGCTGCCGCCTATGGACGCGGGCCAGCACAAGATCGTCTCGCTGACCGGCAATATCGCGCCGGACGGCTCGGCGCACCTCTACAACGTCATCTTCAACATGGCCGAAACCGTCAAGGCGCGCAGCTTTCCGATGCCTTTGCCGGTCATCGCGTCCTCTGCGGCCGAGCGCGAGCTGCTGCACGGCCAGACGATGATCCGGGCAACCCTCGACCTGGCCGCCAGGGCCAACGTCACCTTCGTGGGCATCGGCGACCTGAGCCCCAATGCACCCCTCTACCTCGACGGCTTCATCACCGAGAACGAACTCAAGGCCCTCCAGAAGGCGGGCGCCGTAGGAGAGGTGGTCGGCTGGGCCTTCGACAGCCAGGGCCGCCTCATCGAAGGCCTCACCAATGAGCGCGTCTCGAGCGCGCCACTGCCGTCGCGCGAAACCTCGCTGGTGGTGGCTTTGGCCAAGGGCGAGAGGAAATTGCCCGGCATCCGCGCCGCCATCGCCCGACGCTTCGTCAACGGGCTCATCACCGACGAATTGACCGCCGAAGCCCTGCTTTCCTGAGCCTGGGCGCCCACCGGCTCCCATCGATCGCCAAAGGATTGATCCACTACCAGGCCGGTTGCGCTCGCGACCGGCTTGACTCTTTTTGTGCGCGGGATGAGTATTTGCCCATCACAGAAGCAAATGCTCGTTTGTGATGGGAGGAAATCGATGAAACTGACACCAGTTCTGGTGGGCGCGCTCGCATTCGCGGCGCTCATCAATTCCGCTTC
>Ga0182743_1004582_pt1 | contig 10375 bp, 12 predicted proteins | sample eDN3rd30CKraftOP_FD_128522 | JGI IMG/M metagenome (GOLD analysis project Ga0182743, IMG submission 128522) | Enriched Organic Plus compost microbial communities from Emeryville, California, USA - eDNA 3rd pass 30_C Kraft OP (version 2) (version 2) ... | reverse complement strand
GCCGGTGTCGCTCGAGGCGCTGGCCAAGACGCGCGAGACCATGCCGGTGTTCGAGGCGGGCGGCTGGACCGTGCGCGGCAAGACCGGCACGAGCTACATCGCCAAGGGGCCGCTGCGGCTGGGTTGGTTCGTCGGCTGGGCCGACAAGGGCGAGCAACGGGTGATTTTCGCCAAGCTGATCAAGGACAAGAAAAAGACCTCGGTCATGGCCGGGCCCCGGGCCAAGGATGAATTCCTGAACGAGGTTGCCGGTGTTCTGAAGGGAATCTGAACGGCGAATTCCAGCGGCTAAGCGGCATGGGAGAAATCCCAAGAGACGGACGCGTGTCGCTGCGGTTGACTGGCGGCCGAATGGGTGCTCAGGGGATGAGTGTATCGTGTAACTTTACACGATACACTTTCGCAGGCTATGATCATCGGGACGATCCGACATAAGGGGTTGCGAAGGTTTTATCGCTCGGACGATCCGTCCGGGTTGCCGCCCGCCCTCGTGGACAAGATTCGCAAGACCGTTGCCGCTTTGAGGTACGTGGAGACGATCGAGGAGCTTCGGGCGTTGCCGACCTGGCGGCTTCATCAACTGGCTGGGGACCGCAAGGGCGTCTGGTCGGCGCATATATCTGCCAACTGGCGCCTGACATTCACCGTTGTCGGTGTTCCCCCGATCGTCGATGACCTCGACCTGGAAGACTATCATTGAGGCCAACATGGAAGAGATGGGCATGATGCCGCCGCACCCCGGCGACTTTCTCAAGACCGAGATCGTGGAGGCCTATGGGCTGACGGTCACGGATGCCGCCAACATCCTTGGGGTGACGCGTCCGGCGCTCTCCGCGCTCCTCAACCAGAGGTCGTCGCTTTCGCCGGAGATGGCGCTGCGGTTCGAGAAGGCGTTCGGGATCGGGATGGAGACGATGCTGCGAATGCAGACCGGATGGGACATCGCCCAGCAGCGCAAGCGGGAAGCCGAAATACACGTCGTTCGGTATCAGCCCGCGGCGGCCTGATCCCGGATGCGACAAAGCCGCCTTGCGGCGGCTTTGCTGGGTTTATCGATCGCGTCGGGTTCAGGCGTTTTCGCGGGCCCGGTCGCGGGCGGCGGTCTGGACGGCTTCCTGGACCTTTTCGAAGGCGCGGACCTCGATCTGGCGGATGCGTTCGCGCGAGACGTCGTATTGCTGGGCGAGTTCTTCGAGCGTGGCCGGGTTTTCCTTCAGGCGCCGGGCCTGGAAGATGGCCTTTTCACGGTCGTTGAGCACGTCCATGGCATTGGTCAGAAGACCCATGCGCTCGTCGTATTCCTCGCTGTCGCCAAGCACCGTCTCCTGGTCGGGCGTGTCGTCCACGAGCCAATCCTGCCACTCGGAAGCCCCTTCGTCGGCGCGCATGGGCGCGTTGAGGGAGGCGTCGCCGGTGAGGCGGGAATTCATGGACACCACGTCGTCTTCCGAGACGTTGAGGGTGGTGGCGATCTGCTTGATCTGGTCGGGATGGAGCGAGCCGTCATCGAGGGCGGCGATCTGTCCCTTGATCTTGCGCAGGTTGAAGAACAGGCGCTTCTGGGCAGCCGTGGTGCCGATCTTGACCAGGGACCAGGACCGCAGAACGTATTCCTGGATGGCGGCGCGGATCCACCACATGGCATAGGTCGCAAGGCGGAAGCCCTTGTCGGGCTCGAAGCGCTTAACGGCATGCATGAGGCCGACATTGCCTTCCGAGATGACCTCGGAGATCGGCAGGCCGTAGCCACGGTAACCCATCGCGATCTTCGCTACCAAGCGCAGATGCGAGGTGATGAGCTTCTGGGCAGCCGAGGGATCGGCGTGCTCCTTGTAGCGCTTGGCCAGCATGAACTCCTCATCCGGTTCCAGCATCGGGAACTTGCGGATTTCCTGGAGATAGCGGCTAAGGCCACCTTCGGTCGAGAGAACCGGTAGATTGGTCTGGGCCATTGTAGTCCCCCTTTCCCCCGCTTTTGCGGGCAGAGCGCACCCGTCCCGTCCTTTACGGCACAGGAGGGTACATGGGCATATATAGGTCGATTTTGGGCGCTGATAAGACCCGCCCGTCACTCTTAATGCGCGATTTTCCGAAAGGTTGCCGGGAAAGGGCGCATCTGCAAGCTAGACCGGGACGCGGGCGGAATCACCTTAAGCTTTGTTAACGAGCATAGGCGCGGTCGTAAGGTTGCAGCGCCTCGTCCAGGGCCAGCAGATCGGCCGGCAGTTCGGCCTCGAAGAACATCTCCTCGCCGGTCACCGGATGCTCGAAGCCGAGTTCGGCGGCGTGGAGCGCCTGCCGGCCCAGACCGGCGACGATGGCGCGCAGGTTCTCGGGCAGGCGGTTGATCTTGGTGGCGAAGCCGGGAGCATAGACGGCGTCCCCGACCAGCGGATGACCGATATGGGTCATGTGGACGCGGATCTGGTGGGTGCGGCCGGTCTCCAGTTCGCAGGTGAGCTTGGTGATGTCCCAGCCCTCGTCGCCGAAGCGGGCGAGAGACTGGTAATGGGTGATCGCTTCTTTGCCGTCGCGGCGCACCGCCTGCTTGAGGCGGTTGTGCTGGTCACGGCCCAAGGGGGCATCGATCGTGCCGCGGGCGCTTTCGGTGCGTCCCCAGGCATAGGCGGTATAGGCGCGATGCAGGGGACCGGTGCGGCCGTGATCGGCGAACTGGGCGGCCAGGTGCTTGAGGGTGCGTTCGGTCTTGGCTGCGACCATGACGCCCGACGTATCCTTGTCGAGCCGGTGGACGATGCCGGGGCGCTTGACCCCGCCGATACCCTTGAGGCTCGCTCCGCAATGGAAGATGAGGGCATTGACCAGCGTGCCGGTCCAACTGCCGGGGGCCGGGTGCACGACCATGCCGACGGGCTTGTTGATGACGATCAGTTGGTCGTCTTCATAGAGGATGTCGAGCGGGATGTCCTCGGGCTGCGGATCGGGGTCTTCGGGCTCGGGGGCGATGAGAACGATTGTCTCGCCAGCCTTGACGCGGTATTTGGGCTCGTCGACCCGTGCCCCGTCGACGGTCACGGCGCCTTCAAGGATCAGATCCTTGATGCGGTTGCGACTGAAGACGGTGTGTGCCCTGGCCAGCAAGGCGTCCATGCGCGTGCCGGCCGCAGCGGGCTCGACGACGTATTCGAATTCGATTTCCTCACCGGACAAGTCCTGCATGAGCGCTCCTGATCCATCGGCCGAAAATCAAACCCTGTCGCCTGAAGCCCAGGCGATCATCGCGCGGGCCAAGCGCTCGTTCATGTTTTCGATCGGCTTGTTGCTGGTGGGCTTTATCGCCATCGCGATAGCACTTGTCTATCGCTCATCGCAGAGCGCGCCGGCGAGCGCAACCGCTCCGGCCGGCGCCTATGCCGCCCAGGCCCTGCGGCTGCCGCAGGGCGCCGAGGTGGTTTCGGCCGTGGCCAGCAACGGCACGGTGAGCGTGACCTACAAGATCGGCCCGGCCATGCAGGTGCGCATCTTCGACGGCGCCACCGGCGAGATGAAGCAGCAGCTCGACATCGTAGTGGAATAAGGCGGGCCTAGCCGCGGCCCTGGATGTCGCGGACGGCCGCCATGCGGTTGGAAACCCGGCCGCGCGGCTTGGCACTGGCCGGCGGAGGCATGGGCAGGGGCTCGACCTCGGCACTGTCGTCGGCAAAGCGCTGCACGCGGTCGAAAAGGCTCTCTTCCACTTCGGGCGCGGCGGGCTCGTCATCGAGCGTATAGACGATGCGGCTGACGTCGGAGGCGACTTCGCCCAGCCGTTCGCGCAGCGCCGTGGCATCGGCGGCAGGGGTGCCCCAGCCGGCCAGGATGATGGATTCGATGCCGGCGACCTTGTGCTTGAGCTTTTCGGTCTTTTCCTCGAGCGAGAGTTTTTCGGCCAGCAGTTGCTGGACCTTGTTGGCGCCCTCGTCGGCCGGCGGCGCGGTTTCCTGGAGCAGGGCATTGAGCTGGGTCTCGGCGCTGGCGAGGCGCGCCTCGGCGGTGGCGAGATCGGCATTGAAGGCGTCGGCGGCGGCATCGCGGGCGGCCAGCGCGCGGCGCAGTTCGGCGATGGCCGCGTTGGTGTCGGCGGAGCGCTTGGGCGACGCGTCGAGCTTTTCGATAAGGGCGCGGGTCTGCGCCTCGAGGAAGGCAGCGCGCTTGCGTTCGACGGCAAGCGCGGCCAGGAGCCGGTCGGTATCCTGGTCGTAGTCGCCCGAGAGGGCTTCACCATCGATTTCGGTGCCGGCGGGGAATTCGGAGCGAATGGCGCTGCGGGCCTTGTCCAGTTCCTCGGTGCGGCTGGCGAAATCGCGGTCGCGCATGCGCAGGCGCTGGTTGAGGTCGGTGCTTTCCTTTTCGAGCTCGGCAACGCGGCGGTTGAGCTCGGCCTCGCGCGCCTCAAGGTCCGCGACGACGGCCTGGTGCTGCTCGCGCTCGGTCTTGATGCCGGCAATGTCGGCCTTGCGGCGGCTGACGTCGCCCAGCTCCTCGGCCAGGCGCTTGCGCAGGGTCTCGATGGTCATTTCGAGCCGGCGCGTGGACAGGGCGAATTCGGCGCGCAACTGATCCTTGTCGGCCCGGAACTCGGCCATCGACATGGGCGTGGCGGCTTCGATGCGGCGCTTGGTGAGACGTACGGCGCGCTTCCAGATGGCGGGCATGATCGCCAACGCCAAAAGGGCCGCCAACAGCAGCCCCAGCGCGAAGTACATGATGTTCTCGATACCCATGGATCACTCCGCAACGCCCGCGGGAAGGGCGGCAACCGCGCACCCCCGCGACAAAAAGCAGTTATGGCGGCAAGGGGCCAGTCTTGCCAAGGCTTAACCTTACCGGCTCAGCCTAATGTGAGGGGCTGTTGCGTGGCGGAGACTCGATGCGCCTCAGAAGGGATTCCAGGTGGGCTCCTGGGTGAACTTGAGGTAGCCGACATTGACGCCGAGCCGCGCGCCCACGCCCGAGCGGATGGGGACGAGCACCACGTTCTGGCGCTTCATCACGGTCATGCCGAAGCCGCCCACGACATAGGCCGAGCCGTTGACGCCCGGATAACGCTCGTAGATGGAATTGATGTCGGGCAGGGAATAGACCAGCATCATGACCTTGGAGCCGTCGCCGCCGAAATCGAGGCCGACCGAGGGGCCCTGCCAGTAGACCGGGTATTCGCCCAGGTTGCGGGTATAGAGCACGCCCTGGCCGTACTTGGCGCCGGCAAAGAGGGCGCCGCCCGCTTCCTCGCCAAGGATATAGCCGTTGGGCAGGCCATACTGGGACACCACTTTTTCGACCAGCGAAGCCAGGCCCTGGGAGACCGAGCCGAAGAAGGCGCCGCCCTTGTTGACCAGCTCCTCGCCCGAATAGGTATCGCTGAGCGAGCCCTGCTGGGCGAGCGAAAGCTGCGGGGCCAGGAGGCCGGAGAGCACGACCAGGCCTGCGATCAGACCCTTAGCGAGCCGATTGAACATCTCGAGTTCCTCCATAAGGGCTTGCGGCCCATCCGGCATTTACCTGCGGCTCATGGTTTGTGCGCTAGGGTGATGCCCGATTCACGTCGCGCTCAAGCTGAGCGTCCATCGGGGCAATGATGCGGCAAATCCGTAAACAAATCTTAACCATAGGGCTGCTCATCCCGGCGTTCTGGCCCGGATTTGCTCAGGTTTCGCCGGCTCTGGCGGCCTCAGTGGTCACTACTGCCATAGTTTCCAATCCCTTAACGGGGGTGGCGCTGGATGGGAACGATCCGGTGAGTTATTTCACCGAGAAGGAACCGCTGCAGGGCACCGTGGACCTGGCCTATGACTGGGGCGGGGTCACCTGGTATTTCGCCAACAAGGCGAACCTGGACGTGTTCAAGGCCGATCCGGAGGTCTACGCCCCCCAGTTCGGCGGCTATTGCGCCATGGGCGTGGCCCGGGGGTTCCTGTCGGACGGCAATCCACGTGTCTATACGATGGTGGGCCAGCGGCTCTATCTCTTCTATTCGACGGCCAATCGCGACGCGTTCCTGCTTTCGCCCAAGAAGGCGATGACCGACGCGATCGAGCACTGGGCCGAACTCTCCAAAGACCTTTCGACAAACTGATCGGCTTGATTGCCCAAGGCGCCCGGCTGCGTCATGGTTGCAGAAATTGATTCTATGCGGGGAAATGTCATGGCCGACATCATCGAGCTCAAGGCGACCGACTTGGCGGCAATGCTGTGTTCGCGCGTGTGCCACGACCTGATCAACCCGGTCGGGGCGATCGGCAACGGGCTGGAAGTGCTGGCCGACCCCGGACAGGCGGAAATGGCGCCCTTCGCGCGCGACCTCATCGCCAACGCGGCCAAGCAGTCGCGCGCCAAGCTCGAATTTGCCCGCCTCGCCTATGGGGCGTCCTCGACGGCGGGCACCGATTTCGATACGCGCGAATGCGAGCGCGTGGCCAAGCTGCTGTTCGAGATCGAGAAAGCCGAGCTCGACTGGCAGGTGCCGGCGATCCTGATGCCCAAGCACAAGGCCAAGCTCTTCATGAACATGCTGCTGATCGCGGCCGGTTCGGTGCCGCGCGGCGGGTATGTCAAGGCCGAGATCTCCGGTCCGGCCGGGCAGGAAGCCTTCCGGCTGACGGCCAAGGGCCCCAAGACGCTGATCCCGGCGGGCTCGGAAGGGCTGCTCTCGGGCGCGCCCGAGGAAGGCGTGGACGCGCGGGGCATCCAGCCGTTCTACACCGGCATCCTGGCGCGCATGACCGAGATGGAACTCAAGATCGGCATCGAGAACGAAGAGTTCGTGTTCACCGCCACGCCCAAGGCGGCCGCGGCGGAAGCGGCCTGAGCGCCAAGCGTTCGCTAACCATTCGTAGGGACTTTCGCCCCATAATCGGGGCGAAAGCCGTTTTGCGAGCCGCACCATGAAATCCTGCCTGATCGTCGATGACTCGAGCGTGGTGCGCAAGGTTGCCGCGCGAATCCTCGAGGACATCGACTTCATCGTCGGGGAGGCCGAGGACGGGCAGGAAGCCTTCGACAAGTGCCGCCAGGAAATGCCCGACGCGATCCTGCTCGACTGGCAGATGCCGATCATGAGCGGGCTGGAATTCCTCAAGCTGTTGCGCGCCTATGTCGGGGGTGAGAAGCCGCATGTGGTCTACATGACCACCGAGAATGACATCGGCCAGATCGCGCTGGCGCTCAAGGCGGGCGCGGACGACTACGTGATGAAGCCGTTCGACCGCGATATCCTGGAAGCCAAGTTCCAGCTCGAGACCGCCGGCTAGGCGGGCGCGGGACCGCTCGAACCGCGAATATGGAGACGTGCCGGCAGGATGTGCCGGGCGTGCGGCTCCAGCCCCAGCACCATGGCGGCGGCGAGGCGCGCCTTTTCCCTGATCGGCTGGACGACCGTGGTCAGGCGCGGACTGGCATGGGCGCCCTCGGGAACGCCATCGAACCCCACGATCGATAGGGCGCCCGGAACGGCGATGCCACGCTTGCGCGCTTCGCGCAGCACCGTCAGCGCCTGCCGGTCGGACATGACGAGGAGAGCGGTGGCGTCAGGCGCGGCCTCTAGGATGGCCGAGCCGATCTCAGGGTCCCAGGGGACGCTTTCGACGATGGGCATGTCGTCGATGGAGAGGCCAGCTTCGGCCAGCGCCTCGGCATAGCCGCGCAACTTGGCTTCATCGAGTGGGAAGGCGTCATGGAGGCGGCGGCCGCTACCGGGCGGATGGACGATCGCGGGGCCGGGCTCGTGCCGCACCGAGACGATGGCGAAGCGGCGGTGGCCGTGCGCGAGAAGGTGCCGCGCCGCCTCGAGGGCTCCGCCATGGGCATCGATCCCTACCGAAGGGAATTCGGGTGCGGCGGGCATGTCGATGATGGTGAAGGGCAGGGCGCGCTGGGCCATGGTCCGGGCGAGGCCGGGATCGCGGGTGTTGGTGAGCACGAAGCCATCGACGAGGGCATTGGCGACCGCGGTGCCCGCCTGTTCGCCGCCGCCATCGACAAGGGTCAGGGAGACGCCGGCGGCGTCGCAGGCGTCCGAGAGGCCCAGGATGAGCTCGCGCCCGTAGGGGCTCTCGATGAGATTGACCAACCCATAGGTGCCGGGAATGATGAAGCCCAAGGCGTTGAACTTGCCGGCGCGAAGCAGCCGGCCGCGCGGATCGGGGCCGAGATAGCCAAGCGAGCGGGCGGCTTCCTCGACACGCTGGCGGATGGCGGGCCGGACGCGCTGGGGATGGGCGAAGACGTTCGAGGCGGTGCTGCGCGAGACACCGGCAGCCTGGGCGACATCGATCAGCGTGGGTTTGGACTGGCTGTTCATGGTGACACGGTAGCCGATTTCTTGGATCGTTCCAAATCCTTCTTGACTCCGGAGCAGCAGGCGCGCATCCAGTTCGTGGATCGATCCAAATTTCTCTCTACGCGACTTGACCGAACCCGAGACAAGGAGCCGACGATGACGATTTCTGATTCACCGACGACGATGGATGCCGAGCCGGTTCTGGACCTGGCGCACCTGGCGCATATCGAACTGCTGACACCGGACCTCGAGGGGTCCGTCGCATTCTTTACCGAGCTGATGGGCTTGCACATTACCGAGCGGAGCGGGCAATCGGCCTATCTGGCGTGCTACGAGGAGCGCTACCACCATAGCCTCAAGCTCACGCGGTCCGATCGACCCGGGCTTGGTCATGCCGCCTGGCGGACCCGGTCGGCGGCGGCGCTGGCGCGGCGCGTGGCGGCGGTCGAGGCCAGCGGCCGCGGACGGGGCTGGATCGAGGGCGAGCCCGGACACGGGCCGGCCTATCAGTTCGACCTTCCCAATGGCCAGCGCTGGGAGATCTTCTGGGAGGTGGACTATGCGAGCGCGCCCGATGGCCAGGCCTCCGGGCTCCTCAACCGGCCGTTCCGGCGTCCGCGCACCGGCATCCCGGTCCGTCGGCTCGACCATTTCAACCTGACGGCGAAAGACGTTGAGGGGACGCGCGACTTCCTGGCGGCAACGCTCGGCTTTGCCGAGCGCGAGGCGGTGGTCGTGGATGGGAACGGGCCGACGGTGGCGAGCTGGCTGAGCGTCACCAACCTCTCGCACGACATGGCGCTGGTCCCTGAACCTGGTCCTGCGGCGGGGCGGCTGCACCATGCATGTTTCTGCGCGGGGACGAACGAGGCGCTGTTCGACTTTGCCGACCTCTGCCGGGAGGAGGGTGTGCGGATCGAGCACGGCCCGGGCCGGCACGGCATAGGCAAGACCACGTTCCTCTATGTGTTCGAGCCGGGAGGCAACCGCATCGAGATGCTGGGCGATCCGGGCGCGTTGGTGTTCGATCCGAGCTGGGCGACCGTGCGGTGGCCGGCTTCGCAGCTGCCGGTGGCGGCGGTGTGGACGGGGACGGAACTGCCGGGAAGCTTCTGGGAGTATGCGACGCCGCCCGATGCGCCCTACCTGGCCGAAGCGGTGGGTGCCGCGTAGGGCGAGGGGACTGCGCGGTGGTTTCCGGACCCCAGCGTTTGCCGGGGAAGCGGGTCTTGTCGGTTGAGGTGGCGATCCCTCAAAACAAGAACCCCGCACCATTCTGGAGCGGGGTCAGGTTTTGTGACGATGGAGCCAAGCGCTTATCAGGCGCTTTCGGAGTAGACTTCGTTCTCGTCGGGTTCACGCAGCACGTAGCCGCGGCCCCAGACGGTTTCGATGTAGTTCTTGCCGCCGGTCGCAACGGAAAGCTTCTTGCGCAGCTTGCAGATGAACACGTCGATGATCTTGAGTTCCGGCTCGTCCATACCGCCGTAGAGGTGGTTAAGGAACATCTCCTTGGTCAGGGTCGTACCCTTACGGAGGGAGAGCAGTTCGAGCATCTGGTATTCCTTGCCGGTCAGATGCACGCGCTGGTTGACCACCTCGACGGTCTTGGTGTCGAGGTTGACGGTGAGTTCGCCAGTCTGGATGACCGACTGGGCGTGGCCCTTGGAGCGACGGACGATGGCATGGATGCGGGCCACCAGCTCGTCCTTGTGGAAGGGCTTGGTCATGTAGTCGTCGGCACCGAAGCCGAGACCGCGAACCTTGTCCTCGATCCCCGCAAGACCCGAAAGGATCAGGATCGGCGTCTGCACCTTGGCGACGCGCAGGGTCCGCAGGACTTCGTACCCGCTCATATCGGGCAGGTTCAGGTCCAGAAGAATGATGTCGTAATCGTAAAGTTTGCCGAGATCGACGCCTTCCTCACCCAGATCGGTGGTGTAGACGTTGAAACTCTCGGACTTGAGCATCAGTTCGATGCTCTGTGCCGTAGCGCTGTCGTCCTCAATAAGGAGTACCCGCATGTTAATCCCCTTGCCGTCAGGTTCCTGCTGGAACTCGGGGCCCGACGTCCATGCGCGACCGGCCGCCCCAATC
>Ga0182743_1004581_pt1 | contig 10377 bp, 5 predicted proteins | sample eDN3rd30CKraftOP_FD_128522 | JGI IMG/M metagenome (GOLD analysis project Ga0182743, IMG submission 128522) | Enriched Organic Plus compost microbial communities from Emeryville, California, USA - eDNA 3rd pass 30_C Kraft OP (version 2) (version 2) ... | reverse complement strand
GCGCGACCCAGGTTTCCACGTTCGAAGGTCACGTCATTCGCGGCCCGCTGGCCCAATCGCCAGACGAAACGTTCGACGCGCCGCAGCCGCTAGCCGAACTCGACGTAGCGGCGCTTGCGCGGCATTGCACTCGCAATTTGCAGCAGATCATTGCCGGTGGCTCGCAGGAGAGTGACGACCGGGTCGCTCCCGAGCTGTTGATAAACGGACTCGCGCTGAATCTGCTCACCCGTGACGGCGACGACCTGCTGCAAGTCAGTCGAATCTCTCTCCGCGAGCCAATGCCGCTGGCGGGCGCGGTCTACGGCCTGACGGAAACGCTCGCGCAGCAGGTCGAGCAAACGACGCTGCGCGCCTCCGACTTGAGCACGATGCGCGTCGCCGTTGCGGTGCTGGCCGACCCCGCGCTTCATGGAACGGCTGCCGAGCCCGATCTGCGCGGCCTCGATCCCGGACGGCGACTTCTGCTGCTCAAAGAACGGGGCAAGACCGTGGGTGTGTACGACCGCGCGCAAACAGCCGACCGGCTCCTCGCCGAAGCGGCGGCTGCAATCCGGCTCTATACGTTGAGCCAGGCGACGGTCCTTAGTCTCGCCGTCGTCGCTTCCGAACCTCGGCTGGTCGTCTCAAATGTGCCTCGTCCAACGCGAGGTTCCGATATTCGTCCGCCGGCGCAGGCGGGGCGGTTCTATCCTCGCAGCGCCGCGGAGCTGAACGAATTGGTCGACGCGTGTCTGAAAGGCCCGCCGGTCGAAAAACGCCGCTGGCCGGCGGCGATGGTTCCGCACGCCGGGCTGATCTATTCGGGACACATCGCGGGCAACGTGCTGCGGCGGATCGAGATTCCGTCGACCGTGATCGTCATCGGCCCCAAGCACACGCGCTATGGCGTCGAATGGGCGGTCGCGCCGCACCAAGAGTGGGCGATACCCGGCGCCTCGCTCGCAGCCGACCCGGAGCTCGCACGCCGATTGGCGGAGGCGATTCCAGGGCTCGAACTCGACGCGGCCGCGCACAACCAGGAGCACGCGATTGAAGTCGAGTTGCCGTTTCTGGCCCGACTCGCGCCGCGCACTCGCGTTGTCGGCATTGCTTTGGGCATGGCCAATTGGGAACGCTGTCAGCAGTTCGCCCGAGGACTGGCGCAGGTAATTCGCACGCTCGCCGAGCCGCCACTGCTACTGATTTCCAGCGACATGCACCATTTCGCCGACGACGCCGAAAATCGCCGGCTGGATGAGATCGCGCTGCGAGTGATGGAAACGCTCGATCCGCAAACGCTGCTCGAAACGGTCACCGGCCTCGGAATTACGATGTGCGGCGTCGTGCCGGCGACCATCGTAATGGAAACGCTGCGCCAGCTCGGCCGACTACGCCGCATCGAGCGAGCCGGCTACGCGACCAGTGGCGATACGACGGGAGATCGGTCGCGCGTCGTGGGATACGCGGGGATGCTGTTAGGGGAGTGAGTTGTCAGTTATCAGTTATCAGTTATTAGTTGTGAGTACTGTGTCTTGTTTACTGTCTACTCGCCTTTTGGACCTCCAGCTTTAGCCCGGGGTTACTTCGCGGCGCTGGTTAGCCACTCGAGGGGGAACTTCGACACTCGCAGGCGTTCGTAGGGGCCTCGCTCGCCTGCTTCGTAGAAGCAGTAGATTGTGCCGTCGGGCGCGACGGTCAGGTCGCTGTAGGCGCTTGGGCCTGGTTCGAGTACGCGTTTGGAACGCCAGGTGTTTCCGTCGTCGTCGCTCCATTGGACGGTCAGGTTCTTACGCCCCTTCTCGGTGTCGGGATTCGCGAAGATGAGAATCGGCTTGCTCTCGCCGCTCGGTTCTTTGTGTTCGACTCGCACGATGCTGGCCATGCAGACCGGTTCGAGCAGCGCCTCGTCAAACTTCGGCTCGGTCCAATTCGTCGCGCCGTTCGGGCTGACGGCGGAGGCGCGGCGATGTTCGGGGGATTCGCTGCGGAGGTTGATCAGTACGTCGCCGCTGGAAAGTTCGACGACAATCGACTCGCTGGGGTTCTTCAGCGGTCGTTGTTCGCCGGCGACGATGTCGCCGCGCTGCCAGGTTTTGCCTCCGTCGTCGCTGTAGATCGTGCTGACGACGCTGGGGCGATGCGCATGGCCCCCTTTGCCGGTCGAAAGCCAAATGGCGGTCAGCAGGCGGCCACTGGCGAGCTGAATGCCGTGCCCCGGGCCGACGGCAAACGATTGCCAGTCGTAGTCGGGGCGAAAGGCTTCGATCGTCGAGGTGATTTCGACCGGCTTGCTGAACGTCAAACCGTCGTCGCTGCTCGTCATGTGGAACAGGCGGTTGTATTCGACGCAGTAGAGAAAATGGACGAGGCCGTTCTTGGCGTCGACAATTGCCAGCGGATTGTTGATCGTGATCTCACCCTCTTTGCCGAGACCTTGCGCGACGGCTGCCGGATTGCGCTCGAACTTGCCTTCGAGGTGGACGATCTTTTCGGCGGGGCTCCAGGTTTTGCCGCCGTCTGTGCTGCGGCGCAGCAGGATGTCGATGTGCCCCCAATCGGCCCGGGCGCTTTTGCGGGCCTCGCAGTAGGCGAGCAGGGTTCCGTTGGGCGTGGCGACAATGCCGGGGATGCGATACAGCTCGTAGCCCCCCTGCCCCGCCTGGAGCACATCGAATTGCTCGAGCTTCGGCTCGGCGGCGGCACTTTCGATGGCGAGGCTCGCGAGGAAGAGGCAGAATCCGGCGGCGAGGGTGGTCCACGTTTTCATGCGTTTGCGCTCGATTGGGAGAGTACCTGTTGCAGCAGAGCCATTTCTTCGACGCCGCCAACGATTAGTGGCGTCCGCTGGTGGAGGCTGGTCGGCTGAATGTCGAGGATGCGGCCGTTGCCGTCGATTGCTTCGCCCCCCGCTTGTTCGGTGAGGAAGGCGATCGGATTGGCCTCATAGAGTAGCCGCAGCTTGCCGCTTGGGTGCGCGGCGGTTGGCGGGTAGAGGAACACGCCTCCCTTGAGGAGCGTGCGATGGAAATCGGCCACCAGCGAGCCGATGTAGCGCGACGAATAGGTCCGGCCGGTCGCTCCCGAGCGCAACAGGCTGAGATACTTGCGATACCCTTCGGGAAAACCGTCCGCGTTGGCTTCGTTGACCGAGTAGACCGTGCCAGAGGCCGGCATGCGGATGTTTTCATGGCTCAGCAGGTAGGCGCCGATCGCCGGATCGAGCGTGAACCCGTGTACGCCGTTGCCCGTGGTGTAGACCAGCATCGTCGATGAGCCATAGACGACATAGCCGGCTGCGACCTGCTGATAGCCAGGCTGGAGCACGTCGGCCATCGACTCGCGCGTGCCGTCCGGATCCTGATTACGGCGGAGAATCGAGAAGATGGTGCCGACACTAACGTTGACGTCGATATTGCTCGAGCCGTCGAGCGGATCGAACACGACGACGTAGCGGCCATGCCTCCGGTCGCGTTCGACGACTACCGGCTCTTCGTTTTCTTCCGAAGCCATGATGGCGACGTTGCCGCGGTTGCCGAGGAACTGCAGCAGCGTGTCGTTGGCCAGGACGTCGAGCTTCTGAACCGTTTCGCCTTGCACGTTTTTTTCGCTCGTGGCGCCGAGCACGTTGTCGGTGATCCCAGCGCGGCGAACGGCGGCGGCGATGATCTTCGTGGCGAGCGTGATACCGGAGAGGAGCCACGAAAATTCGCCGGTAGCGGTCGGAAAGTTCCTCCGCTGCTCTTCGAGGATGTGTTGCTGAACGGTGAGAAGTTTGCGGTCGGGCATCGGAAGGGGCGCGGGGCGCGAATGTTAGGGCGGGTCAAGCAACGCAATGGTAGCCGTTGCAGCCAGCGGCTGAAAGCGCGCGAGCTGCCGTTGGCTGGAATGGATTTTAATGAATTTGGTTTATGTTGACAAGTTGTTTAATAGTGTGTAGGGTTGTGCGTTGGCTTTTGCCGCATTGTTTGGCGACGAGCGCGCGTAGCGGACGCCTGGCAAGTTCGGCTGCGGGGCCAGGCGTGGCGAGCTTGGGCCGGTGGTGAAAAACTCGGGAGGTTTTTCACCGAGTTGGGGGCCCCTGGGAGGGGCTTGGACGGTGAAAAACCTGGTTGGTTCTTCACCACCTGGCCTGAATACGGGGCATCCGGGTGGTCATGCGTGGCGGTGGCAGCCCGGGGGGAGCGGTTCCGATTTTTTCGGTTCTGCCGTTTGGCAGGCTGGCAAGGTAGAAGCTACAGTTAAAGGCCCTCCCAACCTTGGACACCTTTGACGAGTAGCAACGAGGCGTAGAGCAATGCGGATTTCGGTTTTGGCGTGGTGTTTGATTGGCTGCACGTTCGCCGCGTCGGCGTACGGCCAGGATGAAGGCAAGGCGAGGAAGGCCCCGCCGAAGGACAAGAACAAGTACGCCGTCATCAATCTTTCCGAGGCCGAGGCCGATCCCGACTTTCTGCTGCAAGGGGAATATCTCGGTTGGCTGTACGACCAGGCCGGCGTCGGCCGCTCGTACGGTCTGCAGGTGGTGGCGGGTGGCGACGGAAAATTCGACGCCGTACTGCTGCCGGGCGGTCTGCCGGCAACCGGTTGGAACCGCGTCGATCGAATTCCGCTCAAGGGGAACGTCGCCGACAACGGTTTGCTCACGCTCAGCGGCGACGACTACCAGGTGATCGTGTCGCACAACAAGGCCACCGTGCTGGCAAGCAACAATGGTCATCGGCTGGGCGAGCTGAACAAGGTGAATCGCCGGAGCCCGACGCTCGGCTTGCAGCCGCCGCCGGGTGCGTATGTCGTTTTCAACGGCACGAACACGGACGAGTTCAGCAACAAACCGAAATTGAGCCCCGGTGGCAACCTGCTCGCCGGCGCCCTGACGAAGGCGACGGTTGGCGACTTCCGGATGCATCTGGAATTTTGCACGCCGTACATGCCGTACGCTCGCGGCCAGGCGCGGGGCAACAGCGGCGTCTACATTCAGCAGCGCTATGAGCTGCAGATTCTCGATTCGTTCGGCTTGGAAGGGATCGAGAACGAATGCGGTGCTTTGTACCGTCAGCAGCGGCCCGAATTGAACATGGCGCTGCCGCCGCTCACGTGGCAGACGTACGACATCTATTTCACGGCGGCGCGGTTTGCCGGCGACGGCAAGACGAAGATTTCCAACGCCCGCATCACCGTGCTGCACAACGGCGTGCCGGTGCATCTGCACCGCGAGATTCCGACCAAGACGGGCGCCGGCAAGCCGGAAGGGGCGGAAGCGTTTCCGATCAACTTGCAGGATCACGGCAATCCCGTGTTGTTCCGCAACATCTGGATGGTGCCGAACGTCGGCGACTACGCCTACGAAGTGACGCCCGTCTATTGCGTGCAGCCGACGCGAGGGTGGCTTCGGCGGGGACGCCGCTGAGATCGAAATCGTCATCGGCAATTGGGCGAGCGAGCCGGAGCCGGTGTTTATTTCGGTTCCGGCGGCCGCGGAGCAGCATTAGACCGGCGCTTTGTGATCGCGCGAGTACAAGCCCGCCCGATTACGAGTACTCTTCCATTACTCGTCGGCTGTACGAATCGAGCTTGCGCGTGTCGGGAACGACATAGCGCATGCCGAGGGCGTCGCTGACGAGGTAATGGTGGGGCGCAATGCGGCGGACGTCGTCTTCGCTCTTGAGAATGAATGACGTTGTGCCGCGGTCGGTTTCGACCTGCCACTCGCACGGTTCCGTGTCGCTGCTGACGTGCAAGATGCGGCTGATCTCGGGCAGGAACTGCTGTTGCCGCAGCTCTTCAAGAATCAGCCGCTGCATTTCGACGGGAAGTTGCCCCAGGTCGTCGATCGTGGCGACTTCGCGGCGCTGCGCGTCGAGGATGGCGATCCAGCGGTTCGGATCGCTGAAGGGAAACATCCGCACCGGCATCACGCCGACATGCTCCTTGCCGTCGGCGTCGGTGAGAACGAGGTTGGCGAAGGCGTCGCGCGTAAGCTGAAACGGTGGAGCGGCGCTGTTCATCGGTTAGGCTCCTTCGGCGCTGGCGAGTTCGTATTGCGCCTGGTGCAGGCGAGCGTAGACGCCCGATTTTTCGAGCAGTTCTTCGTGGGCGCCGACCTCGCTGATCAGGCCGTCCTCCATCACGACCAATCGATTGGCGTTGCGGAGCGTGCTGAGGCGGTGGGCAATGGCGATGGTCGTTCGCCCTCGCACGAGCACGTCGAGAGCTTCCTGAATTTCGCGTTCCGTTTCGGTGTCGACCGACGAGGTAGCCTCGTCGAGGATCAGGATCCGCGGATCGGTCAGCAAGGCGCGGGCGATCGAGATGCGCTGGCGTTCGCCGCCGGAGAGCGATTGGCCCCGCTCCCCTACAATCGAATCATAGCCGTCGGGTAGCCGCAGGATGAAGTCGTGGGCGCGAGCCGCGCGGGCTGCGTTGATGATCTCCTCGCGCGTGGCGTCGGGACGGGCATAGGCGATGTTGTCGGCGATGGTTCCGTAGAACAGGAACGGCTCCTGCAGCACGATGCCGATGTTGCGGCGGTACTCTTCGACCGGGAAGGAACGAATGTCCTTGCCGTCGACGAGGATCGAGCCCGAAGCCACGTCGTAGAAGCGGCAGACCAGGTTCACCAGCGTGCTCTTGCCGGCGCCGCTGGGGCCGACGAGGCCGATCATCTCGCCCGGCTCGATCGAAAGCGACACCCCGTTGATGACCTGCCGCGTGCCGTAGCTGAACTTGACGTCGCGCAGTTCGATGCGACCTTGCACGCGGCCGGGATGGACCGGCTTGACCGGTTCGGCGACGCTCGGCACGCGATCGAGGATTTCGAAGATGCGGTGCGACGAGGCAGCCGCTCGTTGCGTGTTGGTCAGCATGCGGCTCATCGAATCGAGACGCGTGTAGAACCGGCTGATGTAGGCCAGAAACGCGCTCAGCGTACCGACGGTCAGGGCGGCGCTCGCTCCCGGGTGGGCAATGCGCCACGACGCATAGATCCAGATGATCAGCAGCCCAATTTCGGTCAGCAGGCTGACCATCGGACCGAAGAACGACCAGACGCGGTTGGTCTTGTCGTTGGTGTGCAGGACGTGATCGTTGGCGCGGCGGAAGCGTTCGATTTCGCGGCGCTCCTGGGCGAACGCCTTCACCACGCGAATGCCGGGAATCGTGTCGGCCAGCACGCTGACCATCGACGACCAGGCTCGCCCGCCGTGCAAGAAGCCGTGCCGCAGACGGATGCGAACGCGCTGACTCAGCCAGGCGATGAACGGAAACGGCAATAGCGTCACGAGCGCCAGCCGCCAGTCCATCGAGAACAAAATAACGGCGGTGAAGAGAATCGTGAGAACGTCGTTGCCGAACTCCACCAGATGGAGCGAGAGGAACGTGCACAGACGATCGCTGTCGGTTCCAATGCGCGAGATCAAATCGCCGGTCCGCTTTCCGCCAAAAAACTCAAGCGACAACCGCTGCAGGTGGGAGTAGCTGGCGTTGCGCAGGTCGGCGCTGATTCGTTCGCTCGCCCAGGCGAGAACGTAGCTCTTGGCCCAACTGAGCAGCCACGCCACGACGGCGGCGCCAGCCAGGCCGATCAATAGCCATTCGATGCCGCTGAAGCTGGTGCCGTCGATCTGGGCGTTCAGATCGGCGATGTTGGCGGCAAGCTGCTGGGCTTTGGCGGCGTCTGCGCCAGCCAGGCTGGACAGTTCGCCGCGCTCGCCAACGAGCGCGGCCAGTTCGGCTTCGGCTTTGTCGCGCTGTTCGATCGCCGTCTGAAACGGGATCAAGTATTCGTCCAGCAGCGGCTTGGTGAGGTACGGGGGAACCAGCATCGCAAGGGTTCCCAACACGCTCAGGACGAAGCCGAGCGAGATGATCCCCACTCGCTGGCGGGCGAACCGCGACAGTCGCAGCAGCGAGCGGGTCGGCGGCAACTGCGCGGTCGGGGCGCACGACGAACAGATCGTCTCGTCCGGTCCGAGCACGTTGCCGCACGACGGGCAGACGGTGATCAGCTCCTTCGGTTTCTCGACGCGTCCTTCCAATTGGGCCGTCGCCCGCTTGGCGAACCGGCTGGCTGAGACGAATTGCCGCGAGGTAAATCGCCAGCGGGCAAGAATCTTCGTCTTGCCGAGAGCGTCGAGCGAGCCGACGCCGAAATGCTCCTTCATGCGGAACGACGCCACCTCATCCAGCGGCCACGTCTGGGGTTGGCGGTCGTCAGGGCTACGCAGCGCGATCAGCCGGCGCTGTGTGATTAGCACTAACCCGTTTGCAAATTTTAGGTTTTCGCTTAGATCAATCTCCAGCCATGCCTGCACTGTCTCGCCGTCCAGCAGCGTGGCGGCGACAGCAGGCTCCCAGCCGGAGGGAAGTTTTGGAGTGGCGGACGATTCCATTTAGTTCCGTTCGGTGGATGTTGCCAGCCGGATAAAGATTGGGCCGTGTGCAATGGTCGCCTTCGAGAAACTCATACACAATCCTATAGAGGCGGTGTACTGGCTGCGACCGTCGCAATCACCGTCACTCGTCCGGGGAATGCCGAAATGCCCCGGTCTGGCAGAAACGGTGGTAGCATCCATAATGAGTGGCTGAATCGGGTGAAATACAAAGACGGCGTAAGCGGGGACGCCGACGCTGCGGCGGATTCATACGCGATTCGCGTCCTGCTTCGAGCTGGCGCCAGCGCCGGCCGACTGTGAACTTGAGCGTCGCAGCGCCAGCCATGACGTACGACTTATGTTAGTACGGTGGCAAGCCCCGAATGGGGCAACGCATGAAGCGAATTCGATGCCTGCGACATTTCGAGTCGAGTCACCCATGCAATCAAAACGGGATTGCTGACGATCTATGGTAAGAACGAACACGGTGCGTGTCATTTTTTCCTTTCTGCCGGGTTGCCTGTCCCCACGCTTTGCGGACGGATGTTCCTTTATGGATAGGGGCTTGTGTTTCTTTCGGGCGCATTCTGGCCACATTCGCACGCGATTTGCTGGTGTAGAACCAACGAATTTCGGTCTGCGTACTGGCCCCCGAGAGGCATACCACCCTCTTTCACGGTCTCAGACTGAGCGGCTGCCTCAGCCGACCCTATCCCGCCATATCACAAAGCATTTCACCTTGCAGCAGCCTTATTTTTGAACGCTTTGCCTGCCCCAATTGGGGGTCCGTATTTGGCTCGCTACTCCAGAACCGCGTTTGGGCGGGGGGTAGCCGGCCGACCATCTGGACCGAATGCTCGCCAGCCAGCTGCCAGCGAGCTACCGCTGCGCCCGGTTATCAGCGAAGTGGGGGACTGGAAAGTGCCCTGCGAATGACCAGTGAACACAGAACAGAGAAGCCTTTCTCCACAAAGCTGTTATGGAATTTCGCAAAATCTTGGCACTACGTGGGCCCAATTACTGGGCCAATTTTCCGGTACTCGAAGTTTGGGTCGATCTCGGCGAGTGGAAAGACACTTCGTCGGAGATGATCCCCGGTTTTAACGACCGGCTGAAGTCGTGGCTCCCGACGATGATCGAACATCGTTGCAGCGTTGGCGAGCGCGGCGGCTTCTTTGTGCGGCTCGACCGCGGAACGTACCTGGCGCACATCCTGGAGCACGTTACGCTCGAGCTCCAATCGCTGGCCGGCAACGAAGTTGGCTTTGGCCGGGCGCGCGAGACAAGCGAAGAAGGCGTGTATCGCGTCGCGATCGAATACCTCGAAGAAACGGTCGCCCGCGCCGCCGTGGAAACCGGTCGCCGGCTGTGCATGGCGGCCGTCCTCGATCAGCCGTTCGATGTGAACGCAGAGGTGGCGAAGCTCAAGGAAATTGTCCATGAGGCCTGCCTGGGGCCGAGCACGGCGGCGATCGTCGAAGCCGCCGTCAAACGCAACGTCCCTTACCGCCGCCTGAATAATGGCAGCCTGGTGGTGTTCGGCCACGGACATAAGCAACGGCGCATCATTGCAGCCGAAACCGACCGTACCGGGGCGATCGCCGAAGCCATCGCCCAGGACAAGCAACTGACGCGTCAACTGCTATCCGCCGTTGGCGTGCCTGTGCCGACCGGCCGACCTGTCTCCAGCGCCGAAGACGCCTGGGAAGCGGCGGAAGAAATCGGCGCGCCGGTCGTCGTCAAACCGCAGTTCGGCAATCACGGCCGCGGCGTCGCCACCAACCTGACGACGCGCGAACAAGTCATGTCCGCTTACCATGCCGCGCGCGAAGAGGGACGCGAAATCGTCGTCGAACGCTATGCGCCGGGCGCCGACCATCGCCTGCTGGTGGTGGGGAATAGAGTGGTCGCCGCAGCCCGCCGCGACCCGCCCAAAGTGATTGGCGACGGCAAATCGACGATTGCCGAACTCGTCGCCGAACTGAACAAGGATCCGCTGCGGAGCGACGGCCATGCGACCGTGCTG
>Ga0182743_1004579_pt1 | contig 10389 bp, 10 predicted proteins | sample eDN3rd30CKraftOP_FD_128522 | JGI IMG/M metagenome (GOLD analysis project Ga0182743, IMG submission 128522) | Enriched Organic Plus compost microbial communities from Emeryville, California, USA - eDNA 3rd pass 30_C Kraft OP (version 2) (version 2) ... | reverse complement strand
CGCGTGGTCATGCTGACCGGCGATGCCGAAGCGACCGCGCGGGCGGTGGCCGCCAGGCTGGGGATCGATGAAGTGCACGCCAATGTCTCGCCCGAGGACAAGCACCGCGTGATCGGCGAATTGAAAGCGGCGGGCCATGTGGTTGCCATGGCGGGTGACGGGATCAACGATGCCCCGGCGCTGGCCGCGGCCGATGTGGGCGTGGCGATGGGCACCGGCACGGATATCGCCATGGAAAGCGCGCGGGTAACGCTGGTCAGCGGCGATCTGGCGGGTCTGGCCAAGGCGCAGCGGCTGTCGCGCCTGACCATGCGCAACATCCGGCAGAATCTGCTGTTCGCGTTTGGCTACAACGCGCTGGGTGTGCCGGTGGCGGCAGGGGTGCTCTATCCGGCGTTCGGGCTGCTGCTGAGCCCGATGCTGGCGGCGGCGGCGATGAGCCTGTCGTCCGTTTCAGTGATCGGCAATGCGCTGCGTTTGCGCCGTACCGCGCTTTGATCGTGAAGCCCCGGGGCGATCCGTTTCGCGGTGAAGCGGATCGCCCGTGAAAGCGAATGGCGGGTAGGGGGTCAGGCGGCGGTTTGCGGCTGGGTGACGCTGATGATGCGCAGCCAGCGTTCTTTCCCGTCGCGGTCAGGCCAGAGGATCGATTGCCCTGCGCGCAGGCCGATCAGGCCCGCGCCGATCGGGGTGAGAATGGAAATCTTCCCGGCCGAAATGTCGGCATCCCTGGGATAGACGATTTCGACGGTGCGATCGGCCCCGCTGGCTTCGTCAACGAATTCGACCGTGGCGTTCATCGTCACCACGTCGACGGGGATTTTTGCTTTGGTATAGGTCTTGGCGCGGCCGATCTCGTCAAGCAGCAACTCGGCCACTTGCGGCAGCCGGTCCTCCACGCTCATCGCCAGGCTGGTGATGGCGTCGGCTTCGTCTTCGATCATGTGAATGGGAGGGCGCTTGACGGCGCGGGTCCTGGTCATGGTGATAGTCGCTTTCCGGTGGGATGATACGGGCCGGTGAAATGCAAGGCCGGTGGGATGCGGGCGCACGGCCGCGCGCGATGGCGGCGTCAGCGAAAATGGAGTTCGCCCCGAGTTCGGGGCGTGCGCACCGGAACCCGGGGCTAGATGCCCGCGAGAAGCTGCCCTCCGTGAAGGCGAAACCGGAAAAGACCTATGCGAATCTGCATGAAACGAAGGATGCCGCGCATCACCGGCCAAGTCAAACACTGACACACCGAACGGGGCAGGCGGATTGAGCGGTCTCTGCGGCGGAACCGAAAAATCCCCGGCAGGGGCGTTTCCTTCCCTTCGACTTCGCGCTAGCGTCGCCGCGAATTGCCGGCGAAGGGGCCGGCGGGACATTTTCGGGGAGTGTGTGCGTAATGGCTCGTAATGTAGTGGTAACCGGCGGTTTCGGGGCGCTGGGCCGGGTTGTGGCGGAAACTTTCGCCCGTCAGGGGGATACGGTGGTGCGGGTCGATTTCGCCGCGCAGGCCCCTGCCGGCAACGAAGGCGGGCTGGATATCCCCGGCGTCGATCTGACCGATGCGGCCGCGTGCGAAAATCTGGTTGCGCAAATCACCGGCAAGCTCGGCGGGATCGATGTGCTGGTCAACGTTGCGGGCGGTTTCACCTGGGAAACGCTGGCCGACGGCAGCCTTGAAAGCTGGCAGAAGATGTTCGCCATGAACGTGCTCACCGCCGCCACGATCACCAAGGCCGCGCTCGAACCGCTCAAGGCCAGCGCGGCGGGCCGGATCGTCAACATCGGCGCGGGCGCCGCGATCAAGGCCGACATGGGCATGGGCGCCTATGCCGCGTCCAAGGCAGGCGTTCATCGCCTGACCGAAGCGCTGGCGACGGAACTGGCCGGCACCGGAGTGACGGTGAACGCCATCCTGCCCAGCATCATCGACACGCCGACCAATCGCGCCGACATGCCCGATGCCGATTACAGCGCATGGGTGAAGCCGCAGGCCATCGCCGATGCGATCGCCTTCCTCGCTTCCGATCAGGCGCGCGCGATCACCGGGGCGCTGATTCCCGCAACCCGAGGCAGCGAGGCCTGAGCGGTATGCCCCTGCATCGTGCGCGGCGGAGCGGGATTTGACGCAACCCGGTCAGGCCGCGCCGCAGGGATTGATGGCCCCGGGTTCGACTCTGGGGCCATTTCGCTTCCCGGCGTTCCGGGCGATCTGGATCGCCAATCTCTTTTCCAACATCGGTTCGATGATCCAGTCGGTCGGGGCGGCCTGGCTGATGACCGAACTGACCGATTCCCATCGCCTGATCGCGCTGGTGCAGGCGTCGACCACGCTGCCGATCCTGCTGTTCGGCGTGGTCGCCGGGGCAATTGCCGACAATTTCGACCGCCGCCGGGTGATGCTGACGGCGCAGGCCGGGATGCTGATCGCCTCGGCCTTGCTGGCGTTCGTTACCTATGAAGGTTTCGTCAATCCGGCGGTGCTGCTGCTGCTCACGCTGGCGGTGGGGATCGGCACGGCGCTCAATTCCCCGGCGTGGCAGGCATCCGTGCGCGCGCAAGTGGGGCGTGAGGATCTGCCTCAGGCGATCAGCCTCAACACCATTGCTTTCAATCTGGCGCGCAGTGTCGGCCCGGCGCTGGGCGGGTTGCTGATCTCGCTGTGGGATATTAGCCTTGCCTTCACGCTGAACGCGTTGAGCTATATCCTGCTGATCGTGGTGTTGCTGCGCTGGCGGCCGGAGGTCGCACCGCCGGTGCGCGGGCCGATGTTCCGTTCGATCAAGGCCGGAATCCAGTTCTGCCTGACATCGCCCGCCCTGCGCAAAGTGCTGGTGCGCGGCGCGGCCATCGGGTTCGGCCTTTCCGCCTATCAGGCGCTGTTGCCCGCCATCGTGCGCGATCAGCTCGGCGGGGGTGAACTGACGTTCGGCCTGCTGCTGGGCATGTTCGGGATCAGTTCCATTCTCAGTGCTCTGTTGGTGCGCAAGGCCATGCGTCGCTTCGGCACGGAGATGGTGATCGGCCTTGGCACAGTGTCCTTCATCGCTGCGGAACTGTTGCAGGGGCTGAGCCACCACTTTGCATGGGCATTGCTGGCGGCGGCTCTGGGCGGGGTCGGCTGGGTTCTTGCGTTGACCACGCTCAATGTCGCGATGCAGGTGCGATCCCCCGATGCCATTCTCGGGCGCTGTCTGGCGGTCTATCAGGCGATCACGTTCGGCGGCATGGCCGTCGGTGCCTGGGTCTGGGGCGCGGTGGCGGACGCAAGCAACCTGTCGCTGTCGCTCGTACTGGGGGCCGTGTGGTTGACGGTGGCGCAGGTTCTGCTGCGCCTGTTCATGCCCATGCCGCAGCGGGGCGAAGGCGTGCCCATCGATTGAATGCGGCAGCGTTCAGGCCGGTGTTTCCAGCATCGCCCCGATGATCCGCCCCATCACCCGCCGGGTGGCGCGCAGATCCTCGTCGCTCGTTTCCCCCACCGCATGGCGCAGCATCGCGCTCACTTCCGGGATAATCGCCGCGCGCGCGGCGCACCCTTGCTCGGTCAGGCTGATCAAAGTCACGCGCCGGTCTTCCTTCGGCCTGGTGCGTTCGATCAGGCCTTTGCGATGCAGACTGGCAACGAGGCGGCTGGTCGCCGCCGGGTCCTTATAGCTGCGTTCGACCAGTTGCGTCTGTTGCAGCGGGCTTTCCTGATGCAGCAGATTGAGAATCACGAATTCGCGCGCTGTCAGCGGCAGACCCTTGGCTTCGATAATCGCATTCAGCGCGCGCACCAGCCCGTCCGCCGCCCGGCTGATCTGGAGCCCGATCACGGACGGATAGACGGTGAAGGAGAACATCTCCTCGACATCGTGGGCGCGGGCGATATCCTGCCGCGAAGAAGGGGTCGACCTTGGCATGGCGCGCTATGTGGCGATCCGCCATGCCATACGTAAGGACCGGGCGGGGCATGCCGCCATCGCTGCCTCAGGCGCTTTGCAGCGCCTTTTGCGGCGGGGCGTGGAACACATCGACGGCGATGCCCTTTGCTTCCCGGAGATCGAGCGTGACCGTGCGGCCATTGACCCGTTTCTGCAGTTCGGCGGCCTTGTCGCGCGGGTTGAAGAACTGGCGATACCAGGTCCGCAGGCGGCCATAGGGGCCATCGGCAGGCAGAGCCATCGGGTTGATACAGTCGCGCTTGTTGGCCCAGATTTCCACGTCCTGCCCCAGCCCGTGGACGGCGTTCATCGAAAATTCCCGCGCCAGCGCGATATCTTCCGCGCTTGGTGCCTGCGTGCCATCGTTCACCTGCACCATGATCCCGCTCCACACCCGCTCGCGGCCATCGTCGATCGGGGTGCTGGCGATCAGCCAGAAGCCGGGAAACCGGCCCTGCATATCGGATTCGAGAATGCCCGGCCCGGTCCGCCAGGTATCGAGCATCAGCATGTTGTATTCGTGATTGGCCACTTCGTTGCGGTGCCGTGTCCCGAAGTACTGGTGGACCACGTGATCCACGAACTCATTGGAAAAATAGATGCATTCTGTCGACCCGTGAACCGGCACCATGTGGCCGAGATCGGCCATGTTGTCGACGATTTCGCAGCCATGAATGTCGAGATCGCCAAGGTGTGCCATGTTCCATTCCACCCAGCCCGGTTCGCCATAATGGTTGCCGAAACTGGGCAGCGGATAATCCGGTTCCAGCCCTTCGGGATCGTACCAGGTCCACAGGATGCCGGCGAATTCGGTGACCGGGAACGTCTTGAGGCAGGCGGCCTTGGGAATGAAATCGGAATAGGGAATGTGATCGCATTGCCCGTTCTCATCGAAGCGCCAGCCATGGAAGGGGCAGCGGATCGATTCGCCCTGAACGTGTTCGCCGTCGAGCACGATGTAGGACGTGGTGTTCTTCGCCAGATGCGCGCCCATGTGCGGGCAATAGGCTTCGACCAGCCGAGCTTTGCCGCTCTTTCCGCGATAGAGGACCATATCCGTGCCGAAATAGCGCACCGAACTCGGCGTTTCGGTCGCGTCTTCAGCCCTGCCGACCATGAACCAGCCACGGGGAAACGCGAACGCGCCGAAACCGTAATCCTGCGCCTTTGCCATGCAGGTCTCTCCATCCGTTATTGTTGTCTTTGGCAGGAACCTAATACACACCCCGGCAAAGGCGAAGCCCTTTGTGAGGCGGCGCTTACAAAAATGAATGGCCCGGGCGGGCGGAAGATGGAGGAAGCGGGAATGGCGGAAAGGCCGGTTGCGATCGTCACGGGCGGCGGCACGGGGGTGGGGGCGGCCTCTGCCCGGGCATTGGCGGCGCGAGGGTACGATGTGCTCGTCAACTATGCGCATAGCGCGGACGCGGCGGAACAGGTGGTGATGGAAATTCGCGCCATGGGCGGCGATGCCTGCGCGATGCAGGGTGATGTCGCCGAGGATGAGGCGTGCCGCGCGCTGGCCGAAGCGGCGCTGGCCCGTTGGGAGCGGATCGATGCACTGGTCCATTCGGCGGGCGTGACGCAGTTCGTTTCCATGGGCGATCTCGCCGGGCAGAACGCAGCGGATTTCCATGCGATCTATGCGGTCAACGTGATCGGCGCCTATCAGATGGTACGCGCGGTGGAACCCGCGCTGCGGCGCAGCCCGTGTGGGGCTATCGTGATGATTTCCTCCATCGCCAGTCTTAACGGCACAGGCAGTTCCTATGCCTATGCTGCGTCGAAAGGGGCGCTCAATACGTTGACTGTCTCGCTGGCGCGCAATCTTGCGCCGATCCGTGTCAATGCCGTGTTACCGGGGATGATCGATGGGGACTGGCTGCGCCGCGGGCTGGGCGATGCCGGGTTCGAACAGGCGCGCCAGGCGTTCGAACAGTCCTCCACTCTGGGGGTGATCTGCCAGCCGGACGATATCGCCCGGATGGTGGTGCCGCTGGTCTGCGATGCGACAGTGGTGACCGGGCAATTGATCACTGCGGATGCCGGCGCCTTGCTCGGCCGTCCGCCGCAGGCCGGTGCGCGCTGATCGTGCGGGGGTAATTCCGTTCGCGCCAGCGGGTCACAATATGATCCGATGCCCGCCCGACGGGGCGACCCTTGCTTGCCAACGGCGAGGGCCCGTGTAGCCTCCCGCTCAAAATACACGGGAGAGTTCGGGTCATGTATTATGGTTGGCGCCTCGTCGTCATCGCCGCGATAGCCTATATGCTGACGATGGGGGCGACCTACAGCGCGCTGGGCCTGTTCATCATTCCGGTATCGCAGGAATTCGGCCTGTCGCGGGCGGAAATGAACAGTGCGCTGATTCTGCTCAATCTTGGCGGGGCCGGGCTCAGCCCGTTCATCGGGCGGATGCTGGACCGCTATTCCCCGCGCCGGATCATGACGGCGGGAAGCGTGCTGTTCGGCTTCAGCTTCGCGGTGCTGAGTTTTTCGCAATCGGTTCTGCTCGACGCGGTGATTATCGCTCTGCCGCTGGCCGCTGCCGTGCCTTCGGCCGGAACGCTGACGATGTCGGTGCTGCTGGCGCGATGGTTCACGGTCCATCGCGGCAAAGCGATGGTGCTGTCCGCGCTGGGCGTGTCGGTGGGCAGCATCGTGATGACGCCGGCGATCGGCTGGCTGCTCGAACAGCAGGGCTGGCGTTCGACACTGCTGATCACCGGGGTGGTCTGCACGGCGATTCTGTTCGTCCTGTCGACATTGATCCGCGAACGGCCAGGGCCTGAGGATAAAGAGCCTGGGGCCACACCCGAGGCGTTGGCGCGTTTGCAGGTGCTCATGGCGGCCGGGAGCAAGCCGATGCGCATCGGCGAGATTCTGCGGATGCCCAATTTCTGGACCATCTGTCTCAGTTCATCGCTTGCTATGGGGCTGGCGCAATCGCTGTCGATCACCTTCGTGCCGCTGGCTCTCGATCACGGCCTGTCGGTGATGGAGGCGACAACGCTGATGTCGATCACCGGCATTTCCGCGATTGCCGGTATCCTTGCCCTGTCCGCCGTCGCCGACAAGATCGAGCGGAGCCTGATCCTGACGGCGTTCTATGTACTGGGGGCGGTGCTCAATGCCGCGCTGCTGTTCAGCCATGGTTTCGTCATGCTGGCGGGGTGCGCGGTCATGCTGGGCGTGGCGGCGGGGGCGATGGCGCCGGTCTTCTTCGCGCTGGTGGCCGATCATTTCGGCACTGCCTCCTTCGGCACGGTGCGGGGGCTCATGGCCCCGTTCCTGGCGGTGATCGGGGCCATTCTGGTCCGTTTCGCCGGGGAGGTTTTCGACCGCACGGGCAATTACGACCTGCTGTTCACGATTTACATCTTCGCCGAACTGGGGGCGGCGGCACTGATGTTCAGCACCCGATATTGTCATCGCAGGGCTATGGCGCCGACATTCGCCTGAGGGAAACCGGGAGAGGGTGGTTCCATTCTCCCGTTCCGGGCACGAGGGGCTTTTGCGATCCTGCGCGAGGCTGTTAAGGCTTGCAGCCGCAACAAGGATCAAGACGAATGACGACCACCGCCGCTCTCCCCCGCCGTGAATCGAACAAGGCCAAGATTCGCAGCGCCATCGTCGATGCCGCGGTCATCAAGTTCGGCGAAAAGTCGGTCAACGGCACAACGATGGATGAAATCGCCGAGGAGGCGAAAATCAGCCGCGCGACCCTGTTCAACTATTTCCCCAGCAAGGCGGATATCGTGGCCGCGATTGTCGAGCAGATGGACGAGGCATTCATCGCCCAGCTCGACAAGTTCATCGAATTCGGCCTGCCGCTGGAAAAGCGGGTGAAGGAATTCTTCAGCGCCCATGCCCGCGATCTCGAGGGGCGCTGGCTGAAATTCCGCCCGATGGTGGGAATTTCGGTGCAGGGCTGGGGGGAAGACACCGGGGCGCAGCGCTTCGCTCGGCTGAATGCGGCATTCCTGCGGCTGGTGCACGACGCCCCGGAAAGGGAACGCGGCGCTTGCGCCGAGGTGCTGACTGGTACTTATGTCGGTATTGTGCAGAACTGGCGATTCGAGTCGGATTATGCGCTGGAGGAACATCTCGTCGCGGCGGTCATGTTGATTATGAAATCGATACAATGCCCTGATTAAAAGGCAGAAATTACCTTCTTGCATTCTGCCGAAAAAATAATAGACTTAAGTCTAAGTTTTGCATGGGAGAGTGCTGATGGGTGTGCCTAAGGATATTGGCGTAATCGATACGATGTTGGGTATCCCGACCCGGGAAGACCGGGCCGACTGGTATACCTTCTTCCGTCCGCTGCTGCGCGACAAGGAAAGCCTGCAGGCATTCGAAATGCCCGCCCAGTATATGTTCAAGGGCGTGCCCGATATCGGCGAGCATGACGACTACATCGCCTGGACCGTCGAGCAGATGGACAAGCACAATATCCAGCAGGCCATGATCGGGCTCGACGACCGCTGGTCGGAATCCGCGCTCGAAGCGAAACGGCGTTTCCCGGACCGGTTCTTCTTCGATGCCCCGATCGATCCCAACGGCGGGATGGAAGAAGTGCGCCGGATCAAGCGGCTGCACAAGGAACACGATCTGCGCGCCGTCAGCGTGTTTCCTTCGGGCACCTATCCGCAGGTTCCCATCGATCACAAGTATATGTTCCCGATCTACGCCACGTGCGTGGAACTGGACATTCCGATCCTGATGAACGTGGGCGTTCCGGGGCCGCGCATACCGATGGCCCCGCAGCGGGTCGAACTGCTGGATGAAGTCTGCTGGTTCTTCCCCGAACTGAAGATCGTGATGCGCCATGGCGCTGAACCGTGGGACGATCTGGCCGTGAAGCTGATGCTCAAATGGCCGAACCTCTACTATTCGACCAGCGCTTTCGCGCCCAAGCATCTGCCCAAGTCGATCATCAACTACGCCAACACCCGCGGCGCGGACAAGATCATCTACGCGGGCTATTTCCCGATGGGTCTCAGCCTCGACCGGATTTTCAGCGAGCTCGATCAGCTTCCGCTGAAGGACGAAGTGTGGCCCAAATTCCTGCGCGACAATGCACGCCGCGTGTTCAAGCTCGACTAAGGAGTATCGGTTATGAGTGATCAAGTGCTAGACGCCCGTACCGCGCCTGTCGCCACCTGGCAGATCGTCGGTGCGATGAACCCCGAAGAGCGCGCCGTGTGGCGCATGGCTGATATCCAGAACAACGTCAGCGCCGAAGAACGCGGCGTGGACAAGATTCCGTTCGCTATCGGCTGGTATGCCGCCTGCTATTCGGACGAAATCGCCGTCGGCGAAGTCAAGCCGCTGCGCGCGTTCGGCAAGGAACTCGCCATGTGGCGCGGTGAAGACGGCCAGGTTCGCATCATCGACGCCTATTGCAAGCATCTCGGCGCGCATATGGCCTATGGCGGCAAAGTGCATGGCAACATGCTGGAATGCCCGTTCCACGCATGGCGCTATGACGAAGCGGGTTCGGTCAAGGAAATCCCCTATGCCCGCAACATTCCGCCGCAGGCGAAGCGCCCGTGCGGTGGCTGGCCGACCGAGGAAGGCAGCGGCTTCATCTGGTTCTGGTATCATCCCAATGGCGAAGCGCCGCAGTGGGAACGGGTCGATTTCCCCGAAGTCGGCCGCGACGATTACACGGAATTCGATCGCTACGAATGGATCGTGCATGCGCCGCTCCAGTTCATGGCTGAAAACGCGGCGGACACGGCCCATTTCAAGTATATTCACGGAACCGCGACCTTCCCGGATGCGGAGATCAAGTTCGACGGCATTCGCCGTACCGGCTTGGTCAAAGCCAAGATGGGCACGCCCAAGGGCGAGGTCGATGGCGAGATTCTGAATATGAATGTCGGCCCGGGCCAGGCGGCCACGCGGTTCAGCGGTATTTCGGAAACGCTGCTGATTGCCGGCATGACGCCGATCGATCATGACAAGGTGCGGGTGCGGTTCGCTTTCACCCAGCCCAAGACGGAAGCCGAAGGCCCGATGGGCGGGCTGGCCCGCGCGCTGATCCGCGACATCATCAAGCAGTTCGACCAGGACAAGGTGGTGTGGGATCGTCAGCGCTTTGTCGAACGCGCGCTGATCTGCGACGGCGATGGCCCGATCGGTGATTTCCGCCGCTGGTACTACCAGTTCTACGTCGAATGGAACGGCCGCGGTCCGCAGGCCATGGCAGCAGAGTAAGCCCGGCAATGCAATTCACATTCAGCGAAGAGGAGACGCTCCTTCAGGAAAGCGTCTCCGGCTTCCTCGCAACGCACGGCAGTTCCGCTGCCGTGCGTAAAGCGATGGAAAGCGACCTCGGCTACGATCCGGCGCTCTGGCAGTCGATCGTGGGTGAAATGGGCATGGGCGGCATCGCCTTTCCGGCCCGCCTCGGCGGTGCGGAAATGGGGCATGTCGGCTTTGCCATCACGATGATGGAAATGGGGCG
>Ga0182743_1004578_pt1 | contig 10390 bp, 10 predicted proteins | sample eDN3rd30CKraftOP_FD_128522 | JGI IMG/M metagenome (GOLD analysis project Ga0182743, IMG submission 128522) | Enriched Organic Plus compost microbial communities from Emeryville, California, USA - eDNA 3rd pass 30_C Kraft OP (version 2) (version 2) ... | reverse complement strand
TGCATGTCCGCCGGCCGTGGAGTACAGTCGCGGTCTCCAGGCGCGTGCGGCCGACGAGCTCTTGCTGCTGCCTGAACGCTCGGTGCTGGCGGAGATGATGAGCGACTATGTCGTACTGCGCGACCAGGTGCGGGCGTGTGACCTGCCGTAAGGCCTGGCGCGACCGGTAGGAACAGCCGAAGCCAGGTCTGTCTGGCTCTCGACAGAGCACGGCGTGCATTCGCGGCAGCCGCGTCGCTTACCTCGTCAGCCTGCGCAGTCTCGACACCGCATCACGGTAGGCTCAAGTTCGAGCCGACGCATGCCGATAAACTCGCCGCAGTCGTGGCACCAACCGAACTCCCCCGCATCAATTCGACGGATGGCAGCCTCGAGAGCCCAGACGCGTCCAAGTCGCCGTGTTTCCTGAGCTGCCGCCATGGCCTGTTGCTGCATCGCGTCCATGCGGCTGAGCCGACCAACGCTTTGCTGATCCAGCTCGACAGGTCTGCGGTCCGCCGCCGTCTGAGCGGACGCGGACCGCAAGGCATCCAGTTCGTCGCGGAGCCGCGGCAGAAACGCTGTCTTCAGCTCCTCCGGAGTGGGGTCCGTCATTGCGCTCACCGCAAGAGCAGGACAGGAACCTTGCAGGACCGCATCATCTCGGTCGTGGTGGAGCCGATCACGAGGCTTCGGATGCGGCTGTGGCCGTAGGCACCCATCACAAGCATGCCGAAACCATCCTTCTCGACCATCTTGCCCAGTTCCTCGTCCGGTTGCCCGGCCACGATGCGCGTCTGCGCCTCGATCCCGGCAGCGGCAAGCAAGGCCTTGGCGTCTGCAAGGCCCTTTGTGACCTCCGGCGTCTCGTTTCCGACGGTCACGACGGTGACAGGCAGGTCCGCGAAGAAGGAACTGCGCGAGATGTGATCGACCGCCTTCATCGCCGAGCGCCCTCCGTCATAGGCGACGAGCACGGACTCGATCGGTTTGAAGGCACGCGCGGCGACGAAGACGGGTCGATGCGCCGCGCGCACGATGCGTTCCAGGTTCGAGCCAAGGTGTCCCTTCGCGAAATCCGCCGCCTCGCCGCGCTTGCCGATGACGATTACTCGCGCTTCGCCCTCGATCTCGCCGATGGCTTCGACGATGTCACCGTGGCGCAGTCGGGTGGTGATCTCGGTCACGCCATCCCGGTCCACGATGGCGCGAGCATCCTCGAGGATCGCGCGACCCCGATGGCCGACGAGCTTTGCGCGTTGCGCGTCGATCTCGGCCAGTTCCTCCATCAGCTTCGTCCGCGCGCCCAGCCGGATCGCACCGGACAGGTCCGACTTTTCCGGGGCCTCGCGTCGCCCCAGCACATGGATCAGCTCGACCGGTGCGGCCGTCCGCTGCGCAATCCAGGCGACGTGGTGGCAGACGCTCTCGGAATAGATGGAGCCGTCCACGAGGGCGATGATCTTGTCTGTCATGGGTCTTTCCTCCCTCAATGGTTCATCAGCTTGTCCATGGCGCCGGGCTTGTCATGGATGGCAAGCCGGTCGACCAGGGTCTCGGTCGCCGCGTTCATGCCCACGACCTCGACCTCGGCGCCGTCGCGACGGAATTTCAGGATCGCCATGTCGAGCGCCTGAACCGAGGAGATATCCCAGATATGCGCACGGCTCACGTCGATCACCACGCGTTCGGGGGCCTCCTTGAAGTCGAAGGCATCCATGAAATCCTCGACGGAGCCGTAGAACAGCTGGCCCTCGACGCGGTAGGTTCGCACGCGCCCATCCGCGCTTATGTCCGAGGTCACGCGGAACAGCTGCGCGATCTTTCCGGCGAAGAAGACGCCCGACAGCAGTACGCCCACCAGCACCCCGATGGCGAGGTTGTGGGTGTAGACCACGGTGACAACGGTCGCGATCATGACGATGGACGACGATTTCGGATGCACCCGAAGCGCCTTGATCGACGACCAGGAGAATGTCCCGATCGACACCATGATCATGATCGCGACCAGCGCGGGCATCGGGATGATGCTGACCAGGTCGCCGAGCCCGACGACCATGATCAGCAGGAAGACGCCGGCAGCGGCGGCAGACAGGCGCCCGCGCCCGCCTGATTTCACGTTGATGATAGACTGCCCGATCATCGCGCAGCCCGCCATCCCGCCTATGAAGCCGGTGGCGGTGTTCGCCAGCCCCTGACCGATGCATTCCTGGTTCCGGTTTGACTTCGTGTCGGTCAGGTCATCGACGATGTTCTGTGTCATCAGGCTTTCGAGCAGGCCCACGACGGCCACTGCCACCGAATAGGGCAGAATGATCGTCAGCGTCTCGAGGTTGAGCGGGATCTGCGGGATCAGGAAGACCGGCAGCGTGTCGGGCAGCGCGCCCATGTCGCCCACCGTCCGCACGTCGAGCCCGAGCGCGACGGACAGCCCCGTGAGCACGACGATGGTCACGAGCGGCGAGGGAATGGCCGTGGTCAGAAGCGGAAAGAGGTAGATGATGGCGAGCCCCGCGGCCACGAGCGCGTAGGTGATCCACGTCACGTCCCGCGGGTCGAGTTCCGGCAGCTGGGCCATGAAGATCAGGATCGCGAGCGCGTTGACGAAGCCGGTCATCACCGATTTCGACACCCAGCGCATGACGAAGCCGAGTTTCAGGACGCCGGCGCCGATCTGGATCAGTCCGGCCAGCACCGTCGCGGCCAGCAGGTATTGCAGTCCGTGGTCGCGCACCAGCGTGACCATCAGGACCGCCGTGGCGGCGGTCGCAGCGGAAATCATGCCGGGCCGCCCGCCAGTGATGGCGGTGATGACAGCGATCGAGAAGGAGGCGTAGAGCCCGACCTTGGGATCGACCCCCGCGATGATGGAAAAGGCGATTGCCTCGGGAATGAGGGCCAGTGCCACGACGAGCCCGGCGAGCAGGTCGCCGCGTATGTTGCCCAGCCACTGGGCGCGGTAGACGTCGAGTGAGATCATGTAAATGTTGTCCGATACCGGTCCTGCGGCTTGCGCGAGATCGGCGTGCAAGTGCACCGTTTTCTTGTGGTTGTCCGGCGGATCGGCGGCCGGAAGAGCCACCCGGAATCGCTTCCAGGTCCAGGTTCGCTACACTGCCGCATAAGGGTTGCAGCGGAAAATGGCAATAAGCAAGGCTGTTTGACAGGCCGCAGCCAACGCCCTGGCGATGGCCAGCAGTGTTTACTGCTCATGCGCGCGTGGGGGGTGACGGAGGTTGATATGGATCAAGGCGCATTATCTGGCCGCTATCGACCACCCGCACGGCGCTCGCGGTGCATGTGGTCACGGAGGCGCAGGACACCGATGCGGTGCTGCACGAACTTGCCGAGGGGTTGGAGCACGGGTTCGGGATCGCGCACAGCACGATTCAGGTCGAGCGCGAGCCCTGCGGCGCAAGCTGCCTTCGGGGCCACGCGTAACGCAGGGCATCCATTCCGGGCGCGGCTCCTGGATCGTCCAGAAGAATCATTTACAAAACTAGGATTGTAGTTATTTTTACGTCATGACCACGACCAGTCCGAACGCCCGCGCCCTTGCCGCCCTTGGGCATGATGCCCGCCTTTCGATCTTTCGCTTGCTGGTGAAGGCCGGGGACGACGGGCTGCGGGTCAGCGATATCGGCGAGCACCTCGGACTCGCCCCGTCGACCTTGGCGCATCACCTCTCGACGCTGGTCGATGCGGGGCTGGTGCTGCAGGACAAGCAGGGCCGCGAGGTGTTCAACCGGGTCGATTTTCCCGCGATGCACCGTGTTGTCGGATTCCTGACCTCCGAATGCTGCGCCGGTGTTGCGGTCCGCTCTTCAGAGGATGCGGCGTGAGATGCGCGTGCTCTTTTTCTTGCCCTGAAACAACTGCAATTCCGGAGATTTGGTGATGACTGACACGACCCTCCCGACACCCGGCCTCCGGTCCGCTCTGCGCCACCTGTGGCAGGACCAGCGGGTCTGGCTCGCCTCGGCGCTGATCCTTGGCGCGCTGGCGGTGTTCGACACGCCCCAGGCCGCCGATTCTGCGCTCTTCGCGGGCACCGCGCTCTTGAACACGGCGCCGTTCCTGATCCTATCGATCGCCATCGCCGCGTGGGCCAATGCGACGGGGGCCGACAACCTGATCGCCAAGGCCTTCACCGGCGCGCCGATCCTGATGATCGGGCTGGGCGCGCTGGCGGGGGGCGTCTCGCCCTTCTGCTCCTGTGGGGTGATCCCGCTGATCGCGGCGCTGCTGGCGATGGGCGTGCCGCTCTCGGCGGTGATGGCCTTCTGGCTGGCCTCGCCGATCATGGACCCGTCGATGTTCGCGTTGACGGCGGGCGTGCTCGACCTCGAGTTCGCGGTGGCCAAGACGCTCACCGCCATCGGGCTGGGCGTGTTCGGCGGGACGGTGGTACACCTGATGATGAAGGGCGGCGCCTTCGCCGACCCGCTGCGCGACGGGATCGGGAACGGCGGCTGCGGCGGCGCGAAGATCCGCGCGCCCAAGCCCGTGGTCTGGCAGTTCTGGACCGATGCGGACCGCCGGGCGAAGTTCGGCAAGACGGCGCTGACCACGACGCTGTTCCTCGCCAAGTGGCTGACGCTGGCATTCATCCTCGAGAGCCTGATGCTTGCGTGGATCCCGGCGGAAACCGTCACCGCCGCGCTCGGAGGCGAGGGGTTGTTGCCGATCGTGACCGCGACGCTGGTGGGCGTGCCGGCCTATCTGAACGGATACGCTGCACTGCCGCTCGTCAGCGGGCTGATCGAGCAGGGCATGGCGCCGGGGGCGGGAATGGCCTTTCTCGTCGCGGGTGGCGTCACCTCGATCCCGGCGGCCATGGCGGTCTGGGCGCTGGCGCGGCCACAGGTCTTTGCGGTGTATATCGGCCTGTCCCTGATTGGCGCCTTCGCATCGGGGCTGCTGTTCCAGCTCTGGACGCAGGTGGCATGAACGCCAGCGGCGGGGCGCATTGCCTCGCCGCTCCCTTCCTGATCGAAGCCCCATCATGATCCCAAGACTGTCACCGGCGCGGCGCGCACCTGTCGTCGCCGCGCTCGGCTCTTCCCTCACCGTCAGCTGGGCCTCCAGCTACTACATCCCGGCCGTTCTGGCCGTACCCATGGCCGAAGACCTCGGCCTTTCGCCGGTCTGGGTGTTCGGCGCGTTCTCCATGGCCATGGTGGTTTCGGCCATGGTCGGACCCTGGGCCGGGGCGCGGATCGACGGCTTTGGCGGGCGCGGCGTCCTGATGCTGTCGAACCTGGTCTTCGCGGCGGGCCTCGGGCTGCTCGCCGTGGCTCCCTCGCCCCTCGTCCTCTTCGCGGGCTGGGCTGTCATCGGGCTCGGTATGGGGATCGGGCTTTACGAGGCGGGGTTCGCGACGCTGGCAGGGATCTACGGCAAGGACGCGCGCGGGCCGATCACCGGGATCACCCTCATCGCCGGGTTTGCGAGCACCGTCGGCTGGCCACTTTCTGGGGTGATGCTCGCGACGTGGGGCTGGCGGGAAGCCTGCCTTGGATGGGCACTGATCCACCTGGTCGTGGCATTGCCGCTGAACGCGTGGCTGCCGAAGGGAACCAGGACGGTAGCCGCAGAGGCGACGCCGATCGAAGAGGGGCCGCCGCCGTCCCGCCTTGCGCTCTGGCTGCTAGCCTTCGTCTTCGCCGCGACCTGGTTCAACTCGACCGCCATGGCCGCGCACCTGCCCGGCCTTTTGCAAGCCGCCGGGGCAAGCACTGCGGTTGCCATCGCGGCGGGCGCGCTCATCGGCCCGGCGCAGGTCGCGGCACGGGTGCTGGAGTTCGGCCTGCTGCGCCGGTTCCATCCGCTTGTCTCGACACGCTTTGCTGCTGCGGCGCATCCCGTGGCCGCCGTGGCGTTGGTGAGTTTCGGGGGGCCCGCCGCCTATGCCTTCGCCCTTCTGCACGGGGCGGGGAACGGCATCCTGACAATCGCGAAGGGCACACTGCCCCTCGCGCTCTTCGGACCGGCGGGATACGGGCGGCGGATCGGCTGGCTCAATGCTCCTGCCCGAATCCTTCAGGCTGCGGCGCCCCTCATCTTCGGCGCCGCGCTGACGGCTTGGGGCCTCTCGGCGATCTGGCTGACAGCAGCGATCGGCATCGCCTCGTTCATCGCTCTTCTAGCACTCAGGCGGACATGAGGCGGCGCGGACGGGCCTCGCGAACCCGCCGCGCGCTCAGGTTGCGGCGGAGAGGTTCACCCGCTTTATGAGCGCGGCCGCTGTTTCCTTGCGCTCCGAGTAGCGGTCCACGAGATACGCCTTCCGTTCGCGCGTGAGCAGCGTGAACTTCACCAGTTCCTCCATAACATCCACGATCCGGTCGTAGAGCGGCGACGGGCGCATCCGTCCCGTCTCGTCGAACTCCTGGAACGCCTTGGGGATGGAGGACTGGTTGGGGATGGTCAGCATCCGCATCCAGCGCCCGAGAACCCGCATCTGGTTGACCGCGTTGAAGCTCTGCGAGCCGCCCGACACCTGCATCACCGCCAGCGTCTTGCCCTGCGTCGGTCGCACGGCGCCCTCGGACAGGGGAATCCAGTCGATCTGCGTCTTCATCAGGCCGGTCATGGCGCCGTGCCGCTCCGGCGAGGACCAGACCATGCCTTCGCACCAGCCTACCAGATCGCGCAGCTCGCGCACCTTCGGGTGGCTGGCATCCACGCCGTCATCGACCAGCGGCAGGCCTGAGGGGTTGAAGAACCGGACCTCCGCCCCGAATGCAGTGAGAATGCGCCCGGCCTCCTCGGCCGACAGTCGGCTGAACGAGCGCGCCCGGAGCGAGCCGTAGAGGATCAGGATGCGGGGCGGATGCGTGCTGATGGCAGGGGACAGCAGCCGGTCGTGGTCGATTGCGGCGAAATTCGTCTCGTCGAGCTGTGGTGTGGTCAGATCGGTCAGGGTGTCAGACAATCCGGTTTCCCTCGGCGTCTATGATCAATTGGCCGTCCTCCTTGGCGAAAGGACCCGGAGGGAGCTTGTCGAGCAGGTCGAAGACAGTCTCGGACGGGCGGCAAAGCCTGACGCCCTTCGGCGTGCAGACGATCGGGCGGTTCACGAGGATCGGGTGGCGCGTCATGGCGTCCAGCAATGCCTCGTCCGAGACGTCCGGCGCGGTGAGCCCCATCTCCTCGGCAGGTGAGCGGGCAATGCGCAGCGCCTCGCGCGCGGTGATCCCGGCGGCTGCGAACAGCGCCAGAAGCTGCGGGCGCGTCCAGCCCTCCTTCAGGTACTCGATGACGGTCGGCTCGTACCCGGCCGCCTGGATGAACCCGAGCACGTTGCGGGAGGTGCCGCAGTCGGGATTGTGGTGGATGACGACCGGGAATGTGCTCACGCGGGGAACCTCTCGCGTGTCCGGTTGGCGAAGGCGACGAGGCTGAGCATAACCGGCACCTCGACCAGCACGCCCACCACTGTGGCCAGAGCCGCCCCGGAGTTCAGCCCGAACAGCCCGATCGCCACGGCGACCGCGAGTTCGAAGAAGTTCGACGTGCCGATCAGCGCGCAGGGCGCGGCGACCCGGTGTGGCACGGCCCAAAGATATGCCCATCCATACCCGAGCGCGAAGATGCCGTAGGACTGGATGATGATCGGGACCGCGATCAGCGCGATCAGCAGCGGTTGCGCGAGGATCACCGGCCCCTGAAACCCGAAAAGCAGCACGACGGTGATCAGGAGACCCACGACCGAGGCCGGTTTGATCCGTGCCGTGAACGCCGTCACCGCGGCCTCGCCGCCTTTCGCGATCAGCGCCCGGCGCGTCAGGAGACCCGCAATCAGGGGAATGACGATGTAGAGTACGACCGACAGGATCAGCGTCTCCCACGGGACGCTGATGTCGGTCACGCCCAGAAGGAAGGCCACGATGGGGGCGAAGGCGACCACCATGATCAGGTCGTTCACGGAGACCTGGACCAGCGTGTAGTTGGGATCGCCCTTCGTCAGCTGCGACCAGACGAAAACCATCGCGGTGCAGGGCGCGGCGCCGAGCAGGATCAGGCCCGCGATGTATTCCGGTGCGCGCTCAGGATCGATCAGCCCGGCAAAGACATGGTTGAAGAACAGGACCGCAAGCGCCGCCATCGTGAAGGGCTTGATCAACCAGTTGATCGCCAGCGTGATGACGAGACCCTTCGGGCGTTGCCCCACCGCCTTGAGCGATCCGAGATCCACCGCGATCATCATCGGATAGACCATCGCCCAGATCAGGACGGCGACGACGAGGTTGACCGAGGCGACCTCCAGCGCGGCCAGCGCGCCGAAGAGACCCGGCACGAGGCTGCCGAGGACGAGCCCGGCCAGGATGCAGAGGGTGACCCAGAGGGTCAGCCAGCGTTCAAACAGGCTCATGAAAGTTCCTTCTCGTCGGGCATGCAGCAGACCGCGGCGGACGGCGCGGTCAGCGTGCCGATGAATTCTGCCAGCGGCTCGAGCGCGGCGGGGTTCAACGCGTAGCAAGTACGCGGGCCAGATATCTCGCCGGTGATGACCCCGGCGGCCTTCAGGATGCGCAGATGCTCGGACACCGTGGATTGTGCGAGGCCGACAGCCTCCACGATGTCGCCGCCGATGCAGCCGGGCGTGGCCAGCAGCAGCCGGAGGATGCGCAGCCGTGCCGGATGCGCAAGCGCCTTGGCCCGGTCAGCGATCTCGGTGTCAGAATCCTGCATGAGCAATCCCCATGGTCGCCAATCGTCGATAGACGATAAATGTGGTGCACACAATGGTGTTCGCTGCAGAGCAACCATCGTGCCCAAACGGGCGAAGCGAACTCTCGTGATCGTTTTAAATCAATCAGTTAAGGTGGAGAAGGTTGGACGTCAGGCCCATCCCCTCCGCCACTTGCACATTGCAAACCCGAAAACAGGTCCCTCGCGGGGCCTTTTTCTTTATGTGCCAAAGGGGTTTGCGGGCACCATCCGCCCTTTGGAGACCGGCCTGCCGCGCGAGATCGGTCTCCGAACGCCCACCGTCTCTTTCCACCCGCCCTTCGCTTGCGTCGAGACGGATTCAAAACCCCCATACATTTCAATGAACTGACGGGGTCGCGTTGCGCCCGCGTTTCGCTGGTTCCGGCTTGTTTCGATGAAGTCAGAGACGCGACACGGGCGGCGTGGTCGTTGGTATGTCTTGGGAGTTTTGCGCGAAGTGTCTGATGACAAACGCTGTTTCCGCCCCTAGCCTGGCGCAATGTCAAATAAGACTTGGACCGATCAAGAGAACGACCTGATCGTCGCGGATTACTTCGCGATGCTGGCCGACGACGTCTCTGGCCGCCCTTACAACAAGGCCGAGCACCGGCGCGGGCTTCTGCCGCTGTTGAATGATCGATCCGAGGGATCGGTCGAGTTCAAGCACCAGAACATCAGCGCCGTGCTGAAGGGGCTGGGTGAGGACTGGATCCCGGGCTACAAGCCTGCCTTCAATTTCCAGATGGCACTGGTGGACGCCGTGGCGCGATGGCTGGCGCTGAACCCGGCATGGCTCGGCCGCCATTCGGGTACCGGAGCGCCGACTGGCCTCGCGGAGGCACGCCCGATCTGGATCGGGCCGCCGCCCACGCTGTCGAACCAGCCGCCGCCGCAGGAGCTGGAGCAGATGCTGCACATCGCCCGCAAATTCGATGTCGCGGCGAGAGACGAACGAAACCGCGCCCTCGGCCGTGCCGGTGAGGAGCGCGTCCTGGCGCACGAACGAGCCGCCCTGAAATCAGCGGGCCGCGACGATCTTGCGCGCAAGGTCCGGTGGGTGTCGGAGGAGGATGGCGATGGTGCCGGCTACGATATCGCCAGCTTCGCGCCGGATGGCCGTCCGCGCCTGATCGAGGTGAAGACGACGAATGGCTGGGAACGCACGCCTTTCCACATCAGCCGCAACGAGCTGGCCGTGGCCGAAGAGCGGCGCTCGGAATGGTCTCTGTTCCGCCTATGGAACTTCGCGCGCGAGCCCAAGGCGTTCGAGCTGCACCCGCCGCTGGACGCGCATGTCTCGCTGACCGCGACATCCTTTCAGGCGAGTTTCCATTGAAGCCCTTGATGTGCGGAAAATTGTAGAATGATAGGGGCAGTCAAAATTGACAGCCACGTTCTGAAAAATATTTCCACTACTTTCGTTGAGGTTTGAGATTTAAATTATTCATAATGACTACTGCGGATTAATTCCACTCAAGGTTTCGGCGAGCTGGCGCACGACTTCCGGCTCAAAGAGTACGTGCATGGAAAACCTGTCGCCAACGAGAGGTTTTGGCTCATCTTCGTACCATGTCCGTCGTCAGAACATTTGGCTCAGATCGGGGCTTAGATTAGCGGAGAGCGGGCCTCGTCTTGGGGTTGATGTTATGCGGCGAGCTTGCGGTGCTGCAAGCGCCGATGTTCGATGGTCTTT
>Ga0182743_1004577_pt1 | contig 10392 bp, 10 predicted proteins | sample eDN3rd30CKraftOP_FD_128522 | JGI IMG/M metagenome (GOLD analysis project Ga0182743, IMG submission 128522) | Enriched Organic Plus compost microbial communities from Emeryville, California, USA - eDNA 3rd pass 30_C Kraft OP (version 2) (version 2) ... | reverse complement strand
CTCGCGAAATGTCCGAAAGTCAGCGCCAGTTCATGGTACCGTTCGATTTCAAATAGGTCGTTGTACATCGCGTCGGCGATGGCTCAGCTTGTCGGACTTCACCGACCGGAACTAGGCCATGGAAAACGTACTAAGGACAATAGTCGCGCCTATCGCAATTGTCCTTGCGGTTCAGACAGTCACCGCGTTTGCCACGTGCGCTCACGGCTACAACCGCAAGAACGTACATATCGAGCACCCTTGGACGCCGGCGAAGCCGACGGCACCGAATGCCGATGTAGTTATCTTTATGACAATAAAAAATTCCAGCCGCAGTGCGGATCGCTTGCAAAGGGTCGAAAGCCGTGAAGCTGCTCGCGTCGAGATTCACGGCGCATCAGGCGAGATCTCTGAGCGAGGACTAGTGATACCTCCCGGCGTGAACATCGCCATGAAACCTAATGGCGCGCACCTTCGACTGATCGGACTAAAGAAGGATTTGATCCCTTACGATACGATTGCCGTGGAGCTGATATTCGAAAGGGCAGGCCGGATTCGGATCGATATTATCGTCGACGAATTGCCGATGTAGCGGTCAAGACAAGAGTAGTTTCCAGCGAATTGGCTTCGTAGCATTCGACGCATTTGATCGCTGATTCACTCAGGCAACGAATCTGGAGTGACGGCCATGATGGGCGAGCGACGGGCCAATCAGGAAGCGCTGTTCTACGCGTTTTCCCTCGAACGGCATGGCCACACCGCGGATTGATGTCGCGGCGCTGACAGGCATCACTACACATGCTAACGCGACACGGCTGCTCGCAAATCCGCTGCATGACGCTACTCGGTTCGGACTGGACGCTCTTTCCCTGCAGCCCGCGGTCACGGCGGCGCTCGCCACGCGCCAGAGCTACGAAGACCTCTACCGGTTGCCTAGCCTAGTCGAAACGACGAAGCTCTTGCAGGAAACACTCGCGGTACAATCAGCTGCGGATTGGTGACACAGGCCGACGATCTCTACGCGCGCGTCGAAATGCAGCGCATCCTGAGAGCAATCGAAAGGATTGTTTAATCGAGCACAGGGGCACTGTGTGGCAGCGATTGTCACACGTCTCAGCGACAGTGATATCGCGCTTCGATTATTCGCTTGCGCCGTTTGCTGAGTAAGCTCGACTAACGCGCAAAACCGGCAATTTCAATTGGCCGTCGAGCGAGATCGAAGAACCATGCGACAACCCCCGAATGGCCACGGAGAGATTTTTGCGTGAAATTCACGCGAGATAACGCGAGAAAACGTCTCTCCCGATAATTGATCCTCATCCGAAGGCGCGGAAGCCGCGGAAAATCGGACGAAATTCGCACTTCGGAATTTCGAAATAGTCGTTTAATATCAATAGCTTGATGCGTGGCGCGCCGGAAGGGATTCGAACCCCTGACCCCCAGATTCGAAGTCTGGTGCTCTATCCAGCTGAGCTACCGGCGCAGGAAACGGATCGCGGCCGGACACTGCTACTCGAACCGGTTCGACGCAACCCCATCCCTGAAAATTCGAAGATTTCGCGGGAGAAATCTGCATGACCTCGCAGTCCTGAAAGCGGATCGGGGATCGGCTGCTGAAAGCGGACGCCCGCGAATCAGGCTGCTGAACCGCCGCGGTTCGGACCGCCCAAAAAGCTGCCGTGGACATCCCTGCCCATTTCGAGGTCATGAAAACGGCAAGTTGCCGGTTGGGTCAGAGCACAACGACAGGTATCTTGCCGTAGAAGACAGCGCTGCGGCTGGTCCAGCTCCAAAGCCGATAAACTCCGACTTGTCGCGGATAACACCCGTACGCGTGGTATCTCTCACAGAAACCTTAGGGAACCGCAGAGACCCCAGCGGGTTATGCGTCGACCACACTTATGAACCTGACTGGAATGCATTGTGATGACAGGCGGTTGCTGCTCCGGCAGGCGACCGCCGACAACCACCGATCCGTCGAGGATGCAGCGGGCGACACTGCGACCGAGGCGGGTTACCGGCATTATATCGCGGGTCTGTTTGCGTTTCGCGCTCCTGTGGAAGCCGCATTGCGCGCCTGCGCCTGGCCGCAAGCCCTCGGCCCCTGGCGACCGCTGCTTATTTCCGAGCCCTTGATGCTCGACCTCGCCGACCTCGAGCAAGCGCGTCCTGAAATCGATCCTGCGCCCCGTGTGTCAAACAACATATCCGACTTGCTCGGTCTCCTCTACGTTCTGGAAGGGTCTTCGCTCGGCGCCCGCGTCATCTTTCGACAGGTGCGGGAACTCGGTTATCACGACAACTTCGGCGCCCGGCACCTCTCGGCGCAAACCGGAGCAACACAGAACTGGAAAGCCTTCCTGACGCTGCTGAAACACGCACCAGGCTTCGACCTCGATCGAGCCGTGCGAGCCGCGAATGCGACTTTCCTCGGAGCAGCGAATGCATTCAGACGAGCGCGCGCCGTTCGCGCCTGATCAGGTCGACCTCACCAACTGCGATCGCGAGCCGATCCACATTCCTGGCAGAGTGCAGCCGCATGGCGTCCTGCTCGCCTGCGATACCGACCTGTCCGTCGTGCGGCGGCATTCGTTGAATGCCGCCGACATCCTCGGATTGCCCGGTGGGGAGATCAACGGCCGGAAACTCGATGAATTGATCGGCGGAGACGCTACGCACGATCTGCGAAACGCCTTGTTGCGATCGGTCGACCCTGCGCGTCCGGGCCTCTCGCTCGGGATGCGCATGCCAGGCAACGGCCGAGCCTTCAATGTCGCAGTGCATCAGTTCAAAGGCAATGTGATTGTCGAATTCGAACCGGCCGAAGCCGGCGCCAGCAGCTCCCCGCTCGAAGTCGCGCGGGCGCTGATCGCTCGGCTGAATCAGATCAACAAGGTCGAGGACCTGTGCAACCGCACCGTCCGTTTCCTGCGCAGCGCGCTCGGATATGACCGGGTCATGATCTACCGGTTCGCACACGATGGGTCCGGGCAGGTCATGAGCGAGGCCAAGTCGCCGCAGCTCGAAACCTTCCTTGGTCTGAATTTTCCCGCGAGTGACATCCCCCGCCAGGCGCGCGAACTCTATCTGCGCAATACGATCCGTGTCATTCCGGATTCCAGCGGCGCCTTTGTCGAAATCGATCCGGTGATCGACGCCTCGGGTAATCCTCTCGACCTCTCATTTGCTACGCTGCGCAGCGTGTCGCCGATCCATTGCGAATATCTGCGCAACATGGGCGTCGCGGCCTCAATGTCGATTTCCACCGTCGTATCCGGCCGGCTTTGGGGCCTGATCGCCTGCCATCACTATGCACCGCGAACGCTGCCGATGCCGGCTCGCATCGCCGCGGAGCTGTTCGGCGACTTCTTCTCCCTGCATCTTCAGGCAATGCTGCGAAAGCAGAGCCTCGACAATGCGACGCAGGCGCGCCGCGGACTCGACAGCTTGCTGCGCAACGTGGCGCATCACACCGATCTTGCGCGCTTCCTGCGCGAGAGCGTCTGCGATTTTGGTGGGTTGATGCCTTGCGACGGTGTCGGCCTGTGGATGAACGGCCGCTGGACGGCGAATGGATCCGTGCCACCGGACGAGGCGATTCCGACGCTTGCGCGCTTCGTGAGTTCGGTGGCCGACGGTCAGGTTTGGGCTACCCATTCGCTGGCGGAAAGCCTGCATCAGGCTGGCGATTATCAAGCGGCGGCTTCGGGTGTCCTCGCGATCCCGCTGTCGCACACACCACGCGATTATCTGTTCCTGTTCCGCAAGGAAGTGATCCAGACCATCAACTGGGCCGGAAATCCGGAGATGAAGTATCAGACCGGCCCGCATGGCGACCGGCTGACGCCACGCCAGAGCTTTGCGATCTGGAAGCAGACCGTCGAGCGGCAATCGCGTCCCTGGACCCAGGCCGATCTCGACATCGCGGAAGCAACCCGTACGGCCTTGCTGGAAGTGCTGATGCGGCACAGCGAGTTGCTCTCGGACGAACGCCGCAAGGCGGACCTGCGGCAGCGCATGCTGAACGAGGAGCTCAACCACAGGGTCAAGAACATCCTGTCGCTGATCAAATCCCTTGTCTCGCATCCGGTGGACGAAGGTCGCGATCTGCAAGACTACATCGTCTCATTGCAGGGCCGAATCCACGCCTTGTCGCATGCGCACGATCAGATCATTCGCGGCGACGGCGGAGGCGCATTGCGTGATCTCGTCGAAGCTGAATTGTCGCCGTATGTGCAACACGGTACCAACATCACTGTCGAGGGGCCGCCGGTCGGGCTCGATTCCCGCGCCTTCTCGGTCATGGCGCTTGTGCTTCACGAGCTGGCGACCAACGCCGCCAAATACGGCTCGCTGTCGAGGACCAGCGGCAAGCTTCACGTATCGTGGCAGCGGATCGACAACGAGGGCTGCGAGATCATGTGGACCGAGAGCGGCGGGCCGCCGGTTCGGCCGCCGCGGTCGCAAGGGTTCGGCTCGGTTCTGATCAACCGCAGCATTCCGTATGACCTCGGAGGCGAAAGCGATATTTCGTTCGACACGGGCGGGGTAAGAGCGCGATTCTTCATTCCGGACAAATACATCACGCACGCGCTGAAATCGGAGAAGAGTAGCGCGGCCGTGGAGCCTCGCGATACGGAGGCGCGGCTGGACGGGCTGAAGATCCTCCTCGTCGAAGATCAACTCGTGATCGCGATGGATGCGGAGATGATGCTGGCTGGCAAGGGCGCGAGTACCATCGAGACCGCTGCCTCGTCGGGCGAGGCGCTGCGCAAGCTTGCGCATTTCACGCCGGACGCCGCGGTGCTCGACGTCAATTTGGGAACCGAGACCTCGCTCCCCGTCGCCGAGGAATTGGCGCGACGATCCATCCCCTTCGTGTTCGCCACTGGCTATGGCGACAATATCATGGTGCCGCAATCATTCGCGGCACCGACGATCCGCAAGCCCTATGACGAGTTCACGCTGGCTCGCGCCCTCAACACCGCGCTCGACCGCGATCGCGACAAGCCGGAGCGTTGAAGACGGGACAGGAGGGCGACGTTTAGCCGATCGCCGGAATGCCGATCATCGCCTCTTCGAGCTTTTCCTCGATGGTCAGCGGCTTCGGCTCGCTCGCGAGCGCCTTCTTGTTGATCTTGCGCTTGGCGATATCGTTCAACGTCTTGTCGGTTTCTTTTTCTTCCTTGAGGCTCTCGAACAGGAGCTGCGCGACTTCGGTATAGCCGAGCAGCTTTGCCCACGACGTCAGCGTGCCGTAGCGCGTGATCTCGTAATGTTCGACTGCCTGGGCCGCCGCAATCAGCGCCGCATTCAGGACGAGCTTGCTGCCGACATCGCCGGCGATTTCGTTCGCCTCGCCGATGATGCCGTCGATGGCCGGACACTTATGCGCCTGCGGGGTGCGCTTGATCTTCTTGAAGACGCGGTCGAGCCGTTTGATCTGAGCCTTGGTCTGACGCAGATGCGTCTGAAACGCGCGCCGCAATTCGGCGTCGCTCGCCTTGGCGATCATGCCCGGCAGCGCCTTCTCGATCTGCTGCTCGGCATAATAGATGTCCTGCAGCGAGTGAACGAACAGGTGCTCCATGGTCTCGATGTCGTCGGAAAACCAGCCCATGGTCGAGCCTCCTCTCGGGTCTGCGAAGTCGCGTGAATCAAGCGGGGAATGCAAATCAGGTTCCGGCGCGACCTGGGCCGCGCCGGAAGGTCCCGCCTGTCGGGCCGCTCAGGCCTTCGCGGCGGCCGAGGGCTCCGTCGGCGTATTGGCGCTGTCGGCATAGATCGCCGCAGTGATCAGCGCGACGCCGGTGAACAACAGGTTGATGCCGACCAGAAGGCCGAGCACCCAGATCGCGCTGCCCGGAAGCCCGGCAAAGATGATGAGGCCGAGCGCGATATCGACCAGCGCCGAGAACAGCATCCAAAGCCAGGCCCGCGGGATGACATTCCGATAGTGAAACGCCATCAGGCCCTTGGTGACGCCGGTGGCCAAAAGATAGGCGGCCAGGACGATGGTCAGGGTCAGCACGCCCTTGATGGGATTGAAGAGGATTACGCCGCCGGCGAGGACACAGACCAGCGCAGTCAGCAAATTCCACCAGAAGCCCGGAGAGCTCGTGCCGGACTGGAAGACCGAGATGAGGCCGAATATGCCGCCGGCGATCAGGAGCCAGCCGACCGTGATGGTCGTCGCGAGCGTTGCAATGCCGGGCAGGATGATCGACGCAGCCCCGAGAAGGATCAGGATCACGCCATAGATCTTGAACCACAGCTTGAACTTGCGCAGGGTCTCAGGGTCAACTGAAAAAGCTACTGGCATGGCCGCCTCCATTGCCGTTGATTCCTGACCGATGCTAGCAGCATTCGGTTTGTCCGGACACATGCTCGCAGAGCAAGTCTGCGAAGCTTTTTAACAAAGCGTGACTAAGCGGGCTTCAATCCGGCACCGGACACGCTGGGCGTTGCCGGGCCAGGCTGGTTCGGCTGTTGCAATTCGGCGCGCGCTGCCGCAGGAAGACCGCCGCGAGCGATAGTCTGCCGCAATGCAAGATGATTACGGGGAAGCACCATGACCGTTGAGCGTCACGAAGTCGGGCCGCGGATGAGCCAGATCGTCATCCATGGCAATACCGTCTATCTCGCGGGAATCGTCGCGCAGAACAGCGCCGGCAAGAGCGTCACCGAGCAGACCCGGGAGATCCTCGCCACCATCGACAGCTATCTGGCCAAGGCGGGCACCGACAAGTCGAAGCTCCTGACCGCCAATATCTGGCTCGCCAATATGGACACCTTCGCCGAGATGAACGCTGTGTGGGACACCTGGGTGTCACCGGGCAATACGCCGGCGCGGGCCACCGTCCAGGCCCGGCTCGCTGCGCCTCAATTCACCGTGGAAATCATGGTGACGGCGGCCCGATAGCCGCGCGTCCCCGACAGAGCAACCCAGCGCGCGGGCCAGCCACCGCTCGCGCGCGCTTTTACGGATTCCGAACATGCCGGCCATCTTCATTCGACTGCTCGACCAGACCTGGTTCGCCGTCCTCGCGCGCATCATTCTGACCTTCGCATTCTGGGGCAGCGGCCTCGCCAAGCTGATCGATTTCAAGGGCGGCGTCGCCGAAATGGCGATGTTCAACCTGCCCCATCCCGAGCTGATCAATATCCTGACGATCATCGTGCAACTCGGCGGATCGCTGCTGATCATCATCAACCGCTGGACCTGGCTGGGCGCCGGCGCGCTCGCGGTCTTCACGCTGCTGACAATTCCGCTGGTCCATCATTTCTGGTCGCTGCCGGAGCCGCGCGCGACGCAGGCGTTCCACACCGCGACCGAGCACATCACGGTGATCGGAGCGCTGATGCTCGTGTCGATCCTGTCCCGCTACACCGGCGGCGCAGGCAACGGACCGAAGCGCAGCTAAAGGCCGCGATCGATCCCGCCTTGCGGCTCGAAGGTCGGCCATCTACCGTCGCGCCGCAAAAAACTTGCGGAGGATTGCTTCGGGATGGCCGACTTCGACTTCACGCCGCTGCTGCCGCCCGGATCGCCTCCGCCCGCGGCAAAATGGACCGGATCGCCGCGCTACAATTTCACCGGCGGCAACAACGATCCGGCACAGGTACCGGTTGAAGCTCTGCGCGTTGCAGCCGATGCTGTGTTGCGGCGCGAGGGCGCCTCGCTCGCCTATTACGGCGTGGCGCATGGCCCGCAAGGTTACCGGCCGCTGCGCGAATTCCTCGCCGCCAAGCTCAAGCGCGATGCCGGAATCGGCTGCACCGCCGACGACATTCTGCTCGTATCCGGCTCGCTGCAGGCCTTCGATCTGATCAACGGCGCCTTGCTCGCACCCGGCGATACGGTGATCGTCGAGCGCGACACCTATCAGGGCATGCTCAACCGCTATGCGCGGTCCGGTGTGAATGCGGTCGGCGTGCCGGTCGATCGCGACGGCCTGCAAATCGATTCGCTTGCCGACACGCTCGCCGCACTAAGGGCGAAAAATATCCGGCCGAAATACATCTACACCATTCCGACCGTGCAGAACCCGACCGGCACGGTCATGCCGGTGGATCGCCGGACAAAGCTCCTGGAGCTCGCCAGCTCCTATGGCGTGCCGGTCTTCGAGGACGATTGTTATTCCGACCTGATCTGGAGCGGCGAGCGCCCGCCCGCGCTTTACGCCATGGATACCACCGGCGGGGTGATCCATATCGGCTCGTTCTCGAAATCCATCGCGCCCGCTCTGCGTGTCGGCTTCATCGTCGCGCCCTGGCCGATCCTGTCGCGGATGATCGCGCTGAAGGTCGATGCCGGGTCCGGCGCGCTGGAGCAGATGGTGCTCGCCGAATATTGCACGCCGCGTTTTGCCGCGCATGTGCCGGCGCTGCGGCGGGGCTTGCGCAAGAAGCTCGAGACGCTGATGGCGGCCCTCGACGAGCAATTCGGCACCGCGGCGGAATTCGACGATCCTCCGGGCGGCATATTCCTGTGGGTCAAGCTGCCGGATCAGGTCGATACGATGAGGCTCTATCAGTCCGCGCTCGCCGCGGGCGTCGCCATCAATCCGGGACCGGAATGGTCGACCGATGCCACGCATGCCCGCAGCCGGATGCGGCTGTGCTTTGCGAGCCCGACCGAGGACGAGATTCGTGAAGGCATCGCGATCCTTGCCGATATCTGCCGCAAGGAATTCGGCGTGCCGGAACGCAGTGCAAATATCGAGCTGCGCGCGGAGCGGCGATAACGAAACGGGGATCTCGAGGCCGCGCTCTGAGCTGTCATCGCCCGCGAAGACGGGCGATCCAGTAAACACAATAGCTTCAGAAGTTTACTGGATGCCCCGCCTACGCCGGACATGACAAGATGGGCGATGCGATTCCACCTTAACTGAATCGCATCGAGCCTCTTAGAACATCTCCTCGCGCAGTCTGGCGCGAAGCGCGTCGATCGGGGTGAGCTGTCCCTTCATTTCGACATGCCAGAAGGTCCAGCCGTTGCAGGCTTCCAGACCCTGCGCGAGCGCACCGATGCGATGGATCGAGCCGACCTTTTCGCCGAGCATCACCGCGCCGTCGGCCCGCACCAGCGCCCTGTGGCGCTTCTTGGAGTCGACGAGGTTCGCGCCGGGCGAGATCAGCCCTCGCTCGATCAGCGCCGTGAAGGGTACGCGTGGCGCTTCCCGCGCCGTCATGAAGGGCGCGATGGACGGGGCTTGCAGCGGTTCGACCGCGGCAATGCGTTTCATCGCAGCTTTCGCATAGTCCGGGTCGCGTTCGACGCCAACGAAGCGCCGGCCGAGTTTCGCGGCAACCGCACCCGTCGTTCCGGTACCGCTGAACGGATCGAGGACGAGATCGTCGGGGCGCGATGCAGCAAGAATCACTCGTGCGAGCAACGCTTCGGGCTTCTGAGTCGGATGGAGCTTTTTACCGTCACGGCCCTTCAGCCGCTCCTCCCCGGTGCATAACGGCAGCGTCCAGTCGGACCGCACCTGCACGTCGTCATTGCCTGCCTTCAACGCCTCATAGTTGAAGGTATAGCCCTTGCCGCCGGGGTCGCGTGCGGCCCAGATCATCGTTTCATGCGCGTTGGTGAAGCGCCGGCCGCGGAAGTTCGGCATCGGGTTGGACTTGCGCCACACCACGTCGTTCAGGATCCAGAACCCGAGGTCCTGGAGGATGGCGCCGACACGGAAGATGTTGTGATAGGAGCCGATGACCCACAGCGTGGCCGACGGCTTCATCACCCGCCGGCAAGCGGTCAGCCAGTTCCGGGTGAAGTCGTCGTACTCGCGGAAGGAACTGAACTTGTCCCAGTCGTCGGTGACACCATCGACCCTGGAATCGTCGGGGCGCTTCAGATCGCTCTGCAGCTGCAGATTATAAGGAGGATCGGCGAAGACCAGGTCGACGCACTCGGCCGGCAGCGTCGCCAATTGTTCGACGCAGTCGCCCACCAGCACGCGGGGGCCTTCACTGTGACTATGAGTCAAACGGGGCGTCCGTCTGGACGCCCCGCGACGCGACTCTACCATGACTCAGAACTCTGACCCTGGCGACGCGGTCGGTGACGCGGGACCTACAACCGACATGCCCCCATACTGGCGCGCCAAGGTAAAAAACCCCTTAAATTGCAAGTACTTTCATTGGCTGGCGTTTACGCCAAACAGCAACCATTTGGTAACGAAACGCTTTGGTGCGATTCGGCGTTCTGAAGCGTGGACGGCAGCGAGCCGATGGGCGACACTCGGGCCGGCATCAGGAGGATGGGATGCGTTGGGATGATTTCCGCCGCAGCGACAACATCGAGGATGTGCGCGGCCAGGGCGGTGGTTATGGCGGTGGTGGCGGCTTCCCGATCCCGGGCGGTGGTGGCGGCCTTGGCATCGGCACCATCATCATTCTCGGCCT
>Ga0182743_1004576_pt1 | contig 10398 bp, 10 predicted proteins | sample eDN3rd30CKraftOP_FD_128522 | JGI IMG/M metagenome (GOLD analysis project Ga0182743, IMG submission 128522) | Enriched Organic Plus compost microbial communities from Emeryville, California, USA - eDNA 3rd pass 30_C Kraft OP (version 2) (version 2) ... | reverse complement strand
GCCTATCTGAACATCGACGAGGTCATCCGCATCATCCGCGAGGAGGACGAGCCCAAGCCGGTGATGATGGCCCGCTGGGGGCTCACCGACCTGCAGGCCGAGGCGATCCTCAACATGCGGCTGCGGGCGCTGCGCAAGCTGGAAGAGTTCGAGATCCGCAAGGAGCATGACGGCCTGTCCGAGGAGAAGGCCGGCATCGAGGCGCTGCTGGCCTCGGAGAAGAAGCAGTGGGCGACCGTGCGCTGGCAGGTCGGCGAGATCGCCAGGAAATACGGCAGGGCCACCGAGCCCGGCCGCGGCCGCACCGTCTTCGCCGAGGCCCCGAGCACGACATCGGCGACATCCACCAGGCGATGGTGGAGAAGGAGCCGGTCACGGTCGTCGTCTCGGAGAAGGGCTGGCTGCGCGCCATGAAGGGCCACATGGCCGACTTCTCGACGCTGGCCTTCAAGGAGGGCGACGCGCTCAAGCTCGCCTTCCATGCCCAGACCACCGACAAGATCCTGTTCTTCACCACCGGCGGCAAGTTCTACACGATCGGCGCCGACCGGCTGCCGGGCGGTCGCGGCCACGGCGAGCCGATCCGCATCATGGTCGACATGGAGAACGACCAGGCGATCGTCACCGCCTTCGCCCACGACCCGTCGCGAAAGCTGCTGCTGGTCTCCCACGAGGGCAACGGTTTTGTCGTGCCCGAGGCCGAGGTCGTCGCGAACACGCGAAAAGGCAAGCAGGTGATGAACGTCCGCGCCCCGGACGAAGCGAAGCTGTGCATGCCCATGCCCGCCGACGCCGACCACCTCGCCATCGTCGGCGAGAACCGCAAGCTGCTGGTCTTCCGCTTCGCCGGCGAAGGCGCGAAGGATGCCGACCGCATCCCGGAGATGCCGCGCGGCAAGGGCGTGCGCCTGCAGAAATACAAGGACGGCGGCGTCTCCGACGCCAAACCCTTCGCTCTGACCGCCGGCCTCACCTGGACCGACAGCGCCGACCGCACCTTCGTGAAACCCGCGGCGGAGCTGGCGGAGTGGATAGGGGCGAGGGCCTCAGCGGGCCGGATGGTGCCGAAGGGGTTCCCAAGGACCGGGAAGTTTGGGTGAGCTTCCCCGCGTTTCGTCATCCCAGGGCGAAGCCGGAGCGAAGCGGAGGCGTAGACCCTGGGATCCATGCCTGACCATACCGGCCGCGTGAGGCAGTGGGCGAAGGGCGCGGCTCCTGCGCCGCCTCGCACTTCACCAGCGCTGCGGCATGGATCCTCGGGTCAAGCCCGAGCTTTGACCGAGACTGACAAACGGGTCGACCCTGCGTCGGGATTAGGTCTGTAGTCGGGTTTTCCGGTGCGCTTGATCCAGTCGAGGATTGTGCCAAGCTCGCCTTGCAGGGTGACGGAGAAGTCACGGCGCGTCGGGCCGGGGGCGAGGACGATGCGGTCGATGATCTCGCGGATGGTTTCGGCCGCTTCCGCCGCGTCGTCGGGATGGTCGAGCGCGGCGGTCAAGCGCTCGATCCTGCGCTGGTAGGTTTCGGCGATGCCGGGATGAATGTCGGGAACGCTCTGCGGGGCTTCCGACAGGCGGGCGGTCAGGTTGTCTTGTTTCGTCTCCAATTCGGTGAGTCGGTCGGACAGCGCGCGGTGCCATCCGCCTTGCTCAATGGCCCTAACGATCTCGGCGATAGCCTTGATTGTTTCGGCCAGATCGCGGCGGGTAGCGTCCTCCGCCTGGCGGCGCTCGCGGTTGAGGCGGTTGGTTTCCTGCGCATAGGCGCGTATGACCTCCGCTGCCATGTCAGGCGTCATCATGCGCTCCCGCAGGCCGGACAGCACACGGGCTTCCAGCACTTCGCGGGCGATGGTCCGGGCGTTGTCGCAACCGTTCCCGAGCACATGATTGGTACAGGGGTAGCGGTCCTGCCCGCGCCGTGCGTATGAGCCTCCGCAGCAGCCGCAGAACAACAGGCCGGACAGCAGGGTGCGCGGGCGATGGGTGGCGTTGAGCGCGCCATTCTTGGCAAGGCTGCGCTTCATGCCCTCGCGTGACGCCTCGATCTGCTTCCTATAGAGCGCGGTCAATTCATCCTGACGGACCTTGGCCGCATCCCATAGTTCCTGCGGCACGATGCGAAGCTCGGGAGCCTCCGCGCGTATCCATTCGCTTTCGGGGTTGAGCCGATAGGCGAAGTGGCCAGTGTCGGGGTTCTTGAGCTTCTTCTGACGGTTCCAGCGGATGACGCCGATGTAAAGCTCGCAATTGAGGATGCCGGAGCTGATGATCCGGTTGCCCCGGATCGTGGTGTCGTTCCAGCGCTTGCCCGTGGGGCTCGGTATACCGTCGCGATTCAAGTCGGCAGCGATACGCTGCGGCCCCTTGCCAGCGACATATTCGCGGAAGATGCGACGCACCACCTCGGCCTGTTCCTCGATGATCTCGCGTTCGCCCCGGATCGGCTCGCCGCGTTCGTCGAGCTGGTGGACGACGCGATAGCCATAGGCGTTGCCGCCGCCGATCTTGCCGGCCTCCACGCGGCCTCTGATGCCGCGATGGGTCTTGATGGCGAGGTCTTTCAGGAACAGGGCGTTCATGGTGCCTTTCAGGCCCACATGAAGTTCGTTGATCTCGCCTTCGGATAGCGTGAAGATCGTCACGCCCGCGAAGCGCAGGCGCTTGAAGACGCCGGCCACGTCCTCCTGATCGCGGCTGATGCGGTCCAACGCTTCGGACAGCACCATGTCGAAGCGGCCTGTCTGCGCATCGGCCAGAAGTGACTGGATGCCGGAGCGGATGAGCGATGCGCCGGATATGGCGCGGTCGGAATAGCTCTCCACGATGGTCCAGCCCTCGCGGGCGGCGCGTTCGCGGCACTGACGCAACTGGTCCTCGATGGAAGCGTCACGCTGGTTGTCGGAGGAATAGCGGGCGTAGAGGGCGACGCGGGGCGCTGAACGAGCAGCAGTCATAGGGGCGATCCTTTCAATCGGTATCGGCCCCGTCCTCCATGTTGCCGGTTTCCAAGGGCCGGTTGTCGTTTGCGGCGGTCAGCCGCTCGAAATCTTCGCGCGCCATGCGGCGGCCGATGATGCGGGCCAGTCGGATGGCAACCTCATCGATCCTGCGCCACGTCTCGGCGTCCGGCTCGTCCTGAGGGCCGGTATTGTCGTTGGCCGGTCTGAACCGCCCCGGTCTCGGTTCTGTGTCGTCTCCCATGCAACCGCCTGCAAATTGTTGGACTCAAACAGGCATGAAGCAGCTTCCAGCGAAGAACTAGAAAGGAAAAACAAGGTCGTGCGGCCATAGCGAGCCATCGGCGGCAAATAGGACGGGTTATGATTCACCATCGCCTCCGCGTTTACTGTCGGAAGGGGAGCGCCCGCGCTCACCCCTCGCCTTATCTGCTTCCCAAGCCCCTGCCGGGGCGCTGGCATCCGGTCAAGGCTGGCGCGCAGCGCCACCGCGAAGCGGCTTGGCCTTGGCGGGATGACGGCGCTCCGGCTCCCTGTCCGAAGCAACAAGGCTTTCCCAACGGTCATCGAACCGCCCCGCGTTTCATCCGTTCGGCCAAGTCCAGCAGGTTCCGAAGCGTTTGGCCGCGGTTGTAGGGCGACCAAACGGCATAAAACTCTGCCCGCTCCGATTCGTCGTCAATGGGGCGAAAGACAAGACTGGAAACGGGAACGGATGCCACCGACTCCGTGGTGATCGTCACGCCCCAGCCGTGGGCGACCATGTGAAACAGTGTCTCGCGGCCAACGTCCCAACGCAGAATCCGGGGATGATGGCCCAGCTCCGCGATCCGCCGCGTTATGTGGTCATGCGCCTGCGGGCCGGTTCCGCCATACCGGACAAGGAATGTTTCGGCCGTGAGGTCCGTCCATGTGATTGCTGAATAATTCGCGAGCGGATGGTCAGCCGGGATAACGGCCATCAACGGCTCCGACCATAGCAAGCGAGAATGGCAGTCCTCGGCCTTCGGCGCTCCGATGACGAAGGCAATGTCGAGTCGGCCTTTTCGTACCAATTGCATGATGTCTGCTGATCGGCCTTCCATCACGTTGATGCCGATGCGTGGATGTTGTTCATGATGGCGGGCAAGCAGATCGGCGAGGAATCCAGCCAAGGGCGGCACATGCAGCCCGATCCGTAAACATCCTTCCTCGCCGCGCGCCAGTGCGCCGGCCGTCTTCACGGCGTGGTCAAGTTGGTCGATGCCGGCGGATACGCTCGCGACAAATTGGCGTCCGGCCTCCGTCAGCCGGACGCCTCGCGCGTGACGCTCAAATAGGAGAACGCCAAGGTCTTCCTCCAGCGTCTTCACGCGGGAGCTGACGCTCGACAGGCTGACACCTAGCGCTTTGGCGGCATGACGGAAGTTCAGATGTTCGGCGACAGCGCATGTTTGTATCAGAGCGGCCATTGGAACGCGGCCGCCCAACAGCTTGGATGATTGGTCGTGATCCAAGAATCTACCCTGCCGCCGTCTCATGCTGCCTCACGATCCCGCTGAAATGCGCCGAGCATCGCGGCGACGAGCAGGAGCAGCACGGATGCCCACAGGCCGCTCGATAGATTCCGCATCGCATCGTTGACCAAGCCGATAGCAACCGGCCCGAGCATCTGGCCGATCCCGAAGACGACCGTGAGGATGCCGATGGCGGATGCCCATTGCGCTTGCGGGAGGTTGCGTCTCACGAATGCGGTTGTCGCGGCCACCACCGCGAAGAACGCGCTTCCGAACAATGCCGCCGATGCGAGCAGCATCGGCACCGTGTTGGATATGAGCGGCAGTACGGCCCCGATAGCGGTGATGCTGGTCAGGATCGCAAAGGCGTGCCCATGCACAAGCCGCTTGAGGATCACCGTCCACAGCCACGGCGAGGCAATCGTCGCCAGTCCGATAACCGCCCAAAACACAGCCTGGAAACCGACCCCGCCGCCGCTGCCTTGAACCCAGGCGATCATGAAGGTCATGTAGGCGATATAGCCCGCGCCGAAGAACAGATAGCCGCACAGCAGCCAGCGCATATCCGCGTAACGCGGACTCGCCTGCGCAGATGGCGGCGCGGCGGTGCTTTCACCCCGCGTCAGATGCAGGCCGACAGCCAGCGGCAGGGAAAGGACCGCAAGCGCGGCCCATGCCGCGCCCCACGATCCCGCGCCGAACCGTTCGAGCGTGAACGGAACCGCGACGCCGGACAGCAGAATGCCAAGGCCCGGTCCCGCATAGAACAGGCCGAGCAGGAAGGCGGCGCGCTCCGGGTTGCGCTGCGCCACGCCGGCCGCGAGCACACCGCCCGACACGAAGGCGAAGCCGCCGCCGAGTCCGGCTAGCACTCTGGCGGCGTTGAGCGGTATGGCGTGACGGAAGACGGCGCAAAGCATGAGCGCCACGACGCAGGCCCATGCGCCGGCCACCATGACACGATATGCGCCGACCGAAGCGATTGTCCGCGCGGCGACCAAAGCGCCGAGCAAATAGCCGGCGGCATTGGTGGTGTTCATCCAGCCCGCATCCGCATAGGACCAGCCAAGATCGGCGCGCATGTCGGGCAGGACCAGCGCATAGGCGAAACGTGCGATACCGAGGCCGATTGCAGGCGCGAGCGCCAGCGCTGCAACAATCGCAACATCGCGGCGGGCGTGCTCCGGTTCAGGGTTGGTCGGTCTGTCGGCGCTGCCCCGCGAGAGCTTGGGCAACAGGTTCCAGAGGGAGCGAAGGGCACAAGCAAATGTGCGGCGCATCGCTACGTTTCGGCTCCGGTGCGCGCGGCGGCGATGATGGTCGATCAGCTCGGGCGTAATGGTCGGCTACGACATTGCTATCTGAGTCCATTTTTCATACCCAAACTATCCGCTCTGGGTATGAAAATCAAACTCTGTTATGCTGAACGCATGACCGACCACGTTCCCAAGATCGTTTCCTCCCGCCATGCCCCTGTGCCGCTTGCCGAATGCGCCCTTGCGCGCGCCATCCGCTCCATCGGCGACGGCTGGACGCTGCTGATCCTCCGCGAGGCGTTGTGCGGGGTAGAGCGGTTCGATGCCATGCACGACGATCTCGGCATTCCGCGCTCGGTGCTCGCGGAGCGGCTGTCAAAGCTGGTCGCGGAAGGCATCCTCGAACAGCGACCCTATCGGGAGCCGGGCCGCCGGCAGCGCAATGGCTATGTGTTGACGGAGAAAGGCCGCGCGCTTACGCCGGCGCTGGTCGCTTTGCGCGAATGGTCGGAAGCTCATCTGCCCGGCGGCCCCTCGCGATTGCGTCTGCAAACCCCGGATGGCCAAGAGGTCGTCACCCGCCTCATACGCGTCGATGGTTCAGTGCTGGCTGACCCCTCCGAGATCGTCGCAATAGCCAAGCCGGGATAGCTGCGCATTTACCAATTGATGCGGTGGAAGATCACCCCGCGCCGCCTGATGACAGGCGCTGGCGTCTCCCTGATCCACAGCGAGCAATCTGCTGCGCTGGTTCATCGCTTCGCGCACCTGTTGGCTGAAGTTGGTCAGTGCAATATCGTCCGTCTTGCCGGAGGGCTAACCGCCGGTCGAGCTGCGTCGCGCCATTCCCGTATCGAGCAGGAAAAATTGGGCTCCGGCCAGAAGCAATTTTGCCGCCGCCGCTCATGGTTGCGTCCCGGCCGAAGCTGCCGAAAATCGCACATTCGGCGGCCATGGTGCCGGCCGAAAACCAGCAACGCCAAGGCTTTGCGCGAAATCGCGGCACCAAGGGGGTAAAAAATGGGGTGCCGCTCGCGCACCACCTAAACAGTGTGCCGACAACGATAATTTCCAGAACATGCGCGACGTAGTGCCATGTTCTTTTATCTTGCCCTCGCAAAATCCGACCCTTTCCGCCCAAAATGCCGATTTTCGATTTTGCACTGAACGCGCCGATTTCCTGCATGGACACTGCAAGGAAGCTCGCCGCCGAAGGCACATATTTCGACCGCCGATCTGCAAAGCGGCTGCCGGAATCACGCCGATCTGACGCACATTTCACGCTGCCCGATGCGAGGAAAGGCAGCGGAGAAGCGCATGGGTTTCGACAATGATTGCACCGTCAACATGCGGTCGCCGTGCAAACATCCGGGTGCTGTGAGCATTTTCTTTCGCTGCCACAAGCGCGACGGTGGAGCGGACGAGCGGCCCGCCGGAGCGACCGCCAAGAGTCTGGCGTAGGCGGGCCGCTCGTCCGCTGTGCGCGGTGGTAGCAACCTTCATTCTGGGCTGGCGATGCAGGCCGGCGGCCGTCGATATGCGGGGGGGGGGGCACTGTTCAACGTAGAGCAGTGTACTCCTGCTCAACGGCCTGTTCCGATATCCGGCGATAACCGATTTTTGTCATCCATTTCGCGCGTGCAAGGTGGCTTCCCGGCAGCGCCACGTTCGCGCAACATCGGACGCTGGATCGCGATGTAGCACGATCTGTGCAATCTCGGTCCAGTTCGTGTCCTCTGCATTTGCGTCCAGCAGACACAAATAAGCGACGTAATGCTGCTCGTCATAAGCGGTGATATTGTCACCGGTCGGCGCTCGGTCGTCCACATCGGGATCAAGCTCGGGTTGCATTGTATCGCCTGAAATCTCTGCAATCTTAGCGTACTAGCGCTTCGCTAACCGATGAAAGCTGACGCCATCATAGGTACTCTCTTTGGACTTTTTGATACGCAGAACGACAGCGCAATCTGAGGCATCAAATAACGCGGCGGCCGCATTGTGGGCTATTGTACGAGCACGCTCAGCCCATTCGCCTTCGGACATCGGATGTTTGGTCAAATGGTAGGCCAGAACAAAGACGCGCCTGCCAATAGTGTTGCGCACAACGATTATATCGCCCCGTTTCTTGCTCATAAGGCCGCGCTTCCATTTGCGCAATTGCTGTTCGATGCCAGCGAGCACGTGGGGATGCTGGTTCAGGACAACTTGAAGAATATCGAAGCGATGCCGCAGGCTCGCGTCTCGATAGATTTCTTCCAGAGTTGAGCGCCAGTATTGGCTGAGAGGAATACCGAGTATCTCAAACTCTGTCCTATCAGCACGCGGCGTCTTTCCAGTGCGAACGATTCCGTCAATATTTACAAATTGAAGCTGCCGCCCCTCTGCCTTTTCGGCATCGATCGAGAGTCCATTGGTAAGGTAAATCGATAAAATATCCTGCTCATCTCCCTCAAAATCGACCACTTCTTCGAGCGTTGATCGGCGCGTGAGATAGTGAAAAAATGACACCTCCGTATCGAGATAACGCCATATCAGCATCAACTCACCAAGTGAGAGAACTGGTGCCCATGCATCCTCTTCGCCGATAGCGCCAAAAATTCTTAGATTATGCCTAGCACTGGTCAACGCCGCGAAGTGCTCGATGCAGATACTGAATTTATGGACGATTTTCGGCTTTTCCAAATTGAGCACTAACGGCTCGTTGGTGTCTTTAATCCATAGCTTTGCGTCTTTACCGTTTTTGTCGAGGTAGCGTTCAAGGCGTAGAGCTTGCTCAGCGGGTTCAACGAATAGCTCCTTAAAATTCCTCAGCAAGCTAAGTTCGCCGCCGCGACGTGCTACATCATCTAACTTCCCGGACTTGGCTTCAAATAGGAATATTGTGTTCCCGATGAGCGCAACCACGTCATTTTCATATAGAATCCCGCTTTCATCGTCGCGCCACATGACTTTCTGGTAGGTCTTGGCGTTGGGCATCGCAGTTGCGATGTGAGTCTCTATGGCGTCCTCTAGGAAGCACGCTCTTGCGTCTGAGTAAGCCCTCTCAAGCACTGGCCTCCCGGCTATAAGCTGTTCGAATATTTGAAAAGGGAACCCGTAAAACAAATTCGGCAAGGGCAGGAACAGCGTCAATTCATCAACTTCCACGAATGGCCGACGCCATACAGGATTGTTCATGAAAAAATGCTCGGGGTCGGCCGATGCCAGTTCGCCTGGTCGAATGGATAATTTTTCGAAGAACTCTATGGTATCGTTTCCATACAAATGGCGTATAGAAGCCTTATCCAGCATATATGGCCAAGTATGACAGAGCTCTGAAAGCTGAAATGCAGCCCATCGAAAATCTTCGACGGCATGACAATGCTTTTTGCACTTTGACCAAGCGCGGCTTGCGATTGGCGAGATCGAGCAAAAGAAATCGATTGAACGTAGTGCATCAGATTCTGATTTGGCCTGCAATCCATCCCTGACTTTGTCGGCGTATTCGTTCAGCCTTATCTCGACCATAGATGCAACGGCGATCAGAATAGAAAAAATTTCCGAGAGTTTGACGCCGAGTTCTTTCAACGCAAGATCATCAATCTGTTGGAGGATCGAGCGAAAGACAGTTTCGCAATCCTCCTTAACGAATATATTGCGGTATCGCATCGTTTGCAGGCGGAGCCTTCTAATTATCCGCTCGCGTTCAGGGTTTTCCTTATAGCGAATAGGTTGCATATGCGCGAAAGCAAACGCGCATTTAGGTATCTCCGGGAGAAGCCGATGCATGCTTCCCGGAGACGCAGGAACAGCCTTCGGTGGAGAGGTCTGCATCAGTGCCAGAGCTTGCATAATTTCGAGGTCAGCAGGCTCGATAAGCTCATACGGCTCGTGCTTTTCCAAAAACCAGCGTGGGTTCTCCTTCCGCCATGCTTCAACAGCCATCGCTTGGTTGGTACATTTCGCAATTATCGCGAAGCCATCATGAATCTGGAGGAACTTCCTAACGTTTTGTATTGATGTGTTGAAAATGGAACGCCATCCATCGGGCGTATCCGCGAGGGCGGCGAAGGGGTGATGTATTTCTAGTATTTCCGGATCGATTACATCGACACCATGCATCACCATTGTGCGCTTCCGATTCTTACGCGCTGGCTAACGCCCTCATACAGCCATTTGCTTCCAGTAGAGTGCTTCAAACCTCCACGGTCAACAGATGTCTGTCTCGGTCAAACCTGCCCGAGGATGACGAAAGCGGGGAAGGAGGCGCCTCGCCGACGATCGCCAGCTTTACCCCGCTACCCTTCCTTCTCCATCTTCATCAGCGAACCGACCAGCCCGACGACCGCTGCGGCGAGCAGGATGTATTGCAGCGTGGCGAGCGCGGTGCTCGGGCTCTCGTCGGCCGACAGGATGGAATAGCCGATCAGCACGACCGCGACGGCGCTGACGATGGCCGATGTCTTCGGGGTCATGGTTGCCTCCCTTTCCTTGGGGAAGCAGGGAAGCGGGCAGGGCAGGACGTGTCAAGCGGCTCCCCTTCTCCCCGCAAGGACGGAGAGAGGAAGGACTGCCACCACCTCTCCGTGCGTCATCCCGGAACGAGACGCGAGCGCAGCGAGCGGTTCGTATCCGGGACCCATTCCGAGACATCGCGGCCGCGTGAGGCGGCGGGCCGAGGACGCCGGCCCCGCACTTCGCCAAGGTC
>Ga0182743_1004575_pt1 | contig 10398 bp, 8 predicted proteins | sample eDN3rd30CKraftOP_FD_128522 | JGI IMG/M metagenome (GOLD analysis project Ga0182743, IMG submission 128522) | Enriched Organic Plus compost microbial communities from Emeryville, California, USA - eDNA 3rd pass 30_C Kraft OP (version 2) (version 2) ... | reverse complement strand
GTCCACGCACGAGTTTTCATTCCTTCAGGTCATGCAAGGGCGATCTTTATGCGCCTTGTGGGGCCGCGCCAAGTGGGTAGCGTGACGATTGAAAAAAGTTGCCTTGGGCGCCGTGGCGATCCGGGCACGTCGATCAATCCGGGGGGAAACCTCATGAATTCGCATGAAATCGGTCGGGAGCTGACCGCGATCACCATGGGCATGGATGCGTTCGAGCGCCGCCAGCCCGCCGACCGCAGCCTCATGGGTGGAGAGGGCCTGGTTCCCATCTACCTGGGGGATTCTTCCCTTGAGCAAAGGCACTACGACGACATCGAGACGGTCAAGGCCGACCTCGCCGCCCTGGGCGGGAAGATCGACGCGCTGCCCGAGGGGCCGCGCAAGGTCTTCCTCTCCGGCATGCTCAGGTCGCTGCGCGTCGCCGCCAAGATGCTCGCCGGAGCGAGCCCGTCCTTCGAGGAAAAAGTCATCGATCTGGTCGGCGCGCCCGCTGGCAGGGAAGACCCCGCCGTGATCGAGGATGCCCGCTCCAAGCTCGACGTGCTGCTCCGCCAGTCGGGCTTCGTCACCGGCACCCTGGGCGAGCGCGTCGCCGCCTGGGAGGAAGCCCGCGCCGTTCCCACCGAAAAGGTGGAGACCGTCTTCCGCGAACTGATGAGCGCCGCCAAGGCCAGGACCGACGCCATGATCTTCCCGACCGGGGATTACGACATGGTGCTCAACCCGGTCCGCGGCATGTTCTACACGGCGCGCTGCTCGTTCAACGATGGCAAGATGGATCTCAACTTCGACCTGAGCTTCACCCGCGCCGCGCTCAAGCACCTGGTTTGCCACGAAGTGTTTCCTGGCCATTCCACCCAGCTGCTGTCGACCAAGGCCGCATTCGAATCGGGCGAGGCTCCGGCCGATGCCCTGCTCATCACCACCGACGCCATTACCGGCTGCGTGCAGGAAGGGATCGGCGACCAGGGCGTCCACCTCATCGATTTCGTTGAGGACGCGGACGACGAGATCCATATCGAGCTGCGCCGTGTCCGCAGCGCCGCCCAGACCAGCGCCGCCTGGATGCTGATGGTCGAAGGCGTCGGCCGCGAGGATGTCGCCAATTACCTGCGCAACACGGCAATGGGCCAGGAAGCCTGGGTTCAGGGGCGCCTGCGCATGGCGGCCCACCCCTTCCGCGGAGCCTTCATTTCCTCCTACTGGGCGGGCAACGAGGTGGTCCGCAAGGTGCGTGAACGCGTAACCGAGGCAGAGCGTCCCGCCTTCATCAAGGCGCTCTACTCCTACGCGAACTCCCCCGAGAGCCTCTCGATGTTCCCGCAAGTCGCCAACTAACCGGAAGGTCAGGGCCCACCCATGAAATTCACCATTATCGGTGCCGGCGCCATCGGCGGTCTTGCCGGCGCCTACATGACCAAGGCCGGCCACGATGTGCTCCTGGTCGATCGCTGGAAAGAACATGTCGATGCCCTCAACGAAAAGGGCATGACCATAGACGGCGTTCGGGGCGACCTGAACGTCAAGGTCAAGGCGGCCACGCCCGACCAATTGTCGGGCGATCTCGGCGTCGTCCTCATCGCCACCAAGTCCCAGCACACCCTCGAAGCCCTCAAGCAGATCGTGCCGCTGCTCACGCCGCAAAGCGCGGTCGTCTCCTACCAGAACGGCTTCAACGAGCCGGACATGATCGCGCTGCTCGACGAGCACGGCCTTCCGGGCAAGGACATCATCATCGGCTCGATCCCCAATTACGGCGGCGCGCTGGTGGATCCGGGCTATATCGAATTCGTTCACGAGGGCCCGATCCAGCTCGGCGAAATGAGCGGCGAGATGACCCCGCGCCTCAAGGAAATCGGCGACGCGCTTTCGGCGCTCACCGAGGTTCAGTATTCGGATCGCATCTGGGGCCAGATCTGGGCCAAGGAAGTCTATTCGGCGCAAGTGGTGTTCTCGGCCCTCGCCGACGCCAAGATCCGCGACACGCTCGGCGTGGAGCGCTACGCCCGCCTTGCCGGCGCCATCGTCAAGGAAGCGCTCGAGATCGCCGACGCCAACAACATCGACATCCAGGCTTTCGATTTCTTCGATCCCGCCAATTACCGCGTGAAGACCGCCGAGGACACCAAGAAGCTCCTCGCCAACATCGACCACGCCATCTGGCTCCTCAAGAAGGACCAGGACAACAAGCCGACCCACAACTTCAAGAAAAAGGGCTCGGGCATCTGGTGGGACATCGTCTATCGCAAGCGCCCCTCCGAGACCCGCGCCTTTGCCGGCAAGCTCATCGAGTTCGGCAAGAAGGCCGGCGCCGATACCCGTCTCAACGAGAAGATGGTCGGCATGATCTACGAGATCGAGGACGGCAAGCGCGAACTCGGCTTCCATAATTATGATGAACTCGAAGCCTATGCGGCCGAGATCGGAAAGACCCTGCCATGAGCGCTTCAACCACCAGCAAACTTGGCGTCGGACTTATCGGTGCACACACCTGGGCCGACAAGGCGCATCTCCCCGGCTACAAGGCGCATGAGCGCGTCGACCTGATCGCCGTCTGCGACCTGGATGCCGACCGCGCCAGGGCCATGGGCGAAAAGTATGGAGCAAGGAAGGTCTTCACCGACCCCGAAAAGCTCATCGCCGATCCCGACGTGCAGATGGTGGACGTCTGCACCCCGACCCACACCCACCTGCCGCTGAGCCTGGCCGCCATTGCGGCGGGCAAGCACGTGCTCTCGGAAAAGCCGCTGCACACGGAAGCGGCGCCGGCTTTCGACGCAGCCGCCAGGGCCGATGCCAAGGGCGTCCGTACCAAGCTCGGCTTCACCTTCCGCTATTCGCCGGCCATCCGGCAGATCAAGAAGTGGATCGATGACGGCACGCTCGGCGAAATCTTTCACATCCACGGCTTCGAGCAGAATTCGCAATGGCTCGATCCGCAGGAGCCGCTGCGCCAGATCACCCCGGGCGTCGACCGCAACTCGCTGATTCCGGCCTCGATCGTCGGCTACGGCTCGCACCTCATCGACCTGATGCGCTGGCTGGGCGGCGAGTTCGGCTCGGTCGCCTCGACCATGAAGAACTTCATTCCCGAGCGCATCGTGCGCGGTGAAGTCGGTCTTCAGAAGATCAAGGTTGAGGACGGCGCGGTGGCGCTGGTCGAATATGCCAATGGCGCGCAGGGCCTGCTGCAGACCTCCTACGTCGCCGTCGGCAATTATCCGGGCGTCGAGATCCGGGTCTATGGCTCGAAGGGCGCCGCCGTCGCCCGCCTGATCTCGGAATTCGGCACCGCCGAAACCCTCAAGATCGCCAAGGCCGAAGCCGTCGAGTTCATCCCCTATGATGTCGGCGCCGAAGCGTTGCCGCCTGGCACCACGCTCAATACGCCCTGGCCCGAGCTCTATTATCGCAATCTCGTCCGCCATTTCGTCGATGAGATCCTCGAGGACCGCCCGCAGGAATGCACGTTCTTCGACGGGGCCAAGAGCCAGGAAATCGTCGACGCGATCATCAAGGCGCACTTCGAGCGCCGTTGGGTCGATCTGCCGGGCGTGGGCGCATGAGCGGCTACGATCCGGCCCTGGTAGACGAATTCCTGGAGCACCATTGGCGCTATCGGCCCGTGGATGCGACCTTCATGGGCAATCGCGACCATGACCAGCGCCTGCCTCCGGTCGGCCCCGGCGTGCTGGCGGAGGAGCTGGACGGCAACCGGGCGCTCCACGCCCGGATTGCCGCAACGCCTGAACCGTCCGCTCTCGGCGATCGACTCGACCGCCGCATGATGCTGGCCGAACTCGAGGTGCAGGCGGCCGCGATCGCGGCACGCCCGCGACTGGCCAATCCGGCATGGCTCTCGGGCGAGGCCGCGTTTTCGATAATTTCGCTGCTCCTTCCCCAGACCGCTCCGGTCCGGCACGACGCGCTGCGCGCGCGTCTTTCCGCGATTCCGGCATTCCTGGCCGACGGCGCTGCGGCCCTGGCCGGCACGCCGACCCCAGCCGGCTGGATGCGGCGCGCCCGCCGTGAAGCCCAGGCCATGGCGGTATTCCTGCGCGAGGACATCGCGCTGCACGACGAATATACGCCCGACTGGGACAATGCCCGAAGCGGCGCCGCTGCTGCTTTCGAGAGCTTTGCCGCAGCCATCGAGGGCCTTCCCGACGCTGATCCGGCCTGTGGCGAAGAGTATCTGGCGCTGATCATGAAGCGCCAGCACGGCCTCGCGCTTTCTCCCACAGAGGCGGTGGAGCAGGCCCGGTCGGCGTTCGACCGCATGGGCGAGGAACTCGTCGCGATGGCGAGCGCCATCGACGGGAACCGCTCCTGGCAGGACATCGTCGCCGGTCTCGGCAAGATCGGTCCGCGGACCGTCGAGGAGGCCTTCGCCTCCTATCGCGCCATCGACATGGAAGCCCGCGCCGCTGCACCGGGTCTGGTCACGCCGGCGGTGGAGTACGGGCTCGACTATCGTTGGATGAGCCCTTGTTTCCGCCGGATCAGCCAGTCGCTCTATTTCCTCTTCTATCGTTCCCCGCCGGGCCTAGATGCCGGGCAGGGGAGCGTCTACTGGGTCACCCCGCCGGGCGACAACGAAGCCGCGTTCCTTGCCGCCAACAATACGGCGACGGTAAAGACCATCCACTCCGTCCATCATGGCGGCGTGGGGCATCACACCCAGAACGCGCGGGCCCGCGTCGCGCACTCGCGGCTGGCGCGGATCGCCGGCACCGATTGTGCCCTGGGCCTCGCCTTCCTCGGCGCCGGCACCCTCATCGAAGGCTGGGCCTGCTACGTGGAGGACCTCCTCATGGAAGCCCCGGGCTTCTATTCGCCCGAGGAGGAAATCCTGCTCAAGCAATATGAGCGGCGCAACGCGGCGAGCGTTCTGGTCGACATCAACCTCCATCTGGGGCGCTGGACGCAGGAACAGGCGGCAGCCTTCTACCGCGACGAAGCCGGCTTTGCGCCCTCGCGCGTCGAGGGGGAGGTCGTGCGCAATTCCATGATGCCCGGATCGCGCCTGATGTATTGGCTTGGCGTGGAAGGCATCAAGGCGCTGCGCGGCCGCTGGAAGTCCGACACGCAATCTTTCCATGACGCGCTCCTCAGCTACGGCCACATGCCGCTGGCATGGATCGCCGAGGAAATGGACAGGGAAGGGCAGCTGAACGCATGATCGAGCAAACCACGGCACCGCTTCTCGACATCAAGGGGCTCGTTACCGAGTTTCGCACGGAGACCGGCCTCGTGCAGGCCGTCAAAGGCGTCGATCTTTCCATAGGGCAGGGTGAGACCGTGGCCCTGGTGGGCGAGAGCGGGTCGGGCAAGTCAGTGACCAGCCTCTCGGTGATGCGCCTCATCCCGAAAGGCGTGGGTGCGATTGTCGGCGGCCAGGTCCTGTTCCGTGACCGCAGCGGCGCGACCATCGATCTGGCCACGCAGTCCGAGGACGCCATGCGCGCCATTCGCGGCAACCAGATCTCGATGATCTTCCAGGAGCCGATGACCTCGCTCAATCCGACCCAGAAGGTTGGCGCGCAGATCGCCGAGGCCGCTCGGCTGCACCAGGGGCTCACGCGGGCCCAGGCAAAGGCCCGCGCCATCGAGATGCTGGCCCTCGTCGAAATCCCCGAGCCGGCCCGCCGCGCCGAGGTCTATCCGCACCAGATGTCCGGCGGCATGCGCCAGCGCGTCATGATCGCCATGGCGCTGGCCTGCAATCCGGCGCTGCTGATTGCCGACGAACCCACCACCGCGCTCGACGTGACGGTGCAGCTGCAGATTCTCGAGCTCATGCGCCGCCTGCAGCGCGAACTGGGCATGGGCATCCTTTTCATCACCCATAACCTTGGTGTCGTGGCCGAGATCGCCGACAGGGTAGCGGTGATGTATGGGGGCCGCATCGTCGAGACGGCTCAGGTCAACCAGCTCTTCGCGGCACCCCGGCACCCCTATACCCGTGGCCTGCTCGAAAGCCTGCCGACCGCCGATCATGCCGCCCGTGCGCGCGGCGAGACGCCTCGGCTCAAGGCAATTCCGGGCAGCGTCGTCGACCCGCGCAACCCTCCGTCCGGATGCGATTTCAACCCGCGCTGTGCGCTGGCCCTTGCCGGGTGCCGCGCCGAGGTGCCGCCGCTTTTCGATGCTGGCCCAGGTCACCAATCCCGCTGCTTCCGATGGAGCGAACTGAATGGCTGAGCCGCTTCTGGTCGTGAATGACCTCAAGGTTCACTTTCCGCTAGGCAAGACCCTTTTCAACCGCGGCGTGGACGTCAAGGCCGTCGATGGCGTGTCGTTCACCATCGGGCGGGGCGAGGTCGTCGGCCTCGTCGGGGAATCGGGGTCCGGCAAGACCACCTTGGGCCGCTCCGTGCTGCGCCTGGTCGAACCCACTGCCGGGACCGTCTCCATGGATGGCCGTGAACTCACCGGGCTCCCGCCGCGCGAGATGAAGGCCCTGCGCTCGCGCATGCAGATCATCTTCCAGGATCCGTATGCCAGCCTCAACCCGAGGATGAACGTGGGCCAGATCATCGGGGAAGCCCTCATGCTGCATGGGATCGGCACGCGCCAGGACCGTGGCGCGCGGGTGGCCGCCCTTCTCGAGCAGGTGGGTCTGCCCGCGCAGGCGGCTTCGCGTTTCCCGCATGAGTTTTCCGGCGGGCAACGCCAGCGCATCGGCATCGCCCGCGCCCTCGCCGTCAGCCCCGATTTCATCGTCGCGGACGAGCCCGTTTCGGCGCTCGACGTCTCCATCCAGGCCCAGATCATCAATCTTCTGCAGGATCTGCGCCGGCAACTCGGATTGTCGCTGCTCTTCATCGGCCACGATCTCTCGGTGATCGAGTTCCTGTGCGACCGCGTCATCGTGCTTTACCTCGGCAAGATCATGGAGGTCGCCACCGCCGCGGACCTCTACGCGTCGCCCCGGCACCCCTATACACGCGCGCTCCTCGATGCCGCGCCGGTGCCCGATCCGACCGTCAGGCGCGAGCGCATCACGCTCAAGGGCGACCTGCCCAGTCCGATCTCGCCGCCGAGCGGCTGCGTATTCCGCACGCGCTGCCCCTTCGCCATCCCGGCCTGCGCCGAGGTCGTGCCACCGCTCGAGGGCGTCGGCGACCAGCACCAGGTCGCCTGCATCCGCGCCAATGAGCTCGACCTGGTTCCGGCGCGCGGCGCCGCGTGACGCCCATGTCGGCGATGCCCGCGCTTTCCATGAGTTGCAATGCATGGAAAACGAAGATTTTCGGGCGTTGCATGATCCGATCCGACCCATTCATCCTGATAGCCATGAAACGAATATTCATCTCCTCGCGCGGCAACCCTGAGCATCTGGCGGAGCTTTTCCGCCGGGAACTGCCCGGCTACGAAGTCCTCACCGCCCAGCCTGGTCCGGACGATCCGGCGGTGCAGTACATCGTGGTCGGAAGGCCCGCGCCCGGAGTGATCGCCGCCGTTCCCGGCATCGAGCTCGTCCTCAGCCTCAATGCCGGCGTCGAGCACCTGCTGGCCAGCGGCGAGGTCCCCGAAGGGCTCCCGATCGTGCGGCTCGTCGATGAGGGCCTGGCGCTGGGCATGGCCGAGTGGGTGCTGGCCCAGGCCCTGGCCTGGCATCGCAACCTCTTCGACTACGCCGAGGTCCAGAAGCGCGCCGAGTGGACGCCACGGGCCGAAAAGCTGGCGAACGAGCGCCGCGTGGCGGTGCTGGGCGCGGGCGCGCTCGGGCGTCCTGTTGCCGAGCATTTCGTCCGCTTCGGCTTCGACACCCGGGTCTGGTCGCGCACCCGGCACGACATCCCCGGCGCTGCGACTTTTGCCGGCAGGGAGCAGCTGCTCGAGGCCGTCGCGGGCAGCGACATCCTGGTCAATCTGCTGCCGCTGACCGCCGAGACCGCCGGCATCATTGATGCCTCCGTGTTCGCGGCGCTCAACCAGGGCGCGTTCTTCATCAATGGCGCGCGTGGGGCGCACGTTGTGGACGCCGACCTGCTTGCCGCGCTGGATTCAGGGCAGCTGAGCGGCGCCGCGCTCGACGTCTTCCGCGTCGAGCCGCTGCCCGCAGATGACCCGTTCTGGCGGCATCCGAAAATCCGCGTGTCTCCGCACGTGGCGGCCCCAACGCACGCCCATGTGGCGGTCAAGGAAATGGCCGAGAACATCCGTCGTTTCGAGCGCGGTGAGGCGATCCCTCATCTCGTTGATCGGACCGCCGGCTACTGAACTACAGACTGGGGACAACCCGGCTGAGGGAAACAACAAAGGGCAAAAGGTAGGAACACATGACTTTCAAACCAACTCGTCGCAGCGTGCTGCAGGGAATGCTCGCCGGTTCGGCTGCTTTTGCGGTGATGGGGGCCTTCCCGGCCTTCGCCCAGCAGAAGGGCGGCAAGCTGACTGTCGGTCTCACCTATGAAATCGACACCATGAACGTCTATTCCACCGGCTTCCTGGGCGACGCCCAGGCCGCGGTGGTCGAAGGGCTGCTGGCGCCCGATGAGCACGCCAAGTACGTGCCGGTCCTCGCCACCGAAGTGCCCACCCTCGAGAACGGCGGCATCGTCGTCTCCGAGGACGGCAAGACCATGAAGATCACCTACAAGCTGCGCCCGGGCGTCAAGTGGCACGACGGCGCGCCCTTCACCTCCGCCGACGTCAAGTACACCTGGGAAGCGGTCAAGGATCCGGCCTTCATCGCCGAGTCCAAGGATGGCTCGTCCGAGGTCGAGAGCATCGACACTCCGGACGACCTGACGGTCGTGGTGAACTACAACACCATCCTGCCGACCTTCGCCTCCACGCTCTTCACCTTCGGCATCATGCCCAAGCACCTGCTCGAAGGCACCGATCTGAACACCTCGTCCTACAACGAGACTCCGGTCGGCACCGGTCCCTTCAAGGTCACCGAATTCGTTCGTGGCCAGTATGTGGTGACCGAGCGCTTCGAGGACTATTGGCGCAAGGCCGACAACGGCGATCAGCTGCCCTACCTGGACGGCATCATCTTCAAGATGATCCCGGACACCAACACGCTCATCACCCAGCTCAAGTCCGGTGAAGTGCAGCTCGTCGTTCAGACCCCCTACAACCAGGCCGCCCAGGTCGAGGGGATCGACGGCATCGAACTGGTCAAGGGGCCGCTGCTGTCCTGGCAGCACCTGGACTTCAACTTCAAGCGTCCTTCGCTCGCCGACATCAATGTCCGCAAGGCCATCGCGTCCGCGATCGATCGCTCCATCCTGATCAAGGCGCAGGGCGGCTTCCCCGAGGCCATCAAGTCCCCGGTCGTGCCGGTGTTCGACTTCTACGACCCGAACACGCCCGAAACCGCCTATGACGTCGAAGCCGCCAAGAAGCTGCTCGACGACGCCGGCTACAAGCCCGGTGGCGACGGCATCCGCGAGAAGGACGGCGAGCGGCTCTCCTATACCTTCATGGTGCAGGCCGGCCGTGCCGATGACGAACTTGCCCAGCAGGTCATCATCGCCCAGCTCAAGGCCATCGGCATCGAGGCTACCGCCGACAACAAGACCGGCGTCGCTTATCGCGAGGCCCGCTACAAGGGCGGCTACGACCTGATCTACGGTCGCTGGATCACCTCGGCCGACCCGGTCTACTCGGTGTTCTGGGGCACCGGTGGCGCCAACAACGGCCAGTCCTACTCCAACCCGGCGCTCGACGCGGCATTCGGCAAGTTCGAGAACACTCTCGATCCGGCCGTGCGCAAGGAGGCTGCGGCCGAGTTCCAGAAGATCCTGGCCGAGGACCTGCCCACCATCTCCCTGACCACCAACGTGGCCCTGATCGCCAAGACCGAGAAGCTGAAGAACTTCGTCCCGAACCCGACCAACATGACGAACTTCGTCAACTCTAGCCCCTGGTATCTCGAATAGTGCTGATTTCCATGCTCTTCTGCTTCCGGCGCCCTGCGCCGGAAGCAGTACTGGACCGCGAGGCATCATGAGTTTCGGTTTTATCCTGCGCCGGCTCGGTGGAGCGATCCCTCTGCTCTTGGGTATCTCGCTCATCCTGTTCGCGATCATCCACCTGGCTCCGGGTGGCCCCCTCGACATGTACACGGACAATCCGGCCGTAAGCCAGGAGGCGCTCGACCAGATCGCGCAGGCCTATGGTCTGGATCAGCCCGTGCCCGTGCAGTATTTCCTCTGGCTCAAGGCCATGGTCGTTGGAGACTGGGGTTATTCGATCCGCACCGGCAGGCCGGTCCTGACCGAGATCGCGCTGCGCCTCGGACCGACCCTGCAGCTCGGCGGCCTGGCGCTCCTGCTTTCCCTTTGCATTGCCATCCCCCTCGGCGTCCTGAGCGCGTCGCGTCGCGGCACCCCGCTCGACAACACGCTCACGCTCGCCTCCTTCGCCGGCATATCGGTG
>Ga0182743_1004573_pt1 | contig 10402 bp, 8 predicted proteins | sample eDN3rd30CKraftOP_FD_128522 | JGI IMG/M metagenome (GOLD analysis project Ga0182743, IMG submission 128522) | Enriched Organic Plus compost microbial communities from Emeryville, California, USA - eDNA 3rd pass 30_C Kraft OP (version 2) (version 2) ... | reverse complement strand
GGCGAGGCACATGACGCAGTGCTGCGGCGGCTGGCGTCAGGACTGGATGCACGGGGTCGACACCTGCATCTTGCCCTGCCGCCAGGTTCTGGGAGTTGGGGGAGGTTCGGGGGCGCCCGGGCTTACGGCTTAGGCGACGTGACCGGCAGGCGTCAGACCATCGAGGACCTGCAACTTGCGTGTACGGGCTCGTAGAAACCCCAAACGCTTAGGGGCGAGGCAGAGCCTCGTTATTTATACAATCGTCTTGAGGCAAACCTCGCCCCGAGCCGCCTGACCAACAAAAGCAAAACCGCCCGGTTTTCACCGGGCGGCGCTAAAGCACGTCCTTATTTTACCGCCTTACTTCACCGAGCCTGCCAGCAGGCCGCGCACGAAGTAGCGCTGGAGCGAGAAGAACACGACCAGCGGCACGATCATGGTGATGAAAGCGCCGGCGGTGAGGATCTCCCACTTGTCGCCGCGCGAACCGAGCAGGTTCACCAGCTTGCCGGTCAGCACCAGCTTGTCGTCCTGGGCGCCCAGGAACACCAGGGCCACGAGCAGGTCGTTCCAGACCCAGAGGAACTGGAAGATCGAGAAGCTCGCCAGCGCGGGGAAGCTCAACGGCAGCACCATGGTGGTGAAGATCTTGAAGTGGCTGGCGCCGTCCATGCGCGCCGATTCCATGATCTCCTTGGGCAGGCCGACCATGTAGTTGCGAAGCAGGTAGATGGCGAGCGGCAGGCCGAACGCGGTGTGCGCCAGCCAGATGCCGAGATAGGTCTTGCTCTCCGTCCCGAAGGTGGTGGCGACGCCATTGTAAAGCCGCAGCAGCGGAATCAACGACATCTGCAGCGGCACGACGAGGAGGCCGACGACGATAGCGACGATCCACCCGCGTCCCGGGAACCGCATCCATGCCAGGGCGTAGGCTGCGAATGCGGCAATCAGGATCGGGATGATCGTGGACGGAACCGTCACCGTGAACGAGTTGATGAAGGCCCGGCCGATGCCGTTGGCGTAGATCACCGAGGCATAGTTTTCGAGCGTGAAGCGCGGCTTGATGCCTGCGGTGTAGTAGATGCGCGGCCCCGCCGTGTGCGTGAACGGCGTATCGGAGGTCCATTCATAGGTGCCATCGGGCTCGACGGTGATGCTGCCGCCATCGCGCATTGGCAGCGACTCGCCGGCCTGTGCGGCGGCGACGTCGGCATTGCTGGTGCCGAAGCTCTGGATGGCCTTGTTCGTGTCGGTACCGAGCAGGTTGCCGCGGATGATGTACTTGCCGCCCTCCTCGATGGCTTCGGTCGCCTTGCCGACGCGGGCGGTGCCGGTCGAGACCGATGGGGTCAGCGCCGTCCACCAGCCGGAGACCGCCAGCTGGTCCTTGTCGCGGATCGAGGAAACCAGGAGGCCCACCGTCGGAATGGTCCAGACGACCACGAAGAACAGCAGCAGCAGGTGCGCCACCAGCTTGCCGGCGTCGAGCCGGATGGCGGGGCGGGCGCGGCCGGTCGCGCCGCGGGGAACGTCGATATCGGAGGTGATCGAGGTCATCAGCGTGTCCCCTCTTCAGCGTTGGCGCGGCGGATGTTCCAGATCATGATTGGCGTCACCGCCAGCATGATGATGACCGCGATGGTCGAGCCTCGCCCGAAATCGGAGCCGCGGAACATCCAGTCGAACATGAGATTGGCCAGCACCTGGGTATCCCACTGGCCGTTCGTCATGGCGAGAACGATGTCGAAGACCTTGAGCACGGTGATGGTGATCGTGGTCCAGACGACGAGGATGGTGCCCCAGATCTGCGGGATCATGATGCCGTAGAAGATCTGGAAGTCGTTGGCGCCGTCGATGCGGGCCGCCTCGATGGTTTCCTCGGGAATGCCGCGGAGCGCCGCCGACAGGATCACCATGGCAAAGCCGGTCTGGATCCAGATCAGGATGACCATCAGGAAAATCGAGTTCCAGAAGGGAATAGTTATCCACGCCTGGGGCGGCAGGCCGAAACTGGTGACGATAGCGTTGAGGAGGCCGATCTGTTCCTGTCCGGGGCCGCGGTAGTCATAGATGAACTTCCAGATGACCGAGGCGCCGACAAAGGAGATCGCCATAGGCATGAAGATCAGCGACTTGGCGATGTTGCCCCACCAGAGGCGGTCGGCAAGCACGGCGATGATTAGGCCGAAGGCGGTGGCGAAGAACGGGACGATCAACAACCAGATGAGGTTGTTGAGGACCGATTGCAGGAAGGTCGAGTCGCGGAAGGCCCAAACGTAGTTGGAGAAGCCGACGAAGTTGAGGCCCTGGGCATCGAAGAGGCTCAAGCGGGCCGTCTCGAACACCGGATAGATGAGGTAGACGGTGAGGAAAAGCAGCGCCGGGGCGAGGAAGAGCCAGGGACGGATCTGCGAGCGCGTGTTGTCGCGCCGCGTCACGAGCTCCCCGCTCATCGAGTCGTTGGTAGACAGGAACCGGTCGAGAAGCCAGTTCGTGCCCCAGAAATACGCGGCGCAGCCCGCCACGCCGATCGCCACGGTAATGATGGCGCTGACTATTTGTTCGATCATGTCGAAATCTTCCGCCTCCCGTTTTCGGCGAGCTTAGCGTGCGCCGGACTTTGCTAGTAGCCGGATTTGCTCCGGTCTGGATGGGTGGGTAAAAAGCGGACCCGGCGCCAGGCGCCGAGTCCCCAAAAGCGTGGGCTTGTTAGCGCCTTACTTCTTGATCGAGTCCCAGGCCTTCTGGATCTCGTCGGCGACGTCCTGGCTGGACTTGCCGTTCACGAAATCGACCATGCCGGTCCAGAACGCACCGGCACCGATGGCACCCGGCATCATGTCCGAGCCGTCGAAACGGAACGTGGTGGCGTCGAGCAGGATCTGGCCTTCACCCTTGAGGGTGTCGTTGCCGTAGGTCTCGACGTTGGCCGACTTGAGCGGGGACAGGAAGCCCGACTGGGCCATCCAGATTTCGTTGGAAATCGGGTTCTGGACGAAGTCGATGAAGGCCTTGGCGGTCGGAGAATCCTTGGTGATGGTCACGAGCGTGCCAGCGCCGAGGACCGGCTTGCCGAGGTCCTTGTCCGCGAAGGGCGGGAAGTAGAAGAACGAAGCGTCGGTGCCCAGTTCAGTGCCTTCCGGGAAGAAGGACGGGATGAACGAGGCCTGGTGGTGCAGGTAGCACTGGGGCGGAACCGTGAACAGGCCCTTCGGGCTGTCGCGGAAGTCCGTGGTGCCCACGGCCTTCACGCCGCCGGCGACCTTCTTGTCGTCCTTGGCGATCGAACCGAAGACGTCGAGCGCGGCAACGACCTTGGGATCATTGAACTTGAGTTCGTTGGTGACCCAGTTGTCGTAGTCTTCCGGCGTGTTGATGCGAAGCATGATGTCTTCGATCCAGTCGGTCGCCGGCCAGCCGGTGGCGCCGCCCGAACCCAGACCAATGCACCACGGGGTGCCGCCATCGGCCACGATCTTGTCGGTGAGAGCCTGCAGTTCCTCGAACGTCTTCGGAACCTCGTAGCCCTTCTCGGCGAAATTGTCCGGCGAGTACCAGACGAGCGACTTCAGGTCGGCCTTGTAGGGAACGGCGAAGAAGGCGGGGTTGCCGTCCTTGCCCTTGTAGGTGCCGAGGGAAACCCAGGACTCGCCGGCGGCGTATTCGTCCTTGACCTTGGCGGCGAGGTCATCGCCGAGCGGGGTCAGGTAGCCCTTGGAAGCGAGGTCAGCCAGGAGGCCCGGCTGCGGGAGAATGGTGATGTTGGCGGCCGAGCCGGCGGCGGTGTCGATGACGGCCTGCTGCTCGTAGTTTTCCGAGGATGCGTAGCTCACGTCGATGCCGGTGGCATCCTTGAAGTAAGCCAGGACCGACTCGAACTGTTCCTTGTCGCCGCCTTCGCGCCACGGACCCCAGATGGTCAGCTTCTGACCTTCAAGGCCCTTATGGGCAGCGGCGAAGTCCTCGAGTGCCTTCCACGAGAAGGCGCCTTCGCCCTTCGGGAACTTCAGTTCCTGCGCACCGGCGGCACCGGTGAGAGCGAGAGCCACGGCGGAGACACCCGCCAGGAGAAGTTTGTGCATATGTTGTCCTCCCATCGCACAATGGAGCGCATTCAAGCGCTGTTTTCGCCACCGCTTCCAAAACGTTTTGCCAAAACGTTTTGGTCAATGAATATGACACATCGCTAGGCGGTTAGCGGTGCGCACCTTTGGCACAAAGCGGGAAGGTTGCCAAGCTGGGTTTTTGGTGAAAGCCCCGGCTGAATCGTTTGCATTGCCCAACCTGGACGCCCGAGGCCGGCGCTGAAGTCGATTTTGGACCTGCTCGCGGACCCTATTTCTGTGCCTTGATCGCGATGCTGCGCAGCGAGCCTTCCGCGAGACTGGCGACGAAGTTGCGGCGCCGCTCCGAGAAGTCGTCACCCATGACCAACTGGTTGACCGATGCATCTCCTTCCGGCGAAGGCGGCCCTCCGGGTGACGGATAGAGCACCGTCTCATCCTCGTTTTCGACGATCGTGAACCCGGCACCGAGCAGCGCCTGGAGCAGTCCATCTTCCGGTCCAGCGAAGCTGGCCTCGGGCCTGGTTGCCCATGGCAGGGGATAGCGCGGGAAGCCCTGCCCCGCCACCGCCTGGCTCCAGAGCAGGAAGCCGCCGGGCTTGAGCACCCGGTATACCTCTGCGGCCACCGCCGGCTTGTCCTCGATATTCATGCCCACATAGAGGCAGAGGGCGGCATCGAAACTGTCGTCGGCGAACGGCATGTCAGCCGCGTTGCCGAGCACGAAGTCGACGCGGTCGGCAAGGCCGCAGCGGGCGGTCAGCTCGGTGGCGGCGGTCACGAACTGGGGCGTAAGATCGAGGCCGGTCACACGGGCGCCGGTGGTGGCAGCGATGTAGCGGGCCGGCCCGCCCACGCCCGATCCGACATCGAGGACATGCATCGCCGGCGTTGGGGCGAGGCGGGCGACATGGTCGCGCGTGGCAGCCAGTTGTCGGCCGTGAAGCTGGTCGAACGGGTAGAGCATTTCCGGGCTGAGATGCGCCAGGTCCGCGCCTCGCTTCGCCAGCGCCTCGTCGATGCGGGCGACGATCTCATCGCTACCGTAGTGCTGGACGACCTCGTCCCTGTCCTGCTGCATTTGTCTCTCCTCCTTCAGGTGAGGGAGGAGAGACTAGCACGATACAGTTAGCGCGTGTTGTGCAGCATGCCCTGGAAGGCGCGGTAGCTACCTTTGGGCGTGCGCTCCTGGGTCGCGTAGTCCACATGCACGATGCCGAAGCGCGAGGAATAGCCCTCGGCCCATTCGTAGTTGTCCAGCAGCGACCAGGCGAAGTAACCGCGCACGTCAGCACCCTGCTTCTGCGCCTCGTTCACCGCCTTCAGGTGGGCATCGTAATAGGCCACGCGGCGCTCGTCATTGTCCTCGGACATGCCGTTTTCGGTCACGTAGATCGGGACCCTGGTATATTCGTTCGAAACGCGAACGAGGAGATCGGTGAGACCCTGCGGATAGATTTCCCAGCCGAGGTCGTTTGCTTCCAGCGTGCCCTGAGCCTTGGCGATTGGGAAGATCGGGGTCTCCGGCGAGGCGCGGTAGAGCCCCCGTGTGTAGTAGTTGATGCCCACCCAATCAAGCGGCCGGGAAATGACCGGCATATCCTTCTCCCAATCATTGGGGAGATAGGGTGCGAGGATCGAGGTCAGTTCTTCCGGGTACTGGCCCTTGAAGACGCCGCCGAGATACCAGCGGTTGAAAATGGCGTCACCGAGATTGGCGGCGGCCACGTCGGCCGGCGCGTCGGTTGCAGGCTCCGACTTTTCGAGGTTCAGCACGATGCCAAGGTTCCTGGCGCCTTCGGCACGCATCGCGTCGATAGCTGTGCCATGGGCGAGGAGGACGTGGTGCATGGCGCGCGCAGCGGCGCGGACGTCACGGTAGCCCGGAGCGTGAATCCCGAGGAAATGACTGAGGAAGGCGACGCACCACGGCTCGTTGATAGTGGCGATCGCCGAGAGACGATCGCCGTACTTGCGCGCAACGAGTGCGGCGTATTCGGCGAACCAGCCGGCAATGTCCCGGTTCATCCAGCCACCCTTGTCCTGCAAGGGGCTCGGAAGGTCCCAATGGTAGAGGGTGGCAAACGGCTTGATGCCGCGCTCAAGCATGCCGTCGATCAGGCGATCGTAGAAGTCGATGCCCTTTTCATTGATCGCGCCAGTCCCTTCCGGGATGAGGCGCGGCCAGGCCAGCGAGAAGCGGTAGCCATCGAAGCCACCATCGCGGATGAGGTCGAGGTCACCGGGCCAGCGGTGGTAATGGTCACAGGCGATGAGGCCGGAATCGGCCTTTTTGACATTGCCCGGAGTGGCCGAGAACGTGTCCCAGATGCAGGTGCCCCGGCCATCGATCTGGCCGCCTTCGATCTGATAGGCTGCGGTGGCGGCGCCGAAGATGAAATTCGGCCCGAAGTCCTTGCGGTCCACTGAAAACATGTGCCCTCCCGGGTAGCGTCTCGTCGGCCGGCTCGGTGGGATTCGCCCGGCGCGGGGTTATGAAATCGATTGCATTTAGCAGCCGACGATCACGATGTCACGACGCCAGGGGACGAATTCAGGGCTTGAGGGCGGGGTTTTGCTCCAGGATCGTCCGCGCAATGGCACGGAACGCCTTGGCTTCCGGACCATCGGGCTCGGCCGAAACAACCGGCGTTCCTCCGTCAGAGGTCTCGCGGATCGCCATATGCAACGGCACTTCACCGAGGAACGGGATGCCGATGCGTTCGGCTGCTGTCCGGGCACCGCCATGGCCGAAAATGTCGTAGCGCACACCCGTATCCGGAGCGACGAAGTAGCTCATGTTCTCGACCAGGCCAAGCAGCGGGATGTTCATGCGCTTGATCATATCGATAGCCTTCTGGGCATCGATCAAAGCGAGATCCTGCGGGGTCGAGACGATAATAGCGCCGGCCAGTTCGGCCTGCTGGAAAAGAGAAATCTGGATGTCGCCGGTGCCGGGCGGCAGGTCGACGACCAGGACGTCGAGAGTGCCCCAGTCACTCTCTCGCAGAAGCTGGCGGAGCGCCGAGGTCGCCATCGGACCGCGCCAGACGACGGCCTGACCGGGGGTCAGCATCGAGCCGATCGACATGGCTTTCAGGCCGTAGGCCTCATGCGGCGAGAAGATGCCGTCTTCGCGCACGGCCGGCTTGCCCTCGATGCCGAGGAGCTTGGGAATGGACGGACCATAGAGATCTGCGTCAAGGATGCCGACTCGCAAGCCTTCGGCGGCGAGCGCCAGCGCCAGGTTGACGGCGGTAGTCGACTTGCCGACGCCGCCCTTCCCCGAACCTACGGCAACGATGTTGCGGACGCCCGGGACGGGCTGCTTCGGCGCAGGACCGGGGCGGCCTTGAGCCGCTGCCTGACCAGTTGCATTAGCCGGGGCACGATCGGATGTGACCGACACCATGACCTTGCGACCGCCCGAAACCGCTTCCGCGGCGCGGACGGCAGCCTCACGTGCCGGACCAAAAGCCGCTTCCATGCCAGGGGCGACGGAAATAGCCAGCGCCACCGCGCTGGGCGTCACGATGATATCGGACAATCCGCCGTAGGAGGCGAGGTCGCCGCCGCCAGGAATCTCAACGCCGGCCAGGGCGGTGCGTACCGCCTCGGCGATCTGGGTGTCTGCCATGTTAGAGGATGGACTGGCCGGTGGCCTTCCAATCCTTGGAGAACGCTTCCAGGCCCGATGTGGTCAGCGGGTGGTCGGCGAGCTTGCGGATCACGGCAGGCGGCATGGTGGCGACGTCTGCGCCGGCCAGGGCGACCTGGGTCACGTGGTTCGGGCTGCGGATCGAAGCGGCCAGGATTTCGGTCGTGAAGGCGTAGTTGTCGTAGATCTGACGGATATTCTCGATCAGCTCAACGCCATCCAGGTTGATATCATCCAGGCGCCCGATGAACGGGGAGATATAGGTGGCACCGACCTTGGCGGCCAGCAAAGCCTGGTTTGGCGTGAAGCAGAGCGTGACGTTGGTCTTGATGCCTGCGTCGCTGAAATGCTTGGTTGCTTTGAGACCGGCCAGCGTCAGGGGCAGCTTGATCACGACGTTGTCGGCGATCTTGGAGAGTACATTGCCCTCGGCGACCATGCCCTCATAATCGAGCGCGGCGACCTCGGCGGAAACCGGACCGGGCACGACCTTGCAGATATCGGCAATCAGTTCCTTGAAGTTGCGACCCGACTTTGCAACCAACGACGGATTGGTGGTAACGCCGTCGAGCAGACCAGTCTCGGACAGTTCCTTGATTTCGTTGAAATCACCAGTGTCCACGAAGAACTTCATCGGTTCCCTCCTTGGAATTTTCACTTATATGTGCGGGCTTTATAGCCTTCGCACAAGATGTGGGCGGGCAATATCTTGCCCACCCGGATGTTATTTCATGGTGCCGAGAATGGCGGCCGCCAGATCATCAACGCGATCCTCGGGGATTCCCGCGACATTGATGCGACTGTCACCGATCATATAGACGCCGCTGTCCTTCTTGAGATGTTCGACAGCCTCACCGGGCAGGCCCAGCAGCGAGAACATGCCGCGGTGGGCGGCGATGAAATCGAAGTCAGCCGAGTTGGATCGGGCCTTGATGGCATCCGACAGCTTTTCGCGCAGGCGGATCATGCGATTCCGCATGACAGCCAGTTCGGCTTCCCACTCGGCGCGAAGATCCTTGTCCTCAAGGATGGTGCGGATGATTTCCGCGCCGTGATCGGGGGGCTGCGAATAGGTGACGCGCGCTATGTTCATCAGCTGCGAATTGGTGATGTCGGCCTGAGCCTCGTCACGGGCAATGATGATGGCGGCGCCGATACGCTCACGGTACAGGCCGAAGTTTTTCGAGCCCGAAAAGGCGATGACGCTCTCAGGCACGGCCTTGACCACGGCGCGGGTGCCGTAGGCATCGGGTTCCAGGCCATCGCCGAAGCCGAGATAAGCGAGGTCGATCAGCGGAAAGGCGCCGGTGCGGGCCAGCGAAGCGGCAACCTGGTCCCACTGCTCGGGCGTGAGGTTGGCGCCCGTCGGGTTGTGGCAGCAGCCGTGCAGAAGAACGATGTCATTGGGGCCGAGCTTGTCGAGCGCTGCCAGCATCGCCGGAAAATCCACGGCGCGGGTTTTGGCATCGAAATAGGGGTAGCTCGCTACTTTGAAGCCGGCATGAACGGCCATCGGGCCGTGGTTCGGCCACGTTGGGTTGGAGAGCCAGAGTGTTGCATCGGGCTTGGCGCGATAGAGCAGTTCCATCAGCACGGCGAGGGCGCCGGTCCCACCAGGAGCCTGTAGCAGGCGCACGCGCTTGGCATCGACGGTGTCGGCCAGGACGAGTTCGCGAACGGCGGCATTGAAGCCCTTGTTGCCGGAGATGCCGACATAGGTCTTGGTCGTCGCATTGGTGTGGATGCGATGCTCGGCCTTGGCCACCGAAGTCATGATGGCGGTGACGCCCTTTTCGTCTTTGTAGACGCCAACGCCCAGGTCGATTTTTTCCTTCCGCGGATCGGCGGCATACTCGCCCATCAGGGCCAGGATCTTGTCAGCAGGGGCTTTGGTGAGGGTCTCGAACATCGGGCTAGTCCAGAGGGGAGATTGAGGGCGCGAAGGCGCGCCGCCTTTATAAGCAGCGGTGCGGGATTTGCAATGAAAAGTCGGGCCGACAACACGGCTGGCCGCGCGTCCTTCCGGGGCGCGCGGTTTTGTTTGGTCGGGCGGGCCCCGAGGCGAAGTTCGCCTCAATGGGTAATCAAAAAACGAGACGCACTTCGCCTCGGGGCGCCGGGATTTTGAGGACCTGACCACGCGGAACCATTCCGGTAGGCTTGATGGTCGAGCCCCGGATTCGAACGGCGTCCCATGGACCCATGCAGGAGAAGCGACGCCCCCGCACGCCCGGCCGTCCCTGTCGCTGCTGGTCGCTCTGCAGTCCGCCCGGTGCGGCAGGGATTTTTGGATTTTCTCACGGGTGGGGAGTGGGGGGATAAGTTGCGGGGTCGAGGTGCGGGTTTGGGGCTCACCCCCGGGGGAAGGTGTTACGATTCCGGCTGTTGGGGGTCTAGTGCCCCACAGAAGCAAGGCCTCGATGCCTCCCTCCCATATGGGGAGGGCTTGAAGTGGAAGGGCGACGGCGGGGCGTCGCCCTTGGCGCGTTCAGCTGTCGCCGATCAGTCTGCGCAGCTTGGCGATGGCCGTGGCCTGGTCCTCGCGATAGGCGATCGTGCCCATGAAATTGCCCTGCCGGTCGAGCAGGAAGACCGATGCGGTATGGTCCATCGTATAGGACCCATCCTCGGTGGCGATCTTCCTCGAAAAGACCGCCCAGGCCTTGAGGGCCTTGTCGATCTCGCTGCGCGGCCCGGT
>Ga0182743_1004570_pt1 | contig 10404 bp, 8 predicted proteins | sample eDN3rd30CKraftOP_FD_128522 | JGI IMG/M metagenome (GOLD analysis project Ga0182743, IMG submission 128522) | Enriched Organic Plus compost microbial communities from Emeryville, California, USA - eDNA 3rd pass 30_C Kraft OP (version 2) (version 2) ... | reverse complement strand
CGCTTTCAAGACCTCCTGTTCCACAAGCAGTTCGATCTCATGCGCAGCAACCTTCGAGATAGTACCCGCCTCTTCCGGCTTCTTCTCCAGGATCGCGCGGCTCACATAATAGCGGTAACGATGTGTTCTCTTCTGCCCATGGGAAGGGCTCATGCGGTTGCCCGCAGAATCAAAAAGCAGACCCTTAAGAAAGCTCGGACTTTCGACACGAAGATCGGCTTTGAAGGCTACGCGATTATCAGCGAGTTGCTTCTGAACGCTCTCCCATAGATCCTGCTCGATAATGGCCTCATGCTCTCCGGTATAAGAGACTTCCTTGTGAACAATCTCGCCGAGATAAAGACGGTTATTCAGGATCAGATAGAGATGTCCGCGACTGAAATATCTATCTCCATAGGCCTTCCCGGATTCACTGACAAATTTCCGAGTCCGGAATCCTTGTGCTTTCAGCTCATGAACCAGTTTCGTGACCGATCCGAGTTCAAGGTAGCGACGGAAAATATGTCGGACCAGTTCGGCATCCTGTTCCTTGATAATCAGCTTCCGGTCCCTCACTTCGTAACCCATGGGGACTATGCCTCCCATCCACATGCCTTTCTTTTTGGAAGCGGCGATCTTGTCTCTGATACGCTCTCCTGTGACCTCTCTTTCAAACTGCGCGAAAGAGAGCAGGACATTCAGCATCAACCGGCCCATGGATGTGGTGGTGTTGAATTGCTGCGTCACGGAAACGAAGGAGACATCGTGTTGCTCGAAGATCTGAATAAGCTGTGCAAAGTCCGAAAGCGATCTGCTGAGGCGGTCCACTTTGTAGACGACCACCACGTCAATCTTGCGGGCCTTGATATCAATCATCAGCTTCTGAAGGCCCGGGCGTTCCATATTGCCGCCGGAATAGCCACCATCATCATAGGATGCCTTCAGCTGCTTCCAGCCTTCATGAGCCTGAGACTTGATATAGGCTTCCCCAGCCTCGCGCTGTGCGTCCAGAGAATTGAACTCCTGCTCAAGACCTTCTTCTGAAGACTTCCTCGTGTAGATGACGCAGCGCAGAGTCTCGCGGGGCTCAGCCATGTGTGACCTCCGCTGTGCGCGCCACGCCGGGGCGGAGACCGAAGAAGGCTGGGCCATTCCATCGTGTGCCAGTGATCTCGCGGGCTATGGAAGAGAGGCTCTGATAAAGTTTCCCTTCATAAACAAACTCCTTATCAGCTACCATCACCACATGGTTCTGGCCCTGCCATTCTCTGATGATGGTGATGCCAGATCGAAGTGCCTTTCCCGGGATGCTCTGCTTACGGTGTGAATCGGCCGACTCAGCCATTGTGTCGAGCCGATGACGCAGGGCGGGTGTCATCCGTTTCTCACGCCGCTCCTGCAGCTGCCAGGATACCCCCGCCTTCAGAAGCTCTGGGTTCGGACGAAACCTGGGCTCCGTACCGAAGGCTTCCTTCCAGGCTTCCGCCAACTGGCAGCGCGAAAACCCGGCTAAATCTGCCAAATTGTCTAATGAAATCAGCATATTTCGTCTCCTTTCGGAGGCCATGCACGCTCTCTTCTGGCAGGAAGTCCAGTCGTTTCTCCGGAGGATTTAGGCCGCCCTTACCCAAAATTCTAGCGTCCGCGCGTCGTGGCCGCTTTGCGCCAGAAGCAGACATTGATGCCCTACGCTGTGGAAGCCGACTGGTTCTCCATCAGTGAGATAACGTTCACGCCATCGCCTAGCGTCGCCCGCGCTATATCCACTAGATGGTGGTGGTGCGTGAAGAAAAGGATTTGGGTCTTCTGACCCAGCTCGGCCAGCACTCTGAATCCTGCGGCAGCGCGGTCATTGTCGAAATTTATTAGTAGGTCGTCGGCGATGAAGGGCAGCGAATGCGCGCGGCCGAGATAATCATCAACCGAAGCGAGACGCAGAGCCAGGTAGAGTTGATCGGCTGTGCCGTCGCTCATGCCGTCGATGCTCACCGACGACCGATCCGGACGGATACCTGCAAGCCGGGCATGATCCTGATCGTCGTATTCCACGCGCAGGTCGGTAAACGATCCCGACGTGAGGGTGCCGAACATTCCTCCGGCACGCTTCAGGAGCGGAGCCTGCTTCTCGCGGCGGTACCGATCGATGGCCCACTGAAGAAGTGTGGCGGCGGTACGCACACGGATATATTGCTCGGCGGCATCCCGCATGGAAGCAAGCGCTTCCTGCCGGGCGGCAGCCGCTTGCGCCGCGCGACCGTCGCCTCCGATGGCTTCGAAGGCCTGCCGGGCTTCCGCGCGCTTCTCGGCTGCAGGGGTCAGACGGTCGCGTAAATCCTTCAACTCATTTTGCAGAGATTCCTCGCGTGCTGCGATCTGGTCGAGATCGACTTCCTCGCATTCCGTGCGTAACGCTGTCAGGGGCAGTCCGTCGCCTTCCGCGTTTAGCGTTTCTTCAAGAGACGTTTTTTCCACGTCGAGCTCATGCCGGCGCCGCGACACGCGCATGACTTCCGTCAGTTGGTCAGGGTTATCAACACTTGCCAGCTCCTGAAGTTTGTCGATGATCCGCTGCGCCGCCGTGCGGGCCTGTTTGCATTCTCCAATTCTCTTTTCGAGTGCCGCAATCGCCTTGTCTTTCTCTTCTTGCAGACCTTTGATGCGCTTCGCGTCTTCGAGGCGTGTTTCCAACTGGAGAACGGCGTCGTCGGGTTCGTGCTTCGCAAGGTCGGACGCGACGGCGTTGACCAGCGCCGTCACGGACGCGGAAAAACCTTCGATGTCACGCTCGATCTTCGCGATTCGGTCGCGCTTTAGCTGATCGATGTCAAGCGATAGGCCGCGAATTTCATCGATTACGTCAAGATGATCGGCAACGGTCTCGGCCGCTGTATCATCGGCGAACGCAAGCGATTTCAGTACTACAGACCACTGGTCCAGCCATTCGGTCCAGGCGTCTTGCGCCGTTTGGCCCCGTGTCTGCTTGCGGGTCTCGTCGGCTCGTAGCCTGCGAATTTGCGCTTCAGCGGCCTTTCTGTTTTCGGCCCGCTTTTCATGCCGCTGCTGGACGACCGCCGCCGCTTCAAGTACCACTCTGAGGCTCTGACCGTCGAGCGCCTTCGTATCTTCGCCTAGCGAAGCAAGCTCGGCGATGAGCGACGCGCGCGCTTCCGCTTCCTCGTCTTGAAGATTAGCGATCCGGCCCATCGCTACGGCGCGCTTTTCAATAAGATCGAGAATGGCGGTTTTGGCATCAAGCCAGGTCAGCATGAATTCGGGAGCAAGCGGCTCGAAAGGGGCTTCTACCCACAAGGCTTGCCACTGCGCCTCAAGATCGAAGCGCTTTTGCTCATGCGCGCTTTCTTCGGTACGCAGCGCTGTGAGCGATACCTCCGCCTCGGCGATCTGGCGGGCAATAACGGCGATCTGGCCGGCGGCCTCCGCCTTGTCGAATCGCCGGTCCGCCAGCGTGTCGGCGATCTTGACCTTTCGTTCGTAGGCTGTTGGCAAATCCGGAGCGTCACCATTAAAGGTCAGCATGTCCTGTTCAGATACTTCGGCCCCGTCGATATAATGCCGGCGAACGAGCGACCAGCCTGTATCGCGTACCTTGCGCGCTTGATCGAGATCGTCCGGCGCGACGATATCTTCGTCATGCGCCAGTTGTTCAAAGGCTTTGCGACGCTGCCTCGCCTCCTTTTCGGCGTTCCCGATGCGCTCGCGACAGGACTTGATCTCCTGTTCAATGTCGCGAAGAGCATCACGGTAGGTCTGGATCACGGTGCGGGGCGGGACGGGCATTGTTGCCAGTTCTTCCTCGCTGGAAGCTTGCGGACGAAGAGGCTTTAACTGTTTACTGACGGTGGTACTAGCATCTGCAACTTCCTTTTCCGCCGTCTTGATGCGGGTAGCGATGTCGGCAGCGCTGCGCGCTGCGCTGATTGCGGCCGCCAAGGTGGATATATCAAGCGGCGTTTCCATCTGGTCTAGTTGATCCTGAAGCTCGCCTACGCTGTCGTTGGCGTCCTCAAGAGCGGTTTTCGCATTTTTCACCGCTTCGCTTAGTTCACCCCGCCGGGTGAGTAGTGTCCGGACGGCGGTAATTTTGGCACGTTGCGGAATGCGCGCGATGATCGCAGCAGCGTCGTCGGTTTCCCAACTGAGATCTTCCGCAAGGCGGGCAAGGCTCTCCTCCTTGGCGGTCAGTTCCGCGCGGCGCTTCGGGAGGTCGGCCTTCTCCTTCTGTATCTCGATCCGTTCTTTATGAAGCGCGGCGATATCGTCGGACCGTATGAGAAGGGCTTCATCGCATTGCAGGTCTGCGCGCCCGGTTCTTGCCTGCGAGAGATGACCATCCAATTCGTCAATCTTGGACTGAGCGTCGGACTGTTCCTTGATCGCAGTCGTCAATTGTGCTTCCGCGTCCTCGGGAAGCGCGGCAACCTCACCAAGGCCGGTGACCTCGGTTTCCGCGTCGGTCAGTCTGCGCACCTGCCGGTATACGCGACGGATGCGGCCGAGTTTTCGCTGTTCGGCCGACTTCCCCTCGATCTGACTTTCGAGCTTTTCGTAAGCTTCCTGAGCAGCGTCGAACGCGCGCTTGATTTCCTGCCATTTGCCGGCAGTGACAGTATGTTCGCGTTGTGCCTTGTCGGCTTCCTCAAGGGCATCAAGCGCTATGTAGTATTTCCGGCGGCTGGATTTCCTCGGCCCCCACAAATCGTCGGCTTCCTTGGCGAGAGATGCCATGCGATCCCGCAGACCCGACAGGCCAGCACCCGCCGAGAACAGCGTCTGTCCCACTTCGTCTTTGGCTTCAAGAATTTCACGTCCGCCCTGCGCGAGCCGTCTTTAATTGTGGGTTATTTAATTCCATCGCACTCGATAGCGCGTCGAAACGCAGAAAGCTACGCTGCCCTACGTAACGCCTGTTCAAGATCGGCAAGTATATCATCAATATGCTCTAGGCCGATCGAAAGACGAACATAGCCATCGGTTACGCCAGTTGTGGCTTGTTCTGCGGACGTGAGCTGCGCGTGGGTGGTTGATGCCGGGTGAATCGCCAGACTTCGAGCGTCGCCAATATTTGCAACATGGTAGAAAAGTTGAAGCGCATCAATGAACCGCTGTCCTGCAGCCATGCCGCCTGCCAACTCAAAGCCAAGTAGGCCGCCCATGCCGCCAGCCAGATAGCGACGTGCGCGATCTTGTTGTACACCCGTCTGGAGAGAAGGATGGATTACCCTAGTCACACCATCTTGCTTCGTCAGATACTCCACAACCTTAAGTGCATTCTCGCAATGACGAGGCATCCGCAAAGGCAATGTCTCAACACCCTGTATGAGCTGGAATGCATTATACGGAGAGAGTACTGCGCCAAGATCACGAAGCAACACTGTGCGGGCGCGCAATGCAAATGCGATCGGGCCGAGTGGCTTGGCCGCTTCGGTCCAGACCGCACCATGATAGCTGGGGTCAGGTGTGTTTAGCAGAGGTTGGCGTTCGGGAAAGGCAGCCCATTCAAAGTTGCCGCCATCCACAATCATGCCTCCGATTGATGTGCCATGGCCCCCTATATATTTTGTGGTTGAATAGACGGCGATTGCGGCACCGTGATCAAATGGACGTGCAATTAGTGGCGCTGCAGTATTATCGATGATGAGCGGTATGCCCAGTGGGCGACCAATTGCAGCAATCTCTGCGATTGGACACACGACTAATTTTGGATTGGGTAGTGTTTCGGTAAAAAAGGCGCGCGTCTTGTCATCAATTGCGTGTTCGAAGGCGGCAGGGTTTGACGGATCAACAAAGCGGACTTCTATACCCATGTTGCTGAGCGTGTTGGCAAATAGATTATAAGTGCCACCATACAAGTCTGTACCGCTGACGATGTTATCTCCTGCACGCGCAAGATTCTGGATTGCATAGGCAGAAGCAGCCTGACCTGAGGCAACTGCGAGTGCAGCGACCCCGCCTTCTAACGCGGCAATGCGTTGTTCCAATATGTCTGTCGTCGGATTACCAAGCCGCGTATAGATATTTCCCAGTTCTTTCAGTGCAAATAAATTTGCAGCGTGTTCGGTGCTATGGAACTGATAAGACGTGGTTTGATAGATTGGGGGGGCCACTGACCCAGTGGTAGGATCCGCACGCCAACCTGCATGAAGAGCAAGAGTTTCGGGCCGATAGCTGCATTTTACCATTGTTAGTCCTTATCGATGGACGGAAATCGGGAGAGAAATTTCTCAGTAAGGTTAGATCGTAAATCCCCAACGATCTTCGTGTCGAGGTACGTGAATGGGATGAGATCATTTTGCCTGTCCGTGTGCAGTACACCTCAGGCTATGATTTACCGGCGGAAGCACCAGCATCGCGGTGTTCCAGCTCATCCGTGCTACTCTGCTTCTCTGCGCTTACACCTCATCAGCCTTCACTTGACAACCTTCGCCTTTCACCCTTCTGACGGCCTTGCGTCGCTTGTGCATAGCTTCAGCCTCACGCCAATTCCACCTCCATTCTGGACAAAGATCCCCAACTTTTTAGCGATGCTCCAGGTCGGCCTTTTATGTCGCCCGAAGGATTGATCTTTTGGCTTTTGCGTAACGTTCCGCCCCCTGATTTGACTTCGTCCCAACTCTATCCGATAATAGTTTCATTATGATTGGAAATCTGTTCCCCGCCGGAATTCTTTGCACTGCTTATCTGCTCGCACGCGGGTAATCCTGGTTCCGCGCCGCTTTAGGTATATCCTGCGCGCCTGAACCAGGGTGATCTCGCCGCCCGAAAGTGCCGCTCACAAACAAGATATGAATCGCGCATTCTTGAAGGATGTGCGGTTGAAGTAACGGTTTGCGTAAGCGAAATGTTACGTGCGCGGTGTCAAGGGTGCATTTACATCACCACGAAACCTGTAATCTCCGTTGAAGACGGGCGTTTTCGCGTGGACCGGGGGTCGAGTGGTTTATGAGTATGAAACAGATATGGGTAAGAAAAATCGCAAGGGAAACCGGGAGCCTAAAAAACAGAAGATGCCAAAGCTTCCGCCGCAGGCAGCGTCTTCCATCGCTGAACTGAGCAAGAACCAAGGGCCTCGCAAGAAGCTCGTCGCCAAATAGATTGTGCGCGACAAGCGTTGTTTATGAAAGCGTGGGCGTGTCATTCAGATGGCACGCCCACGGAATCCGATGCCATGACTATCGGACAAGGAGGACGGAATGCCAGAACCGGAGCAGCTCCCCGACATCACGATTACGCATGAAGATCTGGCCGTTCTCTCGGATGTGGTTCGGGAGGCGCTAGCGGAAGGACGCTATGTTGCGGCTTCGCGGCTTGGCAATGAGCTGCACCGCGCGCGTGTTGTTCCTGCGTTTCAGGCACCGAAGGGATGCCTGACGCTGAACAGGGTAGGGAAATATATGGAGGAGCGTAGCGGCGCCATATGGGAAGTGGTTCTCGTGGCCCGAAAAGGCAGTCGTCTGAGCGGAACAGTGGCTGTTCTCAGCGGACTTGGTACCGCCTTGCTCGGATTATCCGAAGGACATCGGATGAGCTGGTTTGATCATAACGGGAAGTCACGCACGGTCAGACTTCTAAATGTATCGCACACGCGCAAGATCTGACAAACATCACGAGGCGGGGCACCTCGTGATGTTTTTTGTCGTCTGCCGTGGAGGCAAAGTTCATGCGGCGGATGGACCGGGGTCGTCAAATCCATCCGGGGCATTAGATGAATGCCTTGGCCGTCCTTTGAAGTCGCCTTGTATGACATTCAGCGTCGGCTTTCGCCGGGCAGGTGCGGCGCCCTTTCCCATTAATTCCGTTTCGCGCTTTGCGGCTTCCGGTTGGTAGTGCACTTTCTCAAGGGTGATCCGCCGCTCGGAAACATCTCTATTTGTAAGTATGAATTCCTGGCCCTCAGAGAGGCCGATGAGCGCCAGCCCTTGAAAGGTCGTGATCGGCAGGAACATGCCGATTGGGGAAGTTTCTTCTTGCGAGAGTGTTCGGGTGTCCGGATCTCGCCCGTCGACGCGGAAAGTGACGCGACTGAGCAAGGTGGCAACGTTCGCAGGTATATCATCACCGAACACGACCACTGCAGATTCGATCTTCTCTTTTAGAATCGCGAGAAGGTCTTCATGCGTGCATTGGTCGCGCATGACTTCAAGAGCAGTGAAATCTTTGGTGCTAAGGATGCAGGTCTTATTTGACATCGCAGTTCTCCATGACTCCGCCTTCTGAGCGGGCAAAATTGAAGCTGTTGGAGAGGCCCCTGGTCGCGCTAACGACTCAGGGGATTACAATCCTGCGATCAGGTAACCTCCAAAGAGTGACAGGTGGCACGGTGGCCAAATTTGATTCATGGTGCGGGCCGCAACTCTGCTTTTGACTCGCGGAACGATGAAAAGGTGGGCGCTTCTACCCTTTCGACGGTGAGGCGATGGGTGCGTCCATCTCTCGCCACCCAGTCAATTGACTGGCCCGCAGAAAGACCGATCAATGCTGCTCCGATTGGAGTCAAGATTGAAACCTTGCTGTCGGCGATGTCCGCGTCGCTCGGGAAAACAAGCGTTACGCGCCTGGCGCCGCCGAGGTCCCTCCTAAAGAACAGAGTCGATCCCATTCGGACGACATCGGGTGAAATCCGTCCGTCCTGGACGACGCGGGCCCGCTCAAGTTCCATTATGAGCTCTTCTGCAACTTCCGGCGTTTTCTCGCTGAAGGATTCTGCTAAACGCCGGAGCTGCTTGTGGTCAGACCGCGTCATAGTGATAGCGGGTTTACGATGCTTTTTTGTCTCCGGAGCCATTTCTGCGCCTCCTCATGTGAATATTTACCGTAACCTAAAAATTGGTTTACGATGGAGCATTGATGTGGTGGATTGAAACTCGCCTCGTCGGCGTTCTTCCGCATATTGGGAAGTATGCTACGCCCCTAGACCGGGGACACAACGTGCGACCGGGCCAGGGGTTAGATGCCCGCGATCGGGCATACCCTGTAAAGAGTCATAAAATGGCCTTTGGTCCTAAGCATGTATGAGACGTGGGCCTTCGCAACGGGAAAGTCAAGGTGCCAACATTTCCTCTGTGAGAACTGGCTTTCAAAAGGCTGCCAAAATCCCTCGGCATTGGAACATTTCTGACGGTGCAACGGCGGACTTATTTTTGAGGTTCGTCCTCGTCGAATAAAATACGTTCGGCGGCTCCCTTGAGGTCATCATATTACCCGCTCCGCAGCGACCAGAGAAATGCGATGAGGCCAATCGTACCCATGGTGAGAGCAATCGGTATCAAATACAGCAAGCCATTCATAAGGTCCGTCTCTGGGAATGTATCCCGGCTCGGTTGTGCTGCCCCAATCGCAGCGCGTTCGCCACGACAAGGATCGAAGATCCGGACATGGCGAGGGCAGCGACAAGCGGCGTTACATATCCGAGGATCGCAGCCGGTAGGGCAATGGCATTATAGATAACGGCAAATGCGAAGTTTTACCGAATGAGGTGCGCGGCCTTACGTGACAGAAAGAGAGCCAAAGAGACTGCTTCGAGACTATCTTGCAAAAAAACAAAATCTGCCGTGTTGCGCCCGATATCTGCCGCTATCGCCGGAGGCGTACAGCTGAGGAGATGGCTTCGAAACTTTTGGGAAAACGTCTGAGGCATGAGCACCATCTGCTTGCGGGTTTACTGTAGCCTCCGGAGGATCACGACCGGGCTATCTTGCCATCAAGAAGTTCGATCCGGCGCGGGCATTGTGCCGCGATGTGCTCATCATGGGTTGAGAGCAGGAAGCTTGTCGCCATTTTCTGATTGATCGAACAGATCAGGTCCATCACCAGGTCGGCCGATTTCCGGTCGAGATTGCCAGTGGGTTCATCAGCCAGAACTAGAACTGGGTTGTTGATCAGCGCGCGCCACCGCGACACGCTGACGTTAACCACCAGAAATAGCCGATGGTCGATAATCCCTGTGATCTGAGAGCCCCACGGCATCGAGCAGTTCGGTCGCGCGCTGCCGGATGGCGCGTGTTTCCCGCCCAGCGGCAGAAGCCAGGTTGAAGTCAGCTATCAAAAGCTCAAAATCAAATTGCTCCGGACGGCTTCATTCGGAGAAATGACGATTGCAGAAATGGACGAGGTTTTGACTATGGCGCAAATTATGCTGCGCATGGCGATGGTTGCGACTAAAAAGTCCGCCGTAGACTGGAATCTTCCGATCTGGCTTTCTATAAATGAAGTCAGCAACATTATCGGTTCCCCATTCTGTGCTACCATGACTGCGCCTTACAGTTGTGGCTCGTGGTGAACTCTCACGAATTACCCATTTGTCCTGCCTTTTTATGCACTGAGACGCGCATGGTGGACATTAGGTTATAAAGCCGCAACGACAGGTGCTCTCTGGAGCGCCGTACTTTTATCTGGGAGAGCGACTAT
>Ga0182743_1004568_pt1 | contig 10405 bp, 8 predicted proteins | sample eDN3rd30CKraftOP_FD_128522 | JGI IMG/M metagenome (GOLD analysis project Ga0182743, IMG submission 128522) | Enriched Organic Plus compost microbial communities from Emeryville, California, USA - eDNA 3rd pass 30_C Kraft OP (version 2) (version 2) ... | reverse complement strand
GTAGGTGAGCGTGCCGGCGTCGATCGAGAAGCCGACCACCCTGACCAGGCGGACCGACATGACGTTGGCGATCAGGGCCGCCGCGACGTAGGCGCCCACCGCGACGAGCAGCCGGATGTCGGGCTCGGCGCGGAGCTGGGGTGACGGCGGAGTCGCTGCGACGGACGGGGGCACGCCTCATTCTCGCCCGGCGCCGACCGCCACCCGACGATCGGGGCGTCGCCGGAGAAGCGCTGGTTACGTCAGCGAACCGGTCGACAACCCGAGAGAGGCGCCCTAGGGTCCGCCTCACGCGCAGACATCGGCGGGCAAGCGCAGGGGGAAGCCATGGGCAATCGACTCCGTTCTCTCCGTACGGCCGTACCGGCCCTGTTGGTCATGGCGGTGCTGGCCGCAGGCTGCACCACAAACCCCCCGGCGGGCGGGCAGACGTGGTCGCTCGCCGCGGACTCGATCACCTCGGTGCAGTCCGCCGGTGACCCCGCGGGCAGCTTCACGTTCTGGGACCCCGATGCCGCCGAGGAGCCGTACCTGGTGCACCTGGCCATCCGCGTCACCCTCGGTGAGCCGGTCGCGGTGAGCACCCGGGTGACCTCCAGCTACTCCGACGGCGGCCGCTACATCTGCAAGATCTCCCAGGGTCAGACCTGTCCCGGCCTCCCGGGCGACGGACCCAGCTTCACCGGGCTGAACGCTCCCGACCTGCTGGATCTCGCCATGGGCGCGAAGCTCGAGCTGGTCGGCACGCTCGACCTCCTCTTCGAGCGCGACGCGCTCATCCCCGTGGGCGTCGTCGGCCTGCTGCAGGGCGTGAGCGACATCATCAACGCCGCGCTGCCGGCGGTGATCGGCGCCGGTGGCATCCCGTCCGACGCCCAGGGCATCGTCGACCTCCTCAGCGCCGTCCTTCCCGGCGTCATCGCGACCGTGGTCGGCGCGGTGGGTGCCGTGGTGGGGAACCTGGCCGGTGCCGACGAGCTCATCGGCGTCTCTCCGATCTTCTACATCGCCGTCGGCGGGACCCTCGCCGGGGTCATCCGGAACGTGCTCCCGTCGCTGCTGGACCTCGTGAAGTTCGCGTTGTCCCAGCAGCCGGACAACCCGTTCCCGAACGGCCTGCCGATCTCCATCGGGGTCCTCGGCGACCGCACACGGGTGCGGTTCGGCAACGGCACCCAGGCGCCGTTCAAGCTGTTCGACGTGACGTACCGGTGGTCGGTGGCCTGAGCCCCGCCCTCACGGGGATCGCGCTTCCCGACCCGCCCGAGGCGTGGGCGGAGGCGGGCTTCTCCGTTCAACACGACACGGTCCGCTTCGGGCCGGTGGCGCTCCGGCTCGCGTCGGCCGGCCGCGTGCCGGTGGGATGGTCCTTCACCGAGGACGTCGGCACCGATTCGCTCGACGGCATCCCCACTGCGCTGGAGCCTGCGCCCGCGGGCCCTCCCCCTGTCCACCCCAACGGCGTTTCGGGCCTCGACCACGTGGTGGTCGCGACGCCCGACCTCGGGCGAACGATCGAGGCGCTCGAGTCCCACGGGTTCGAGCTGCGGCGGACCCGGCGGACGAAGGTCGCGGGCGTCGACGGCACCCAGGCGTTCTTCTGGGCAGGCGAGGTGATCCTCGAGGTGGTCGGCCCCGATGTGGCGGGCCGCGGCCCGGCCGCGATCTGGGGTCTCGCAGCGTGGTGCGAGGACCTCGAGGCGACGGTCGCGTGGCTCGGCCCGGATCGCTGCGGTGCCGTCCGGGACGCGGTGCAGCCGGGGCGAAGGGTGGCCTCGTTGCGGGGCCGGGAGCTCGGGCTGACCGTGCCCGTGCTGCTGATGTCGCCCCACGCCGGGAGGGCCCGGGAAGCCTGATCTCCCCCTGTTCGCCTGTCCCTGCACGGGTTTATGCTTGTGACCGCTGCCACGGGCAGCCTGCGATGCGTGCAGTGAACGAGGAGGGAACCCCCAGATGACACGGACGACCCCGCGGCGATTTCTCGCCGCCGTGGCGCTGACGAGCACCTTCGCGGTGCTCGCCGCGTGCCAGACCCCACCGCCCTACGGCGGCCCGCCCACCGCGTCGCGCTCGTTCAGCGCCAACTCGGTGACCGTGAACTCGAGCAACGACAAGACGTGCGTGATCGTCTGCGTCGGGGCGAACGACGAGCCCTTCAACATCCACGTGTGGTTCCGCGTGAAGATCGGCGTCCCGAACTCGGCCGACGCCGGCGTGGTCACCGGTGACAACGCGTGGCCCGGCCTCTTCGACCAGGGCCCCGGTGAGGGCGGCTCCCACACCTACACGGGCGGTCAGCGGGCGACGGTGAACTTCTCCAACATCAACATGCCCGACGTCCTCGACCTGGCGCAGGGCGCCAAGCTCGAGATCGCCGGCGTGTGGGCCTGGAAGATGGAGGCGGACCTGCTCGGCGTGGGCGGTCTCGCGACCACCGCTGCGAACGCCATCAAGACTGCGCTCAACAACACGCTCGCCACGGCATCGCTGCCGAGCGACCCGAACTTCATCGTGGACGTGATCCTCGGCGCCATCGGCGGCGTGGGTGGCTTCTTCTCCGCCCTGGGCGGCCTGCTCGCCAGCATCGTGCCGTTCGCCGGTGACGACTCGGTGGGCAGCGCGATGTACGTCGGCATCGGCGCCAGCGGGACGCTCGCCGACATCATCAACTCCACCGCCTCCGGTGCGTCGTTCCCGAGCCTGGCGCTGCCGCTCGTGACGGTGCCGCCTGACATCGGTGGCGGTGCGATCTTCTCCCTCGGCAGCGGGACGAAGACGTTCTCGAACAACTACACGAACGGTGGTGTCGACGGCCGGCACACGACCAGCTACAGCTTCGGCTGACCCCACCCGACCTCGATCGGAACGGCCCGGGCCCGGTGCCCGGGCCGTTCCGCGTCTCCGGTCCGCCTCGTGCCATCGCACGGACCCTCGCTGAGACCTCGCTCAGGTACTACCCTCGTGTCAGTCGCCACACATGGCGGCGATGCGACCGAGGGAGGGTCCAGATGAAGAGGTTCCGTGCGCCGCGCGCGCTGGCGACAGCCGCGCTCCTGGGGGCGTTCGGCCTGCTGGCGGCATGTACGCCGCCAGAGGCACCGGCCGTGCCGACGACGAACTGGAAGTTCGAGACCAACACCGTCCGGGTGAACAACAGCCAGGACAAGGTCTGCGTGCTGGTCTGCGTGAACACGCACGACGAGCCCTACTCGTTGAACATCGCCTTCCGCGTGAAGGTCGGCCAGCCCGGCTCCGCCCAGACGTTCGTGGTGGAGGGCAACGCCCACAACGACGTCGGTGAGGGCCAGACCTACACGATGCAGGGCAGCGAACGTGCCCGCACCAACTTCGCTGGTGTGCAGATGGTCGACCTCCTCGACCTGGCCATGGGCGCCAAGCTCGAGGTCGTCGGCGTGTGGACCTGGGCGATGGAAGAGGACTTCATCGGGGTCAACTCCGCGGCGAACACCGTGGCCGACGCCGTGAAGGCTGCTCTGAACAGCACCGTGGCGGCCACCTCGCTGCCCAGCGACGCCAACCAGATCGTGTCCACGCTGCTCTCCGCGGTGGGCATCGGCGGTGCCTTCACCATCCTCGGCACGACGCTGCTGCGGATCACCGGCCTGCAGGACGACGCCGTCGGCAGCCGCATGTACATCGGCCTCGGCGTGCGGGGTGACCTCGGGAACATCATCGACTCGACGGTCGGCACCGTGCCGTTCCCGACGCTGGCGATCCCCGCGATCACCATCCCGCCGGACATCGAGGGCGGCCAGATCTTCCGCCTCGGGAGCCCGGCCAGCCTGAGCATCACGAACCAGCTGATGAACCAGCCGAGCGTGGACGGCGACTACACGATGAGCTTCGGCTTCAGCACCTACTGACAACGAGCGCTCCACGTACTCCCGATTCGCGGGAGCGGGGATGCCGTTTCTCTCACGAGAACGGCACTCTCGCTCCCGCGAATCGCGTCCGGCTACTTCGGCTGCGTTACCCGCCGGCTCCCTCGATGCGGCGGGCCAACTCCGCCTCAGGCTGGCCTCGCGAGCTCGGCTACTTCGGCTGCGTTACCCGCCGGTAACATCTTGGGATGGCTGAGTACCGAGCACCCGTCAAGGACGCCCTCTTCACCGTGCGCCACCTCGGCATGCTGGAGGAGCTGGCGAAGACCGAGCGCTACGGTCACGCCGACCTCGAGACGGTCACGGTGCTCATCGAGGAGTACGGCCGGTTCATGCAGGAGGTCTTCGCCCCGCTGAACGCGCCGGGCGACCGCCAGGGTGTCACGTGGACCCCCGAAGGCGTCACGACCCCCGAGGGGTTCAAGGACGCCTACGCGAAGTTCGTCGAGGCGGGCTGGCAGGGCTTCAACGCCCAACCCGACTTCGGCGGCGCGGGCTTCCCGGAGGCGGTCTTCACCGCGGCGGCCGAGTTCCTCACCGCCGCGAACGGCTCCCTCGCCATGGCGCCCGGTCTCACCACCGGCGCCATCGAGTGCCTGCAGGAGTGGGGCTCGGAGGAGCAGAAGGAGATCTACCTCCGGAAGCTCGTGACCGGCGAGTGGACCGGCACGATGAACCTGACCGAGCCGCAGGCGGGCTCCGACGTGGGCCTCGCCACGACGAAGGCCGAGCCGCAGGACGACGGCAGCTACCTCATCACCGGCACGAAGATCTTCATCAGCTTCGGCGAGCACGACCTCGCCGAGAACATCGTCCACATGGTGCTGGCCCGCACCCCCGGCGCGCCCCCCGGCACCAAGGGCATCTCGCTCTTCATCGTGCCGAAGTTCCTCGTCGAGGAGGACGGCTCGCTGGGTCGCCACAACGACGTGAAGTGCGTGTCCGTCGAGCACAAGATGGGCATCCACGCATCCCCCACCTGCGTCATGAGCTACGGCGACGAGGGCGGTGCCGTCGGCTACCTGGTCGGCGAGGAGAACCAGGGCATGCGGGCCATGTTCACGTTCATGAACTCCGCCCGCATCGCGGTGGGCATCCAGGGCGTCGCGCTCGGCGACGCCGCCTACCAGAAGGCCCTCCAGTACGCGACGGAGCGCCGCCAGGGTCGCGAGATCGGTGCGGAGTCGAAGGAGGCTGCGCCGATCATCGTCCACCCCGACGTCCGGCGGATGCTCCTCTGGATGAAGAGCCACGTCGACGCGATGCGCGGCCTGCTCGTGTTCAACGCGGCGGCCATCGACTTCTCCCGCGCCCTCGACGGCGACGACGCCGAGAAGTGGCGTGAGGTGGCCGAGCTGCTGACGCCGGTGTCGAAGGCGTGGTGCACGGACGTCGGCATGGAGGTCACCTCGTTGGCCATCCAGGTCTTCGGAGGCATGGGCTACGTCGAGGAGTCCGGCGTCGCGCAGCACTTCCGTGACATGCGGATCGCCCCCATCTACGAGGGCACGAACGGAATCCAGGCGATGGACCTCGTCGGCCGGAAGCTGCCGATGCGGATGGGCGGCGTGGTCACCGACTTCCTGAACCGGATGCGCGAGCTCGACGCAGAGCTCGAGAGCGCCGGCGACGACTTCGCCACGATCCGGGCCAACCTCGCCTCGGCGATCGACGTGCTCGAGGGCGCCACGAACTGGATCCTCACCAACGGCCTGGGCAACCCCCGCGCCGCCCTCGCCGGAGCGACGCCGTACCTGCGGGTGTTCGGGACCGTCGTCGGCGGGTGGACCTCGGCCCGCCTCGCCCTCGCTGCGCGGGAGGAGCTCGCGTCGGGGAACGCCGAAGAGGAGTGGCTGAAGGCCAAGATCACGGCCGCCCGCTTCTACGCCGAGCAGGTGCTCCCGACCGCCGCGGGCTACGTGCCCCAGGTGCAGGCCGGCGACGGCGTGCTGTACGAGGCCGACGCGACCGGCCTCGCGAGCGTCTGAGCACCGTGGGCCCGACACCGGCCAGACGGCCGTAGGCTCGATCGGTGCTCGACCACGTCTTCACCGATGCCATCGGCGCGCTGCGCGACGCGCTCGAGAAGGCGCTCCTCGAGCGGCAGGCGTTCGAGGAGCGCTTCCAGGCCGACGTCCTCCTCGGTGACCTGACCTGGGAGACCTCCTACTCGCTCCCCGGCGAGGGCATGCCGCCGCGCGTCCGCTGCGACATCACCCTCGACTGGCCCACGTGGTCCCAGACGGCGTACCGCTCCTGGTACATCGAAGAGGAGAGCACGGAGCCGCCGCGCATCGACATCGAGGTGGTGCTGCGCATCCAGCGGCTGGCGTCGGCTCCCGACCCGGCGTCGATCCTGGCCGTCCTGCCCGAGGAGAGCTCACCGATCGGCTCCGAGACCCTCCAGCGCTCCGGCCCCACCCTCGAGTGCACCTACGGCGCCGACCTCGACGAGATCGAGCACGCCATCGAGGTGAGCTACGAGGGCTCCTACGAGCTCGACGAGGAGTCCCTGGCCGACGGCTCGGTGCTCGACCACCACTTCTCGGCGATGGGCGGCTGGATCAGCTCGGTGCTCGTGCGCCTCGGCGACCTGAAGCTCGAGTTCCTGCCACCCGACCCCGACGAGTAGCGGCCCCTCCCCACGACCGTTCTGTCATGCAGGATGCGACGGTTCCGTCGCATCCTGCATGACAAAACCGCAGGAAACGGCAGGAGGCGGCGCGGCTACCAGGGCTCGGGTCGCCCGGGGAGGTCGTCGAAGGACGGGTCGCGGCCCTCGGTCTTCGCCGCGAACTCCTCCATCATGTCGTCCGGCTGGAACATGCCGGCCTGCCACCCCGCCATGTACCGCAGGCTGTCGGCCACGGAGTGGTCACGGGTGTAGGAGATCATCTCCTTCGTGCCCCAGATCGCGAGCGGCGAGTGCGACGCGATCCGGCGGGCGATCCCGAGCACCGCGTCCATCATCTCGTCGTGCGAGGGGTAGACCTCGTTGACGAAGCCGACCTCCCGTGCCCGCGCCGCCGGGATGCGGTCGCCGGTGTAGGCCCACTCCCGGGCGACGCCCTCGGGGATCAGCTTCGGGAGCCGCTGGAGCGTGCCGACGTCGGCCGTCATGCCGATGTTGATCTCCTGCACGCAGAAGAACGCGTCCTGGGTCGCGTACCGCATGTCGGCCGCGCACACCATGTCGACGCCACCGCCGATGCACCCGCCCTGCACCGCGGCGAGCACCGGCATGCGCGCCCGCTCGAGCGAGGTGAAGCTGTCCTGCAGGTGCTGCACCGCCAGCCACAGCTGGGAGCGCCGGCGGCCCTCCTCCTTCGGCCTTCCGCCGCCGAGCAGCGACGAGTCGCCGGTGAACACCCCGAGGTCCATGCCCGCCGTGAAGTGCTTCCCGGTGGACGAGAGCACGAGCGCCCGGCAGTCGCCGGACGAGTCGAGGTCCGCGACGATCCGGGGCAGCTCCGCCCAGAACTCGGCCACCATCGTGTTGTAGGCGTCCGGTCGGTTCAGCCTGAGGTGGCCGACGCCGTCGGCCACCTCGACCTCGAAGCACGTATGACCCATCTCGCCATCGTACGCATACGCTGCGGAGGTGACCCTGGCCGAGGAGCAGCCCGCCGACCCACCCACCTCCCGAGCAGCCTGGCCGGACCTCGATCCCCCGGTGGACCCGCACCGGCTCCCCAGATCGGTCCTGCCCCGCCGGTACGACCTGGCCCTGGCGATCGACGTCGACGGCGGCGGCTTCTCTGGCACCGCGGTGGTGGAGCTCGAGGTCGCGGAGCCCACCCGCCACCTGGTGTGCAACGCGCTCGACCTCCAGATCGACGAGGTGACCGTGGCGGCCGGCGGATCGCCCGTCGTGGTCCTCGACCACCGGACCGACGCTGACTCCGAGCGCCTCGCCGTGGAGCTCGGCGACGAGCTACCGGCCGGCAACGCCACCGTGACGTTCCGGTTCCACGGGGCCTTCGGCGACCAGCTCGTCGGGCTCTACCGGTCGACGTTCACCGACGACGACGGGGAGACCGCCACGCTGGCCGTGACCCAGTTCGAGGCACCCCACGCCCGGCGAGCGTTCCCGTGCTGGGACGAGCCGGACTTCAAGGCGTCGTTCGCCGTCACGCTCGAGCACGACGAGCGGTTCTTCTCCACGTCGAACGGTCGGGAGGTGGAGCGCACACCGATCGGCGACGGCCGCGTCCGGGTGCGGTTCACCGAGACGATGCCGATGTCGACGTACCTCGCCGCGTTCGTCGTGGGCCCCCTCGTCGCGACCGAACCCGTCGACGTCCGCGGCACCCCGGTGCGGGTGGTGTGCCGTCCGGGCAGGGAGCACCTCGCCGGTGAGGCCCTCGACGTCGCAGCGCACAGCGTCGCCTGGTTCGAGGACTACTACGGGATCCCGTATCCGGGCGACTCCCTCGACCTCGTCGCCGTGCCGGACTTCGCGTTCGGCGCGATGGAGAACCTGGGCTGCGTGACGTTCCGCGAGATCCTGCTCCTCGCCGATCCCGACGCCGTCACCCGGGCGGAGCGCGAGCGCGCGGCTCTCGTCATCGCCCACGAGCTCGCGCACATGTGGTTCGGCGACCTCGTGACGATGGACTGGTGGACCGGCATCTGGCTCAACGAGGCGTTCGCCACCTTCATGGAGCTCGCGTGCGTCGACGCGTACCGGCCGGAGTGGGACGTGTGGTCCACCTTCGGGTTGTCGCGGGCGGAGGCGTTCACCGTCGACTCCCTCGCCGCCACGCGGCCCATCGAGTTCGAGGTGCGCACCCCGGAGGACGCCGAGGGGATGTTCGACATCCTCACCTACGAGAAGGGCTGCGCGGTGCTCCGCATGATGGAGCAGTACCTCGGCCCGCAGGTCTTCCGTGACGGCGTCCGCGCCTACCTGCAGCAGCACTCCCTCGGGAACACCGTCACCTCGGACCTGTGGGACGCGCTCGAGCGGACCTCGGGTGAACCGGTCCGGCAGGTCATGGAGCAGTGGATCCTCCAGGGCGGCCATCCGGTGATCGACGTCGCTGCCGAGGCGGCAGGCGTCCGGCTCGACCAGCGCCGCATGTCCTTCGAGGGCGGGGATCCAGCTGAGGACCGCACCTGGATCACACCGGTGGTCCTCCGCGACGCGGCCGGAGCGTCGCACCACCTGCTCCTCGAGCCAGGGAGCGCGACGGTCGACGTGCCGACCGACGGGCCGGTCAACGCGAACGCCGGCGCGGTCGGCTTCTACCGCACCCGCTACGACGCGACGCTCTCCGAGCGGCTGTGGTCCTCCATGGCCCAGCTGGATGCGGTCGAGCAGTTCGCCGCCCTCGACGACACCTGGGCGCTGCTCCTCGCCGGACTGGTGGAGGCGACGGACGTGGTGGCGGGGCTGCGGGCCCTCGCCGGCGCCACCCAGGCGTCGGTGTGGCGGCGGAGCAGCGCCGCGGTGGCAGCGCTCCGCCGGCTCGGAGGGAGCGGCGCCGCCTCCGGCATCGCCGCCCTCGTCGGGGAGCTCACGGGTGGCGTCCTCCGCGCAGGCGACGGCGCAGATCCGGAGGTGCGGGGCATCGCGTGGCGCCTCGCCGGGACGCTGGGCGACGACGACGAGCTCATCCAGGAGGCCCGGCGCAACGTCGCATCACCCGAGGGCGTGCACCCCGAGATCCTCACCGCGTCGATCGACGTCTACGCCGCTCGCGGCGGGAGCACCGAGCTGGACCACCTCTGGGACGGCTACCGGAACGCCGCCACCCCCCAAGACGAGCGGCGCCACCTCAACGCGCTGGTTCGCATCGGCGACGCCGAGGCGTTCGACCGGGCACTGGAGCTGTGCCGCACGGAGGTGCGGACCCAGGACGCCCCCTACCAGCTGGCCCTGGCGATGGGGCACCCGGAGCACGGCCCGCGGGCGTGGGCGTTCGTCGCTGCTCGCTGGGACGAGCTGGTCGAGCGGTTCCCCTCCAACAGCATCGTGCGGATGGCCGGCGGGGTGACCTCCTTCTTCGACCCCGCCACCTGTGACGACGTCCTCTCGTTCTTCGGGACCCACGACATCCCGCAGGGCGCCACGACGCTCGCGCAGCACCTCGAGCTGGTCCGGGTGCATCGCGCCCTCCACGGCAGAGTCGCGGCGCGGCTGGTCGACGCGCTCTCGTGAAGGGCTCGGGCCTCTCGGTCTTCGCCGTCGAGGACACGACGGCCCAGCTGGTCTGGCGACACGCCCGCGAGGGCAAGGCGACGGTCCGCTGGCCCGGCGGCGAGACGTACCACGACGTCGTCGACGGCCCGGGCGGTCTGGTCGTCGAGGACCTCCCGGCCGGCGTCGAGACGGAGCTGACCGTCGAGCTGCCCGGCGTCGAAGCCGAGCGCGTCACCGTGCGGACGCTGGCGGTCGACCTCGGAGAGGAGCTCGACCGCTTCGCCACGATCTCCGATCCGCACCTCGGCGCGCTCGCCTTCGACCTCTGGGACCGCCTGAAGGAGCGCGGCGTCCCCCG
>Ga0182743_1004566_pt1 | contig 10408 bp, 14 predicted proteins | sample eDN3rd30CKraftOP_FD_128522 | JGI IMG/M metagenome (GOLD analysis project Ga0182743, IMG submission 128522) | Enriched Organic Plus compost microbial communities from Emeryville, California, USA - eDNA 3rd pass 30_C Kraft OP (version 2) (version 2) ... | reverse complement strand
GGCGAGAAGAACCGCAAGGCTTTTTCCGATGCGTGGGATGCGCTCGTCGACGGGCAGCGGGCCGAGGCGGGCCGCCGCCAGGCTGCGGCGCAGCAGACGAACGAGAAGAACGGCATCGCGACCTTCACGCCCTCGGCCGAGGAACTGACCGGGGTCAACGCCAAGCTCGCCGCCGCCATTCCGGGCATCGCCGCGCAGCTCAAGATTGCGCCCGAAGTGCTCGCCATCGCCCAGAAGGCGGTTGCGGACGCGCCGCGATAAGGCCACTCAAGGCTGCTGCGTCCCGCCCGGAAAGGTCACGATATGTCGCGCGTGCTCAATCTGCTCAACCGGATCGAGGAATGGGTGATCGTGACGCTGACGGGCGGGACGCTGCTGCTCGCCTGTTATTCGATGGTCTCGCGTTATCTGTTTCCTCGCGGCTCGCTCGACTGGACGTTCGAGGTCGTCATCTACATGATGGGCTGGATCGTCTTCCTGTGCGCGGCGCGGTTAATCGCGCATGACGGCCATATCCGCGTCGACGTGCTGGTCGAGACCGCCGGCCCGCGGCTGAAGCGGTGGCTCCTCGTCGTCTCGGCGCTGTTCGGCATCGTCATCACGGTTCTGCTCACCTGGTCGGGCGTGCTGGTCGTACTCGACGCGCTGCGCTGGGGCGAGACGAGCTCGAGCTCGCTGCGCGTTCCGATGTGGATCTACTATCTGTGCCTGCCCGTCGGCGGCCTGCTGATGACGCTGCGCCTGCTCGGCGTGACGTGGTCGCTGGCTATGGCGCGGCCCGTCGCCGAGGCCGGCTCCTCCCATTCCAATTGGCAGTCGCAGCTCGACGGCGTCGACATCGCCACGCCCGCAGACAGGATGTCCAAATGATCCAGACGGCGACACTGGGCTTCGTCGCGCTGATGGCGCTGCTGACGGCGGGCGTGCCCATCTACCTGGCGCTGATCGGCATCGCCGCCGCCTTGCTGCTCGTCGAGGGGGCGTCGGTGGCCGGCATCGGCCAGGCGATCCTCGACCAGATGAATTCCGAATCGCTGATGGCGGTGCCGTTCTTCGTGCTCGCAGCCGCCTTCATCCGCGGCGGCGGCATCGCCAAGGCGCTGATCGACGTGTCGGCCGCATGGCTCGGGCGGCTGCCCGCCGGCCTGCCGCTCGCCGCGCTCGCCGCCACCGGCATCTTCGCCGCCATCAACGGCTCGTCGGTGGCCACCGCGATGGCGATGGGCTCGGTCGCGATCCCCGCCCTCGTCGAGCGCGGCTATCCCCGCCAGTTCGCGGTCGGGCTGACGGCGGCGGCCGGCACTCTGGGCATCCTGCTGCCGCCCAGCCTGCCGCTCGTCATCTACGGGCTGATCTCGGAGACCTCGATCCCGCGTCTCTTCCTGGCGGGCGTCGTGCCGGGCCTGATGCTGCTCGCCATGTTCATGGTGGTCGCCGCGGTGGCGTCGAGCCGGCTCGGCATGAAGGCCGAGCCGTTCGCGGGCTGGCCCGCTTTCGGCCGAGCCAATCTTTCCGCCCTGCCGGCCCTGACGATCCCGATCGTCGTGCTCGGCGGTATCTATGGCGGCTTCGTCACCGTGACGGAATCCTCCGCGCTCGCGGCGGTCCTGTCGCTGGCCATCAGCCTTCTGGTCTACCGCGCCATCACCGCCCGCGACGTCGCGCCGCTGCTTTTGAGCGGCATGTCGCAGACGGCGGCCGTCCTCATCATCGTCTCCGGAGCGTCCCTGCTGTCTTACTGGATCAGCCGGTCCGGCCTGCCGGCGGACGTCGTGCGCTGGGTGATCGGCATGAACCTCGCGCCGTGGCAGTTCCTGGTCCTGATGACCCTGGTGCTGATCGCGCTTGGCACCGTGCTCGAAGCCTATGCGACGATCCTGATGACGGTGCCCGTCACTCTGCCGATCCTCGACGCGCTGGGCATCGACCGCATCCACTATGCGATCATCGTCGTCATCACCATCGAGATCGGCCTCCTGTCGCCGCCGGTCGCCCTCAACCTGTTCGTGGTGTCGGAGGTGTCCAAGGCGCCCATAAACGAGGTCATTCGCGGCACCATCCCCTATCTGGGCGCGATGCTGGTGATGCTCGCCCTGCTGATCTTCTTCCCACAGATCGCGCTGTGGCTTCCTGGCGCTGTTTTCAACAAATGAAGCGACGGTTCTGCACGCTTGTGATGGTGCGCGCAGCCAAATCTATGAAGTTGGCGAGCCTGTCGTAAAGGTTCCATGTAAGTGGACTCATAATGCTGTGTCTCGCATGGCCTCATTGAAGACAATGTCCGATCGAGTACCAAACATCACCTCCTACCGACCTTCAAGCGACATCTGCTTCGGGAGGCGGTAAAGCAAGCACGTATGGCCGAGATGCGCCGCCTACCCGGTCGTTCAGCGATGGCTCTCAAGGTTCCTGAAAGCAGACAGTGGTGAGGGCCCGCTGTAGTCATTCCGGCACGGCAATACGGCGCCGCGCCTAGTCGATGAGTGATGCGAGGATCCGCCGCCTTGGTCAGCGCGGTATCAAGCACGAGCCACGAATCTTGTGCCCGCCGCTTCGACGGTATCATGCTGTTCCATCACGAATGATGCCCCGCGTTCGGCGATCATGATGGTGGGGGCGTTGGTGTTGCCGCTGCTGATGGTGGGCATGATTGAGGCATCGATGACGCGCAGGCGATCGATGCCTCGGACCCGCAGGCGGTCGTCGACGACACTGAGGAGATCGGAGCCCATTTTGCAGGTGCCAACCGGGTGATAGACCGACTCGGCAGTGCGCCGGATATAACCGTCGATTTCGGCGTCGCTGGCGATGTCCGCGCCGGGCGCGAATTCGTGGGAACGATAGGTGTCAAGCGCCCGCCGGGCGATGATGTCTCGCGCGATCTTCAGGCCCTCGTGGATGACACGGACGTCCTCGCCTTCCTGCAGATAGTTCGGTTGGATGGCGGGAGCGGCAGTTGGATCGGCCGAGCGTATGAAGACGCGGCCGCGGCTTTGCGGCCGCGACAGGTTGAAATAAGGCATGAAGCCGTCGGCGCCGTCGATGCTGCGGCCGTGATTGTCGTACATCAGCAGCAGCAGATGGTATTGGATGTCGGGAGCGGCCAGGCCCGGCCGTGAATCGGCGAAGCCGAGCACCTGGATGCCGTGGTGGGCCGCGGGTCCGCTGCGCAGCAATGCGTAGCGACCCAGCGACATTGCGGCGCGCCACCACGCCACCTCCGCGCTCAGCATGCGGGCGCCTCGGGTGCCCTGTTTCACGGTGGCGACAAGGTGATCTTGGAGGTTCTCGCCGACGCCCGGCAGATCGTGCAGCGGCTCGACGCCGGCGCGGCGCAGCCGGTCGGCGCGCACGGGTCGCGCAGGCGGATCGTGGTCGACCCGGCAACCGAACAGGCAATCGCCGAGGTGGCGATGGCTTCCGCGACGGATGTCGATGCCGCCGTCGCGGCGGCGCGTCGCGCCTTCGAGACATGGTCGGGAACGTCGCCGCGCGAGCGTATCGAACTGCTTGATCGGGTGATCGACCGTTATGATGCGGCGGCCGAAGACCTGGCCACCGCGATGACGGCGGAGATGGGCTCGCCTCTGGCCTTCTCGCGCACGGCCCAATTCGGCTCCGGCCGCGCCCATCTGCGGACCGCAGCCGCAATCCTCGAGGATTTTCGGTTCGAGGAAAGGGATGACGGCGTGTTGCTGACCAAGCTGCCGATCGGCGTCTGCGCACTGATCACGCCGTGGAACTGGCCCATGAACCAATTGCTGGTGAAGGTCGCTCCTGCGCTCGCAGCCGGCTGCACCGTGGTCGTCAAGCCGAGCGAATTCTCGCCGCTCAGCTCGCTGCGACTGGCCGAGGCGATACGCGAGGCCGGTCTTCCGGTAGGCGTCTTCAACCTCGTCAACGGTGACGCCGAGGCGGTGAGGCTCTCGCCGCCCATCCGGATGTCGATATGGTTTCCTTCACGGGCTCGCATGCTGCGGGCGTCGCCGTCGCTAGGGCCGCCGCCGGCACGATCAAGCGGGTGCACCAAGAACTCGGCGGCAAGTCGGCGTTCATCATCCTTGATGATGCCGATCTGGAAACGGCGGTCCGCGCCTGCGTCGCGGGCTGCTTTATGAATTCGGGCCAGTCCTGCGCCGCGCCGACCCGGCCATGGTAGCGAGAGGATCGACGTTGCAGGCGATCACTTCCCTTTGCGGGCGCGACCGTGCTTTGCAGCGAGCTTGCGACCAAGACCCATCTTTTTGGCGAGTTGCGAGCGCGTCGCGGCGTAGTTCGGCGCGATCATCGGATAGTTGGCGGGCAGCCCCCATTTCTGGCGGTACTCGTCCGGCGTCATGCCGTAGTGAACGCCAAGGTGACGCTTCAGCGACTTGAACTTCTGCCCGTCCTCCAGGCAGACGATGTAGTCCGGGAACACCGAGCGCTTCGGGTTCACCGCTGGCGTCGGAGCCGGTTCTTCCACCGTCGTGGGCCGGCCAAGGGCGGACAACGATCCGCTGACGTTCGCAATCAGGCCGGGGAGGTCCGGCGCCTTCACCGCGTTGTTGCCTACATAGGCGGACACGATATCGGCAGTTATTTCGGCGATCTGGCGACGGTCTGGCACAGTGATGTCTCCATTGTAGGAACAGAACTATCTTAGGGCATGAATGCGGACAATCGGAACTCTTAAGCGAACACTCGGTCGATTGTAGAACGACCAAATGTGATACCGCTACCGAAGCTGCAGTAGCCTTTGGACAACCTGCTGTGCATGCCTTGCCGAGCTCATTTGTAAATGTCAGCCTTTCCGAGACCACTTAGTTTGCAGCGGGGAGGATGCAAATGGGACGGTTCGTCGACGTCTTGTCTGCGCCGGTTGTCGGCACCTGGGGATGGCAGGTGAAGTCTGACCTCTGCTTCGCCGATCCGGTCACAGCGACCTATTTCGGGATGACGCCTCAGGAAGGCCGCAAGGGCCAGCCGATCCAGAGATTCCTCCGCGCGATCCATCCCGACGATCAGGAGCGGGTAGAGTTCGCCATCGCCAAGACTGTGCACGAAGGAACGCCATATCGGGAGACGTATCGCGTCATCACCCTCGACGGAGAGGCGCGCACCATCATGGCCGCCGGCTTCTGCTTCCGGGATCACGATGGCAATCCCGACCTCTATCCGGGCCATTTCGTCGACATCGGACCTGCCGCGGCCGTCGAAGATCTCGCCTATGAACTCGGGGGCGCGATCACGCTTGCCCGGCAGATGGCGGACGGCAGGGACATGGGCATGCTGCGCTATCTGCTGGACATGGCTCGTCTCGAATTCTGGGAGGTGTACACGAAACGGGCGAGGTCGGCAGGCGATCTGCATTGACGCTGTGTCGCATTGTTCACAACCCTGACGAGCGGTACTTTCCCTCACGACAGTTTTTCGCTATTGGCACTGCGTCGGCGCGGGGAGGTGTCGAGGGGGAGCGCAACCATGCCGCGCGTCGTGACGATCGAAATTCCGGACGGGTTCAGACCGATCGAACCAACGCCGGCTCTGGTCCATGGCCTTGAAGTCAACAGGGCTTTGCATGGCAAGGATGGCAATGCGCTGGTCCTGGCCGTAGCTCAGTTCCTGGCTACCGAGAAGATCGAGGTCAGCGATGCGGCGCTGATCGGTCTCATCTCCGTCGTCAGGAAGGGGCACGACACACCTCAGGATAGCTAGCCGCTGGCCTTGGTAGACCGGCTGTATATTCCGGAAAGAAGTAGAGCGGTTCGACGCCGAGGATCCGGCACAATCTGTCGATGTGCGTTACCCTCAGCGCGTTGACGCCGCGTTCGTATTTCTGGATTTGCTGAAACGACACGCCGAGATGCTCGGCGAGTGCCGCTTGGGTCAATCCCCGCTCTTTGCGCCGCTCTCGTACAAGCTGTCCCAATTGTCGATCGCGCTCGCTCGACGGTGTGGCCTTGCTCACCCGCTGCATCGCTCCTTCCTCGCGCCAGATAGTTCGAGGACCGGCCTCGGTCACCAAGACACCGATTGTCCGGCGACCGGCCCCACCGACTTGTCGTCGGGCGGGGCCGGTGATGTTCAGCCCGTCAGCCTGTCCTGTTGCGTCGCTGAGCCAATCTGGTCGCTACCTCATTGGCTTCGACGTTGGCCATTTCCATCAGATGGCGGATGAGCTGCAGGTTCTGTGTGTCCGCCATCCGAAAAAGCTCTTCGGTTATTTGAGCGATGTAGATGGCCTTCTCATACTCCGTGGGCGGACGTTGTCTCATGACACGGACACCCGCCTTTCCGGCACGAATGGCCGCACGGTTCCGCGGCGCACCAGGCGGGGCCATTCTCCGCCCAGCACGTTGCGGATGGAGGTCAACGCGGCCTCGCTCACCTCGATGTAGGTTACAATGTAGGTCTCTTCGCCGAACTCGCGCGCCATGCCCAACGGGAGGAGCTTCCAACCGAAGCGACCAAGCCGCGGCATCGCATAGGCTTCCTGCACGCCGCCGACCGCCGACAGGCCTTCTTCGACCGCATATTGCATCACGGCCGCGCAGAGCTGGGTGAAGGTCCCCCTGAGCCCGAGATGGCGTTCCCGCTGCAGCACGAATGTGCGGGTCCATTCCGCCCAATCCGCCCGTCGCGGCACGCCGCTTCGCTCGCACAGATGGGGGAACACCTCCGACACAAGGTGAGGCTCGCTGGTTGGGATCAACCGGGCCGACGTGACCACCAGGCCGTCTTCGATCCCGAGGATGTAGGTCGCCTTGTCGGTATCGAACTCGTCGCGCTCACGGCCGTCCGGTGCAGGTGGCCGCCACCGCTTCTGCTCTACGAAGACGTCGTGCCTGCGCCGCAGGAACTCGTCGAACTCTGCCTTGTAGAGGTGCAGATTCTCATGGGTAACGACATGTGCCGTAATCATCACCATTCTCCCAAGCGATTGTCCCTTGGGGAGAATTCCCGATGCCTACGGCCTTGTCAGGTGTCAGTTCTGACACCTTGACACGAGGCGTCCTAGAAGTGCAGCAGCCGGCGCCGCGCTGCTTCGGCCACGGCTTGACGGGTGGTGGCCACACCAAGCTTCCGGCGGGCCGAGGTTAGGTGCTTGTTGGCGGTGCGTTCGGAGATCTGGAGAATCTCGCCGATCTCCCAGGCCGTCTTGCCATTGTGATACCAGCGCAGAACCTCGCGTTCACGGTCGCTTATGCTGATTTCGTCGCGCTGCCCCAGAGCCTCAAGGGCGAGGCTCTGAACATAGGTCCCGGTGAAGGTTGCCATGGTGACAAGTTGCGCGCGCTCGATACTCGACATCTGCGCGCGCCGAGCGGAACTCGCGAACGAGATCGCCGATTGCCAATGATCGAGTGAGAGGAGGGGCACCACGAAGCCGCTGTGGATGCCGTGATCGGCGGCATCGCCGGAGACCTGCCGCGAGGCGTCGGTGTCCCCGACATCGGACGGCACCTCATTCCACGCAAAGGGTCTCAGCGTCCGCGCCGCATGCAGACAGACACCGTCTGTCCTGAAGTAGGCCTGGCTGTTGTAGCGGTCGAACCAGTCGACGGGCCAACCGTTGAGTTCCACGAGCGGCGCGAGTTCCTGTTGCCCGACCGGCACGCCGGAAAACAGCAGGTGGTCGAAGCCCAGTTTTGCCGAGGTTTGCAGCAAATCGGTAAGGACCTCCTGCGGGCTTACCCTCTCCTGGCACCTCTCGATAAACTGGAAGACATCGTCAGCATGCATGGCGCCCCTCCCTCTAAGCTGACAATTTGATTAAACCGCGCCGGACATGTGAACACGTATAGTGCGATCGCACCATACCTGCCGGCCGGTATTGATGTCGGGGCACAACACAAAAATGTCAGCGCGGCCTAACCGATGCGTGCAACCAGATGAATGACTGCTGCTAGGCGTTACCCTCAGGCTTGGTGAAGCGCAGTGGAGGCGGCCCAGCGATCGGCGCTTCCAACTAGCCTGTCGCTTCCAACGCCTTGGTCATCCGGGTCCGGCCCCGACCAAGATGTCAAAAGGAAATCATATCACTGCCATCATCGATCCAATTTAGCCGATTTCGAACCCGCTCATACGGCTCCAAATCATACCCCGACACACGGATTCTATCGTCTTATGTGTCGGGTCATGCGCAAGAAGCTGACCGCAAAGACGATCGATGCACTGCCGCCTGCGAAGGGCAAGCGGTACGAGGTGCGCGATGCCATGCTACCCGGTCTGCATATTCGTGTGTCGGCCACAGGGGCCAAAGTCTGGTATCTCGCCGCGCGCGTTGACGGCCGCCTTCGGCGAATCAAGCTCGGCACGTATCCGATCATTTCGCTCCTCGACGCCCGCCAGCACGCCCAGAGCATTTTGCGCGACATCGCTCTCGGTAAATTCGTCGAAAGCGATCCTGGCTCGCCTGAGGCGCCGTCGCCTACGCTTGGCGACATCATCCCGCAGTTCATCGACCGGCATGCGAAGCGGCACACAAAGCACTGGAAGCAAGCGCAGAGCATCCTGTTGCGGATGAAAAAATTGCACGACAAGCCCATCGACCAGATCAAGCGCGCCGACGTGTTGCACGAACTCGAGGCGATGATCGCCGATCTGGAGGATGTCGGCGGCAAGGGCACTCGGGCGAACCGCGCGCTGGCGGCGATCAAGAAGTTGTACTCGTGGTGCATCGACCAGGGCATCGTCGAGATTTCGCCCGTGACTGCCCTGAAGCCGCTCATCAAGGAGGTGGCGCGCGACCGCTGGCTGACCGATGACGAGATCAAGTCCTTCTGGCGCGGATGCGAGGCCGAAGGCTATCCCTTCGAGCAGTTCGGCAAGCTGCTCCTGCTGACCGGCCAGCGCCTTCGCGAGATTTCGGACATGCGGTGGTCGGAACTCGATCTCGAAAAGGCGACGCTGAATCTGAAGGGATCGCGCACGAAGAACGGATCGGCCCACGTCCTGCCGCTGTCGCCGCAGGCAGTCGCCCTTCTTCCGACCATCCCGCGCTTCCTCACCTCCGACTACGTCTTCACGACGACGGGCAGGTCTCCGATCTCTGGCTACGGACGTTTCAAGCAGCGCCTCGACATGTTTGTCGGCCTCGATGCTGAGGACTGGCGTTTCCATGACCTTCGACGCACCGCCGCAACCAACATGGCGATCATGGGTGTCCAGCCGCATATCATTGAGGCAGTGCTGAACCACAAGACAGGTATCGTCTCCGGCGTCGCCGCCGTCTACAATCGCTACGCGTATGTTGATGAAAAGCGCGGGGCGTTGGAGCGGTGGGCTGATCGTGTCGGGAAGATCATCGGGCAAACCAGCATATTACCGGCGCTACAGCCAACCGACATGGTATCGGCATGAGGTCAAATTTCCCGACGGGCGCGACCCCCAGCGGGATCTTTTCGGCGCTGATGCAATCGAGGGGATTGTTCGGTCAGTCACGCGTGACGATGTCGTCGATCAGAAAGCCCTTCAGAGGGATCTGCGTGCCGTAGCGGCTAGCTACCTGACCGCTGCGCTCACAACGCCCTTGGGCATTGAGGAAGGTCCAGCTCAAAGGACCACCGATCAACGTGTCCGTTGGCTTCGGGCCAACGTATTGTCCCCGGCTACCAAGCTTCTTGAAGCACTCTCGGACGAAAGCGGTCCGATGCTGTCTGAATGGCCCGAGGTAATGTATGCGCCGCCGCCGGATCGTGACACCCTGCGCCTTGAGCTGCAAAAGCTCCGAAACCGCGCCGATGAGTTGGCCGGTGTCCTAAAGGACCGCTTGCGCGGGGGTGGCGGCTTCCAGACCGAATTCCGTGCCGATCTTGCGAACGCCCTCACAGATGTTTTTGAGCGGCATTTCCCGCAAAAAAAGCCTGCCCGTGATGGTTACGACAAAACATCCGTTGCCGTCGGTGGTGGCAGCTCATTCGCCAACTTCATACGCTTGTGCACCGAGGAGATTTTTCCGGGCGAGAAAGCGCTATCCGGGTACGTAGTCGATGACATCGCCAAGATGCGGGGCAATCGCTGAAATCACGCAACCGCTGCGTGACAGTGGCGACACGTTTGCTCGCAACCTAGCACACTCTGCGCCATCTTAAACATCGTTGGAGCCGGCTCCCTCATCCCGACAAATGATGAAGGAAAATCCAATGAACAGGTTAGTTGAACAACCCCGATTACTGACGCGTCACGACCTCAAGCGCATGGGCGTCAAGGTGTCGAATACCTCGCTACTCAGGTGGGAGGCGCTTGGCCGTTTTCCCCGGCGTATTCGCATGGCCGGAACGAGCGTCGCGTGGCTCGCTACGGATGTCAATCGGCTCGGAATGGGGACCCTGGATCGGCGTGCAAACGGGACCCCTTTTGGGGCACGACGGTAAGCGCCCGACCGGGTGGAGCTGGTCGGGGTTGCGCAGCCCGGTCGGGCGCG
>Ga0182743_1004564_pt1 | contig 10411 bp, 10 predicted proteins | sample eDN3rd30CKraftOP_FD_128522 | JGI IMG/M metagenome (GOLD analysis project Ga0182743, IMG submission 128522) | Enriched Organic Plus compost microbial communities from Emeryville, California, USA - eDNA 3rd pass 30_C Kraft OP (version 2) (version 2) ... | reverse complement strand
TCCGGCCGCATTCGAGCCTGAATTACCAAACTCCACACGAGTTTGTGGGAAACCTGACCAATGAATTAACAACCGAGGCCAGAATCTCTAGTCCTTACTGGTAGGAAATTCCCGGACAGGTCAGTACGATATATTCGAACTCCGGTCGAACGCTAAATGGACTAACGACGGACTTTAATTTCATTAGCCCTGAAACGTAACTCGATCAGTTCCCGGGTTCAAGCATCGACAGGTAGTGGACATAGCTCATGTCATTGAGAAAGTTAGATCGCGAAGAACTCGCATGCAAATGCGAAACGCACCAATATGGTGTTCCGGAGCGATATCGGAAGTCGACTGGCGGACTCATTCTGTAATCCAAAACATCAGTATCGCGTGGTTTTGCCTGGGCGACCAAGGCTTAAGGGCTATGCGTCAGCGCTCAGGCATATTAAGGTTACTTCACTAATTGGCTCGGCTCTGGTACCCAGATGCACAGCTTCGCACCGTAGCTTCGCTCTCTGAAGTTACCGCTGCTTGCTCTCTATACCGCGGCAGCGTCCATAGCCTTTGCGCTCCGGCCCCTATAGAAGGTCTGTCAACTGCACTCCTTTTCAGCTTGCAGTTGCGTCAGCCATCAAAATTTATGCGCTCCAACTCAATCACTAACGGCAGACGACGGACTTGCGTTTGAATGGCTCCGATGTACTCGCCCAGCATCCCGAGAAAAATCATTTGAACCGCACCGAAGAAAAATAAGCCAATAATTAACGGGGCCATCCCTATGTCGAACGAACTCCAGAAAAATATTTTCGCAAGTAGGTACGCCACGGCTACAACCAAGCTTACACAGGCCAAACCGAAACCTGAAAGAGTAATTAATCTCAGAGGCACTTTTGAATGCTTGGTGATTCCAAGCATCGCCATGTCGTACAGAGAGTAGAAATTCTGGCTCGTGATTCCGCGGGCGCGCCGTGGTTGGTTGAAGGGCACAGTTGCTATTGGATAACCGATTTCGCAAACTAGACCCCGAAAATATGGATAGGGATCTCCGAGTTGTCTCAGAATATCGAGCACTTTTCGATCAAATAGCCCTGATCCGGTTGCGTTAGGCACCAATGGGACTTCCGATATACGACCTATCGCCTTGTAATAGATTTTGCGAATAGCGAACATCAAACGGGATTCCTCGCTAATTGGCTTAACTGCCATCACTGATTTGTAGCCCTCTTCCCATTTACGAATGAACTCCGCAATCATTTCGGGGGGGTCTTGCAAATCGGAGGCGATTAACACGGCGGCGTCCCCGCTCGCTTGTAGCAGTGCATGAAACGATGAACGCACATATCCGAAATTACGTGCATTCACAATAATTTTCAACCGGCTATCTTTGGCCGCTCGCTCCCGCAAAATACTGACTGTTCTGTCCGTCGAACTGTTGTCAATACAAAGGTGATCGTACTCGTACGGCAGTGCTGCCATAACAGCAGCTATACGCTCACAAAGCTCGTCGACATTCTCTTCCTCATTATAAAGAGGAGTGACTATAGTAATTTTCTTGCTCATGGCGAAAACACAAAACGACTATTCAAAAAATAGGAAGCTAGAGCAATGGGTGGCGTCAGCAACAACCCCGAAAGCCATGCCGAAATTCCAATTGCGATGAGGGACCCGACCCCCGCGACATTAACACAGTAGAGCACGCCATATACAACGATAAAGCGAAACAATCGTGAATTATCGCGTGAACCAAAAACCATTCGACCAGTGCTTTTAAAGTTAAACAGCACACCGAGTACTGTTGCGATAGCCACAGCCACGCTATAGTGAGCGCCGACTAATAAGGCTAGAAAATACAACAGGTATCCAACGACGGTGTTTATCGCGCCAACAACAATAAATCTTAGAAACCGAGATCTGTGGAATAACAGAGTCATCGATGGAATCGTAAACATCGGCGGATCAAATCGCTAACGACGCGAGCGTCAGGCCTGCCGCATCCCGCAAATAATCCTGGGTACCGGAAGTCGATACGAAAACATTAGGTATCGCGAGCCTCTGCACAAATGGCATTCGATGTAACTTACCCTCGGCATAAAGGTCGCTAAGAGCCTCGATAAGGGAGCTGCCAAACCCCCCATTCAACTGATGCTCCTCCACCGTAACTATCCGATTAAAACTTTGCCCTAACTCGATTAGAGTGATCGGGTCATAATCACCGACGAACGGGGATGTCCATAGCGCCCACCCCGGGAAAGTTGAACTCATCTCTTTTGCTATCGAGTGAACTATTGCTCCGGTCGTGAGCACTAAGGTATCGTTACCATCTCTCACCTTAATAAATCTTCCGGGGCGAAACTGAGAAGGTCGCAGCAACTCGTGCAGTCGCGGTTCTCCTGACTTGTTAAGCCGAACGTACCCAGGGCCTCGGTGAGAAACCATAAACGCAGCAGCTGCCTTCGCCTCTTGAGGGTCTGCCGGTACGCATACCTTCATTTTCGGTAGAGCACGCATCATCGCGATATCTTCGGTAGTGTGATGAGAAACGCCCTGAGGCCCGTAGGCGTACCCAGCCCCGACTGCCACCACCTTTACATTGGCGTCGTGGTAACAGACGTCATAACGAATCTGCTCCATACATCGCAACGTAGGAAAATTACCAATCGAATACGTGAAGACGTTATAGCCCTCCCGAGCTAACCCGGACGCAACCAAAGTCATATTTTGCTCAGCAATACCGACGTTTAAGAAACGATTCGGAAACCGGTCTGCGAAAGGTTCTAATACAGAATATCCCAGATCTCCGCAGAGCAGAAAGACGTCTTCATGTTCATTCGCCAGATCACATAACGTGTTAATAAATGTGTTACGCATTAAACAACTCCAGCTGCATACGCGCCCGCCGATACTCATCATCTGAAGGCGACTGATAATGCCAAGCCAAACGTCCTTCCATAAAATCTACTCCCTTTCCTTTGACCGTATGCGCAATGAGACACTTTGGGCGTCTGGAGTGAGAAGATCTGAAGCGAGCTAGCGCTGATTGGACGCTCACATGATTATGACCGTCCACTTGCTCTACTTCCCAATTAAAACTTCTGAATTTATCCGCTAGTGGCTCGAGATTCATGATGTCCTCAACGGCGCCAAAGCTCTGTATTTTGTTGTAGTCAACTATTGCGACGAGATTATCCAATCGATGATGAGCAGCGAATAGTATTGCTTCCCAATTCGAGCCCTCGTCCAGTTCACCATCACTTAGAATTGTGACGACCAAATTACTTCGCTTTTGCTCCTGTAACGCGACCGCGCATCCACATGCCACGCCTAGAGCGTGTCCTAAGCTACCGGTGGAGAGTTCGACGCCAGGTACCCTGTGGTTCACGTGAGAAGTGAAATAACTTCCGTCCCGAGTGAAATCAGTCAATAAATCTGCATCATTGAAGAACCCACGAATTCCAAGCGCGGCGTAGAGAGCGGTACACGCATGTCCCTTACTATAAAAAACCCGATCCCTCTCCGGATCGCACGGAGCATCTGGATCGACATTGAGAAAACCGCCATAAAGAACCGCTAGAATATCTGCCACAGAAAACGCACCACCTATATGTGATGTTCTCTTCTTATGGCACATGTCCAATGCTTTTAGGCGTATTAACCTAGAAAACTCAACGTAATCAATCATAAAGAGAGTCTCATTTGATTTTGATGCCAAACTAAAGTTCGGCTAAGCGCGTCCTCAAGCGGCACAGTCAACTTAACTCCGAGCTCCTCCCGGATCGTTTCAGTATCAGGAACATAGCGAGCCGGAGCGACGCCTCGCACAGGCCGCCCCAATACTTTGATTCTTGCTTCCTCTACGCCTGCCGCGCGCGCAACCATTTGCGCCAACTCCCTGATTGAAACAGCGAATTCGGACCCCACGTTGTATGCACGCCCGGGCACCCCGCGATTTAAGATAGCCCATAGCCATGTAACAAGATCGGTCGAGTACATATACGAACGCGACGTCGTCCCGTCACCTTTAATCAATATTTCGTCACCAGATAGCGCATCGCGAATGAAGTTTCCTGCAGCGAAATGCGCTCCCAACTCTAGGTAGGGACCCAATTGAGCAAAAACGCGCGCACTTGTGCAGTTAAGTCCGTACTGTAGTCCATAAGTGTTTCCTAGCCATTCAGTCGTGATCTTGCCTAACGCATATGCGTTACGCGGATCGGAAACGTCCGCGACACATGGCGTCGCTTCCGAAATGCGCTCTGGACTTTCTGGACGGGATCCATACACTGCGCCCGAGGACAAAAGTAGAACATTCCGAACTCCATGGGTACGAGAAAACTCAAGCACATTTCGGGTGCCAGCTACAGTGACGTCGAACATATCTAACGCACTGCTTTCCGCAATTACATCGGTTGCCGCATGGACAACATGAGTGAACGAATCTGATCCAACATCAAAGTTCCGCACATCCCCCTCGACTAGAGTGACCGCGGGATCCAGTGCGAGATGTGGAAATCTATCAATAAAAACTTTCGGGCGCCGGCTTAAAACCGTAACGCTCATTTGTAGTTTCAGAACCCAGTTAGCGTGGCAAATTGACTCGAGTAGCCAGCGCCCAATGTACCCGGTGCCCCCTGTAATAAAAAGCCGGGCACCCTCCATTTGTCGCAAATCTTGCTGAGCAGCGTCAGTAATAACTTCTACGTCAGATAGCGGGGCAGCGCTTGTAGACCGACCAGTGGCTTCATTCAAGATTCAATACCTCGCTCAAACGCTGGTCAACGGATAAGGAATTATGCTTGTGTTGACCGTTTCTAACGGAGATAAATGACTTTAAAATCAAAACAACTATCATCAACGATACTTCTTCTGAACGCGTTAACGCAGTGTGGCCCAGAGACTCAGGAAGCAACCATTTCCTGTTCGAGAAGAAAGTGAGCCAGTATAAGTAGTCATACCCTGAGACACCCCAGAAAACATCCTCCCAATCTAGGGCAATCAGCGCTTTACCATCGGTCAGAATATTAGCAGGACTCAGGTCACCGTGACATAAACACGCAGGATGTCTCGCACCTATCTCTGCCGCACGATTAATACATTGAAGTGCCCTCTGCCTAATGGCCGACGTCAAAAAACCATCCTCAGAAAGAACTTCGAGGGCCAAGCGCGCTTCAGAAACTAAATGACAAAGGTCATCTGTGCGCGGGACAAGTTTCGCAGCCTCATTATTCGATACTAGAGAGTCTTCGTAACTCTTCACAACAGCCCGGACGGAGGAGGGTACAACATCGCTACTGCGTTCGAGCCAAGCCAAATGCAGCCATAATCTTTCACTTTCCCGCCCCCCCGATAACGCCACCAATTCAGGATTTATGGAAGGCGCTGTGATTTGAAGGAACTCTCTCTCTCGGACCAGGGTCGCACACCCACTAGGCAATACATGAGATTTGAAGAAACGGACCGTCCCCCGCAATCTCCCCGCAAAGCAGAGCCCCAGGGTCCCCCCTTCAATAGGCCGAAGCTCTGTAAGATCAGCGCCAAATGCAGACTGCAAGTCCGCCATGATGCTTGCTACTTCCTTCATGGAAGACTCACGTACCTTCGGCCCATCGTGCTTCAGCTTACTCAGCACCAAAATACTTCCGTAGGTAATCCACCTCGTGATAGCCGAAATGACGGGCTAATGCAGTGGTACCCGAAACGATTTGAGTTTTCTCCTCAGAAGATAACTCATCGATGATCGAGGCGTTATAGTCGCGCGTACTCTTGAGCACAGTTCCCCATGGGGCAATGCTCTCTTTGATTTCCGAACCGTTCCAGCTTGGATATAACATAGTCTCAGAGAAGGAGACTCCTATATACGCTGCAACCTCACGCATGAAGCGCTCCTTGTCCTCCACTAAGTCTTCATATCTGAATATCCGTACGTTTGTAGGAAACATACGAGCATACATTTCAACTGTGGAGTGATAGATATTCCACGTGATCAAATACTTACTTAAAGGCTGCGGAAATGGACGCCGCTTGGTATCACGGTACGCAGATAAAGGGTTTCGGATTATATGCATTATCCGAATGTTCGGGAAATCGCGGACAAGGCGTTCGGCGTCGATGCCGATGGCTGGTGAGTAGCCCACATATTTCATGCCCTCACTCGAATTCGTATAGTAATTCTTCCACGCTAGGAAGGTCGCGCGAAAGAACGCCTCGATGACCCGTGATCGGGGATAGAACTGCGCATCACCTAGCAAGCTTTCAAAGATTGATATGCGCTCCGCCTCGCTCAGGTCGAGATCAGCGTCTTTAAACTTCGAACCATTTCGTTTACGCAGGAAAGTTTTCATTTCCTCGTCGATCAATTGCTCGTACAACTCTCTTGGGCGGAGCCCCTCCGGAAATTCGGGATAGCGATATTGCACTCTTTCAACCGATGCCAAAAAGTCATTGAAATCGCGGTTGCCGAGTTGCGATTCAAACGGATACACCAAAAGTTCGGGATGCCCGTCTAGGTGGCGATGAGTGACATTCCCGCCATGTTCGAACCCCGCGGAAACCATTATCAAATTAAAAGCACTATCCATTTATCTTCCTTTCTCAAATTTCAATAATTACATTCAATGCAGAGAGATACGTCCTAGGTCTCTCTGTCTTACTGGTTAAACAAGGCTCCACTGGCGGAGATCTCACCGCCAATTGCCTGGATTACGGGAGATAGCCTATAGCGCAGGTCTCGCTTGCAGCGTTCCCCTGCTCTATAAGCATTATGCTAAACGTCAGAGCTATCGCGATAATAAGATGCCATTTCGGATATGCAATGCTCTCGCATATCGTCCCCCGCGATGTGGCTTTTATGCCATGAGACTATCCTCGATAAGGTCTGCTCCAACGTCCATACCGAGTGCCAGCGCAGCCGCTCCCTCGCCTTGGTGGAGTCAAGCATCAAGAAATTTGCTTCATGAAACTGGTCTTCCCCGTCAACATGCCAGTGCGCCCCTGCGCCCCACTCTTGTGTCAGTTTACTTACCACCCACTGTACCGGCTTGGCATCTCTAAGTGTCGGACCGAAATTCCAGCCTTCGGCGAACGCGACTCCCTGCTCATATAAGTGCTCGGCGAGTAACAAATAGCCAGCTAGCGGCTCCAAAACATGCTGCCAAGGGCGCACTGCGTTAGGGGAACGAATATGAACGCGTTCTCCTTTGGAGAATGAGCGCATAATATCAGGCACTAACCGATCCTCAGACCAGTCGCCTCCCCCGATAACGTTGCCAGCGCGTGCCGAAGCTAAAGCGACGCCGTGTGAATCGAATTTCCCCGGATGAAAATATGAGTTTCGGTAAGCCGCTGTCACCAACTCGGCGCATCCCTTACTACTACTGTACGGATCATGTCCACCCATCGCATCTCCTTCGATAAATGGGCGCCCGTGTTCCAAGTTCTCATAGCACTTGTCGCTAGTTACATTGACGACCGCTCGTACGGTGTTTACTTGCCGCACAGCTTCCAGCACGTGCACAGTACCCATGACATTCGTTGAGTAGGTCTCGACGGGTTGAACATACGAATACCGAACTAAAGGTTGAGCCGCCAGGTGAAATACGATCTCAGGCGCGGCCGACCGCATGGCATCTAGAACGCATTTAGGTTCCCGAACATCGCCAATTATTGATTCAATGTCGTCAGCCACTCGAGTCAGACTATAAAGATTCGGCGTAGTATCCGGTGCTAACGCGAATCCCGTGACATGCGCGCCCATCTTAGCTAGCCATAGTGACAACCAGCTACCTTTGAAGCCCGTATGGCCAGTAAGAAAGACACGTCGTCCCTGCCAGAAATTGGAACGCATCATCATTCCCAGACCTTCCAGGGAGCGTCACCAGACTTCCACAGGTCTTCTAAATAATTTTTGTCTCGCAGCGTGTCCATAGGCTGCCAGAAACCAGCATGCCGAAACGCTGCAAGCTGCCCCGATGCCGCCAGATTCTCTAAGGGCTCGTGCTCCCAGACCGTGTGATCGCCATCCACCAGTCCGATTACCTGTGGCGATAATATGAAAAAGCCACCATTTATCATGGCACCGTCGCCCGCAGGCTTCTCTTGAAAACTAGTTACTTTGTCGCGCTCAACGCACAACGCGCCAAATCGCCCAGGGGGAAATGTGGCAGTCACTGTAGCAAGGACGCCTTGTTCTCGATGGAACTTAAGCAGCTCGCCGATATTAACGTTGCTAACACCATCCCCATACGTGAAGCAAAATGCGTCTTCATCACGCAAGTATTCAGCAACGCGTTTGAGTCGTCCCCCCGTCATGGTGTTATCACCCGTGTCCACCAGCGTTACCCGCCAAGGTTCCGCGTTATTCTGATGAACCTGCGTGCAATTCTTTTGCAGATCGAATGTGACATCCGACATGTGCAAGAAGTAATTAGCAAAGTACTCCTTTATGATGTACCCTTTATACCCTAAACATATAACGAAATCATTCACCCCAAAAGCGGAATAAATTTTCATTATATGCCAGAGAATTGGCTTTCCCCCTATTTCAACCATCGGTTTCGGTTTAAGATGGGTTTCTTCCGATAAGCGAGTTCCCAGGCCACCAGCGAGAATAACAGCTTTCATAACTCTCCTAAAAACTAAATAACTGACGTACCCCAATATTAAGGTCTCGATAAGGCAAAATACGGAATTATCGCCCGGTGAAAATTCTAAATTGGTCGGGGACCCCATCCGCGTCAAACGCGTTAAAATTCCGCACTATAAAATCATAGATCTCGGGCTGGGCGTTTCTGAACCGTAAATCGTCGCGACCATCCAGCCCGATGTCCATCACCACAATAAGCTGTGGTTTTAATTCCGAAATCCGATTTATTTCCCGTTGCTGGTATTGACTGCTTTGCGGCAACGTCATGTAAATACCGTGCAACGGGGATCGCGTATTCATGACTGCATAGATGCCCGGCCAGAATGGAGTTACGATGAATACCTGACCCTCAGGCACAAGCTCGTTTACCAGCCGTCGCATCATATCTATGCCGCTCGCGGTGTTTGGCTCAATTGTTAAGCGGTCACCTCCCACCTGAACGGAAACGCAGTCTCCCCCCGCCCGACATACCCACCCGGGATGATAAATATGTGTAATCCAAATACTCCCACCCGTAAGTAGCCCGACCAATAGCCACTTTTTTGCACCGCCTAATGAACTAATAGCAATGAGGCATCCAACCAGCAGCGGAAAAATACCTTGCGCCAGATGTCCGACATCAGCGCGTGAATAGGCATAATGTGCGTACGGAACAGCTAGAAAAGCGGCAGCAACTAACACGGGAGATACGCGCTCGCCCCTTTTCCCCTTAATAACCACCCATCCTAAAGAAGCTGCGGCAAACGCTGCGACTCCTATGAAAAGGAGGCCAACCACCACGAACCGAACAGTTTCAGCAGTGGAAAGCGATTTCGGATCGACAGTCCAAGGCCACGGTATAGGCAAAGTTATGTTCGTAGCCTTCTGTTCGAACAAAAACCATACACTTTCCCAGAAAGATGCGGCGAACCCTGGAACGAACGCGACCATTAATATTAATGGGAGATACCCCACAATAATTCCGCTGCCCAATAAACAAATCGCCCTACCTAAAGATACTTCTCCTTTCGCCTGGTAAGCCACCCACAACGCCGCGCCGGAGCATGCCAGTAACCCATAAACGCCGTGATTTCTTCCAAAAATCGCGATAAACCCAACCCCTAATCCAACGCTAAAGTATCGAAGCGGAACAGGCTTGCGAACAAGGAACGTGATCAAAGCGATCAAAAAAATTGAAATCGAAATATCGAATAATTTATGCCGCGGGAACATCCAAAAAACGAGCGCAATTGCACATAGCAACAAAAAAACGAAGTCCTTTTTTTTAGAACCCTCCATCTCATAGGCAATTAAACACAGCGCAAAAAATAGCCCTAACCCCTGAAACGCGGCCAGTGCCCATCTAAGACTAATAATTCCGCTGTCACCTATAAGGCTCAGGATCGCTGCCCCCCAGTAGTATCTGCCCGGGTCATATGACATGAAGTCGCGAAGCGGCACCTCACCCATCAAAACACGTTGGACGCCGTACCATAGAAAACCCTCGTCCCACAAATTAAGTCCTTTGCGCGCTTGAAAGGCTAACGACAATCCTGCCACGAGAATTGTGATAACTAAAGCATGACGCACATTGGCACTGGTGCTGCTTTTCAATTTCATACCATGGAACATGTCTGGGTCAGCGGATTATTATAATTCGCTTTATACATTCAGCTGCTATGACATAGTGACCTGTCCGGGAATTTCCTACCAGTAAGGACTAGAGATTCTGGCCTCGGTTGTTAATTCATTGGTCAGGTTTCCCACAAACTCGTGTGGAGTTTGGTAATTCAGGCTCGAATGCGGCCG
>Ga0182743_1004560_pt1 | contig 10418 bp, 8 predicted proteins | sample eDN3rd30CKraftOP_FD_128522 | JGI IMG/M metagenome (GOLD analysis project Ga0182743, IMG submission 128522) | Enriched Organic Plus compost microbial communities from Emeryville, California, USA - eDNA 3rd pass 30_C Kraft OP (version 2) (version 2) ... | reverse complement strand
GGGCGGTTTCCCACCGCCGTCTCCGACTTCAAATATGAACCCGCCATCTAACACACTGATCCATCACGGCCTCGTCTTCCTGCTTGCCCTGCCCACGGGCGTCATCGCCGCCGAAGACCCGTCCAAAGCCATTCACTCAATGGCGCTCGACGAGCACCGCGTTTATGCCGTGCCCGTTTCCGTCGCCCGTGTCACCACGGTTTCGTTTCCGTCATCCATCGCTGCCATCGACGCGGCGTTGGTATCCACCGACGACAAGACGCAAGGCTTGTTTCAACTGGCGCACCAGCCGGGCACGGCGTTCTTCTCCGTGCGAAGTCTCACCAAGGATGCCACGACCAACGTCAACGTCCGATGGAACAACAAAACCTATGTGCTGGAGCTGAAAGACAGCGCCGCTCCGGTGTTGTCGCTCATCTTCCAGACACCGCCGGATCCGCGATTGGAGGCAGCCAAGCGCCAGCAACCCGTGACACCCGTCGCATTGCTGGCACTGTTGGACACCGCCAAAGCCTACCCGGTGTTGAAGGAAAGCCATCCGCTTGCGGTCAAGGAAGTCATCTTCAAGGATTACCGGCCCAAGCCTCCCGTCATGGATCATGGGCAGTTGCAGATTCTGCTGGAAGAAGTCTTCCGGTTCGATTTGCAGGACACGCTGGTGTTCCGCGTGACCCTACGCAACACCACCGAGCATGAACTTCGCTACGATGCTGGCGGTTTCGTGCTGAAGGTCGGTGGACGGCGGTTCAACTCCTCCATCAGCGACGCCTCCGGCACCATTCCTCCGAAGAAGGATGCCGTGGCCTACTTCGCCGTCACCGGCATGTCGGACGGCGGCCGCAATGACCTCTCCGTCGAGAACGACTTCGTGATCGTGCTCGAAACGATGGCCGCTCCCAAAACGGAGCAACCGAAAACCAAACCTTCACCGCAGAAAGGAAGCAAGTGATGAACCCGCGTGATGCCGTCTCATTCCTGAAGTCGCGCACCGGCGCGTTTCTGATCTTCCTCGCCTTGTGCGTGATCGGTTACTTCATCGTTCGTGGTTTCCAGCCGCCCGCCTCCAAGGAACCGCCGCTCGAACCTCGCGCGAAGCAAAGCCCGCAAGTGGTGCAGTCCGTCACCAAGGACATGACGCCCTTCCGTCTCCCGCAGGAGGAAACGAAACCCGCGCCTCCACCAACGGCCAAGTCCGAAGCCAAGCCGAAGTCGCTCCCGCCGTTGAGCTTGTTCGCTCAGCCGCCCGTATCGCCCGATCCACGAAGCCAGTTGAGCAAGGATTACGCGCCTTTCGGTCGCCTCATCTCCTGCCAGCTCATCATCACGGTGGATTCCTCCGCGCTCGACACGCCGATTATCGGCCTCGTGACCGAAGATGTCTGGCACGACGGACGCCTGATTGTTCCGGTTGGCACTGAAGTTCACGGCACCGCCCGCGTGGATCGGATGCGCGAACGCATCGCCAGTCAGGGCCAATGGACATTGGTCTGGCAGGACGGAAAGGAAATGCGCCTTTCCGGCCTTGCCCTCGACCGCGAGAAGGAAGCCAGCGGCGAAGGCTGGGCCATCACCGATGGCAGCGCGGGACTGCGCGGTCAGCTTCTCAAAAGCGACGACTACGCGGAGATCAAACTGTTCGTCGCCTCGTTCCTCAGCGGAGCCGCAGGAGCCTTCACCGAACGAGAAACCACGCTGCTCGGCTCACAGGCCACGTCCACCGTCGGCAACGCCGGATTGGGCGGCATCCAGCAGGTGCTCAACACCTATGCCCGCCAGATCATGGACACCATCGAGCGCGAGGGATTCTACGTGCGCGTCCCCGCTGGCAAACAGTTTTACCTCTACGTCACCGAAACGATGGACGCTTCCAATGCCTCCGTTGGAGGCACCCGCATCCCACTTACCACCACCAAACCATGAAGCCTTTCTTTTTTACCATCGCCATTGTCATGCTGCTGGCGTCCTGCGCCAGCAAGCCCGCCCAGCGCATCGTCCCCGTCACCCCGGAAATGTCGGGCCGGGTCTTGAAGCGCGGAGAAACCGCAAGCGTCCGTCATCCCGAAGTCATCAAAGCCTATCCCGTGGGCCGTTACGTGGAACCGCGCAAGCGGGGCGTGATGCACGAGTCGCACACCCTCTATCGGGTGGAATCGTCGCCCAAGTGGAACCTCACCCGCCCGGCAGGACCGACGACCATTCCGGCACCCGCAACGGCGGCTTCCAAACCTTCAGGGAGCGAACTCACCGTGGAACTGAACCGGCAACGCCAGGCCACGCAGGCCGTCATTGAGGGAGGACAGGTCGTTTCCGACAAGCTCACCGAAATGACGGCGGCCTTGCAGCAGAACCGCGTTCTTGCCGAGCAGAACGCCACCATGCGCAAAGAACTTCAAACCACCCGCCAGCGGTTGGAAACGCTCGAAGACGAGATGCGCTCCCGCCTTCCGGCCATTCCCCAACCCGTTCCCGAGAAGGACGACCTCCCTTGGTGAGCCTCTCCCGAAACCAACTTCATCGCGCCACCCACAACCCTAAACCGTTCCATCAAGGAACCATCCACCATGATAAAGAAAAGCAAATCCAACGGTGCCGACAGTGCACCCGAAACCGGGGAATCCACCCCTACATTCCGCGACAATGCGGAAGTCAACGCCAAGATCGACGCCTACATCCAGCAGAACCCGAAGTATTGGCAATACGTCCAAAGTATGCCACGCGAACGGATGGAGCGGGCGATGGTCCTGACCAAAGTCCAGCAGCAGGAACGCCAGCAGAAGCTGGACCATGGCGTGCTGCGGAAAATCGAAGGCGATCCCGAGTTGAAGCAGAGCTTGCAAGCGCTCGTGAAGGACTTGCCCGAGGATCAGCAGCAGAACGCCCTTGTGAAGATGGGGAGCAAGGTGCTGCGAGACATCGGCTTTTTCAAATCCCGCACGCAGCAGCAGGGCGGCGTGAAAGTCTGACCGCCCCACCGCATCAGGACTGCGGCCCCGTCCGCTCCGGGCTTTCCGGCTTCGCCCCGCCCTCCGCTCCCGGCACCGCAGACCTGATTGCCCGCCGCCCCACCACTCCCACGCCACCGCCCGGAAGACCTCCGGGCGGTCGCGTTTTCAGAGCTTGCCGGGCCAGCCGAACCCAATTCGGGGAGAATGCCTCGAAATTCTCAGCCGCAGGACACCCGGATCGCGACCATTCATCCAGTGATGGCGCAAAACTTTGGGAAATTGCGTTTGACGAGGACAGGTGATCCTCATAATGTTCTCAGCTAAGTGAGATCTGTTGCTGCCATCGTGCTTTTGCTATGGGCCGTCTGTTATGGACGATGCCTTGCGGAGCAGTATGGAGAACTCAATCAGCAGACCGTAACCCACTGCTGCGGCAAGGAAACCAAAGACGCGCCACTTAAAACTCCCTTGTCCACGGATGAGGTTTGCGAGTTTATTCAAAGCGGTGGTGCACTGCTCATGCAGCCAGTGATTCTGGATGCCCCGTTTCTCTTCCAGCTTATAATAGATGATTTTCACTTCCTTACCCTCCAAGCGATATTGGCCGAGGCGGAAGCTGAACAATCAGTTGTTCTGAACACTGATTCGCCCCGGCCAGTTCGGCTGTGGGAATGGATGGCCAGCACCGCGCAGCCGGTGCGTGGGCCTTCACTGGGCTTGTCTTGAGGCCGGTGTTAGTGCTGGGCGCATAGATTGTGCCTGATTGGAGCACTGACGGGCCTCTCGGTTACGCGGAATCGCGCTTTGCGTCCGCGTGTTTGGCAACCGCCAACCTGTCCTCAGTGAATCTCCATGTCCATGAAACGCTTTCTATCGCACTTATTCTTCTGTTTATCCATCTCAGGTATCGTTCTTGCCCAGGAAAAACCTGTTCCGATTTCCATTGACCTATTGGTCACCACAACACTTTCCGCTAATCCAGAGCTTGCGTTCTACGAAGCCGAAATAGCGGCAGCAAAGGCCGGACACTCCGTTTCGGGGCGCTAGGATAATCCCGAACTCAGCCTTGAGGTTGGCCGAAGGAGATTGTCATCCTCCGATGCCGGAACCGAGGGAATGAGCTACTCCGTGAGTCTGGCCCAACCCATCGAATGGCCGGGCAGGCTCGCTCTTCGCAAGGCGATTGCAAACCGCGACATCGCTTTGGCGGAGTTGGGCGTGGAACGCTTTCGTGCCCACCTTGCCGCTCGTCTCCGGGTGCTGGGCTATGCGCTTGTCGCGCAACAAGACGTTGCGAACGCCGCCACTGAAGTGGCTGACCGTTACACCGCCCTAAAGGACGTGATGGTCCAGCGAGACCCGGCTGGAATTACCCCTCTTCTGGAAACCAAGACTATTGAGGCAGCAACTATTGTTGCTGAGGCAAAGGCCGGGGAAGCGTCCATCGCTGTGCAAAAAGCGCTTTTGGAAATCAACCAACTCATAGGTCGCCGGGCAGATACGCCCCTCACGGTGCGACGCCCTTCCTTCACATTTAAGAAACCACCGACGCTGGCTGCCCTGATGGAACAGGCAGCTCAAAACAATTATGAGATGCGTATTCGCCGCGCGGAGTTGGAACAGCAGGGCTTCAAAGTGGAATTGGCAAAAAATGAGCGCTATCCAACCTTCACCGTCGGGCCGTTCATTTCTCACGAGAACGGAGGGGAGAAGGAGACGGTAGCGGGCATCGGCTTATCCTTGCCGTTACCATTGTGGAAAAACGGCAAAGCCAATGTGAACATCGCAGAATCCCGTCGCATCCAAGCACAAGCGATGCTGAGTGCCGCTCAACGCGAACTCGAACGGCAAGTCACGGAGGCCAGCCTTCTTTTCACAGTTCAGCAGGCAAGATTGGCCACTTGGAAAACCGATGCGTTAACCGAGTTCCGTGAAGCAGCAAACCTTGCCGACAGGCACTATCGCCTCGGCGCTGTGCCGATCAGCACTTACGTGGAACTGCAAGACAAGTATCTCGAAGCGGCTGAGGTCATCCATACCACACAATCTCAGGTGCTCGAATCCGCCCTGACTCTGGAGCAACTCACCGGCTCCATCAACTCACTCGTGAAACCCGAAACCAAAAAATAATATGAAAATCATTCTGCTTTTACTATCCGCCGTCGCCGCAGCCGCATCACTCAGCAGTTGCACGGAATCCGCCGCCAGTGTCGTCCAAAACGAACGCCCGCCAGAGAACGGAGCGCAGTTCAAGGAAGGCGAAGGACTGTCTCTGACGGACACCATGAAGAAATCCATCGGTCTGCAAATAGCAGAGGTGACGGACGAAGAAATCGCCCCCTCATTCGCTGTGGCTCTCCACGTCATGCAAAAAGGCGATGAGGCGACTGGAAGCCTCACTGCCGAGCAGGCTGCCCATGTGCAACCCGGCATGGAAATCGAAATGCGTGAAGACTCTCCGGACGCGGCGGTGATGAAAGCCATCGTGACGCGCATTGAAAAATCCCCATACGCGGCCTTGGGTGATTTTGCCTTGTATGTAAATGGAGAAACTCCTTTGGCGGCAGGCTCCCGCTTGCAGGCGACTTTTCGTTTCCCGGCTGGTGACGCGGTGACTGCCGTGCCACTCGCGGCATTGCTCACCACGGCGGAAGGGAATTTTGTCTATACGAAGAATGGTGAGTTTTTCATGCGCACTCCAGTGAAAACGGGCGCGGTCAGCGACGGTCATGTTGAAATCACCGATGGTCTCTACTCAGGAGATGAAATTGTCACCACCCCCGTGATGTCTCTATGGCTTGCCGAGCTTCAAGTTCTGCGCGGCGGCAAACCTTGCACCTGCGGAAGCTGACCTATGCTGTCTCATTTGCTCGAACTTGTGATGCGGCAGCGTGCCGCCGTGCTGCTGGCAACTCTGGTGCTGGTGGGCGTTGGATCATGGGCGGCTTTTCATCTGCCCATTGATGCGGTGCCGGACATCACCAATCCCCAGGTGCAGATCAATACTGCTGTGCCCGCTCTCGCGCCGGAGGAAGTCGAGAAGCTCGTCACTTTCCCGATTGAGAGCGAAATGGCCGGGCTGCCGGACATGATCGAATTGCGCTCATTGTCGAAGTTCGGGCTGTCGCAAGTAACCATGACGTTTCGTGATGGTGTTGACATTTATCGCACCCGGCAGCTTGTCACAGAGCGGCTGCAAGGGGTGCTAGATGAACTGCCACCGAATCTTTCGCCCAAGCTCGCGCCCGTGGCGACCGGCCTTGGCGAAATCTTTTACTACAGTCTCGATTACAAAGAGGATGCTCCGCACAAGCCAGCGACTCGCGAGGCGCAGCTCATGGAGCTTCGTCTGATTCAGGAGTATCAGGTGAAACCGCTGCTGCGCAGCACGCCGGGGGTTGCGGAAGTGAATACCAGCGGCGGTTATGACAAACAGATCGTCATCCAGCCCGACCCGCAGAGACTGGCGGAGGCCGGTCTATCACTGGACTTGCTTGCCGAAATAGTCGAACAGAACACGCTGAACTCAGGCGGTGGATATGTCGAGATAGGAGGCGAACAACTTATTGTCCGCGCCACCACTCGCGTCACCAACACGGAAGAAATCGCGAGCCTGCCTTTGAAATTCGCCGGAGCCGTGCGCCCCATTTTGTTGAGCGAAGTGGCCACTGTGGGCATTGGCAGCGACTTTCGCACTGGAGCCAGCACCGATGATGGCAAAGAGGCTCTGGTGGGTGCCACCATTATGCTTGTGGGGGAAAATTCCCGACTGGTGGCGAAATCTGTGCGCAGCAAGCTCGATGAGATTCAGGAAAAACTGCCCGTAGGCGTGGTGATCCGCCCGCTCTATGATCGCAGTGAATTGGTGAATCGAACGATTCACACCGTGGAGAAAAACCTTGCCGAAGGCGCTCTGCTTGTCGTCGTCGTCTTGTTTGCCCTTCTCGGAAACTGGCGTGCGGCGCTGATCGTCGCGATGGTGATTCCGCTTTCCATGCTCTTTGCCATGACGGGCATGGTGCAATGGAAACTCAGCGGCAACCTGATGAGTTTAGGGGCCATTGACTTCGGCCTCATCATTGATGGCGCTGTGGTGATGGTGGAAAACATCGTGCGTCATTTGGGCGAGAAACAGCACGCGCTCGGCAGACGGTTGACTCCGGTGGAACGCGCCTGCGAAGTGCTCCGTTCAGCCAAGGAGGTGGCTAACCCCATGTTCTTTGGCGTGCTCATCATCACCGTGGTCTATGTGCCCATCCTTGCCTTGCAGGGCATCGAAGGAAAAATGTTCAAGCCAATGGCGCTTGTTGTCATGTTTGCCCTTGGTGGTTCGCTGGTGCTCGCATTGACCCTGATGCCCGTTTTGTGCTCCTATTTTCTCAGCGGCGACATTCGGGAGAAAGACAACTGGCTGGTCACGCTCACCAAGCGCATTTACACCCCATTGCTTCAGTTTGGATTGCGTTTCCGCTGGCTGGTTGTGCTTCCGATGCTCGCCCTGTTTTGCTCTTCCATGTGGGTCTTCTCTCGCATGGGCGCGGAGTTCATTCCCCAGCTTGATGAAGGCGATTTCACCTTTCAACTTATCCGCAGCGGCAGCGCCAGCCTTTCGTCATCGCTGTCTTTGCAGGAGCAGAGCGAAGCGCTCATCAGGCGGGAGTTTCCAGAGGTGAAAGAGGTATTTTCCCGGATCGGCACGGCAGAAGTGGCCACCGACCCCATGAACCCCAACGTGGCCGACACCTATGTCATGCTCCAACCACGCAATAGCTGGCGCAAAGTGAACGGCAAGACCATTTCCAAAGAGGCGCTGGGCGCGATGATGAGAAAGTCTTTGCTGGAACAAGTGCCCGGCCAGAGCGTGCTTGTTTCCCAGCCCATTCAGATGCGCTTCAACGAAATCATGGCGGGAGCGCGTGCCGATCTCGTATGCAAAGTTTTTGGCGACAGCTACGAGGAGCTTGAGCGGCTCAGCGGAGAAGTGCGCACGGTGCTTTCCACGCTCCAAGGTGGAGGCGAAACCGAGTATGACAGCATCGGCAAAAATCCCATGATCGAGATTCAGCCCGACCGTGATGCGCTGCGTAAATTCAACGTTCATGCGGATGACCTCAACCGTTTGGTGGAAACCGCGCTCGCCGGAGCCGAAGTGGGCGCTCTCATCGAGGGCAACCGCCGCACACCCATCGTCGTGCGGCTGGCCGAGGAACGTCGTGCCGACCTCGCCGCGATGGAGCGCTTGCCGCTGAGAACCGAAGATGGGGGCCTGCTGGCATTGGGCCAAGTGGCCAAAGTGAAACTCGTCGAACAACCGGTTCAAATCGTGCGGGAAGACACCCAACGCCGGGCTAGCGTGCTCATCAACGTGCGCGGTCGCGACACCGCTGGATTTGTGGAAGAAGCCACCAAGGCCATCCATGAGCAGGTGCAATTTCCTGACGGCTACTACTTCGAGTTCGGAGGGCAATTCAAGAATCTGGTCGAAGCCAAACAACGCCTCACCATCGTCGTGCCGCTGGCATTGGCGCTCATCTTAGTGCTCATCTTTTTGAGCTTCGGATCGTTGCGTCAGGCTGCATTGATTTTCTTATGTGTCCCGCTCGCCGTCACGGGCGGCATCTTTGCGCTCTGGTTCAGAGGCATGCCCTTCACCATCTCCGCAGCGGTGGGGTTCATCGCTTTGAGCGGTATCGCTGTGCTCAATGGCATCATGCTCATCAGCTTTATCAATCAACTCCGCAAAGAAGGCAAAGACCTTCGTGATGCTGTGGTTGAAGGAACCCTGACGAGACTCCGCCCCAAGCTCATGACGGCGCTTGTCGCCTCGCTTGGTTTTGTGCCTATGGCCATCGCTACTGGCGCAGGCGCAGAAGTCCAGCGCCCTCTCGCGACCGTCGTCATCGGCGGCATCGTGACCTCCACTTTTCTTACCCTGCTCGTTGTGCCTGTGCTCTACGACTGGATTGAGAGAAAAACCAAACCCATAACTCCAGATCCCATAGACCAAACATCATGAAAACACTGCTCAACATCGTTATGCTTCTTGCCCTCGCCGTCGGCCCCGCCCTCGCTGAGACCAAAGTCAAAGCAGGGCCGCGTAAAGGCCGAATCCTCGAATTGACCGGACAGAATGCCGAGTTCTTTGTCGAGAAAGACCGGACTGTCAGCATCGCGTTCTATGACCCTGCGCTCAAAGCCCAGCCGGTTGCAGCTCAAATCATCACCGCCACCGCTGAAGCCCCAACTGGCAAAGTGAAATTGGAGTTCGAGAAGAAAGGCGATCTTCTTGTTTCCAAAACGCCGCTTCCCGAAGGTGAGCATTACCTCGTCGTCGTTCAAGTGAAGACCGACGCTGAAGCCAAATCCAAGAACTTCCGCATTCCCCTCGATCTGAGTCTTTGCAAACCCTGCGGCAATCCAGAGTATGCCTGTATTTGCGACGAATGACATACCTTGGATATTCGGCGGACTGGTTCAGTAGCATATAATAATCATGAAAGCAGACTTTGCAGAGGGTGGATCGAAGCAATCTTGCTGTGGCAACTGCGGTTCCGGCAAGAATGCGGCCATTGATGACGACCACGGTCACGATACCGGCTTGTCGGCATCGCAAAGCCGCCTCGTGCTGATTTCCGGCCTCGCACTGTCTGTTGGTTTTCTCGCAAAATGGTTTCTTCCAACTCATTCATGGATTGCCACGGTGCTTTTTGGAATGGCGACGATAGCAGGCGGAATTTTGATCTTTCCTCATGCGTTCTCGTCACTACGCAGGCTCAGGCTGGACATGAATGTCTTGATGACCGTGGCCGTTCTCGGGGCATGGCTGGTTGGTGAGGGTGCGGAAGGTGCGGCTGTCGTCTTTTTGTTCTCCCTTGCGGAATTGCTTGAGTCTTGGAGTGTGGGGCGTGCCCGAAGGGCCATTGAGTCCCTGCTGGCCTTAACGCCCCAAACGGCCTTGCTCAAGCGCGACGGAAGGGAGCCGGAAGAAGTGCCTGCCATGCAAGTGCAGCCGGGAGAAACGATTGTTGTGCGGAGCGGCCAGCGTGTTCCTCTTGATGGGGAGGTTACGGCAGGTCGCTCCGCCGTCGATCAGGCTCCGATCACTGGCGAGTCCGTGCCTGTGGATAAGAAACCCGGCGATCAGGTTTTCGCGGGAACCATCAATGGCGAAGGGTCGCTTGAAGTTCATGTTACCAAAGCGGCAGATGAATCCACCTTAGCGCACATAACCAAACTGGTGCAGCAGGCCGAACAGCAAAAAGCACCCACACAACGCTTTGTTGACCGTTTTGCCCGCATTTACACTCCGTCCGTTTTCATCTTGGCAATTTTGGTCGCTGTTTTGCCGCCTTTGCTGAGTCTGGGGCCTTGGGCGGAATGGGGTTATCGTGCATTGGTGCTGTTGGTGATTGCCTGTCCGTGCGCACTCGTCATCGCCACACCAATTTCCATTGTCTGCGGGCTTACCAGCTT
>Ga0182743_1004554_pt1 | contig 10422 bp, 7 predicted proteins | sample eDN3rd30CKraftOP_FD_128522 | JGI IMG/M metagenome (GOLD analysis project Ga0182743, IMG submission 128522) | Enriched Organic Plus compost microbial communities from Emeryville, California, USA - eDNA 3rd pass 30_C Kraft OP (version 2) (version 2) ... | reverse complement strand
TGGCGCTGGCGGGCAACGTCGCAGCCCTGCTGGTCGGTCGGACGGAGCACCGCATTTTGACGACGACTTTGCCGCCACTCGGCAGCGGACCGGACCATCGCTATCCGCTGCAGCGGCATCACCTATCGGCGGGCGATTTTCTGATCGCTCTCAGTTCCGGGGTGCGCGAGGCAGTGGACGAGGCGGGACTGCGCATCGGGGAGGCGGCAATTGCCGCGATGGTGCAACGACACCGCCGCGACACAGCCAGCGGAATGCTCGCCCGCTTGAAACAATTGCTGCAGCGGAGCGGCACGGGACCGATCGCCAGCGACCGGACGCTGCTCGTGGTGAAACGCTCGGGGCGGTAGCGAGCCAAATTTTGGCGGGCGGGCGAAAGTCGCTACGCCCGTCTGGCCGAAAAAGGGCCAAAAAGCGAACCGTGGCCTGCCCGGGAGCGTCCTTGACCGGCGGGCAAAATCACCTAGACTAATCCTACCCGCGGTCGTGGCGGAATTGGCAGACGCACCAGCTTGAGGGGCTGGCGCCAGCAATGGCGTGGAGGTTCAAACCCTCTCGACCGCACTACTTACGTCAAACGAACAAGGCCGGCTGAAAAAGCCGGCCTTGTTCGTTTCTTGCAGTGTCCGAGGAAAGCGGATGGGGAGGGATTCGAACCCCCGGTACCCTTACGGGTACGGCAGTTTTCAAGACTGCTGCCTTAAACCACTCGGCCACCCATCCAGATTGGCCCCCCGCGGTTGCCCCTTGCGTGAAGCGGGCCGTCGTTGGGGAGTTCTCAAGTATAGCGACGACTTGGGCGGGCGGAAGGTTCGGAAGGTTGTTGCTGGTGCGGGATTGGTAGGGAACGTGCGGCGATTGGGTTTGGGAAAGCGGAAGGATTGGTAGCGGCGGCGCGATTGGTGCGCAGGCGGGACGCCTGTGCCAACGTTGGGCTTCTTGCAGAATCTGATTGCGGGCATTTGAATTTTTTGGGCGCTCGCGGTACAGTCGGGATCAGCGTTAGCAAGAAGGAGAAATCTCGAGCAGCGGGTACGGATTCGGGCGAAGTGTCGCAACTAAGTGTGCGGTTGGTTCGTTTCTGGAAAGGCGCCCTGCCATGTATTGCTCGGTTCGCGCTGGGATTCTGCGTCGCAGACCGGCTGGATTCGTCTCATTTGGTTTCACGCTCGTTGAGTTGCTTGTCGTCATCGCCATCATTGGCGTGCTGGTCGCCTTGCTGTTGCCGGCTGTGCAGTCGGCGCGCGAAGCGGCGCGGCGAATGTCGTGCTCGAACAATCTGAAGCAGCTGGGCCTGGCGGTCCAGAACTATCACGACACGTTCAAACAGTTTCCCAGCGGTTGCTCGAACGCAGCCCTCTTTGGCCCCTCGGCCCACGTTTTTCTGCTCCCCTTCATCGAGCAGCAAAACATCTTTGACCTGTACGACCCAGCCGATACTTCGGGCGCTGGCACGGCGGTGACGAATGACATTCCGGCCAAGTTCCGGCCCAAGGTGTTCGTCTGTCCGTCAGAGCCAAACAAGCGGACCGACACGGTCCTCGGCTGGACCAATTACCACACCAATTTCGGCACCTGGGTTGGCACCGGCTCGAAACGCTGGGACGGCCTGTTTGGGCCGAACTTTGCAGCCGGCGGGGCAGCGGCGGCCCCGGCGATTCGCTTCGCCTCGATCACCGACGGCACTTCGCACACGGCAGCGTTCGCCGAAGTTTGCAACGGCCCGGCAGGGGGCAATCTCGACCGCAAGACCGACTGCTTCGAGTACAGCGGCTCGATTTCGGCGACGCCGGCGACCGCGCGTTCGACGCTGTTGGCTCAAGACTGGCGGTCGGCCTCGACGGCGGGCGAGTGGAGCCCCGATTGGCGTTGGCGCGGCTATCCGTGGCGCGAGGGATCGGTGTGGCGCAATGGCTACAACCACTTGCTGCCGCCGAATTCGGCCTGCTGGCGGGCCAACGGCGACTGGTGGCAGTTGATTTCGCCGGCCAGCAGCTTCCATCCCGCTGGAATTAACGCCGTGTTTTGCGACGGCAGCGTCCGCTTTGTCACGGAAACCGTTGACGGCGCGGCCTGGGAAGCTGCCGGCAGCCGAGACGGCGGCGAGTCGATTTCGCTCCAGTAGCGCAGGGCGACGCCCCGGCTGTGGGGATCGCTGGAATTCTGAGGGAACCAGCGCGTGCTGCGCTGGTTCCGACGCTTGTCGTTGGATTCTACTTTCTGGGCTTATTTCTTAGCTTGACGATTTGAGGTTGATCGAAATGTCGTACACCGCGCGCGCCACCAAGGCGATCGCCCATTTGTTCCGCCTGACGCTCGTGGGCGTCGCGCTGGCGTCCGTTGCCGGCTGCAGCGAGAAAGCTCCGACCGACCAGGCGACCGAGCAGCAGCAGTTGCAGGAACTGAACGACGCGCGTCAGCGGGAGTGGGGCAACAAGTAGCGGGCAGCGAGGGAAATCGAAAACGGACCTGAACGGCGGGGCGGGCACTGCTATAGTGTTCCGCATGCGCGATTCGCTCCTTCGATCCTCCGCCTCGCAACCGCAACAGCGATTGTCGCTGCTCGATTCGACGTCGATCATCGTCGGCATCATCATCGGCTCGGGGCTCTACGAGACGTCTCCCCTCATTGGGCACAATGCGGCGACCTTTGCGCTGCGCTCGGTCGAGTGGCTGACGGGGGCGGAAGTTGGTTCGCTTTCGCCGAGCGTGGAAGCGTTGCTCGGCGTTTTGGCTGTGGTGCTCCTCTGGCTGATTGGGGCTGCGATCGCCGGCTGCGGAGCGCTTTGCTATGCCGAACTCGCTTCCGCCTATCCGCGCGACGGCGGCAACTATGTCTTTCTGACCCGGGCCTTTGGCCGCGAAGCCGGTTTTGCGTTCGCGTGGGTCGAGTTCTGGATCATTCGGCCCGGCAATCTCGGGGCGGTGGCGTTCGTCTTTGCCAATTACGCCAATCGGATGTTGCCTGCCGAGATGCAGCTTTCGACCAGTTGGCAGGCGGTCGTGGCGGCCGCTTCAGTGTTGATCCTGACGGCGCTCAACGTGGCCGACGTGCGCGTCGGCAAATCGACGCAGAACCTGCTGACCGCCGGCAAGGTGCTGGGGCTTTTGCTGGTGATTGTCGTCGGCTTCATGATCTCGCCCGCCAGTGGCGGCGCGGCGGAGACTGCAACCGCCGCAGCCGCGGCTGCGCCGTGGAACGAGCAAACGCCCAACCTGACGCTGGCGTTCATCCTGGTGATGTTCGCCTACGGCGGATGGAGCGACATGTCGTATGTGGCAGCCGAAGTGCGCGATCCGCGGCGAAACATCTCGCGGGCCCTGTTGCTCGGCACGGCGGTGGTTGCGGCGCTCTATGCTCTGTTCAACCTGGCGATGCTCAAGGGGCTGGGGTTGCAGGGCTTTTTTCAGTCCGAAGCGGTTGCAGCCGACGTGATGGGGCAGGCGTGGGGCGGTTTGGGCTCGCGGTTTATCAGCGTGCTAATCTGCGTCTCGTGCCTGGGGGCGATGAACGGCATGATCTTCACCGGCTCGCGGATCTACTATGCCCTGGGGACCGAACATCGGCTGTTTGCCTGGCTGGGGCAGTGGAGCAGCGAGCGCGACGTGCCGGTGCGTTCGCTGCTTTTGCAGGCGGCGGTGGCGTCGCTGCTGATTCTCGTCTTTGGGCAGGGGGAGCGGAGCTTTGCCCGGCTGGTGGTGTTCACAGGGCCGTTTTTCTGGGGCTTTTTCATGCTCGTGGGGCTGAGCCTGTTCGCCCTGCGGCAATGGGACGGCGATCGGCCGCGGCCCTACCGCGTGCCCCTCTATCCGGTCATTCCGCTCATCTTTGTGGTATCGAGCGGCTGGATGACGGCTTCGGCGATCAGCTACATGCAGAGCAACCCGGCTTGGGAAGGGCTCTGGGCGGTGGCGGTAGTGCTTGCCGGGCTGGTCGTCGAACGCTGGGACCGCCGGAGGCAGGACGGAGCGTCGAGCGGGCTTCGGTTGCACGATTCGAACATTCACGCGTAATCGCCGGCTGGCGTCGCCGCCCGCTCGTTGTCGCCGGCTGGCGTCAATCTGCGAAAGCAGCGGTGTCTGCGAGCTTCTACCCTGCTCCTTGCGCCTCACTAGCTCGGCTGCAGGGGACCTCTTCCAATCAAGGTTTGCCGATCGCTAGCACCTTTGCGCGCATGTTCAACTTTTGCGATTGTCGCGATTCTGCTAAGAGTGCCATCCGAAACGATGCCGCAAACCGGATGAGGTTGTCTCTGCGCAGTCGGAAAGCGGCGCGCACCGGCGGGCCAGACGATGCGTAACCGGTTGCGAGACACTCGCGGAAGCACGGAACAGGCATGAGCTCGGTCGACTCCTACAACTCGGGCGCAAATTCGGCTGCCGGCGGCGAATTGCCGCTTCCTGGCCGGGCTCCCGATGCGTCGCTCGTGCAGGAGATGAAGCACGAGATTCGCAATCTGGTGCAGGAAATCGCCCAGCTTGCTCAGGCCGACATTTCGGAGGACGAGTTCTACTCCGGCGCTCTGAATCGCATCGTTTCCGCCATGGCTGCCCTCGGCGGCGCGGTTTGGACGCGCGACCAGGGTGGCTTTAGCCTGCAATATCAGGTGAACCTCGCCCAAATGGGCATCAGCGCGAGTGAAGCGGCCCGCGTGCAGCACTCGCGCTTGCTCGAGCGAGTGGTCGAGGTAAAACAGGCCCTGTTGGTGCCCCCCAGGAGCGGCCCGCCAGGCGAAACCGAAGCCGCCAACCCGACCGAAACGCTGCTCGTCGTCGCGCCGTTGATCTTCGAGGATCAAGTTCACGGCGTGATCGAAATCTTCCAGCGCACTGGCGGCGGGCCGACCACGCAGCGCGGCTATCTGCGGTTCCTCGTCCAGATGGCCGATCTGGCAGCCGACTTTTTGAAGAACAGCCGGCTGCGGCAACTCAAAGACCGTCAACAGACCTGGCAACAGCTCGAAAACTTCCTGCAGGCGATCCACGGCTCGCTCGACCTGCGAAAAACGAGCTACGCCGTCGTCAACGAAGCCCGCCGGCTGCTCGGTTGCGACCGGGTTTCGCTCGCGCTCTGCCACGGAGGCCGCCGGGCGACGATCGAAGCGGTGAGCGGGCTCGACACGATCGAACGCCGGGCCGATCAGATTCGCCGGCTTCAGGACGTCACGCGCGCCGTGCTCAAGACTCGGCAGGCCTTCTGGCACGAGGCCGACGCAGCCGAAGCGCCGCCGCAGATCGAAGAGCCGCTGCAGAAGTACGTCGACGTCTCGCACGCGCGGATGCTCGCGATCATCCCACTCTTCGCCCCGTCGCCCAAAAGCGACGCGCAAAACGACAGCGCGAATGGCGGCCCGGCCACCAGTGGAACGCTGCTGGGCGCGTTGATTATCGAACAACTGCGCGAGGATCGAGCCAGCGCCTCGCTCCGCAACCGAATCGATACCGTCGCGATGCACACGGCGACGGCGCTCGCCAATGCTGACCGCTATTCGAGCTTGTTCCTGCTGCCGCTTTGGCAAGCGTTGGGCCGGGCGACGCGATTGCTCCGCGGCTGGGCGCTGCTGCGCACGCTGGTCATCCTCGGCTTGCTTCTCGGCGGCGGTCTGGCGCTGGTGCTGGTCGAGAAAGACTTCGAAATCGCCGCCAAAGGGAAGCTGCAACCGGCCGAACGGCGCGAGGTGTTCGCGGGAATCGACGGCATCGTCGCGCAAGTGCCGGTGCGCCATGGTCAGCTGGTGCAGCCAGGGCAGGTGCTCGCCGAATTGCAAAATAACGACCTGGAACAACAGCTCGCTTCGCTCATCGGTCGGCAAAACACGAACCAGGAGCAAATCGCCGCCCTGCAGCGAGCCCTGCTCGACACGTCGAACGCCTCCGCGCGACTCGATCCGGCGGAAGAAAACCGCATGGCGGGGCAAATGCTCGAACTGCGCCAGGAAGCCGAAAACTTGCAGCGCGAGCTGGAACTGTTTCAGGCGAAGCAGGAGCAACTGACCGTCGTCGCCGAACAGCCGGGGCAGGTGATTACCTGGAAGGTCGACGAGCTGTTGCTCCGCCGCCCCGTGCAACGTGGCCAGGTCCTGATGACGATTGCCAATCCGCATGGGCCGTGGGAGTTGGAACTGTACGTCCCCGAGCGGCGGATGAAGCATCTGGCGGCTGCCGTCCGTCAACAGCCGGCCGAAGGAGCGCGACCGCCGCTCGATGTGGTCTTTATGCTCTCCAGCCATCCAGGCGAGGAGTTCCACGGCCGGGTGGTCGAGATCGAACAGACGACGGAAGTGCGCGGCGACGAAGGAAACACGGTGCTCGTGCGCGTGGAGATCGACAAAAACGCTCTCCCACCGCTCCACGACCAGGTGACTGTCACTGCCCGGTTGTACTGCGGCCGAACGTCGGTCGGCTACGCCTGGTTCTGCGACTTGATCGAAGCGGCTCAGGCCAAGATTTTGTTCTGGCTATAGCCCTGCCGCGGCGCCAGGTGAAGGAGAACCGCCATGCAAGCGCTCATCGCGATCACGTTGCTCTCGACGGTCGGCGCGCCGCCGGCGTACCCCGCGCAGCAACCACCGGCGACGCAGAGCGCGACGGCGAACGTCACTCCCGCCGCCGCTCCTAGCCCTGTCGCGCCGGCGCAAGTCTCGCCGCCGCAGGCCCCTCCCAAGCAGCCGCAGTTCGCCCCGCCGCGTGGGGCAGCGCCCCCGCCCCGCCCTGCCCCGCAACCGCTGGATCCTGCGGTTACCGCTCGGGCCAACACGGCGGCCGGTTCGTATGTCGCGCCGGCATCAAACACACAGCCGATCGCGCCCGAAATGCCACTCGGCACGGCGCAGGCAACGCCCGACGGTCGGCAGCTACAAATCACGCACTGCCTGGTTTCACTCATCGAAGACATTCAGGCCCCGGCGCTTGAAGCCGGAGCTCTCACCTCCGTGGAAGTGACCGAAGGGCAGTTCGTCGCCGCCGGTCAGCTCATCGCCAAGGTCGACGACCGTCAGCCGGCGCTCGAACGCCGCGCCGCGCAGCTCGAACGGGACGCCGCTGTCGCTAAAGCGCAGGATGACATTGAGGTGCGCTACGCCAAGGCGGCTCTCGACGTAGCGTCCGCCGACCTGGAACGGGCGCTCGCCATCGAGCGACGCAACGCCGGCGCTGTGACGCCGCAAGAGATTCAAAAGCTTCGTCTGGCCAAGCGGCGAGACGAACTGCAGATCGACCGCAGCAAGCTGGAGCTGCACGTCGCCCAGATGAACGCCGACGTCCATCAAGCGGCTGTCGAAGCAGCCGAAGAGGCGATGGCCCGACGACGCATCGTTTCGCCAATTGACGGAATGGTGGTGACGCTCTTTCACGAGCGGGGCGAATGGGTAAACGCCGGCGAACCGGTCGCCCAGATCGTGCGCATCGACCGCCTGCGCGTCGAAGGTTTTGTGAACGCTTCAGACTACAGCCCCGCCGACCTGGCCGACCGGCCGGTGGTCGTCGAAGTGCCGCTGGCCAAGCACAAACACGTGCAGTTTCACGGCCAGGTCGTCTACATCAGTCCACTGGTGCAGGCGGGCAACAAGTATCGCGTGCGGGCTGAGGTGGAGAACCTTTCGGTGAAAGGGCACCCGCTGCTGCGGCCCGGCATGACGGCGACGATGACGATTTCGCTTCCGTAAATCCGCAAGAATGTGTCGTAACGCAAAGGTGTCGGGGGTGATTTTTCGGCCGGACGTCTCTGGTCGCTTTGCAGATTAGCGGCTGAAAAATAATCCCGACACGTTTTACTTCCAACCCGAACCACGCATGGCCACTCTCGCCGAGTCTCTGACCAGCAGCACCAGCCGACCGCTCGGCTTGCGGATGCGGTCCGACCTGCTCGTGCAGCGGCAGACGTGGCAATTGCGAGAATATTGGGTCATCAAAGACCCGCTGGCGCTGAAGTACTACCGCTTCGAGGCGGAAGAGTTCGCCATTCTGCAAATGCTCGACGGCGAAACGTCGCTCGACGAAATTCAGGAGACGTTCGAACGCGAGTTTGCGCCGCAGCGAATCACGGTGGCTGAGCTGTACCGATTGCTCGGCATGTTGCATCGCTCGGGTTTGCTCCTGTCGGACACGGCGGGGCAAGGCGAGCAACTATTTCAGCGGGCCGAGGAACGGGCGCGGCAGCGGCGGCGGGCGGTGTTCGGCCAGATTCTGGCGTTACGGTTTCGCGGCGTCGATCCCGACCGGTTTCTCGATTGGCTCTGCGGTTGGTGCGGCTGGTTGTTCTCGCGGCCGGCGGCGATTGGCGTGTTTCTGCTCGCATTTTCCGCGTTACTGCTTGTGGGGGCCGAGTACGAAGCGGTGCGCGCTCGGTTGCCGCAGTTTCGCTCGTTCTTTGCAGCCGACAACTGGATTTGGCTGGCGGTGACGCTCGGCTTTACGAAGGTGTTGCACGAGCTGGGGCATGGGCTTGCCTGCAGGCGGTTTGGCGGCAGGTGTCACGAAATGGGGGTAATGCTGCTCTGCTTTACCCCCTGTCTGTACGCGAACGTGACCGATTCGTGGACCATTCCAAGCAAGTGGCGGCGGGCTGCGGTCGGCGCGGCGGGCATGTATGTGGAGCTATTGCTCGCGTCGCTGGCGACGTTCGGCTGGTGGTTCAGCCATCCGGGGCTGTTCAACCACTTATGTCTGAACGTGATGTTCGTCTGCTCGGTGAGCACTCTGGTCTTCAACGCCAACCCGCTGCTGCGGTACGACGGCTATTACATCTTGTCCGACCTGCTGGAGATCCCAAACCTGCGCTCGAAGGCGTCGGCTGTGCTGCGGCAGTCGCTGGGCAAATGGATTCTGGGCCTGCCGCCGCAGCGAGATCCGTTTTTGCCGACGCGGCATCGCTGGCTGTTTGCGCTCTATAGCGTGGCGTCGTCGGCCTACGGCTGGCTGGTGAGCCTGTCGATCTTTTGGTTTCTCTACGGCGTGCTGAAGTCGTGCGGGCTGTCGGCGCTGGCGCCGGTGCTCGGCGGGCTGATGCTGTGGGGCCTGGTGTTCACGCCGCTCTGGCGCTTGGGCAAGTTGCTGTATTCTCCGTACAGGAGTCGTCGCGTGAAAAAGCTGAGAGCCGCCGTTTGTCTGGGCACAATCGCGGCTGTGGCGGCCGCCGTTTTGATGATTCCGCTGCCGTACTACATCGTTTGTCCGTTGCACGTGCAACCGAGGGACGCGACGGCGGTGTACGTCGATTCGCCCGGCGTCGTCCGACAAATTTTCGTGCAAAGCGGGCCGGTCGTGGCCGGTCAGCCGATCGTTCGGCTGGAAAATCCCGAGCTGGAAATCGCCCATCAGCAATTGCGGGCCCAGCGCGACCACCTGGCGACGAAGCTCGACGCGCTGCGCAGCCGCGCGCCGAACGATCAAGGGGCGCTTTTGGAACTGGCCCACACGCAAGAAGCCTTCCAGGCCCTCGAAACGCAGCTTGCCAAGCATCAGCGGCAGATCGACCGCCTGACGATCCGCGCCCCGCGCGACGGCGAGCTGCTCCCAGCATTCTCGCGGCCGGCGCCCGATCCCGAGACGACGCGCGTTCGCCTGGCCAATTGGTCGGGGCGGCCGCTGGCGTCGAAGAACATCGGCGCGTACCTCGAGGCGAGCACGATTGTCGGCCGCATCGCTCAGCCGGGATGCTGGGAGGCGCTACTTGCCGTGCCGCAGGGCGAAGTGGAGTTTCTGGCCAGTGGACAGAAGGTGGAGCTGATCCTGCACCAACTGCCGGGGCAGAAATTCACTGGCCAGATCGAACACCTGTCGCAGCAGCAGATCGAAGCGACGCCGCCGAGCCTGTCGAGCAAGTCGGGGGGCCCGATTCTGACCGAAACCGACCAGAACGGCATCGAGCGGCCGGTCGAAACGACGTTTCAAGCGAGCGTACCGCTCGACGAGCCGCAGATTCTGGTCGCCGGCGGCACTGGTCTGGCGAAGGTCCACGCCGGCTATCAGCCGCTCTGGCAACGCGGCTGGCGGGCGTTTTGCCGCACGTTCCGGTTTGAGTTGTAGTAGCAGATTCTCGCTGCAACACTCCTCGTTGCAACACTACTCCTCGTTACGACGCTCCGCGTCGTAACGCACACCCGGACGCTCTGCGTCCTGGGCGCCGCGTCTGGCCCACGCTTCAGCTTGCTACACAGCTTTGGAACGCACGACGCAGAGCGTTGGTGCTTGCGTTCACGCTGCTCCTCGTTACGACGCTCTGCGTCGTAACGCATGCCCGGACGCTCTGCGTCCTGGGCGCCGCGCCTGGCCCACGCTTCAGCTTGCTACACAGCTTTCGAACGCACGACGCAGAGCGTCGGTGCTTGCGTTCCCACGCAGAGCGTGGGAACGAGGATTCGATTGGCACACGAGGATTCGATTTGCACTCGCCAGTTAAAGGCGATCTTTACGGTTTTACTG
>Ga0182743_1004553_pt1 | contig 10425 bp, 6 predicted proteins | sample eDN3rd30CKraftOP_FD_128522 | JGI IMG/M metagenome (GOLD analysis project Ga0182743, IMG submission 128522) | Enriched Organic Plus compost microbial communities from Emeryville, California, USA - eDNA 3rd pass 30_C Kraft OP (version 2) (version 2) ... | reverse complement strand
TGACGGCCTCTCTGCTTCCAGCGTAGTCAGCCTTTGAGACATGCTCAAAGAAGACGCCCAGACTGTAGTCATGTTTGCCGAGCACCATGATGCTGAGGGCGAGCGCACCTCCCATGAGCAGAATGGCCTTGATGATTTGCACCCAGGTGGTGGCAAGCATGCCGCCGAAGACCACATAAACCAACATCAAAATACCAACGCCGATTACCGCAGGAACAAAGTCAATGCCGATCAGCACTTTGATAATCCCACCAGCCCCAATCATCTGAGCAATCATGTAAAAGGTGGAAACGACCAGGGTGGACAACGATGCCATGGCACGCACGGGACGCTGGCTCATGCGATAGGCCAGCAGGTCAGCCATGGTGTACTTCCCCGCGTTACGCAGCGGTTCTGCCACCAGCAAAAGCACGGTGAGGTAGGCGACTAGAAAGCCTACGGAGTACATGAAGCCGTCATAACCAAACATACAAATGGCGCCAGAGATGCCAAGGAAACTGGCGGCGCTCATATAGTCACCAGCGACTGCAAGTCCATTTTGCCAGCCTTTAATGCTGCGGCCAGCCGCAAAGTAGGCGGCGGAACCCGTCGCCTTTCTGGCGCTAAAGTAGGTGATGACCAGCGTCACAGCCACGAAGGCCAGAAACATGGCCAGAGCCGGGGTGCGGTCCCTGGAGGCTTCTGTAACAGCAGGGGCAGCAGCAGCCAACACAACATGAAGAGATAAAAATGACATGATGAGAGAGAGGACGTTGTGGAGGTCTTAACGGTGGTTGAATTTGGCGAGAAGCTGCTCGTTCATCTGATCCCAGCGCCGGGCGGCGCGAACATACATGGCACAGACGATCCAGGTCATGGCGAACTGTGAAAGTGCAAAGAGATAGGCGATGTTCACCTTGCCAATGACCTCAGTTTTCATCAGGTCGGGAGCAAAGCCCACCAGAATGGGGAGAGACATGTAGTACACCAAAAAGAAGATGGTGGCCGGGATGATGAACCGACGTTTGGCGCTTTTGAGTTCGGCGAAAGCAGGATCAGCAGCGATGCGATCCCAGTCGGGGTTTACAAGTTCTGGGTGGGTGTTCTCCGGCATGGTAGGATGAGGCTAGGTATTCCGTAACGCACTGGCAAGCATGGAATTTACTGCAATTGAAATGATTCTTTACAGAAAAAGACCCGACCATTCGGTCGGGTCTGCTGGGCAAGTAATACCAATTCTGCCTACCTGCTCTGTAGATTAAAATTTACTCACCTAAATTGGCGGCTCCGTTGACCTGGGAGTTGACGCGCAGACGCAAACCATTCAGGCGAATGAAGCCGGTGGCGTCGTCCTGATTGTAAGCCTGGGTGGGGTCAGCTTCCATGGTGGCGATATGTGGATTGTAGAGGCTGAAGGGAGACTTGCGGCCTGCGGCGTGGATGGCGCCTTTGTACAATTTAACACGAACTTCGCCGGTGACGTTCTTCTGGCTTTCAGTCACCAGCGCCTGAATGGCGAGACGCTCAGGAGCATACCAGAAGCCGTTGTAAACCAGTTCAGCGTATTTGGGGATCAGGCCGTCACGCAGGTGCATGACTTCACGATCCATGGTCAGACTTTCGAGCTGCCGGTGCGCGTAATGCAGAATGGCGCCGCCAGGGGTTTCATACACACCACGGCTTTTCATGCCAACGAAGCGGTTTTCCACCATGTCCACACGGCCCACGCCATGTTTGCCACCGAGTTTGTTGAGAGTGCGCATGACTTCCAGAGGGGACATGGCTTTACCATTGACGGAGACGGCATCGCCTTTGTCAAAGCCAAGTGTGACCAGTTCAGGTGTGTCCGGGGCGTCTTCAGGAAACACAGAGAGCACATTGAAGTAGTCGCGGTACTGCAAGTCACCTGCATCAAACCAGGGGTCTTCCAGAATACCGGCCTCATAGCTGATGTGCAGGAGATTGCGGTCCATGCTGAAGGGTTTTTTCGCGCTGGCCTGCACAGGAATTTGCTTCTCTTCGCAATAAGCGATCATTTCCGCACGGCCAGGAAACTGCTCACGGAAACGTTCATCACGCCAGGGGGCGATGATCTCAAGCTCAGGAGCCAGAGCGGCTGTGGTGAGTTCAAATCGCACCTGGTCATTACCTTTGCCGGTGGCTCCGTGAGCAATGGCGAAAGCGCCTTCCTTGCGGGCGATTTCCACCATGCGCTTGGCAATCAAGGGACGGGCAATGCTGGTGCCGAGGAAATACTGGCCCTCATAGATCGCGCCTGCCTGCATCATCGGATAGATGAAGTCGCTGGCAAATTCATCCTGCAGATCGTCTATATAGAGTCCTGCCGCGCCTGTTTTGTTGGCTTTTTCATCAAGGCCATCCAGTTCATCATCCTGACCGATGTTCGCACAGAAGGCGATGACATCAGCATCGTAAGTTTCCTTGATCCAGGACAGCAATACTGAGGTATCGAGTCCACCGGAATATGCGAGTACGATTTTTTTCTTGGCCATGATGAGGAAAATTGGAGAGTGGCGAAGGAATCACAGATTGCCGGAACGTCCAGAAATATGCTGCAACGCTTTTGCATAAATGATCTCGCAAGCTCCTTCCCCCCGATCATCGCGCACCAGTGAACTGCGCCAGGGTTTATCCGCTCTTGGGTGGGTGGCCTGCACCAGGTAGCCTTCCAGTTCTACCCTATCACCTATATTCACCTTTTGCAGAGTTTGCAGCACTGATTCATCTGCCGGGATGATATGTGCATTCGTGGAAAAACCAATGATGTCGGTCTCTGACAGTGGAGCCTGTCCCCAGTAACGCCAGGTATAGAAGCGTTTATTCTGGGTAATTTCGATACGTTGCAACACGGCGTCCTCTGCCATGACGCCCCAGCCGAGCGCGAGGTCGTAGGGGGCGAGTTGTCCGGTGTCTCCCGCGCTGTATTTTTTAACGCCGAGCACTCGAGCCCGCACTTTGAAGGCCGCCAGTGGTTGCAAGGTCCAGCCATCCTTCTCAAAATGAACGTTTTGCCCAGCAGGCAATACAGTTTGCAGCGGCGCTTTGAGGACGGAATTTGTAGCGACCTGGTGACGGGTCACATCGAATGCAACGACGAGGGCAGAAACCGTCAGTATTGCGAAAATGATGCCGATCCAGCGCAGTGTCAGCATGAGCGGCTCCAATAAGATTAATCGCCCGTCTGGGCTGTCATTTCTGTATCCACCGCGACCGGTTCGAGACTGATTTCAACGGCTTTGGAGGTGGGGGTGAGGCTTTCATCCGCGATGCTGTCTATGGGTACGAGGACGTTGGCTTCAGGGAAATAGGCGGCGGCAGTGCCACGCGGAGTGTCGTAAGGGATGGCGAGAAAATCATTGGCGCGGCGCACTTCATCCTTCCAGTGGCTGAGGATGTTTACAGGGCGCACCGGGCTTATGCCGCGCTCACGCATGTCTTCCGGATTCAGGAAGATGATACGGCGTTCATTGCCAATGCCGCGGTAGCGGTCGTTCAGGCCGTAAATGGTGGTGTTAAACTGGTCATGGCTGCGCAGGGTTTGCAAGAGCAGGCGACCTGGTTCCGTCTGGTGAGCCGTCAGCGGGGCATCGGAGAAGTTGGCCTTTTTTGTATCGGTATCGAACCAGCCTTCCCGCGCGCAATTTGGCAGGTAGAAGCCGCCTTCCTGGCGCACGCGTTTATTAAAATCTTCAAATCCGGGGATAACGGCTTCAATTTTGTCACGGATCAGGTCGTAGTTGCTGGCAAACTTCAACCACGGCACATGACTGCGATAGCCAAGGGTGGCCTGGGCGATGCCGCAGATGATGGCGGTTTCGCTGCGCAGGTTATTGCCCGCCGGGGCGAGGATGCCTTCGCTTTTATGCACCACACACATGGAGTCTTCCACGGTGACGAACTGTTCAACACCCTCCTGGAGATCAACCTCTGTTCTGCCGAGGCAGGGCAGGATCAGGGCGCGGCGGCCATGAATTAGATGGCTACGGTTCAACTTGGTGGAGATGTGAACGGTGAGATTACAGTTTCGGAGCGCCTGCGCGGTGAACTCTGTATCTGGCGTGGCGGAAAGGAAATTTCCACCCAGACCGATGAACACCTTGCCTGGCTGGGCGTGCATGGCTTTGATGGCAGCCACCACATCCCAACCATGCTTACGTGGGGATTTGAAGTGGAAGACTTCATCCAGTTTGTCGTGAAACTCATCGTGCATCTTTTCAAAGATGCCCATGGTGCGATCTCCCTGCACATTGCTGTGGCCACGCACGGGACAGAGACCTGCGCCGGGGCGGCCTACTGCGCCGAGCAGAAGGTGGACATTGGCCACCTCCTGAATGGTGGCGACGGCATTTTTGTGCTGGGTCAGGCCCATGGCCCAGCAGGTGATAAGCTTTTTCTGTCCTGAAGCCGCCTGCGCTGCGAGAGCGGTGATTTCATCGCGGGCAATGCCGCTCAAGGATTCAATCTCGCGCCATGGGGTGGCATTTACCGCTGCAACGTAGGCCTCGTAGGCGTGGGTTTTTTCCTCGATGAAGGTTTGATCCAGAACGGCGCCTGGTTTGGCGGACTCCAGTTCCAGCAAGGCTTTGGCAATGCCGCGGAACAGGGCCATGTCGCCATTGATCTTTACCTGAAGGTACTGGCTGCTGAGCGGGGTGCTGAGGCCGAGCATGCCGCTGACTTCCTGCGGATGTTTGAAGCCCAGCAGGCCGGGTTCCTTGAGCGGGTTCACTGCGATGACCTTTGCCCCATGGCGCACGGCGTACTGCAGGCTGCTGAGCATGCGGGGGTGGTTGGTGCCTGGGTTCTGCCCTGCGACGATGATGGTTTCTGCGGTTTCAATGTCCTCAAGGGTGACACTGCCCTTGCCGATGCCCACGGACCGTTTTAGAGCGGCGCCACTGGACTCATGGCACATGTTTGAGCAGTCCGGGAGGTTGTTGGTGCCGAACTGACGCACAAAAAGTTGATAGACAAAGGCGGCCTCATTACTGGCGCGGCCGCTGGTGTAGAATACGCCATCATCTGGGGTTGGCAGGGCATTCAGTTCCTCTGCGATGATATTGAAAGCTTCATCCCAGGTGATCTGCTGATATTTTTCCTCCCCATCCTCCAGCAGCATTGGCTCGACGAGGCGTCCCTGTTGTTCCAGCCAGAAGTCTGACTCAGCAGCCAGTTGACGGATGGTGTGCTGGGAGAAAAACTTCGGGGTGGCTTTGCGTTTGGTTGCTTCTGCTGCGATGGCCTTGGCGCCGTTCTCACAAAACTCCGTCTTGGAACGATGTCCGTCTGGGTCAGGCCAGGCACAGGACGGGCAGTCGAAACCTGATTTCTGGTTGATGGCCATCATGACCTGGGCGCCTCGAACCATGCCTGCCTGGCCCATGATGTGATTCATGGAAGAGAGCACTGCCGGCAATCCCGCCGCCGCATGAGACGGATGCCCAAGATGCAAACCGGTATGCTCTACTGGCGGCTGCGCTGAGGGGGCGTCCGATTCTGGTTCTGGCGTGACAACGGGTGAGGACATGGCGGGTGGAGGGGGAAGCTATTCTGGCAGAAACAGGCGCTAGAAGCAATGAAGATGGGCCCGAGTCTGAGCAGAAATGGCGTTTCCCAGGGACTACAACGCTAGTTTTAGACAGGATTTAACGCGGAGAAGTTCAAGTTGGATGCGGGCGGGACGTGCGAACGGTGAGAGAAAGAGAGGTTTTTAGTTCGTTTTAAGGTAATTAAGCGCATCGAAAATGAGAGCGACATGAATGAAAGCCACGATCATCTGATTAATCGGCAGCGTGGGGGTGATCAGGGGCATCCGCGGGCTTGGGTTGCGGTTCCTCCTTCAAGGTTTTTCCGCTCGCCGTTTCCGGTTCGGTGAGCGGAGCCGATTTATCAGGGATGCAGAACAGGATGACCGCAATGAGAACAACTAGGGTCAACGCAATGAGCAGGTGACGTTCATGGCCAGGGTTGGGGTTGGTGATTCCTCAGATCGTGAAGGATCCCGACGTCCAGATTCGGACGGCTCCGGACAACAGTAGCAGCTCCCTGGGGAGCTACGATCCGAATCTCTGCATGGATCGTTTGATAGTCCCCTGTGGCCGTGCTCCAGCTTAGTGCAGCCGCCTCCGCATTAGGCCTTCCGATGGCGGCGCGTAGAGGCCCTGCGGCCTGAGCCTGGTTCGCGGCACAACGAGCCTGCGTGTGACGCCGCCTGACTATGGGAGGGAGGTAAGACGTTGTATCATCTTACCGTGTGGAGGGCGCGGAGCCGTGAGGCTTGCCGAACGCTAGAGTTTTGGTTGAGGTGCACGCTTGCAGGACAATGCTTCAAAATATTGCAATACACGAACTCCATTACCCCAACGTTGCAGGTCGACCACATGGCTGTCAATTCGGTGGAGACAGTTCACGCATTCGGAGGTCTTGCCAGTGACGAAGCTGCGCAAGTTGTTTGCGTTCATCATCAGTCAGTACATCGGCTCGCTCTTCGACTTCTGCGATGCCTAATACCACAAGCCATTTCCTATCCCGCTTGAGTAGCAGCATGGCGTCAAAGTCTGGTTTGCCGTCAGCCCTTATGGCCACGTCCTTCGTGATCGCGATGGAAATCGTTGCTTGCACGCTCGCGTCAACATATTCGGGAACAGCTCCTTTGCTGCTGGCTCTTTGCGCTAGCATTCGAACGCGGGCCTGCATTCGCTGCTCTGCGCCAGGTGGTTGATACACCGATTTGATTGCAAGGTCTGCATCGCCTCGCTTGATCGCGTCAAGAAACGAACTAAGGGCAGACTTGATTGCAAGCTCATCGGCATGAGCAGGAAGAACGAAAAACAGAAGGGCGAGTAGTGCTAATGGAGATTTCATGCAGGGTGGGGTTCTGAACGGATTTCAGAGAAGTCGAACTGCGGCGCGTCATATGTAGCCCGAAACGAAGGCGTGCAAGGGTCGTGCCCGTAGAAGGCCAACGGCTTTCCGATACGGTTCTTGATGTCGGCAGCTAACGCACGCCCTGAAAGAGTAAGCATATCCTCAGGACGCTCTGTTGGTTGGAGCCAAAAACCACTGCCATCACTCAGCGCTTGAGCAGGTAGTGAGGCCAACACATCTTCGCCAATGAAGCGGACATACTCCGGCCCGAACACATTAATCCAACAGATGCCGGGCAAACTCTGCAAGCCGGTTGGGTTCCACGGAGGAACTTCGATCCCATTGATCTCGCCCCAATTTTTCTTGGGATCGTCCACATGAACAACATGTGGACTTCCTCCGCTCAGCGTTGCACATGCGTAGGCAGCCCCCAATGATCCAAACATTAGTTTAATAAACGTCTGAATGGCGTCTAAGCGCGAACCAAGCTTGGCGTAATTCATCTGCACCTTTAATCCATTTGATGGCACACGCGGGCCTCGTGCAGCATTGAAGTGCATCAGCCCATCTAGTGGCGGTTTGAATGCGAAGATCATCGAGCCTCCATTCAGTCTGTGCAAATCTTCAATCTGATCCTCAGCCTTATCACGATTAAAGATTGATCTCAGCGGTTCAGCCGAACCAAACTTGTGAGGCACCAAATCAGGATCAATGACTCTTAGCGTATCGCAAAACGCCCCGACTCGCTCGCGTGTGGCTAGCGATCTTGGTGTCTGCACTACAATATTGAGATAAACGTTCTTCATTGAAGCCAAGATATTACAGTCGCTTTGTCCGCTGTCTCCCAAGCAGATGTTTGGAAGTTCCAGAACTCATATCCGTCAGTGTTGACGTTGCGTCGAAGCAACAAGCCGCCCTCTTGTTGAATGAGTTGCAACAGCGGCTGGGACAGCTTGCGAGTTCTACCCGTGATGATGATGCAGACACTCCTGTTGGCATTCTGTGCAGCGGAGAACTCCGCTCGGATTTGCCGGGTAGCAGAGAGTGATTTCCAATCCTTGACCTCGATATACCACTGAGGCCTGATCGAGTCTGGTATGCAATCAACGGACTGCCCATTAACATTTCCAGTCACTTTGACCGCATTGTTTCCTGCATTTCTGGTGAAACCAAGTGAGTTAACAAGCGTGTCATGCTCAGTGATGTTTCCACGCGCCCAATTTCGGCGGATCAAGGGAACAGCAAAGACTTTGCCCTCGGTATAGAACGTCATGTTGTTCACGCGGCGGATTTGCAACACCCCGCCCAAGGCGAAGCTCGGCGCAACAAACAAGTATTCGCTTTCGAGCATTCCTGTCGTGATTTCTACCAACTCCCAATGCTTCGCCATGTGCTGGCCAACCTTTGCTCGGTCTTCGTCGGTCTGTTCATAAAGTTCACCGTAGTAGCGCAGAATAGGTGTCAGATTTACTCCTTGAGCTTCGGTCGGCAAGGCACGTTTTAGGTAGGCATAATATGCATCGGCTGCTTGTTCTGGAGTGAGGCTGTCCTCAATAAAAATTTTGCTCCCGTCACGCCACACATCGCGACCACTGAAAAACTCCCAATTCCTACCGCCATAGAGCCATCCCCAGAGTTCAAACGCATCTCGCTCAAGGTCTTCAACTCTTGGATTGGCATCCTCATATTTTTCGAAAAGTATTCTCTCGAATTGAGCCTCCCAATCTTCCGGGCCATTCACCTCAGGTGGGTCGTTGCTAGGTGGTGGAGTTGACGCTGGCGCTGCGGCGGCAAGCAATCCTCCTCGTGTCGCTCCATCAGCGACCAGCAGCACAATTCCATCTTCCGCCTTGGTGAAAGTATCTGTGCCGGTTTGCAGGCATATCGCGAGGCGTTGTTGGTCCTTTGTTTCATCACTCTCCGCATCGGGATGTGGGCCATAGTGTCCGACGGCTAGTGTATCACCGTTTGATCCGCCGACTGTTCCGCCAAGCTCCTGGCCTTCAGCTTCTGTGTCGTCTTCGAATGCAGGCTTGATCTTGCTACCCGGCAACGGCGTCAGTTCAGCATAAGGCGAGCCAAAAAGCACTCGGGGAATAGCAGTGAGCCGGATCTTGTCGGCTTCAATCCACTGACTCTGCGGGCTGACCTTGATGAACATAGTAACCGCCTTGTCTGCTGCAGCACTACTCTTGCGAACCGCCTCAACGTAGAGTGTCAGCAGTCCTTGAGTATCGGCACCAAGCTCAGTGATCGAGTATTCGGTATCGGCCTTCACAAAATCACCATTGCTCTTGATGTCGGCAATCTTGCGGGCCTCATTTCCGTTCTTTTTCCAAAGCCTTAAATCACCACTTCCTGGCAACCATCTCGGAAGATCATTGGGGACTGTCTCTTTAGTGATACCAGTGGGATTTGCCTCGTTGTATTCAAATTTCACTTTTGCGCCTGTGAGCGACTTAATGCCGGACAGGTCGGCAATCAAGGGAACAAACTTGCCACACTTGTCATCTCCTGAGCCACCATGAATATCCATCCCGTCGGCAAAGTCTGGAGTGTCGTCATTATCAAAATCGCCAGTGCTCAGTTTGATGTATTTGCCTGGATTCTCATTGGCTGATTTCTGTGAAGCTTGGTAGTCTTCTTTGGCATCTTCTTCACCGTTTCGCTTCGGTGGATTCAGACCATCGTTGTTGTCAGAATCGACCGCTAAGTCAATGGGTAGGAGGAGACCGGCATGATCTTTTTGATCGGCTTCGGGGATGGGGGTGCCATCGGCGTTTTTGATCTTCTTCACCTTCGCGGCGATGAGACCTAAATCGTTGAAACCTGTGTGAGCGGCTATCGGGGTGATGGACCAGCCTTCGGGAAATTTCGCCACCTTCAGGTCGCGGCTGAAGTCTTCGGGATCCTGGCCAATCTTCTCGGAGACAAAAAACCGCTTAACCCATTCTCCCTGCCCGATGCCCTCCAAATTCTCCATCGAGAGCAGAAGTTTGCCGTCGTTGGCGAGCGAGATCATGCGCGCGTCGTCATCCGGGGTGCTTTCGCCGTGCCGGAGAATTTGCGCGGCATATTTCTGCGGCCAGAGAGCTTCCAGATTCCCTTTGTTTTGCGCACCCGCGAAATAGGTGAACTGGCCCAGATCGCTGTCTTGCAGAATGAATTCCTGATGGTCGTTGATGACTTGGATTCTTCCGGCTTTTTCCGAATCCGCGCCCTCTTTACGGCGAATGGATATGGAGTTGCCCTGCAGATCGACCACTTCGACTCCTCCTTGGTAAGGCGTGTAGGGCCAAGACGAGGTGTCCCAGATGACCCAGCTTATGCCGATTCCTTCTCCACTGGCAGAGCTTACATGCTCGTCAACACTATAAATAGCTGCGTTGACATTTTCCGAATACGAAAACAGCGGCTTTCGATCTCCGGAAATGGATTCACTGCCAATGTATGGATGTGCGCCAGCATCCCATCCATTTGTTCCCAGAACGGTGCCATTATCCAAGAAAAACTCTGCCCTGTCGATCCAACCACGATAGTTGCTGGCGGCGATATCGG
>Ga0182743_1004551_pt1 | contig 10430 bp, 7 predicted proteins | sample eDN3rd30CKraftOP_FD_128522 | JGI IMG/M metagenome (GOLD analysis project Ga0182743, IMG submission 128522) | Enriched Organic Plus compost microbial communities from Emeryville, California, USA - eDNA 3rd pass 30_C Kraft OP (version 2) (version 2) ... | reverse complement strand
CGGTGGCGCGCGGCATCGACATGTTCGACTGCGTGATGCCCACCAGGAACGGCCGCCATGGCCAGGTGTTCAGCCGGTTCGGCCCGATCAATCTGGCCAATGCTCGCCATAAGGATGATCCTCGGCCGCTGGATGAAACGTCCGCGCATCCGGTCGCCCGCACATACTCGCGGGCCTATCTGCATCATTTGATGAAGGCCGGAGAAATTCTCGGCGCCGTCCTGCTGTCCACTATCAACCTGGCCTACTATCAGGAACTCATAGCCGGGATGCGAGCGGCGATCGACAGCGGTCGCTTCGCTGATTTTTGCGCTGCAACATACGAAGGCTGGGAGCGCGGCGATATATCGCCGCTGTAGGACCTTCTCGCCTGCTCAAATTGATGTCGTTCTTTCAGGCTGCTTGAATTGGCGGCAACTCTGGCGCTTCGGAGTGACAGAGATCGTCCCATTCTAAAAGATGTGGCGCCGAAGGCGCGACACGTTGTTGTTCCGGGTTGCCAATCGACTTTCGGCTTGCCAATTGTTTTTTTGAAAGTGCAACACAGCGCAATCCTTATGATTTCAGGGGAAATGACCCATGTCTCAATCCATAACTTCAAAAACCGCCAAATTGTCCCGTCGGAATTTCAACCAAGCCCTGGCCCTGGCCCCTTTCCTGGCCGCGCTTCCGAGCGGGTTTGCACGGGCTCAGTCCTATCCGACCAAGCCCATCCGTTTCATCCTGCCATTCGGAGCCGGCGGTGTGGCCGACGCAACGTCGCGGCTGGTCATGGAAGCGTTGGGCCAGAAGATCGGGCAGCCCATCATCATCGAGAACATGCCCGGTGCGGGTGGTATCTCCGCTGCGCGGGCCGCGCTCCAGGGTGGGAAAGACGGCTATTCGCTCGCACTGTTCAGCAACGGGACCGCCATCAGCGTGCCCCTGTTCAAGAGCCTTCCATTCGATCCGGTGAAGGAGTTCGTGCCGGTCTCCAGCATCGGTTTCTTCGAGTGCCTTCTTACCGTCAGCGCGGGCTCGCCCCACAAGACCCTCGCTGATTTCGTGAAAGCGGCGAAGGAAAAGCCAGGCACGATGAATGTTTGCACCATCGTCGCAGGCTCGACACAACATCTGACGGCTGAACTGTTCGTTTCGATGGCCGGCCTCGATGTGGTTCATGTCCCGACCAAAACGTCGGGCGATGCCGTTGTCTCGCTCATGCGGGGCGACGTGGACATGGTCGTCGAATTCCTGCCACCGTTGCGCGCGGCCCTCGATGACAAGAAGATTCGCGCTTTGGCGTGGACTGGGCCGAAGCCGTCTCCTGCACGTCCGGATATCCCGTCAGCCAGTGATACGGTCCCGGCGTTCGAGTCGGTCTCCTGGAACGCCATGTACGCGCCCGCGGGCACTCCGAAGGAAGCGATCGACGTTCTAAACAAGGGGCTTCAGGCGGTTTTGGCCGAGGAGGGTCTTCGCAAGAAGGCTCTCGATCTCGGTATCACGCTCAATGCGAGCACGCCGGAGGAAATCCAGAAGCGCCTTCTGGCCGATATCGAGAAATGGCGCGGGGTGATCCAGAAGGCCAAGATTCCCCAACGCTGACATCGCTATAAAACCTGGAATATATGAGACGATGGCCTCCCGGCGACTGTCCGGGAGGCCCTTGTTTATGGAATGAATTCTGAAAAGATTGCGCCATGGATTCCTCCTGGTTCGCGGTCCTCGATATCTATTGCGAGCGCACCAGCGCCGCATTCTGGTCGGAGCCCGTCAATGCGCTGACCAATCTGGCGTTCTTCGCGGCCGCCGCCGGAGGCTTTCTTCACTGGCGCCGGGCCGGACGCCGGGATTGGCCGCTATTAATCCTGACCGGCATCGTGGTGCTGATCGGAATCGGTTCGTTCCTGTTTCACACGTTCGCGACCAGGATCACGGCGATCGCCGATACCGCGCCGATCGCAATTTTCATCTATGGCTATCTGCTGCTGGCGCTGACGCGATTTCTGCGATTGCCGTGGTGGGCCGCGCTGGCAACGTTGGTGGGTTTTGCCGTCTTCTCCGCGGCGCTGCCGCTGATCGCTCCGGTGGGCTTGCGGCACGGTTCGCTGAGCTATCTGCCCGCGTTCTGCGCGCTGATCGTCATCGGCTGTCTCGTGACAGACAAGCAGATCGCACGTTTGCTGTTATGGGCTGCGGCCGCTTTTGCATTGTCGCTGACGCTGCGCACGATCGACATGGCCGTCTGTGCGACGCTGCCGCTCGGCACGCATTTCATGTGGCACGTTCTCAACGCGCTGGTGCTCTATCTCTTGCTGCGAGCAGCGGCGCTGAGGCCGGGCATTGTTGCCGCGCCGGAAGCTCAACCGCGATAGGCGCCGAATGCCGCGAAGGAGGCAAAGGCCGTTCCGCACTCGTCGCACAGCCAGCTATGGCGCACACGGTCCTCGCCGACGAACGCAGAACGCTCCGGGGCGACAACCTGTGCCGCACATTCAGGGCAGCAGGGACGACCCAAAATGTCGGATCGAGCCGCGCGCGCCGTCGTTTCGATGTGGAGCGACATCATGGTGCCGTCCTCCCTTCGCGATGAACGATCAACAACTTGACGGCCATCTGTGGCCGTAGCTCGACGCCGTCATGAAAGGTTCGTGACACTTTCGCGAAGATTGGCCGACGTTGCCGGCACATAACTTCCAGTCCATGTCGCCGCGACGATCGTCAGAAGCGGATCAAGCCACGCAGCATCGAGACGCACGAAAGCCGGCTCGGCCCAGGCCGAACCGGTTCGTGCTCCCATTGCCGGACGCGCCATCCGGCATTTACGAAAATGTATAAAAGCTTGCCCGTCAGGCCGGTCTGCGGATCAACCGGGCGATCCAGATCAAGAGACATGCGCCGATGAAGCCTGCGATCAGATAGCCGATCCAGCCGCCGAAATTGACGCCGAGAAGACCGAACAATCCGCCAGCGATAGCCGCGCCAATCATGCCCAAGATGACGTTGGCGATCAGTCCCATTTGGCTGTCCATAAACTGCTCGGCCAGCCACCCTGCGATGCCTCCGAGGAGAATGGCCGCAATCCAGCCAACCGCCGCGCTTTCGCCTTCCATAATGCCGCTCCCTTGTTCCGACCATGAACGCGCCCGGTAAACGCCTGACTTGAGGAAAGGTTCAATTTTTGGAACCTGCCGTTGCCTCGAGGAAGAGATCGACCGTTTCCAGCACGGTGTCATTGAGACCGAGCCAGATGTGGCCGCCCTTGGGATAGGACACGAGGCGCGCCTTCGGCACTTGAGCCGCGATTTGACGCGCTGCAGCAAACGTCTGGAATCGATCGTCCGCAAGCGACAGCGCGAGTGTCGGAACATTGACCTGCGACAACGGCAAGGGGGAGGGCCAGCCGGCTTGCCGGGCATCGTTGGCTATGCCGCGGGCTCGCTCCCGGATCGGCATGACGTTGCGCAGGATGGAGCGGGCGCGCGCGGCCTCGCGAGCCGAGACCTGATCGAGAAGGGCAGGATCGGTGGCGAGGGCTGAGCCGATCATGCGATCCTGGGCCAGCGTGCAGCCGAGCCAATAGAATACCTCCGTCAGCAGGCTGAAATCGGCCACGAGTTGGGGAGCCCAGATTGGCACCTGCGGCCGCGCCCGATCCGGCGCATAGGTGGCAGGCACGAGGCAGACAAGCGCGCTGCATCGCCTGGAGTGACGGATCGCGAACTGGATAGCCGACTGGGCGCCGGCGGAAATGCCGATCACCGGCAAGCGTTCGATCTTGAGATGATCGATCAGATCGACGAATGCATCCGCTTGGTTTTCAAGCGAAGGGTCCTCGGGGAAATCGGTCCGCAAATATCCGAACCGTGATGGCGCCACGACCTTACGACCGCCGCTCGCCCGCGGCGGAATCCAATCGAGCGCCTGATCGAAACCGCCGCCCATACCATGAACAACGAGCAGGGGCGGGCCGTTTCCAGCAACGGCATATTCCATCGTGCCGAACCGGCTCTGGAAGATTTCACTGCGGCCACTCAAGCGCTCATGAGCCACGGCCATATCATCCGAAAAACGGCGATATGCGAGGCTGCCTCCTGTCGCCACAGCGGCGCCGGCCGTCAGCGCGAGGAATTGCCGCCGGTTCATCGTCGGGGGAACCTTTTATCTGGTTCGTTGCTGTCTCAGTGTCGCGGCCTCGCGCATGGATACGCTTGTGCTTGGCTCGTTGCTAATCCAAAAGCTCGGACAGCCTTTTGGCAATTGTCGCAGAGCCGATGTCGTTCGGGTGCGTGCCGTCGGTGAACGATTCATCGCCGTGTGCCGTGAGGGTGAGCCCGTTGATCAGCGTGATGCCGGGATCTGTCGTGGCCGCAACGGCGTCCGCTATTGCGGTCCGGTATCGGGAGACCGGAATTGGCCTTTGCAGGGATGTCCAAAGAGGCGTGATCGCGAAGATCGCGGCCGTCCGGTTGCCGCTGCGGATGTGTTCCAGAAGCTCTTGATAGCGCGCTCGCAGGGTCGCCAAATCAGACTGATATCGGAAATCGTTATGCCCCAGCGCGACCAGGATCTGATCGGCATTGAACTGACCGACCGCAAGCCCATCGTCCGCATGCGTGGCCCTGCTGCCGAAGCCCAGGTTGACGACCTCTGCTGTCTTGGATTGTCCTAGAATAAATGGCCAAGAGGATCGATAAGACGACGCCCGATAGCCTTGGGTGATGGAGTCCCCGAACACGACAATCCGGCGGGCCGGCCGGGGCTCTGAGGGTTGCAGGCGTGCGTCTGCGCGTGTCGATAGTCCGACGAAGTCGACGCCGGCGCCGTATGGCAACACGATCTCGATGGTGCGCCGCTCACGCGACCAAAATCGGATGATGGGCGAGAAGTAAAATGCACCCCGACCGGCGCCGGGGTCGAAGTCCGCATGCCATTTGCCGTCCACGAGGATACTGACGACGCCGTTATACGTGTCCTCTCTCGTCATCAGATCGTTGAAGTAAAGGTGAGCCTTAATCCAGACTGAATCCGTGTTGAACCGAACGCGCGCACCCGGCGCGCAATGCTCAAATCCTTGCCCCTCGATCGGCCTCAGGAATCGCACGCGAGAGGTGCTGACTGAAACGCCGGCGTGATCGGAAAAGCCTATGGCGGGGTGGTCTGGTGGTGTGAGTTCTGCGACGACCGATCCTGCCGCAAAGAAAAAAACAATCGAGAATAAAACGATGGTGACGAGCTTGGACAAAGCGGACTCAACGATCGCTGGTCTCGATTTGGCGGTGCAGCCAGGCAATGGCCGTATCGATGGCATAACCGCCGGCTCGATGCCGGCAAGGTCCTTGGGACATCTCGGGCTCCAACATATGCAGGTCGTCCATGTACAGGCCATCCATGCGCCTGTCGTCGTCCCGCTACATGTTGAGCCAGGATTCCGGTGTCGTGTCGAGCCGCTTGGCTTGGAGATTTTGACGATTTCGACGTCTTCGAGATTGGGAGAATTCCGAAAATCAGAGTGGTCGGTTTGCTGTGCTGAGCAAGCGGCTGGATCGGATTCGCTGATTTTGCTCTGGACCGTCGAGCCTGTGCTATCACCGCGTTGACGGGGCATGGATTCGCTTGCAAGTTGTCGTTCGAGGAATGGGGGCTAGCATGAGCCAGAAGCTGCTGCGGCGGGTTGAGCGCCGATCCATCTTGTTGGCCTCCACCGCGTTGCGGCATCTGGGCGGCGCCGCGCTGGTGGCGGCCGCGCTTCTCGCGCCGATGGCGGATTCCAGCCCGGCATGGGCCGACGGCGGCGCGGGCGGCGGTGGAGCGGCCGGTGGCACGAACAGCATGGATGGAACCGCGGGCGGTGACGGCGCGGCGGGCGTTGGCAACGGTGGCGGCGGCGGCGGCGGTGCAGGCGGTATAACCGACGCCCCTGGCAACGGCGGCGCGGGCAGCGGCGGGGCGGCCGGGGGAAGCGGAAGCGGCAATAGCCTTTCCCCTGGCGGTGATGGCGCTCCCGGCGTCAATCCTGGCGATGGCGGCGGCGGTGGCGGCGGCGGTCGTCATGAGTACTTCGTAAACGGAGCCTCAGGTACTGGAATCAGCTTTACGGCTTCCGCCGGAGGCGACGGAGGTGATGGCAATGGGGCCGGCGCGGGCGGTGGCGGCGGCGCTGGCGCCTCGGTTTGGATCAACACCGCACCGTCCCTGTCTTTGTCCATCGGTCCATCCCAGGTCCAGACCGGAGGCGCAGGTGGCGACGGCGGGGCGAGCGGAAGCGGCATCGGCGGCGATGGCGGCGACGGCGGGACGACCCATTATCTGCCGAGCGGCGTGACCAACGGATTTCGGTTGTTGAACAATTCGGCTGTTGTGGGCGGCGCCGGTGGTGCGGGCGGGGTCGGAGGTGGCGGCACGGGCGCGGGCGGAGCGGGCGGCCATGGCATCCTGATCAACAATACAGTCATCACTTTGCAAAATGGAGCGACCATCGCCGGCGGGGCCGGCGGCTCGGGCGGCATCGCCGGCGCTGGCGGTGTCGGCATCATCGGTTCTGATCTGACCATTGTCAGCGACGGTGGGATCTCCGGCGGCTTGTCAGGCGACGGCGTGACGCGGGCCAATGCGCTCACCTTCACCGGCGGCGACAATACGTTGAGCTTTGGCGCGGCCGGTGTGACGGGCGGCGTCGCCAATCTCACCGGCGACATCGCGATTGATGGCTCCGGCTCTTTGACCCTCGCCCAGACCGGCGTCGATGCGACGATCGCGAGCGCCATCACCGGTAACGGCTCGCTGACCGTGAACGGCGACAGCATTGTGACCCTCACGGGGTCGAATGCCTATTCCGGTGCGACCTATGTGGTCTCGGGCACGTTGCGGGCTGGCGCGGCCAGCACATTGTCGACCGGCAGCGCCCACACCGTGGCGTCCGGCGCGACGCTGGATCTGGCGGGCTTCGATCAGACCATCGGCTCGCTGGCCGGCGCCGGCGATGTCACCCTTGGTACGGCGGGGCTGACGGTGGGCGGAGACAACACGTCCACGACCTTCTCGGGCGTGATTTCCGGCAATGCCGACTTCTTCGATGACGCGCTCGTCAAGAGAGGCAGCGGCGTGCTGACCCTGTCGGGCGCCAACACCTTTACGGGTTGGACATCCGTCGAGGCGGGCACCCTGCGCGCGGGCGCAACCAACACTTTCTCGGCGAACAGTTTATTGGAGGTGATGAGCGGCGCGACCGTGGATCTGAACGACCATGACCAGGTCGCTCTTGCGCTGTATGGCGATGGCAACGTCACGTTGGGTTCAGGCACGCTGACCCTGCGGGGTGGTGGCGGGAACACGTTCTGGGGCAATATTTCCGGGACGGGAGGTTTGGTCCTGGATAGTGGAGCCGCCCAGTACCACCGTGGCAACAACACCTATTCCGGGGTCACGCATATCCTGTCCGGTGGGCATTTAGTGGGTATGACATCGACCACCGCCTTGTCGTCGGCCAGCGCCCATATCGTCGAAGCGGGCGGCGAGTTGATGTTGTCCTCCGAAGATCAGACCATCGGCTCGCTCGCCGGCGCTGGCAATGTCACGCTCGACGGGGCGGTCCTGACGGCCGGTGGAGACGACACGTCCACGACCTTCTCTGGGTCCATGACCGGCTCGGGCGGCTTCACCAAGGCGGGCACCGGCGCCATGACCTTGAGCGGCACCAGCACCTACACCGGGGCCACCAGCGTCACCGGCGGCACGCTGTTGGTGAACGGTTCGATCGGGTCGTCGTCTCTGACGACGGTGGCCGCCGGCGCGGTTCTGGGCGGCACGGGTCTCGTCGGCGCGACGCAGATCGACGCGGGCGGCACGCTGTCGCCGGGCAACTCGATCGGCACGCTGAATGTGAGCGGCAACCTGGGCTTTGCCGGAGGCTCGTTCTACCGCGTGGAGGTCTCGCCCTCGGACGCCGACCGCACCGATGTGGCGGGGACCGCGACCCTGGCCGGCACGGTGCAGGCGGCGTTCCTGCCGGGGACCTATCTTCAGCGCGACTACACGATCCTGACCTCAGGCAGCCGCTCGGGCACGTTCGACGATCTGACGACCGAGAACCTGCCGGCCGGCTTCGACGCGGCGCTGGCCTATGCCGGGGGCGACGTGCTGCTGCGGCTGACCGCTCAGCTTGCTCCCATCGGCACGGCACCGTTCAGCGCCAACCAGCAGAACCTTGCCGATGCGCTGAACTCATACTTCAACAACGGCGGCACGTTGCCGCCGGGCTTCGTGACCCTGTTCGGCCTGACGGGCGATCCGCTGCTGGACGCGCTGAACCAGACCTCGGGCGAGCCCGGGGCGGGCCTGTCGCGCTCGACCTTCATGGCGATGAACCAGTTCTTCAACGCCATGTTCGATCCGTTCGCGGCCGGGCGCGGTGGCTTCGATGGGGGCTTCTCGGGCGGAGCCATGGCCTATGCGGACGAGCCCCGTTCCCCGGCACAGGCGGCGCGCGCGGCCTTCGCCTCGGCGGGGCCGGCCTATAAAGCAGCACCGTATTATCAGCCTTACGCGCCGCGCTGGAGCGTGTGGGGCTCGGCCTATGGCGGCACCGCCGACATCCAGGGCGACGCCGGACGCGGCTCCCACGACACGATCCATCGCGCCTATGGCTTCGCGGTCGGCGCCGATCACCGTCTGACGCCCGACACGATCGTCGGCTTCGCTTTGGCCGGCGGCGGCACCAGCTTCGGGGTGGACCAGGGGCTGGGCGGCGGCCGCTCCGACCTGTTCCAGGCCGGTGTGCACGCCCGGCACCGGATCGGTCCGGCCTATCTGGCCGGCGCCCTGGCCTATGGCTGGCAGGACGTACACACTGAGCGCAACGTGCTGGTAGCGGGCTTCGAGCAGCTCAAGGCCGACTTCCAGGCCCACAGCTTCGCGGGCCGGGCCGAGGGCGGCTGGCGGCTCGGGGAGTGGGGCTTCGGTTCATCGTCCTTCGGCGTGACGCCCTACGCGGCCTTGCAGGTGACGAGCGTGCGGCTGCCCTCTTACGCCGAGCGTGCCAGCATCGGCCCGGGCCTGTTCGCGCTCAGCTACGCGGGGCGGACCGACACCCAGACCCGCTCGGAGCTCGGCGCGCGGTTCGACCATACGACCGTGCTGGGCACTGGCGTTCTCAAGCTGCACGGCCGCGCCGCCTGGGCGCATGAATACGGCAGCCGCAAGGGCCTCGCGCTGGCGGCGTTCCAGTCGCTGCCCGGGGCCTCGTTCCTGGTTGGCGGCGCGATCCCCGGCCGCGATGCACTCCTGGCTTCCGCCGGCGCCGAGATACGCTTCAACAACGGTTGGTCGCTCGCCGGAACCTTCGAGGGCGAGTTCTCCAGCAGCCTCGCAAGCTACGCCGGAAAGGCAACCGCCAAGTATCAGTGGTGAGGTATCAGTGGTGAGGTATCAGTGGTGAGGTATCAGTGGTGAGGTATCAGTGGTGAGGTATCAGTGGTGAGGTATCAGTGGTGAGGCGTGGCGCTGCGTCCGCCGGCGCGATGGCGCGATCAGCTCTTCAAAATAGCTAAAAAAGTGCGTTCAGCATTGCTTGACTGGCGACCCCGCCTGGATTCGAACCAGGGACCCTCAGCTTAGAAGGCTGATGCTCTATCCGGCTGAGCTACGGGGCCTGCCGTCCGGCTGATCCGGAAACACCTCTCCATACCGGGAAATGGTGTCCGGTCCAAGAACGCCCGACAGGGCGCCCGGCATGACGTCTTTTCGGGACCAAGTCTCAGTCTGCCATCGTGAGTCCGCGCTGTGCTCCACGAGGGCCACCAACCGTTGCCGCCTTGCGCCATCGGCGAAAATACGCCCGGAGACCGGGGGTGGCCGCCCGGGTCCGCCTTTTCCCGCGATGGCCTTTTCTCTATGGTCCGGCGCGCTTTTTAGAACCGGATCAGGCAGCATGGCGACAGGCACATCGTTGGATGATCGGCGGCCCACGTGGCGTGCCGGCGATCTGGCCGTTGCCCTGGACTGGGCCCTGGCCTCCCATGCCCGCGCCGCAGCCATGCTCGCCGTCGTGGCGCTCCTGGCGTTCCTTCCCGGTTTCTTCTCGATCCCGCCCGTCGATCGCGACGAGGCGCGGTTCGCCCAGGCGACGAAGCAGATGGTGGAGACCGGCGATTACGTCGATATCCGCTACCAGGACGAGGTCCGCTACAAGAAGCCCGTCGGCATCTATTGGTTGCAGGCCGCCTTCGTCCGTGGCGCCGAAGCCATCGGGATCGACAACGCCCGCACCACTATCGCAGTCTATCGGATTCCCTCGCTGCTTGGCGCGGTGGGGGGTGTGCTTCTGACCTATTGGGCGGCGCTGGCCTTCGTTTCGCGCCGCGCCGCGCTGATGGCGGGTCTGATGATGGCCACGTCGGTCCTGCTCGGCTTCGAGGCGCGGCTCGCCAAGACCGATGCAGCCCTGCTGG